>Ga0207747_1000057_pt1 | contig 119387 bp, 87 predicted proteins | sample HigsolmetaGSP11D_FD_184839 | JGI IMG/M metagenome (GOLD analysis project Ga0207747, IMG submission 184839) | High solid enriched microbial communities from the Joint BioEnergy Institute, USA - SP1-1-D (SPAdes) | ecosystem: Engineered > Bioreactor > SSF (Solid state fermentation) > Aerobic >... | reverse complement strand
GGGGCTGTCCGATAAGTGGAAGTTGATCCTGACGCCGGACGAAGATAAGCCCGAAGATGCCTTTATATCAGGCATTTTCGGGCACTTCTTTTCGCTGTCAGGCAACAAACACAGACTTTCTGGACAGCCCCAATTTATGTTCAGCTTGATTGTTGCTTGTTGGCTCTATTCCATCAGATCAGAAAATGGAACGGGAACCAGGAGTCGTTATTTGGCGGAAAATCCGTTTTTTCTGATGCTGACGGAATGCACAGCCGTTATGGGTCACTTTGGACAGTGAATCACGGTCAAAACCATCAAATAACGTCATCTCATTTCGGTCACATTGCGAATCGGCTCATTTGGCCACAAATGGCATCTAACGTTCCGTTGCGAGTTGCAGACCGCAAAGCACAGCGAGAGTGTGTCCGCCGTTCGCATCATTGCCCATTTTGCCACAAATAGCGTCTAACACTCCGCTGACAACCGTGACCAAACCTCTGTCCCTCTGTCACGTGCGGCCTGGCGCCGCATATGCCCGGTCAGCGTCATCCAACACGAGCACCCAGTCATTGCCCGGCGCGGGTTCGCCGCCTGGTGGAAGGAACGTCGCTGCGCCGCTGTTCCGGATCTCGCCGATGAACTGGCTCGAACCGCTGCGCGGATCGTACCACCAAGCTCGGAGCACCGATCCGGTGATGATGCCGAGCCTTACGGTGAACGGCCTGCCCGTGTAGGTATACAGGAGAGCATAATCTTCGCCTCGCGTCGCCCGTATGTGATCATAACGCCAACCCGGATCGCCGTCGATGATGGTCTGATCAGGGAATCTCGCGAGATATGGCCGCGACAGCATCAGATGCTTCAGGTGCTGCATCTGTGCGGCTCCATCCGCATGAATCGCCTCATGCCAGTACTGCTGCACGCCGTAGTTGCCTGGCGCAAACTGCGGTTTGTGCATCTGCATAACGGCGTTATGTCCATACGTATGTCCGCAAGCTCCGGAGAACACGGACCAATAGGCATACCGTCGTACATCATCCGCTTGCCATCGTGGTTGAGCCGGATCATGCAACCCTTGAGGGATGCCTTCATAGGAAGGTTCGCCATCGAGCGTCGGCTTGGCTGGCCAGCGGGCGTAATCCTCCTGCACATAACGCCAATTGTCTTCGCCCCTCCAGGTGCTCGGATGATCCTCCTTCATCTGGTCATAGCGGGTGTGTCCCGACTGGAACATGTTAAAGTCCAGCCACGGTTCGTGATGAAACCAGGTCGAAGATTGGGTTCGTCCAAACGGGTGGAACGTCATCAGATGTTCCGGATCTGCACTGCGAATCGCCCGGGCGAGGGCCAGCCACACCTCGATCTTCCTGTGGCCGCGCGCGTCGCCGCCGATGATCCAGATCAGATTCGGTTTGCTCCTGTATCGTTCGGCCAGCCACCCGCCATATCTCGCAGCCTGCTCGACAGTGAGCCCATCGGCCCGCGTGACATTGCTTCCCCAGACTGCGACCAGAGCGATGTACATCCCATACTCTCTGGCGGTATCGATGATATCGTCGAGGTGCTCCCAATAGTTGTGTCCGTGTTCAGAGCCGGCGAGATTCGGCTGCGTAAAATCACGGTCGACAAGTGGGAACGAGCCATAGATGTTCGGTGTATCCGGCGAATGGACGGCCATCACCTGGATGACATTGAATCCCTTGGCCTTGCGATCGGCATAATAGTCGTGAATCTCCTCGCGCGTCAGGCGATGCAATAACCAGGCTGTGTCAGCGAGCCAGAAGAACGGATTTTCGGACCCATCGATCAGGAATCTTCCATTCTCAGAAACCTGCAGTCTCCAGCTGTTCGAATCCAAGAGCTCACTCAAAACTCAGTTCCTCCTCCACATGGCTGCATCTCTCCGCTTGAATCTCTTCTGTCAAATTACGATGCTGGTATGGAGGTGCGCGCATATATTATAATAGTAGATTGACAATAAACAGAAGGTGCTATCTGTCCGCCGAAGCGGATGAGATGGCACCTTAGTCATTTATGGAGAAGATCGATTAGAACTTCACGAGATTATCGACATAGACCGGCTGACCTGTACGCAGCGAGATGTTGCCTGCGATGCCTGTCAGAATGGACATTGCGCCATCGATATGGCTGGCTGCGCGGTTCAGCGGATCGTCGATCGGTGTGCCGAACAGGTCGTTCAGCAGGATCGGGTCGCCGCCTCCATGACCGCCTTTGCCTTCTTCGATCGGTACTGTGTATGGTTGTCCGAACATCGGGAAGACGTTGATCGTCTTGCCGACTACGGCACCTTCAAGCGCCTTGTCGCCGCCGGAGTTGATGTAGGATTGCTCGACGACCTTGACCTCGATCCGGCCTTTGCTGCCGTTGAACACGACATTAAAGCCTTCCCAAGGCAAGTAAGCGTTGAGAGAGTAGGTCATGATCGCCTTGTTCTTGTATTCGACGAGCACGCCCATCGTATCTTCGATGCTGATGCCGTCGCCGAATACGCTTTGGTCTCTTTGGTATCCGTCTTCAGATTCCGCATCCAGGTACATGCTCTTCAGATGAGGATTCTCCTCCAGGTGCAGTGCGAACGGATCGTTCTTGGCGTTCTCGCTGCCGTGTGCGCGTTGATAGAACTTCGTTTCGCCCCTGCGCTCTGCGTTCTCGCGTCCATAGAAACGGAGTCCGCCCAGAGCGAAGACCTTCTTCGGCTGCGTGCCGAGCCAGAAGTTCACGAGGTCGAAGTGGTGTGTCGACTTGTGCACGAGCAGACCGCCGCTGTTGCGCTTGTCGCGGTGCCATCTGCGGAAGTAGTCGGCGCCGTGCTGCGTATTCAGCAGCCACTCGAAGTGAACGGAATATACTTCACCGATTACGCCGTCGCGGATGAGTTCGCGAATCTTCGAGTTATGCGGAGCATAACGGTAGTTGAAGGTAACGCGCAGCTTGCGGCCTGTCCGCTTGACAGCGTCGAGGATTTCCTGACATTTCTCTTCGTCGACTGTCATTGGCTTCTCGGAGATGACATCGCAGCCCAGTTCCATCGCCCGGATGATGTAAGTATGGTGCGTGCGGTCGATGGAGGTCACGATGACGTAATCCGGCTTCTGTTCGCGGATCATGTCATCGAAGCGATCAGCGGTATAGGTAGGGATTGGCGGATGATTGTATTTCTCTTGCAGCAGTTTGTTCGAGTAGTTCATGCGAACCTGGTTGATGTCGCAGAAAGCAACCAGTTCGGAAGTTTCACGGAAGTCGCGCGCCAGGCTGCCCCAGAAGAACTCTGCTCTGCCGCCTGTGCCGACGAGTGCGTATCTTTTACTTTGAGTCATGGTTTGATTCCCTCCTTCATGATCTACTATCAGGATAGTCAATCTACGTTAATGAATCTTTGTATATTTTGCTGAAAGCGTGTAATTGTTTGCGTATATTGCTATAATGTGATCAAGAGCTATCCACAAACAGAAGAGAGGGCTGGATCGTGAAGAAAACGATAGTCGTCGGCAGGTCTCGATACGATGAGAAAATGGATATGCCGGAGAGCCATTTTCACGATCGATATGAGATTTATTATCTGCTGTCCGGCGAGCGGTTTTATTTTATCGATCATCGCATGCATCTCGTACAAGCCGGGGATCTGGTGTTCATCGACCGCTATGCGCTTCATCAGACGCGGGACACCGGCATCTCCCACCACGAGCGCATCCTGATCGAGTTTCCCCAGGATTTCCTGGAGCCGCTGCATACGGAGCTGGCCGAGATCTTGCCGCTGCTGTTCCGGAAAGGCGGCTATGTCATCCGTTTGCAGGATGAGGAGCGGAGGCGCATCGAGGCGATGCTGTTCGAGATGCTCAGCGACGCATCGGGAGAGAGACGGTACGCTGAGCTTCACCTGAAGCTGCAGCTTGCAGAGCTTCTGATCCGGTCAGCGAGGATCACACCGCAATCCGGAGAGCATCGCGACGTCTTCCATCCGACGCTGCGCGAGATCATCAGCTGGATCAGCGGCAATTTCCGCAATCCGTCATTGAAGCTGGAAGACGTATCGGAGCGGTTCGCGATCAGCAAATATTATCTGTGCAGACTGTTCAAACAAGACACCGGCTATACCTTCACGCACTATGTGAATCTGTTGCGCATCCGCGAAGCACAGCGTCTGCTGCGCGAGACGAATGAGAAGGTCGTCACGATCAGCGAGATGGCAGGATTTGAGAATCTGCACCATTTCTGCCGTGTCTTCAAACAGATCTCCCATGTATCGCCGCTTCAATACCGGAAGACTCATCTGACGAGGATGGCAGCGAACGAAATCACCAGGAACTTAGATCCATAATGGATTAAAGATACTAGGATTTTATTGGATATGAGCCCCATTCGCCTGACAAATTCGTAGTTAGGCAAAAGATGATTTCAAAATGGATGAAAGTTTGCTATAATCAAGATGAAAGAATGGCTTGGCTGGCATCAAGGTTCTTAGGACGCAGGTGGCAACTGATCGACCAGGTAAAGACATCGACGGGAAGTGACGAATATGAATCGGGAGAAATGGAAGCTGCTGCGAGATCTGTTCTTTACTTTTCTCAAGATAGGGCCGGTCACCTTCGGCGGCGGTTATGCGATGCTGGCGATCATCGAGCGGGAAGTGACCGGCAAGAAGCGCTGGATGGACAGCGAAGAAATGAACGATATTTTCACTACTGCATCTGCGATTCCTGGTGCGATCGCGATCAATTCAGCGGCGCTCGTCGGCAGTCGGCTGGCGGGAATGGCGGGCGCCCTGGCTGCGACGATCGGGGTGCTCATGCCGACGGTTATGATCGTGCTGCTCCTGGGTGTCGCATTCACTTACCTGCAGCAGCATCCGCTCGTCGCGGCGGCTTTCACCTCGATTCGCGCGACGATTGTCGCTTTGATCGTGTACGCCGCATACCGATTCGGTCGGGCGGTCGTCTGGGACAAGACCAGCTTCGCGTTGTGTCTGGTTACAGTAGTTATGCTGTACAGTTTTCATATTCATCCGATCCTCGTCATCGTCGGCAGTTCAGCGATCGGCATATTGCTGTTCGCCATCAAGGTTCGTCGCAAGGAAGAGCAGGCGACCAGACAGGATCAGACAACGAATCCGGTTCCGGATTATTTCATGGGCGAAGGGATCTAGGCCATGGTTGACATGATGTTGCTTGCACAGTTGTTTATCGTTTGTCTGATCATCGGGTTTATGGCATTCGGCGGCGGATATGCGATGATCCCGCTGGTGCATGATTTTGTCGTAGATCGTTTCGGCTGGATGGGCACCCAGGAGTTTACGGACATGATCGCGATAGCCGGCATGGCGCCTGGTCCGATCGCGGTGAACAGCGCGACGCTCATCGGCTTTCACCAGGCCGGGATTCTCGGCACACTCACCGCGGTGATCGGCATGGTGCTTCCGTCTCTCTTGATCGCGCTCATCATCGTGTATATGGTCAAGAGATTTGGCGACCGGCAGAATAAATGGCTGCACTCGGCGTTTGACGGTCTGAAGCCGGCCATAACCGGTCTGATCATCTATTCCGCTCTGGTCATGGCGATCAATAACGGCCTGACGCAGACGTGGGACTCCCATTCGTCCAGTCAGATGCTGATCTTCCTGGCGTCGCTGATGGCGCTTCTCTTCCTGCGAATTCACCCGGTCTATATTATACTTGCCTCCGGTGTAGTTGGAATCGTATTATACAGCTAGTTGAAATAGAGAAACCAACACAATTGGCTGCAGCGCTCGATAGATGGAAAGATCAGAATTGCGCGATAAAATGTGTAAAAAAATGATACAAAACCAGCTGCAGAAAAGGGCAAACGGAAAACAGCATCAAGACGCTGAAGAGGCTGAAGAGGTTGGAGAGCAATCGAAGAGGCTGCAGAACAAGAGGCAGGACATGCTGATCTGTCGGGACTTGCAACACATACAGTTTTGCAGAAGCCAGTAACAGGTTCAAGCAGCAGTCGGCGAGTTGGACACGAGAGGATGGCGATCACATTGGCTTCACTTGGTGAGCGCATCACGAGCCGCAAAGGCAAGGATGTCTATGAGTGGATCCGGTTGAAAGGGATTATCTCCAAGCAGGAACTTCATGAATTAAGCGGATTTACGATCAGCACCTTGACACGCGTGCTCGAGGAGCTGATCGGCGAAGGGTTGATCGAGGAGACCGGTTTCGGCGAATCGACCGGCGGTCGGCGCCCTACGTTGTATCAGATCAGGGCAGATTATGGATACATCTTCGGTCTGGACATCTCACGCGCGACGTCCCGGCTCGTTCTCTGCGATATGCGGATGAACAAGCTGGACAGCGTCGTCTGGAAGATGACCTCCGATCTGGTGCCGGAGCGTTTGATCGATGAAGTAGCCGGAGCGGTGCAGCAAACGCTGGACCGACATCGCATCTCGCGCAAGAAGGTGCTCGGAGTCGGTGTGGGCGCTGTAGGTCCGCTGGATCGGGAACGCGGCGTCATCCACACGCCGGAGCGTTTCCCGGCGCCGGGATGGTGCGACATCCCGATCCGCGAGTTGCTGGAGCAGCGGCTCTCGTTGCCGGTCTGGCTCGACAACGGAGCGAATACCGCGCTGCTCGGAGAGTACTGGAGCGATTCGGAAGAACGCCCGCAGCATGTGCTGTACGTGCATGTGGGGGTCGGCATTCGCTCCGCTGTCATGGTCGGCGGCAAGATCGTCTATGGTGCGGTGGATATGGAAGGCGCCGCCGGTCAGATGGTCATCCAGAGCGATGGCCGCACGCCGATCAGCGCCAGCGGCAATTATGGCGCCTGGGAGTCGTACATCACTTCGTACGCTTTGGAGCGAGTGGCCATCTCGTATCTTAAGCAGGGCAGGCAGACGCTGCTGCGTGAGCGCTGCCGCAAGCCGGAATTCGTGACCTGCGAAGATCTGGAATGTGCATACCATGAGGGTGACCCGCTGGCTCGCGAGATCTTCACCCAGGCCGCTTCGTATTTCGGCATCGGCCTGGCCAATCTGCTGAACATCCTGCATCCGGAGAAAGTGATCCTGGGCGGTCCGATCGTGGGCAGCATCGACGTGTTCTACGAGGACGCGATTCGCATCGCCAAGCACAATACTTACTACTATCCGCAATATCAGGTGATATTCCAGCGGAGCCGGCTTCATGATGATGCCGTGGCCATCGGCGCGACGGCGCTTGTCATTGGGCGGTTAAGCGCATGAGGGAGCGATCGGCTTCGACTGAGCATGTAATGAGACGCGGGATAAGGCTGAAGTCCATAACGGACGGCCCTATCCCGCGTCTTGTCTTGGTCTTATAGAAAGTATAACTTCCCATACATTCTCGTAAGACATAAGAAATACCAAGCTGCCACCGGCGTCCTAAAGGACTTGGCGCCAGCCAAGTATTTCATTATATAATGGCAGGGATGATCAATGATTCAGGCAAGGATTAGTAAGCTGTCCAGCCTGCATCAGCCGTAATCACGGTGCCGTTCACGAAGCTTGAGTCATCGGAAGCGAGGAACAGGGCAACGGTAGCGATCTCATCCGGGCTTCCTTGACGCGGATTCGCGCCTGCACCGGAGGTCGCCTTGCCCATGCCGAATTGGCTGACATTCGTGAAGGTCGTGTGAATGTTGGTCATGACGCCTCCTGGTGCGATCGCATTACATCGGATGCCTTGGTCAGCATATTGGAAGCCGACGTTCTTGGTAAAGCCGATGACCGCGTGCTTGGATGCGGTATATGCTGCGCCTGCGCGCGAACCGTACAATCCGCCGACGGAAGCAACGTTGATGATGACGCCTTTGCCTTTCTCGAGGAAGATCGGCAGCGCCTTGCGAGTCGAACGCATGACGCTCGTCGTATTGACCGCGAAGACGCGCTCCCAGAGCTCGTCCGTCACTTCAGCAGCAGGCGTGAAGTTGTCCATGATGCCGGCGTTGTTGACGAGGATGTCCAATGTTCCGTATGTATTCACCGCCGTATCGATCATGCTCTGAATATCTTCTTCCTTGGCCACGTTTGCTTGTACCGCTGTCGCTGTCCCGCCTGCAGATGTGATCTCGTTCACGACGGCTTGTACACCTTCCAGATTCAGGTCGGCCGCGACAACCTTGGCGCCTTCTTTGGCGAACAGGATGGCGATCGACTTGCCCATGCCGGATGCGGCGCCTGTTACGACAGCTACTTTACCTGCCAGCTTCATTGCGAATCCCTCCAAGAGTTACAATATCGTTACATAGGTTTTCCAATATCAATTATATATTATACCGCTTACCGCGTATGTGATCAATGTCACGGGATGGATGTATAGGGCCAGGGGTTCATATTGTTGCGAGTATTTACCGATCGCGGTTGCCATGCACTTCATGTGCGGCTGTCGATGTAATATTATTACATTCATTTACGTTAAGCCGCTTGCTATGTTATCGTAGGAAAGGATGAAAGGGTGGTATTGCATGAATCAGATACATATGAATCTCTACGAGGACTGGCTGCTTACCGTCAGTGACGTGTTCCGCGGCTCAGGACAGCCTCTTCCGGATGATATGCAAGATGATGAAGTAGCGTTGCAATATTTTCTTCAGAATGCTCCTTATGAGGAGGCGCGCCTGCAGCGTGACCTGAATATCGAGCGATTCCGCATCATTCAGGAAACGATGCAAAGCCATATGGATTCGCTGATCATCCCCGATATCCGGGCTCGTACCGGCTATACCGGAGAGAAGTTTGCGTTTCACTGGGTGTATGCGGAAGGGGAACACATCATCGAGAAATATTCCGAATACCGCATACCGCTCCCATAACCATCATTGGCATGTTTATATTCACGAACGATTTTCGGAAAAATATATGAAGGAGGCATCTTACATGGATTTGGGACTGACGGGCAAAATTGCACTGATCACTGGCGGCAGCAAAGGCATCGGCCTGGCAACCGCGATCCGCTTGATGCTGGAAGGAGCGAACGTGGCCATCTGCGCGAGAAGCGCGGATGGTTTGCAAGCTGCGGACGAGATCATCCGCGAACGAACAGGTCGCAGCGCCACGCTCATTCAGGCGGATGTTGCGACCAGAGATGGCTGCGAACGGGCGGTCGCGGAAACGGTCCAGGCATATGGCGGGCTGGATATCTTGGTCAACAACGCAGGAACTTCGGCTGCCCGGCCATTCGAACAGATCGAACCTGAGGACTGGGCTGGAGATCTGGATCTGAAGCTGTTCGCAGCGATCAACTGCTCACGTGCTGCCATACCGCATATGAAGCAGGCGGGGGGCGGCGCGATCGTCAATGTCACGGCTTCCAGAGCCAAGACCCCGGGCGCTTCCTCCATGCCCTCCAGTGTCAGCAGAGCTGCCGGAATGGCGCTCACCAAGGCGATGAGCAAGGATCTCGGCGCGTACGGGATCCGCGTGAACACGGTCTGCATCGGAACGATCCGCAGCGCGCAGATCGAACGGATGTGGCAGGCACAGGCACCGGACATGACCTGGAAGCAGTTTGCGCGAGATCCGAGACACGGCATCCCGCTCGGTCGAATCGGTGAAGCCGAGGAAACGGCGAATGTCATCGCATTCCTTGTGTCGGAGGCGGCCTCTTACGTAACCGGCACTTCGGTGAATATCGACGGCGGACAAGCGGCAGCGTTGTAAGTCCAGGTGACGGAGCAGATAAAGCTTGTTGATGGGATGAATTAGCGCTATTGAGCTGTTTTGCCGGCAGCGGGCAGAGCGGTTCAATAGCGCTGCTTTTGTAATCATTCTACCACATTAACGTTTCCATTTACAGGATACAAGCCGATTTTTTGGGTATGGCGCATAATTTTAGACCGGCGGTCTAATTCATGCTGGACACCCGACGTGGAATCCTCTATACTCATGTGTGGAACAGAAGTATGATACAGCAAAGGTGAGTGCATATGCGCGATTCCACTCTTCAGAAGAGACAGCAGGTTATCGACAAAGCTCTGGATATGTTTGTAGCTCGAGGATTTGAAAACGTCTCCGTGGAAGAAATTATTCAGGAAACAGGCATATCCAAAGGCACGTTCTATCATTATTTTGAAAGCAAGGAAGACATCCTCGCCGACTTCGGCAAGGTGCAGAATGAAGTGATTGAGCGATGGACGCAGGATGGTCCGAAGAATGTCCCGTCGCTGGAAGAGCACATCAATCGGCTGTTCCTGGAGCTGTCGGATACGGTCTGTGAGATCCCAAGGCTGATTCGCAGCATATTCGCTCTGGCGGCGCAAAACGAGAAGGTTGCCGAGATGCATGGCGACCTGTTCCGCAATCTTCAGACGGCGCTTGGCAAATGGATTCCTGAGCCGGGCAAGATTGACGCGCTGGTGGCGACTTATGCCGGTACATTATATATGTGGTCACATGAGGAAAATGCCGATCTGAAGCAGATGGTGCAGGAGCGCATGAACGTGCTCTGGCGGGGAATCGGTGAAGCGGATGGCAAGATCAAGCTGACTCCGTCCTTCGATCGCTCGCGCAAGATTCGCGTTGCGGTCATCGGCGGAGGTCTGGCGGGGCTGACGGCTGCAGCATATCTGAGCGAGCATCCGAATGTCGAAGGCATTCTGTTCGAACGCAGCCCGCAATTTGGCGGCAGGGCGTTTACGTACGAGAAGGAAGGCTTCACGCTGAACTATGGCGCCCATGCCATCTATGGCATCGACAGACATACGATCAGCAAGATCGGGCAAGAGCTGGGCCTTACCTTCAGCAGCAGGCAGGTTGACAGGCGCAAGGTTATCTACGAGAAGAACGGGCACATGACGCCGGCGCCGCTTGACGCCATCAATATGCTAAAGACCGATCTGCTCGGTCCGTTCGAGAAAGTCAGATTCGTCGGGGAGATCGTCAGCATCGTAACCCACATTCACAAGATGAAAAATTATGCCACATTGGGCGATTTCTTCGCCGAATCGACAGTGAGCGAGGACATCAAGGAACTGTGGGAGCATCTCGTCTGCTCGAACTTCTTCATCTCGCCGGAGGATGCGCGCAAGGTACCCGGTTCCGTCATCTGTGAATATTACCAGAACCTGTTCCTGGCACAACGTCCGGTCAACTATATCCTCGGCAGCTGGGCAGTGATCACCAATCAGCTGACGCAGAAGATCGAGAAGTCCGGCCGCTGGGAATTGTCGATGCGGGAAGCCGTAGATGAAGTAGCGGCGGAAGGCGAACAGTTCAGACTGACCACGAAGAAAAGAGCGGAGCTGTTCGATTACGTCATCTTCGCGATGCCGGTACAGCAGGTTGCCAAGCTGCTCAAGGGAACGCCTTGGGAGAACGAAGTAGCGCCGTATGAGAACAACACATCCACGGAAGTGCTCGTCTACGACGTTGGCCTGAAGCGGATCGTGAATCGTCCATTCTCATATATCAGCGACATGGACAACAAGTGCTTCATCAGCGATATTTCCGCAACGGACAATACGATCGCACCTCCGGGAGGTCAGTTGCTGCAGGGCATCGCGTACCTGCATGACAACTTCGAGTCGGAAGCCGAACTCAAGGAATACCAGGATCGCCGGGTGGAACAGATGGAGCAACTGTTCGACCGACATTATCCGGGCTGGCGGGATGAGATCGCCGTCAAGCGGATGTCGAAGAAGGCGATGGTGCAGAGCGTCAAGGCGATCGCTGACAACAAGTTTATGCCGGTGAGAATCGAAAGCGTACCGTTCTACTTCTGCGGCGACGGCTGCGAGGGCAAGGGACAACTGGCCGAGCGTGCCTTCTCCAGCGCGCGTCAGGCGGCGAAGTTGCTGATCGGACAATTGCAATCGTGATCCACCAAAGGCTATCTCAAGAGTCATGCGCGTTTTGGGCTTGATGCTGGGATGGCCTCCTTTCTTGATGTTGATCGCCCTTTCCTGCTGGATCGATCTTCACTGGCGTTGTTTATCCTGTACGGAGACAGTTTGATTGTAACGGACTTTAGTGGTCTTGATCTGTGATATTATTCACGATTTCCAACGGGAATTGAAATTTCTGTTGAAAGGCCTTCCACGTTCATTCACAATGAAATTTTAGAGAGAATAGATTCGCTCAAGAGGGGTGTCTTCATGACTTGCGGTGATTGGCACAAGGTATTGTCATCTGCGCCAGATAAGCAACAGTTGCTGATGGATGGCGGCGTTCTGGCGGAACGGATCAACACACTCAGGAATCATGCGTCTGTCGAACCGTTGATCAAGGAGATCAAGGAGGCGGCGGATCAGTTCCTGGAGGAACCGATTCCGCTGCTTCTGTGGTCGAAGCATCGGTTGTTCGCTGAGGAAGGCTCACGATTGCCTTATGAAGAGTTGTACTTTGCTCGGCGCCGCAGGTTGACTGCGCTGGCCCTGATGTCGCTGCTCGAGCCGGAGCAGACTCGCTACCAATCTGCCCTGGAAGATCTGATCTGGGCGATCTGCGATGAATATTCCTGGTGCCTGCCAGCGCATCTGCCGCGTCCATCGGAGCATGCGTATTCGATTCGGCATGAGGAATGGCTGCATAATGACAAGCGTGACTGGATCGACCTGTTCGCGGCGGAGACGGCTTACGCCCTGGCTGAGATCTGCAGTTTGATGAGCGACAGGCTGCCTAAGGCGATTCAGAATCGCGTGCGGCATGAGGTGTACCGCCGGGTTCTGTATCCGTACATCAATCGCGGTCCTTACGGTTGGGAGGAAGCCCGTCACAATTGGTCCGCCGTTTGCGCAGGCTCCATCGTGTCGGCGGCGATCTACCTGATTGACGATCCGGATGAGCTGGGGACGGTGATGGAACGTGCGCTCCGTTCGCTCGCCTGCTTCCTGGAGGGGTATGGGGAAGACGGCGCGTGTATGGAAGGCATTTATTACTGGGGATATGGATTCGGGTTTTATGTGTACGCAGCGGATCTGATCAAACGGAGAACGAACGGCGCGATAGACCTGCTCGCATCGCCGAAGATTCGCGAGATCGCGGCTTTCCAGCACAAATGTTTCCTGAGCGGAGACAAGGTTGTCAACTTCGCAGATTCGGGAGCGGCCTGCCGGGTCCAGATCGGTCTTACGCATTATCTGGCGAATCGTTTTCCGGAGTGTGAGGTGCCTGAGCTTAAGCTGAGAGCCAGGTTCGCGGATGATCATTGCGGCCGCTGGGCGCCTGCCTTGCGCAATCTGATGTGGTTCGACCCGGATCATTCCGGCAAGCCCTGGGGAGATGCTTCGTATTTGCTGAAGGACGTGCAGTGGCTGATCTCTCGCCGCGCGGGCGAGGATGCCATGATGTATGGCTTCGCCGCCAAGGGTGGGCATAACGACGAGCCGCACAACCACAACGACATCGGGCACTTCATTCTCCATGCGAACGGCGTTTCGCTTCTGCCGGATATGGGCTGGGGCATGTACAGTGCACAGTATTTCAGTGATCAGCGGTACACGTTTATCTGCACCAGCTCAGCCGGGCATTCGGTGCCGATCATAGACGGCCAGCAGCAGGAGGTTGGCCGGGAGCGGAAGGCGCAGGTGCTGGCGGCCTCCTGCGGCGATGATCTGGATGTGCTGGAGCTGGAGATGGCTGGAGCTTATCCGGTCGAACGGCTGCGCTCGCTGGTGCGCCGGTTCGAGTGGCGGAAGGAGCAGGTGCCATCTCTGGTGTTAACGGATGCGTATGCGTTTGACTTGACTAGTTCGGGCACTGGGTTGGGGGACGCTGAACCCGTCAGGTTCGTCGAACGCTTCATCTGCGTCGCGCATCCCGTCAAGGTCGCGCGTAACTGTTACCTGATCAATGGCGGCAAGAATGCCCATGTGCGGATCTATTATGACTTCGACCAGGCAGAGGCGGATGTGGCGAAACTGGAGATGATCGACCACCATGGCAAGAAGGTTGAGTATTATGCGCTGGATTTCGCCTGGACGGTGAAGGAGGACACTTGTACGGCCAGGTTTGAGTTCCGGTTCGTGTGAGTGGATGGGTCTGGCGTCAGCAGGCCAGACTGCTTGTATTGCTGCGGCTGTTGCTGATTGGTGATTGGTGCTGGGGTGCAGTTGGTGGGTGGCTCTTGCAGGGTTAATTGGATAACATCCAACTAATTGGAGGGGAACCGGCCGCTTTAGTACAATTAATTTGGAAAACGTCCAACTATTTTCCGATATAATCGCAAATTACGCTCGTTTGAGCCCAAGTAGTTGGACGAAATCCAACGAAATGAAAATGTCCTATTGTTGGTACCTATTATCAATAAAAATGATGTGGATTTGTCATTTATTGTTGACGAAAGCCTCTGATCATGGTATATAATGTATAAAAATACTGGAAGCGGAAGAACCGTCTCTTACAACTCAGGTTGAAGAAGGCGGTTTTTTTGGTCTTATAGAAAGTATAACTTCCCATACATTCTCGTAAGACATAAGAAATACCAAGCTGCCACCGGCGTCCTAAAGGACTTGGCGCCAGCCAGGTATTTCTTTATGTAATTTCTACTTTCGCTTGAGCGGCGGATGAAGCTGTCGGATCGGATACATGGCGATGTATGCCATCGATGTTTATTCGACGTGATATGCGCTCACCAAGCGGCAATCGAACTATCAAAATGTCAGGAGGAATGAGTCATGAAAAAAGGAGTTTTGATTCTGGTTATTGTGGGGCTGTTGTCTTTGCTGTTGCCATTCCATGCCTTTGCAGAGACGACTCCGGTTAACATCGTGATCAATGGCGAGAAGTTTGTCAGTCCGAAAGGTGAACCGGCGCCATATGCAAACAAGGATCAACGGACGCTGATTCCGATCCGTTTCTTCGCGGAGAAGCTTGGCGTGCCGAACGATGATGAGCATATCCAGTGGGATCAGGAAACGCAAACGGCCACCATTACCGATGGGGTCAACACGGTGCAGATTCCGCTCGGATCGAAGGAGATCAAGGTGAATGGCGAGACGGTCATCATGGATACGGTCGCGGAAGAGAAGAATGGGCGCATCTTTATTCCGGCCCGTTTCCTGGCGGAAGGACTGGGGGCGCAGGTGCTCTGGGATCAGCAGAACATGACGGCTGTTTTCCTGACGCAATCGTATCTGGATAATCATATTGCGATGAAGACGGCTGATGTATCTGACATCGATGACATCTACATTCTCGATGCGTTCTACAGGAAATTTGAGCATACGAGAAACATGCAAAAGTATAAGACGGTGGACGAGCTGCGCGAGACGATTCTCGATCTGGAGAAAGTCACATCGAAGATCAAAGTAGAGCGTAAAGGAGATATGGTTCATGTAACTTTGCCAGATTACGATAAAAAGAAATACCGGATGAGAATCGATACAAGGCAAGGACAGTATTTTGATCCTGGCACATACACCATAGATCTGAACGAACCAAAGCCAGATGGAAAACCGATGATCTTTGCAATCTCCGTTTCGGATCATCAACGTGGATCAGTAACCCTCTTTATAGGGAGTGCTTATCTGGACGAGAATGGTGAAGTCAGCTATGGTGTTGGGAATATTCACTTCGATAAAGGTTTCGGAGGAGGGCATTTAGAAAATGTTATCCGTTACTAGGAGATCAGTCGTTTGGATAACTGCCCTGATCACAATAGCTGGATTATTCTTCATGGTTCATGTTTCCGCCGCCGAAGATTCTGATGCGAATGTGGACACCTATTCCGGAATCAAGGTAGCTGAATATATCGATCGTTTCTTGAATACTCCGGAATCAACAACAGAATATTTCGCATTTGGATATTATGGATCAATGCAAGCAAAAGTCGTCAAAGTGTATCTCGAAACACCGATCGCTGGAAGATCATACATTTACAATCTGGTCAATATTGCCGATACAGCGAATAACGGATATTTGCTCATCGACGCCAGGGATGTCGAGGCCTTCATTGCCTACTTCGGCAGAACCAACAACCGTCTATATATCGAGACCGTAAAACAAGCCCTGGACAGTAAAGGGGCATTAGTCACATTACAAGGTCCATTTTCCCTTTACACCTTCTACAGCTTTGCAGAAGTGGCACAAGCAGCAGGCGGCTCCCCGGGTGACCCATTGAATCTGGTCAGCCGGGGAACCAACCCCGTCACCTACCAGTTGCAGCTCACCAATTACCACCGTTATGAGGATCGCTACCAACACCAGATCGGGTTAAATGCTCCGTCACAAGCCAAAGTGGGGACGACGGTGGAAATTGAGCTGACCGCCACGGACGGAAGCTATTTCATCGTCAAACCGCAACTGTGGCTTGTCACCATATCCGGACCAAATGGCCTGGAAACGCTAATGGACTATTCGCAAGTGTATTTCTCTGGTCATTCGCATACACACAAGCTTTCGTATACGTTCACCAAGCCTGGGAAATATGTTGTCGCGTTTTCCATCATCGAGGACGCATCCTGTCACAATAACGCTCGGACAGGAACCGAACGCTATTCCATCAGCCAATCGATCGACGTAGCGGACCAACTGGGTCCAGAAGCGGAGTTCACCTGGTCCCCGACATCGCCGATTGCGGGTCAGAACGTCGATTTTACCGATACATCCACCCATCCGGACGGGCTATCCATCGTGAAATGGCATTGGAAAATCGATGCGCAATCCGTCTCGGCAGCACAACATCCGTCACATGGTTTCCCGTCAGCAGGGACGTATTATGTTGAACTCACAGTATGGGATGAGTCAGGAAAATCCGATACGGTGTCGCATACCGTTACGGTCACTTCATCCACACCGACGCCTGATCCGAAACCGACGATTCCTCCGGTCGCGTGCATCCAGGCTCCCACTTCCGTTACCGCAGGGGACATGGTTTCCATCGAATCCTGCAGCACGGACACGGACGGGGAAATTGTCCAGCTCACGTGGAACTGGACCGGTAAAGGAAATCCATCCATCGTTAGCGGAGAACTGGAGAATAATGCCGAGAGCGGTTATCTCGTTTATTTATCTCCTGGTACGCAGTATGTTTATCTGACTGTACGTGATAACGATGGCCTTACCCATTCTACCGAACATAGGATCGATGTTCATCCGCCATATCCGGTTGCTCTCATGACCATCGGGGGAACGCCCAAGGAGAACCGCAAGGTGACGCTCGATGCTTCGCAAAGCTACGGGCAACTTGGCTATCCAATCGACACCAGCAAGACGGTCTGGGAGATCACGCCGCTTGATGGACAAGCCGCCGCTTCCATCAAGTTCAAAGGCTATACGAATATCGGCCACACAAAGGAAGTGCTGTTCAAGGAACCAGGCAGATACAGCGTGCTGCTCAAGGTCTACAACACCTATGGAAACTACGGGCAAATGCTGCAAACGATCACCATCACGGAAGACCTGTCACCGGTTGTCCGTTATACGGTGCCGGCTGTCGTATTCCGCGATCCCGCCAATAACAACAAGGCGACATTTACATTGAAAGACAACTCCTATTCTCCGGACGGAGACACGATCAAGCAGCGCATCTGGAAAGTGCTCTATGACTCGCAGAACGATGGCAGATTGGAAAATGACACCTGGGTCATCATTGATTCGGGCAACAAAACAGAAGTCAAGTACGAGGCGAGCCAGGTCGGCCACTATTATTTCACGCTGGAGGTCGTCGAAGGGTTTGGCCAGGAGACCATACCGGAATTTATCACCGCATCAGATTACAAACGAGCATCAGATTAATGAGGTGTAGCCATGAAATCAAGAATACGCAAGCTGTTTCTTCTCGTGCTGGTATGCTTGATGCTGCTTCCTCCCACACCACTGTATGCCGCCAAAGAAGGAATCATAGACAACCTGCAGCCGCGATCCAACCTGAATATGACCGTCAATCCCTTGCCGCGCAAGGTAGATCTGGTCATCGACAGCGACTTGATGAATCCATCTCCATCGGCGGTCGAGCAGCTGGTCAATGCGGAGATTGTGCCGATGCTGGAAGCTGAACATATGGACTACCAGATCACCTATAAAAAGCCTGACGGCCATGTGACAGGCCCAGTCGTTTGGTTCGGAGGATTCATCGACGCCAGAGGGAATTTGAATCTGTTGGACAAATCCAGTTGGAAAAACATGATCCTTCCTGAAAACACGCGAATCATTTACGGCACATATTCCAACGTTTTTCTGGATGAACAGGGGAATCTGGCTTGTTATTACTACGGTAATAACTTAAGTCATAACACATCTGCTGCAACGAAATTTGCCAGGATCATGAATGACCCGAAAGGAGCGACTTATGGAATTGATGCGTCCGGAAACGTATATGAGATAAAGATCACTTCCTCATCGACTTGTGCAGCCACGATAACCAAAATCAGCGGCTTTGCAAATGTCGTGGACGCTGCTGGAACCAGCGCAAGCGAAATGCTGATCGTGGACAAGTCGGGAAATGTGAAAGGCAAAGGTTCGGGGTTATTTAACCCCAGGAATTCGGGCATCGTGAATAACGGCGGTACGATTTCGGGAGTGTCCAATGCGGCAGAAGTGACAGTCATAAATGGCGGTTATCGTGATGGACGCGATCAGAAAGCCGTCTACGTGCTCACAAAGACAGGCGAAGTGTACAGCTGGGGGGATGCTTATCGCGGATGGAGTGGGAGCCATACGGACACTTCCGGCTACTTGATCAAAAAGATCAACATCAGCGAAAAGATCGTTTCGATCGATGTGGGTTTGTCGAGTACATCTAGCGACGCCGAGGTGTTGGTTCACCTGATCACTGACCGAGGCAATGTGTATTTGCTATCCGATACCAGTTTCAGCAAAGTCGCCTCCAACATGAGCCATTATTACAGCAGCACGCAAAATGTGGATGCCTGGGGGACGATCAAGCCTGAATATCGCAGTCCAGGCAATGAAGTCATATTCGCAGGGTATTATTTTGGCGGCACATTTTCCAGGCTGAACGGAACATTCAACATTTGGGGAGGTACGTCCAATTCTGCTTATGAGACGTATACGCCTGCTCTGCCAAAAGGAGAAATCCCGAAAGATGTCCTTTGGAAAAAATCCAGCTCTTCGGATATGCAGGGAGGGGTTATCGTTACGGAGTCTGGGAACGTGTACCAGTGGGGGGAATCCTTCTTCGATCACAATGATTCCGGGACGTATCTTGTGGGTGCAATCTCGAATGTGGATCAATTTATACCTGGAACCATCAATTGGGTTGTGACGAAATCGGGCTCTGTCTTGGTCGATGCAAATGCTGGCTATAACCAGTATGGTCAGTTGGGAACAGGGAGCAAAGGGGAAGGCGCGGATTGGGCGCCCGTACAGGTATCCAATATCGTGAAACTCGCTGTCAGCGGCTCATTTGGTGTCGCGCCAAATTCATCAGCCACGAATAAGGGATTCGCAATTGCCATTGACCGAAATGGCGACCTATGGGGGTGGGGCCACAAAACGACAGGCACGCTCAACCTGGCCACGAATGCAGATGGCGTCGTTCCACCGCAAAAATTGAATGTTTCCTTCAAAGCAAAAGATATTGTGATAAACTACGGCATCGTGGTGGTTCTGGACACAAACGGCGACGTATGGACATGGGGAACGAGCAGTGACTCCAATATGAACCTGGGACGATCAGGAAGTGGGAACACCCCGACCAAGCTGACCGGCATCCCCAAGATCGAGTCACTTGCTAAATATAGCGTCACGGACAAGGATACTGTACTTCTGGTTGGTACAGACGGTTATCTATACGGATGGGGGTACAACCAATATGGACAAGTTACAGGTGGATCGGGCAGCAACACGATCACGAAAGTAACCAAAAATGAAAATATCAGTAACGTCAAACAAGCGGTCATTGGCGAGAATTATGTTGCTGCTCAAACAGTGGACGGAACGATATATACGTGGGGGTCCGGAAATCAAGGTCGTGCGGGACAGGGATCGTCCACCGTTAAAACGCCAACAGCAATTGACCCCAAATATTATTCCACCGTTCCGATCCATGCAGAATTGGATCATCTGTCTGCTTCATTGGATGCTGTAACCTGGCGTGAGGGAGCTGATCGGTATTATATTCATGTGACGGATCAATTAGGAAACGAGCTGGCGCTGGATTACAACATCAATCAGGCAGCAAGCAGGCTCCTTGTCAGCAAAGTCCATTATGTCGGTTTGTCCTCGAAAAATGTAAATGAGATGAAGAAGCTCGTAACGGCAAACAACCATAAGGGCAAGGTAGTGACAAGGACCACCAATCTGACGCTGAATATCCGGCATATCGGGCAATATATCGTGAAAAAACAGCCGGTCGATCTGGTGTTCCATATCGGGACGACATCCAAGGATGACATCCAGTTGATTGAACAGAAGCTGCAGCAAACCCTGGTTCCGCAGGTCGAGCAATATGGGGTCGAGCTTAAGCTAACCGTGACAGACGGCGAACGCATCACGGAAAACCGGTTGTATCACGTGAACAATAGCGATCAGATCGTTGTCTACGATCCGCTCACCAATACCAACAAGACGATTGTCACACGAGCCGTATCGAACCCGATGATCCATCACTCTGGTGATCTGTTTTACCTGGAGAAAGGAACCGGCAAGGTCTACCGCTACGATACCAATGCCACGTCCAATCCGGAATCGCTGTATTACACCCTGGAAAGCCATGCGCTGGTGACAAGTTCATCGGCGATGGTGGTGGACAAGGACGGGTATATCTGGTACCAGGCCAAGGGCGATCAATCCAGTGACAAAAACTACTATCTGAAGAGAGTCGATCCTGCGACTGGTCAGATCGAAACGATCGCCTCCAACAGTTCATCATTTTCTGACATGATCCCTGGTACCAACGGGGGAATTCTTTACAAGCAAGCAAACTCGTTATATTCTGCGTCTCCAGTCAAGAAAGTGGCGGATAAGGCGCAAGATTATGTGCAAGCCGAGTCCGGATGCGTCTACTACGACTCCTTGCAAGGTTCATCCTGGCGGGTGAAAGGGTGCGGCCAGGAATTTGAGCTATACAGTTATCCGCTTGCCACCGCAGGCGGGCAACGTCTCATTTATGCGGTACCTGGAACATATGGAGTTAAAGACCGCATCTATCTGTTTGATCCTGAACTGAACACATCCAGGGTGCTCCTGGAAGGAACAACAACAGGGATAACGGCCACTCCTGACAAGCGCCTGTACTATTATTCCAGCGTCTCAAGTACCACGCCGAAGTGGATCAACTGGGAAACCGGTCAGACGGGTACGCTGTCGGTCACACTCGGGAACATCATCCCGTATTATTATCACAACATCGAAACCCGAAGGGTGCGTAAAATCACGTTACTTGACGGGCTCCGAACAACCCCCTGGAGAGCGGACACCGATGCGTACTATGTCTATATGTATGATGGGACGATCTCCGGCCTGAATTCCATTGCGCAAGAGGTGTGGGCGGATAAAGTCTCGTTCATCGGGTTTGGGACAAGCACCAACCAATCGCAGATCGATTCGTTCGTGAATACGCAAATCAATGGACACGGCAAGTTCATCAATACATCGAATCTGGACACCGCGATTTCCCAGCTCGCAACCTATATCATCAGCCAGGCCGGTCTGCCGAAATACGAAGTAAACGAAGATAAAGTCATCCTGGAGTATGATCCGGCATCGGCTTCATACCGATCAGGAGAGATCGTTTATGACACCAATTATGAAGATCCGGAGAAAGATCCGCAGTATAAAGAACGCTGGATCTACGCACATCACCATACCTACTATGAAAATTCGCTTGGCCAACTGCCTGAGCACAATCAGACGTTAACGGCACCGATTACGGTCCTGACAAGGCCGGGCAAGTATACGATCACCTATGAAGTCAGCGACAGGCCAAAGGCCGATACACGGTTCGCGGAGTTTGAACGATGGTCGGAGAAGTCGAATCTCGACATCTATGCGCATCGCCGCCCGATCGCAGACTTTTCGATCAGGCTCACACCGTCAGGCAACAACCAATTCCAGCTCACCTTGACGGATCGTTCCTATGATCCGGATCGCCAGAGCAAGTCGAACCGCGGCATCGCAGAATGGCAATGGAGCTGGAAGAAATATTCCGACGCACAATGGACTGCAGGACAACCTCCTGCGATCATCGAGGCAGGTGCAATGTATCTGGTTGCGCTGCGCGTCAAGGATGAAGATGGGGCCTGGTCAGATGAGAAGATCCTGCCACTGGCTGAGGAAGGCTTCAACAATGCGCCGTTTGCGAAGTTCACTGTGACCAGCCAGATCTATTATAACCAGGCGTATACCATCGTGGATCAATCCTCCGATCCGGATGGCGACCCGATCACAGAGCGCCGTTGGAAGGTGTCCAAAGACGGCATCAACCTCTATGACAGCACGACACAACCAACTGCCGCGACGCTTGGATCGCGCGCCGCTTCAAACGGCCTGAGCATCTACGGCACCTATACGATTACGCTGCTCGTTCGAGATCATCCGCTGGTTGGAAGTGCGTTGTGGTCTGAACCGTATTCGCAAAACTTTGAGATCGTCAACCAGCAACCGACGGCAGGCTTCACGTGGTCGCCGACCGCGCTCTATCAGGGGAACACGGTGCAAGTGAAGCATGCGGTGTCTGATCCGGAGAAAGCAACGCTGAGCGTGAGGTACGAAGTGACAGCGCCGAATGGCAACGTGACGTATTACCCAACCTCGGGAAGCTATTCGGTCGCGCAGGCGAACTATAGTGGCAATGCGTTCACGATCAGCAATCTGCAGGGCGGAACGTACAAGATCGTGCAAACGGTGTCGGATGAACAGCATACCAAGACCTTGACCAAGACGATGGTGGTGATCGCAAACCGCGCTCCTGTCGCCAACTTCACCTGGACGCCCACGACCATATGGGAAGGGGATACCGTTTCATTCACCAATCTGTCCTCCGATCCGGACGGAGATGCTCTGACGTATGAGTGGGTGATCATCTATCCGAATGGCAGCCAATATGCCACAAGCACCGATCATCCATCCGTGCGTTTGACCCAACCCGGCCATTATACGGTGAAGCTGACGGTGTCGGATGGACGGCTTACGGCTACCAGGACACAAACCTTGCAAGTCAGACAGTTGACTCTGGCGGCGGATGTTCATCATACCGAACAATGGCTGGCATACCATCGCGACGCCGGACATGAGACGACGACGCATCCGAAGGATTTCTACAGCGGGGAGAAGTTTATACTGACGGCGGTAACCGACGCTGCTCCTGTTCGCACGCTCACTGCGACCCTGACTGCCGTGGACCGGGAGGGGGAGACCCTGAACGTGACGGTTACACTGAACGCTGTACAAGCTCAATCTTATCGCGGGGAAATGTATGAAGACCGCTTCTCCTCGTTGGAACGAGGACTGGCGAATGGCACCTATACGATCCGGTTCAAGATCGAATACATGAATGGCACCACGAAGACGGCGGATGTGCCGATCCGCATCATCGGCCATGTGCTGGAGTCGGTCGGGGTTCATCGCAGGCGATAACACCACCTCTGCACAAGATTTTTTGTTTCTTTTCTGTTAAACTATAGGTTGGTACACATCCAGTCCTACGAGTAGACGAAGAAGGAGATTGATTTCATGTTTCTGCCGATCATCAAGGTGAACTCTGAAGATTTGCCGGATCGTGCCATCGTCTGCGGCGATCCCGGCCGGGCGAAGCTGATCGCGGAGCGTCTGGACGATGCGCGTGAGCTGTCATTCAACCGCGAATACCGCACGTTCGTCGGTACATATAAAGGCATCCGCATGGCAGTCGTCAGCCACGGCGTCGGCTGTCCTGGCGCCGCTGTTTGCTTCGAGGAATTGATTCGCGGCGGGGCGAAGACGCTGATTCGCGTTGGAACAGCCGGTTCGTACACAGCTGATGTGCCGCCGGGCAGCCTGGTGGTCAGCACAGCAGCGGCGCGTACGGATGGCCTTACCAGACAGCTGGTGCCGGAAGGTTTCCCTGCTGTGGCGGATACCGAACTGGCAACAGCCTTGTACGAGCAAGCGAAGCAAGCGGGCGATCTGATCGTACGCCGTGGAATTACAGTTACGTTGGACGTATTCTTCAATGGCGTTGTTGAGTTCCCGCATAAGCTGTACAAGCAAGCCGGAGCGCTTGCGGTGGAGATGGAAGTGTCGGCGCTGTATGCCATCGCTTCCTTGCGCGGCGCAAGAGCAGCAGCCATCCTGGCTACGGACGGATATGCGGACGCCGATCTGGCGGAGGTGTACGATCCGTACACGGATGCGGTGAGCAAGGCCGTTGAGGCGGAGATGGACATCGCGCTTCGGACTTTGGCTTCCATTAACTGAAGACCGTGTCATTCCGACCCATCTGTTCAAGAGAGATGACGACAGATGGGTCGCATGCTAAGGGGCATGCAGCATGGATGAAGGATTGGAGAGAAACGAAAGATGAGAGCAAGTTTACGTGTAAGGCTATTCCAGTTTGATTTGCCTTATTTCAGGGCGGCATCGATTGCTTGCGCGCTGGTTGCCGCCTATTGGCTGGTGCTGCTGGCCATCGGGATGCCGACAGGCCTCGGCGCCGGAGTCGATGTGATGTTCATCCTGCTTGCTCATGCGGCAGGTTCGCTGGTCGTTCCAACCTTAGTTGCGGTATTGTTGTTGCCGGTTCACCTGCCGTTGCCGAAATTTACAGCCGGTTGTATGTTGTACAACTTTGGCATCATCTATGCCATCATGCATCAATCGGTCGGCTTCGATGTTCCGGCCTCGTTGTTGCTGGCGGCGCTGGGCATCGTCGTTGGCAGCATCGTCGGGATGTTCTTCCGATTCCTGTTGGATCGATCCATCCGCCTCAAGCTGCGTTTGCTCGGGTTGGCCGCTGTGAGCTTGTTCTTGCTGACGATCGTCAAACCGCCTGTGCTGGCAGCTCAGTTATTGCTGACGGATGCTGCGGATTGGCAAGAGGAAGAGGAGGTTTATACGGCGATCCTGACCGAAGAGGACGATTGGCTGGAGCATCCTGGTGCGAACGGGGCTTACGACTACATCGCATTCACTTACGGAAGCGGGACTGACAAGCAACGCCCGGAGTTCGCCGAGGGAGCAGCGCTGATCTCCCGCACGGTGGATGCCTCCGCCTATATCGATGACTGGACCGCCTGGAGAACCGCCTTCTGGGGCTTCGACGAGACGAAACTGCCGCTGAACGGCAGGGTGTGGATGCCTCAGGGTGAAGGTCCGTTCCCGCTCGTCCTGATCGTCCATGGCAATCATACGATGGAGAAGTTCTCCGATGACGGGTACGCCTATCTTGGCGAGCTGCTTGCCAGCCGGGGCATGATCGCCGTGTCCGTCGACCAGAACTTTCTGAATTACTCCGTCTGGTCAGGCATCCCGGCGGATGATTTCAAGCTCCGCACCTGGGTTCTGCTGCAGCACATTCAGGAGATCGGCCGTTTCAACGAACAGAACGGCAATCTCTTCTCCGGCAAGGTGGATCTGCAGAACATCGCCATCATCGGCCATTCCCGAGGCGGACAGGCTGCGGCGATGGCGGCGGATGCGCAACGCTGGTTCGCCGGTGACGAATCCCTGCCGGACAAGGGGACGTATCAGATCCAGGCCGTTGTGGCCCTTGCCCCGACGGATACCAATGTCGACGACAAGGCTGCGAGGCTGACGGATGTCTATTATCTCACGCTGCACGGCACCAGGGACGCGGATGTGAATACGCTCAAGGGAGATGAACAGTACTCTCGCGTCTCCTTCCACGATCCGAAGCGGTTCAAGGCAGTGCTGGTGATCGAGGACGCCAACCACAGCTACTTCAACCGTTCGTGGGGGCCGAATGACCTCGAGCTGCCGGAAGGCATCCTCCTGGATTATACGGAGACAATGGCCAGAGAGGCTCAGCAATCCATAGCCAGGCTGTATGTTTCCGCCTTCCTCGAGGTCGTCTTCCATGATCGCACGGAATACACGGGGATGTTCCGCGATTATCGTGAGGCGTTGCAGTGGCTGCCCAAGGGAAGATATTTCAACCGATTCGAGAGCGGGGCGTTCAAGCCGCTGGCCGATTTCGATAAGCCCGATAGCCGTACGGTTGCCGCAGCCGGATCGTTGATTCGCTTCACCGGGTTCATGGAATGGGATATCATCGATGTCCTCGACAAGAGCGGCGCCCGGAAAGGGACCAAAGGCGCTCTCCTGCAATGGGAAGGCGAGAGCGAGATGGAGATCGAGCTGTCGGAGCAATATCGGCAGGACGTTCTGGAAGAAGCGGAATCCGGGGCTGTTCTGACATTTTCGATCATGAATATGGAACACGAACTGGAGCTGAACGATGAGATTCAGCCATCGGAGGATATCGAGATCGCCGTGGAATTGGAAAGCGAAGACGGGGCCGGTGTGATGCTTCCTCTGGAGGATTACGCGCCGGAGCTGGCGCCTGTGCCGGAGTCGACGTATACGGTTCTGCCGCTGCTCGAGCATCATCTCCGAAATGGCAAGTTCAAGAGCAAACATACGCCGGTCTTCCAGACAGTTGAGATCCCGCTGGATGAGGTTGGGGAGATCGAGGAAGAGTTCGAACCGGATCAATTGGAGCGCATCATCTTCCATTTCGAAGAAGGTCCATCGCGAGTCATCCTCGACGATATCGGTTTCGTAGAAGATCAATATCTGTAGGGCAGACGGACATAAGAAATCCCAAGTTTCACACCTTAGATCCTGGCGGACATGGAGTAAGCTTGGGATTTCTGCTTGACCGGAAACCGTCCTGTCAAGGTCTCCGCCGTCATGACCAGGAGACGATCAGTTCCATATTGCCCTTCATGAGGAACGAACCTGAATGGGCAGGGATGATGAAGTGCTGGCCTAAGCTGAGCGGATATTCCCGGCCGTCCATGCTGACGTTGCCGCTTCCGGAGATGACGCTGTATATGCGGAAGGTATCCGATCCGTCCACAGTCAACGAGCCGCCAAGCTCCAGCTTCTGTACGGTGAAGAATTCATTCGACACATAAGTGGTGATCGTTGCATCACCTGCTTGCTCCGCCTTGTATGAAGTTTCCGCGTCCACATGCGGCACCGTGGTCACCCGGATCGCTTGCTCGAGATGGAGCTCACGCTTGTTGCCCTCGGCATCGGTACGGTCATAGTCATACACCCGATACGTCGTGTCGGAGCTCTGCTGGGTCTCCAGCACGACGATGCCGGCGCCAAGCGCATGGATCGTCCCGCTTGGCACATAGAAGAAATCACCCGGCTTCACCTGCACACGGCTCAGCAGCTCGTCCCATCTGCCTGCGCGGATCATCGCTTCCAGCTCGTCCCGGCTCTTTGCCGTATGCCCGTAGATGATCTCTGCGCCAGGCTCCGCATCAAGCACATACCAGCATTCGGTCTTGCCGAGTTCCCCGTTCTCGTGCTTGCGGGCATATTCGTCATCGGGATGCACCTGTACCGACAAGTCCTGGGACGCATCCAATACCTTCGTCAACAGAGGAAACACATCGCTCCGTTCCGCAGCGCTTCCGAACAACTCCTTGTGTTCGGCCCATAGCCTGTCGAGTGGTGTGCCTTTATAGACACCGTTTATCACTGTGCTCGATCCGTTCGGATGAGCCGATACCGCCCAGCATTCTCCCGTATTCGACGTAGGGATGTTGTATCCGAACAGATCGCGAAGTTTTGTTCCTCCCCAGAGTCTTTCCTTGAAAACAGGCTCCAGGAAGATTGGTTCTCTTGTCATGGCAGCTTCCTCTCCTTCCGTTTTACATCTGATCTTGATGCAGGCATATCGAATTTGCCGTGTCTGCTTTCTAATATTTGTCATGCCATAGATTATCACAGATCTGATGCGGAAGGAAGATGACTTCGGGCGGCGAACATAAAAAGTTACCAAGTGGATGATTCAGAAAACGCTTTATATAATAATGAGACCAGAAACTTCATTCATACAGCCTATAGAACAGAGGGGGTCGGCCGATGCGCAGATCATTTTTTAATCTGAAAGCGTTTTATTCCAATCTGCGGATCAAATACAAGCTGTTCGTGCTGATTTCCACGTTGATGCTGATCATGTGCATATGCTGTCTGTCGGTTCTGCAGTACGTGTTTAACGTGTATGACGAGGAATTGTACGCACGGTCGTCACAGGCGCTTAATGTCACCCTGTTCGGGATGGACAATGAACTGTCGCAGATGGAGCAGTTGACGTTCCGCATCGCCACCGACCAGAATGTGCAGCAAACGCTGCGCCATGTGCGCGACAACACGACCAGCTATGATTTCCTGAGAGTCACGGATGATCTCAATACGCGCATGATCGAACTCGGCACCCAGGACAAATACGTGCTTTCGGTTCATACCTTCGATACGAATTTTCGCGAGTACCGCACGGGCAAACGACCGAATACGACAAACGCTGAGCGGCTGAAGATGATCGAGGTACTGACGCTTGCCAGGCAGGGGGCGATCACCTGGATCATGCCGGATGAGTATGATCAGACGTTGGTGGCGGCGCGCGAGATCAGGGATTACTCCGACTTCAGCTTCGATCGGCTCGGCATACTCGGCTTGCGCATCGATCTCGACAAGCTGGCGCAGGATTATGCGCGCGGTCTGGATCAACAGGGAGCGCATTTCCTGATCCTGGATGGCGGGGAACCGATCTTCCGCGGCGATACGCAGGTCGACCCGGCCAAGCTGCAGGTTGTCCTGAACAGCTCGCAAGGTTATGAGGTCATCGAGGATGAAGGGAGGTTGTATTTCGCCACCTACGCTCCATCAAACTACACGAATTGGGATTATGTGATCATGATCCCTTATGATGAGTTGTTCCAGGTGGTCGCCAATGTGAAGCGTTTCGTTACGATCATCTTCCCGGTGATCTTCATCATCACGATCATCCTCTCAATCCGCTATGCCCGCAGCCTGACGAGGCCAATCGAGAGCCTGAACGCGAAGATGAAGTCGATCCAGAAAGGGCGTTTTGACATCGCCACTTCGCTGGAGGATGAGCACTATCCGATGGATGAAACCGGGCAGATGCACCGCAATTTCCGCATCATGGTCGAGCGAATCAACGATCTGATCAACGAAAATTATCTGAAGCAACTGGCGATCAAAGAGTCCGAGTACAAGGCGCTGCAAGCCCAGATCAACCCGCACTTCCTCTACAATACGCTGGAGTCGATCAACTGGCATGCCAAGATCGCCGGGCAGCCCCATATCTCACAGATGGTGGAGTCGCTCGCATACCTGATGCGCCATTCGATCAATCAGCAGGAACCGCTGATTACGCTGGGCGATGAGATGACCTTCATCAGCCACTATATTACGATCCAGAAGGTTCGCTTCGAGGAAAGGCTGGATTTCCGGATGGACATTCCGGAGGAGCTTCGCTCCTGCGTCGTTCCGAAGCTCGTGCTGCAGCCTCTGGTGGAGAATGCCATCCAATACGGGCTCGAGCGAATCATCGGCACCTGTTCGATCCGCATCAGCGCACGGCGGAACGATCAGGTTCTTGTGATCGAGGTGCGCGACAACGGTCCTGGCATCGATCAGGAGGCGATTGAGCTGATCTTCGCAGGCAAGCTGCGTTCCAGGAAAACCGGTCTCGGCATACGCAATATCCATGAACGCATCAGGCTGATGTTCGGCGAGGAATACGGCCTCGAGATTGAGAGCAAGCCGGGAGAAGGTACGAATGTACGGATCAGGGTTCCGATGAATTGGAGGGATGCGTGATGTTTAAGGTACTTCTCGTTGATGACGAACGGGTCATTCTCGACGGCATATCCAGATTTGTTAACTGGCAGGCTCTCGGCACCGAACTGGCCGGCACGGCGCGCAACGGCCTGGAAGCGCTCGAAATCATCACCAGCCACCAGCCGGATATCGTCATCACAGATATTCTCATGCCCGGCATGGACGGATTGGAGCTCATCGCCAAGGTGCGCGAGCTGGAATTGCCTGTGCAATTCATCATGCTGTCCGGCTTCAGCGATTTTGAGTATGCGAGGCAGGCGCTTCGTTATGGTGTGAAGGAATATCTGCTGAAGCCGTGCAATGAGGAGATGATATCCAGGGCGATCACGGAAGTGATCAAGGAAGTCGAGCAGCGGAGGCACAAGGAGCGGTTCATGGAACGGCTGCAAGCGGAGTTCAGGCAAGCTCTGCCGCATGCGCGCGAACAGCTGTTCAAGGAATTCGTCACGAACAAAACGTACGGCAAGCGCGATTGGGAGCGTTACCGCGATCTGCTCGGCATCCGCTCCGACGAAACCAGGGTGCGGCTCATCCTCTTCGAGCTGGAGGACAGCCACGAATTCGAGCATCTGTTTGCGCTCAAGAACATCGCGCTCGACATTATCGGCCATGACCAACTGCTCCTCAGCACGGCGATCGGCTCGCAGGTAGTGCTGCTCGTCGAGGATGAGAGCGAGGAGATCTCGGATGCCTTGTACGGCCGAGTCGACCAGATCAAGCGGATCTTCTATGAATACTACAAGATCGATACGTCGATCGCGCTCAGTGACGCAGGTCAGATCGGCGATGCGCGGCGGATGTACCGGGAAGCGCTGTCCCTGATCAGTCATCGCTTCTATCTGGAGGAAGGCAGCCTGATCACCCGGAATGATGTGATGAGCATGGAAGAGAACCGCACAGGCAAAGCCGACATCGATGTCCAGATCGATGAAGAGCGGCTCGGGATGCTGATCAGGGCGGGAAGAACGGAAGAGGTTCAGGCGATGATCGGCGAATATTTCGATAGGTTGGCCAGCTTGCGGCTGGAGGCGAGCATGACGAAGACGTACGCGATCACGTTGTACCTATCCATCATCCGTCACGATCCGGAGCGCACGAAGCATATGATGGCGGAAATCGCTTCTCTGGACAGCATCCATACGCTGACAGGGCTGCAGTCGTTCGTCGAGAAGGCTGCGCTTGAGATCGCCGGCAGAAACTACGAATCCAATCGAAGCAAACAGTCGGCGATTATCCGCAAAGTGCTGGAGATCATCCGGAGCAATCTCGGCAATCCTGAGCTTTCACTGAACAGCGTCGCTCAGGAGATGCTCTATATGAATCCCGACTATCTGGGCAAGCTGTTCAAGAAGGAAACCGGTGAGAAATTCTCCAACTATGTCACTCGGCTGCGGATGGAGAAGGCGATCGAGATGATCACGAGAAGCGGGGACGCGAAGATCTTCGAAATCGCCGAATCGCTCGGTTATGGCGACAACCCGCAATATTTCAGCAAGGTGTTCAAAAAGTACACCGGCTTCACGCCGTCGGAGTTCAAGTCTCCCTGATGTACGGGATATGTCTGTCAGATGATGACGATTCATGGATAAGAGACGGATTCGTGCACAAATGTCGGAATAGTATACAAACTCCTCGGTTTTCTTCCTTAATCCAGCGAGAAGAGGGCTTATATAATCGAGTTGTATCGGATCTATTCGACACTTGTTAAAGGGGAGGATCATCGAATGAAAAAGAAACTGTTGATTCTGTTGTCCATCGCGCTTCTCTTCTTGCTGGCTGCTTGCGGCGGCGGAGATAACGCAACGAACTCTGGCGGCAACACCTCCAGCAATCAGACGAATACAGGCAGCAACAGCGGGAGCAACAGCGGAGGCAGTAACAGCGGCGACAGCGGCGGAGACGCACCGAAGAACGTCACCCTGCGCATCGCATGGTGGGGCAGCGAGACGCGTCACGACTACACGCTGAAGGTTATCGAAATGTATCAGCAGCAAAATCCTCATGTCACGATCGAACCGGAATATGCCAGTTGGGATGATTACTGGACGAGACTGGCACCGCAAGCTGCGGCGAATCAACTGCCGGACATCATCCAGATGGACCTGAGCTACATCACGCAATACGGGGAGAAGGGCCAACTGGCAGATCTGAGTCCGTTCCTCGGCAACCAGATCGATATTACCAACATCAGCGAAAGCGCTATCTCCGGCGGACGGATCGGCGACAAACTGTACGGATTTAATGCTGGTGTCAACACGCTGCAGGTGCACTTTGACCCGGCCATGCTGCAGCAGGCAGGCATCTCGCTGGATTCGATTCCGGAGGACTGGACCTGGGAAGACTACGAATCGCTGGCGATGCAAGCTGCAGAAGCGGGCATCTACTTCGATACCGGTCTCAAGGCGGACGTATTCTTCAACTACTATCTGCGCACGCAAGGCAAGCGTCTGTACAGCGAGGATGGTACGCAGCTCGGCTATGATGACGATCAATTGTTCATTGACTTCTTCGGCATGCAACATCGCCTCGTGAAGGCTGGCGCGAAGCCGACGCCGGATATTACGGCGCAGATCAAAGGTCTGGAAGACGACCTGCTCGTCAAGAACCAGGCGGCCAGCGTATGGCAATGGACGAACCAATTCATCGGTCTGCAGCAAGTGGCGAACAGACTGCTCGAGATGCATCCGCTGCCAGGTCCTAATCAATCTGCGGGCTTGTACCTGAAGCCGAGCATGTTCTGGTCCATCGCCGAGAACTCCCAGAACAAGGAAGAAGCTGCGAAGTTTATCGATTTCTTCATCAACGATGTTGAAGCCAACAAGCTGATCCGCGGCGATCGCGGCGTACCGGTTTCCTCCGTTGTGAAGGAAGCGCTCATCCCGGAGCTGAGCGAACAACAGGCTCAAGTATTCGAGTTCGTCGCCTGGGCAGAGAAGAACAGCTCCCCGGGAGACGGCCCAGACCCGATCGGTGCCAGCGAAGTGATCGCAGCACTTGAATCGATCACGGAAGCGCTGTACTTCGACCAGATCACTCCTGAAGAGGCAGCCAAGCAGTTCCGCAGTGAAGCGAACAGCATCCTGAGCAGGAACAAATAGTACACGGTTTTGATGCATAGGCTGTGGGGCATGGGCCAGGGAGACAGACTGACGCCATGCCCCACAAGTTTTCACGCAGCTCAGCCAGCTTCAAGGCAGCATGTTGCAACTTATCTGCTTACAGGAGTGAACCCCGATGACGAAAACTTCGATGATGAAAGCGATCAAGCGGAATGTGGCAGGTTATGCATTTATCAGCCCGTTTATCATAGGATTTCTGGTCTTTACCGCATTTCCGATCGTTGCCTCATTCTTCTATTCATTCACAAGCTTTGATATGCTGACGGCTCCGGAGTTTGTCGGACTGGACAACTACATCACGATGTTTACGAACGACCCAAAATATTGGAAGTCGGTGACAGTCACCCTCTATTATGTCGTGGCTGTTGTGCCGCTCAGGTTGGCGTTCGCATTGTTTATCGCCATGCTGCTCGCCAGGGCATCCAGGATGATCGGCGTCTACCGGACGATGTTCTATCTTCCGTCGATCATCGGCGGCAGCGTCGCCGTTGCGATCATGTGGCGCAATCTGTTCGGCGACGACGGCGTCATCAATATTCTGCTGACTCTGTTTGGACTCGATGCGGTCAGATGGTTCGGCAACCCGACGGCAGCGCTCTGGATGCTGATCTTGCTGGCAGTCTGGCAGTTCGGTTCCTCGATGCTGATCTTCCTGGCGGGGCTCAAGAATATTCCGCCGACTTACTACGAGGCCGCTGCTGTTGATGGTGCCAATGCGGTGCAGAAATTTTTCAAGATCACTATCCCGATGCTGAGTCCCGTCATCCTGTTCAACACGATCATGCAGACGATCTCGGCGTTTATTACATTCATCCCGGCGTTTATCATCACCAAGGGAACCGGACAACCGCTGGATGGTACGCTCCTGTATTCGCTCTATCTGTTCCGCAGAGCCTTCCAGTTCTTCCAGATGGGTTACGGCTCCGCCATGGCCTGGATCCTGCTGATCGTCATCGCGCTACTGACGTTCATACTGTTCCGGACATCACGCTTCTGGGTGCACTACGAGACGAAGGAGGGCAATTGACGTGAACAGCAAAAGACTGAAATGGCTGCTTTACCATCTGTTCGTCGGTTGCTTCGCGATCGTCATGCTGTATCCGGTGATCTGGCTGGTGATGAGCTCGTTCAAGCCGAGCAATCTGATCTTCGTTACAGCCGGCGATCTGATACCGGATCCCTGGATCTGGACGAACTATATTGACGGCTGGAAGGGAATCGGCAATCAGCCGTTTATCACCTTCATCCGCAACTCCTTTTTCGTCGTCTCTCTGTCCACGATCGGTGCCGTTCTGTCCTCGGCGCTTGTCGCCTTCGGATTTGCGAGGACGAACTTCGTCGGCAAGGGCTTGTGGTTTACGCTGATGATGCTGACGCTGATGTTGCCCTTTGAGGTCGTATTGATCCCGCAATATATCCTGTTCTCGGAACTGGGCTGGCTGAATTCGTACCTGCCGATCATCGTGCCGCAATTCTTCGGCGTGCCGTTCTTCATCTTCCTGATGGTGCAGTTTATCCGCACGATTCCGCATGAGCTGGACGAAGCGGCGACGATCGATGGCTGCGGCAAGCTGCGCCTGTTCGTTCGCATCATCTTGCCCCTCATCGCTCCGGCGATGGCCACTGCGGCAATCTTCTCCTTCTACTGGCGTTGGGAAGATCTGCTGGGTCCGGTGCTGTACGTCAACTCGCCAAGCAAGTATACCGTATCGCTGGCGCTGAAGATGTTCCTCGACTCCGAGACGATCTCCAACTGGGGCGCGATGTTTGCGATGTCCGTCGTCAGCCTGATGCCGGTGATCATCGTCTTCTTCATGTTCCAGCGGCAGATCGTCGAAGGCATCAGCACAACCGGGCTCAAGGGTTGATCGCAGTATAGGCGCGTTTAGAGAGAAGGGAAAAAGAATCGGTTCGAGTTAGGCACTCCTCCCCAGGAGCTTAACGATACCGGAGAAAGCTGTTCCGTCTGATCAATTGGCTTGATCGGGCTGGAGCAGCTTTTTTCAGTCTTATAGAAAGTATAACTTCCCATACATTCTCGCAAGACATAAGAAATACTAAGCTGCCACCTGCGTCCTAAAGGACTTGGCGCCAGCCAAGTATTTCTTTATGGAACTCCCCGGTTTGAACGAAAGAACTCACGAAGAGGTTGTATATTGACAATGAAAACGCTATGATTTATATTAAGTAATATAAATATTGTATTATTAATAATAAGATTAACGAAGTGAAAATCTGCCGGTTAGAAGGAGAGTTATGATGACGGATTACAAAAAGGCCAAAATGGTTGTCGACAAGGATTATCGGATCGCAGAGATTGACAAGCGCATCTATGGTTCATTCATCGAGCATCTGGGCAGGGCTGTATATGGCGGCATCTATGAGCCGGGTCATCCGACTGCCGACGAACAAGGATTCCGCAAGGACGTCCTCGAGCTGGTGAAGCAGCTGGACGTGCCGATCGTACGTTACCCGGGCGGCAATATGGTCTCCGCCTATAACTGGGAAGACGGTGTCGGCCCGAAGGAGCAGCGCCCGAGACGGCTCGAGCTGGCATGGCGCGTCATCGAGACGAACGAGATTGGCACCAATGAGTTCGTGGACTGGGCGAAGAAGGCAGGCAGTGAAGTGATGATGGCGGTGAACCTCGGCACTCGCGGCATCGATGCGGCTCGCAATCTCATCGAGTATTGCAATCATCCGAGCGGCTCGTACTACAGCGATCTGAGAGTGTCGCACGGTTACAAGGAGCCGCATAAGATCAAGACGTGGTGCCTTGGCAACGAGATGGACGGTCCGTGGCAGATCGGGCACAAGACGCCGGATGAGTACGGACGCCTGGCAGTTGAGACAGCCAAGGCGATGCGCCTCGTCGACCCGTCGATTGAGCTGGTTGTGTGCGGGAGCTCCAATTCCTCCATGCCGCTGTTCCCTCAGTGGGAAGCAACGGTGCTGGAGCACACCTATGAGCATGTTGACTACATCTCTTTGCATCAATATTTCAGCAATGCGAAGAATGAATCGGACAACTTCCTCGCCAAGTCCCTGGAGATGGACCGCTTCATCCGCACGGTCATCTCGACAGCGGACTACGTCAAGGCGAAGAAGCGCAGCAAGAAGACGATCAACTTGAGCTTCGACGAATGGAACGTCTGGTATCACTCCCATGAGTCGGACAAGAAGCTGGAGCCATGGCAGATCGCACCGCCGCAGCTCGAGGATCATTATACCTTCGAGGATGCGCTGCTGGTCGGCACGCTGCTCATCACTTTCCTGAAGCATGCGGACCGCGTCAAGATCGCTTGCCTGGCGCAGCTCGTCAACGTCATCGCGCCGATCATGACGGAGAACAACGGACGCGCATGGCGTCAGACGATCTATTATCCGTTCATGCATGTGTCCAGATTCGGCCGCGGCATCGCGCTGCATACGTTGTCCAACTCGCCTGTGTATGATGTGCGCGAGTTCACGGATGTGCCATATCTGGAATCGACGGCCGTTTACAATGAAGAAAATGATGAGGTCACGATCTTCGCCGTCAACCGCCATCTGACCGAAGGGTTGAAGCTGGAGTGCGATATTCGCAGCTTCAACGGCTATCGGAGCGTGGAGCACCTGGTGATGCAGCATCCAGATCTGAAGGCGCGCAACAGCGCGGAAGGAGAGATCGTCTTCCCGACTGCGAGCGGCGATGCGTTCGTTGACGACGGGATCGTCCGGGCGACGCTGGAGCCTGCATCCTGGCATGTCATCAGGCTGTCTGGCAGGAAGCAAGACTGATCCATCCTCGTGTAACTGAAGTGTTCTCCCTCAATCACATACAGAAGGGCCCGATTGACGATCGAATCGTCTCTCGGGCCCGCTTTGTACGCCTGGAGAGCAGGCTGATCATTCTTCCTCCGAGTGATTGGCCGAATTGCTCGCTCCAGGTTCCTGCATCTTCGTATAGTACAAACGGAAGATGATATCCTGGTTGTAGTTGCCGAAGCCTGAGCCGAAGAGCGTCATGCCGCCTACGTTCTTCGCGTCCTCCAGCACCGCGAGGCGGAACGTCCATTGCTTCGCACGGATGTCCACCTGATCAAGCGTTACATCGGAGATCTGGTTGCCGTCGAGGAATGTGCCTTTGTCATTGATCTTCAGCACCTTGAGCAGGCCGTATTGGTTGATCTCCGTGAACCACCAGTCCGGCGTGTACTTGCCGCGTACGTTCGTTCCGCCGAAATCACCCGGACTTGTCCAGGAGCCGAGCAGCACCCCGTTGAGGAAGAAAGAGATGTCCGATGGCCAGTTATCGTTGGCATAAGGAGCTTCCGACGAGATTTCGAACGAGACTTCAAGTTCCTTGGGCTCCTCGTTCTTCATCAGGTAATTCGGTACCTTGTATTCCACGAAGCCCTGCCCGAACCAGAGGATCTTCGCGTTCACACGCTCCGGATCGAGGAAGCAGCGCGGCTCGTCGAAGATGCCGATGACTTTCTCGGTGGTGGCGAGTCCGCACGTCGGTTCCACATGGAAGTCCGTATAGTGGCCAACCGATACGTCCATCTCATGGAACAGTCTCGGTTGAGAGGATTCTTTTGAAGGGAAGGTGATTTCGATATAATCGGTGACGAGGGAGCATACCTTCTTCGCCCCACCGCGTCCCGGAATCATTTTCGTTTCGATGATCTTCGCTTTCTCCAGCTTCTTGACGTGCATCGTCATGATCGCGCTGCTCAAGCCGAGCGCTTCGGCCAATTGCTTGACATTCATCTCTTGCCTGGATAACAGGTGAATCATTTTCAAGCGGACGTCGCTGGCCAATGCCTCATAGACCGGGAGCGACTTGTCGGAAATATCTAGTTTCATCTGTGCCTCCAATGGTAAACCGAATTCGAATTAATATTTAACACATATATTAATAATATAGACTTTGCTGAACAAATACAATGGTGATTATTTTGTTACCCATCAAAACAAGGGAGGGGTCATCATGCAAACGGTTATCCAGCGAATCAACGAACAACTGGCAAGCTGCGCATGCGGCTGCGCGCATCGCCCGATTCAGATGCACTGTGTCCTCAAGCATGGAGCGCTTGGGCAAGTTGCTCCGTACATCGAGCAGGCCGGGTGGCGCGAAGTGCTCATCGCAGCGGACGCCCATACATGGGAAGCGGCAGGGCAGGCTCTGGCCGAAGATTTGCAGACCTATGGCATCATCGTGGAAACTTGCCAGTTCGCGGAAGATGAACGGGGAGACGTACTGGCTGACGCCTCATCGATCATGCAGCTGTTGCTGCATGTGTCGGAGCGGACGGAGGCGATCATCGCTTGCGGTTCAGGGACGATTCACGACATCGTGCGGTTCGTCGCTGCCAAGACGGTGAAGCCTTTCCTGTCCGTGCCAACGGCCGCTTCGGTAGACGGATTCACCTCGGCAGGAGCGCCGTTGATCATCGCCGGTGTGAAACGGACGATCCAGACGAAGGCGCCGGAGGCGATCTTCGCCGACCTGACGGTGCTGGCCAAGGCGCCTGTGGCTCTGACCGCCGCCGGGCTCGGTGATATGCTGGGCAAGTTTACGTCGCTCGCGGACTGGCAGGTATCGCGTGATATGGCTGGCGAACCGTTCTGTCCGGCCGCTTATGAGCTGACGAAGGAGGCGCTGGAGCGCTGCGCGGCTGCGGCTGGCGAGATCGCTGCGGGCAACGAACGCGGCATCCGGCAACTGATGGAAGCCCTGCTCATCTCCGGCTGGTCGATGCTGGCGATCGATCACTCCCGCCCAGCCTCCGGAGGAGAGCATCATATTTCCCATATCTGGGAGATGCAGAGCATCCGGCTGGGTATCAAGCAGCAGTTGCATGGCGCGAAGGTGGGCGTGGCGACTGTCCTCCTGAGCAAGCTGTACAAGCGGCTTGCGGGGCTCAAGACCGAGCATGGGATCTTCAGCGTTTACGAGCATTTGCCGGACAGCCAGGAACTTGCCGATCTGCTTGGCAAGCTTGGCGCACCGGTGACGCCTGGACAGCTCGGCATCACGGCGGAACGCGTTCGAGAGGCGCTGCGTCTGGGGTCGAACCTGCGCGATCGGGCAACCGGCCTAAGGTACATTCGGGATCATCATCCGGAATGGTTCGAGGAGATGGTGGACTGAGCCTACGGTTCGTTCGCAAGAGAGGAAAGCAAGATGGGCGATGAACATATGGACAAGCGGATGTTCAGCGGTCGGGGCTGGACATTCTTTTTTGCTGTGTTTAAGTTGGCTGTTGCTTGGTGGCTCCATTGCTGGAACCGTAACGGAACCAAGAGTCGTTATTTTGTGGAGAATCTTCTTTTTTCTGATGTTAACGAAACGTACAGCCTATATTGGTCACTTTGGATGGGAGATCGCGCTCGAAAACAGTAAATAACCCACTGAACAACTTTTAGCAAAATAGTATGTTATATATTGATAATTGATGCGCAATATGATACAACATATATGAACTTTTGCGATGTATATGAAGTACTTTAATACATAGGTTCCAGGAAAGGAGCTGACAGCACCGATGCAACTGACGCCGAGGCAGCTCGAAATCATCGAAATCGTGAAAAAGTTCGAACCGATAACAGGAGAGCAGATCGCCGAGATGCTGAATGTCAGCAGGCCGACGATTCGTTCTGACCTGGCTGTGCTGGTCATGCTCGGTCTGCTGGATGCGAAGCCGAAGGTTGGCTATTTCCTCGGATCTCGAGCCACGGCAGCAGGTGAAGCGATCAAGCGACTGCACGAAAAGCGCGTGAAGGATGTGCAGTCCGTACCTGTCATCGTCCGGGAATCGACCACCGTACAGGACGCCGTGATCACGATGTTCCTCGAGGATGTCGGCAACCTGACCGTAGTGGGTGAGCAAGGGGAATTGACTGGTGTCGTATCCAGGAAGGATATACTGAAACTGACGCTGGGCAATGCGAGCGCGCCTCAGATGCCGATCAGCATGGTGATGACTCGCAGGCCGAAGATCATAACCGTTGCTCCGGAAGATGCAGTGATCGACGCATGTGCGAAGATGATCCACCACCAGGTGGACAGCTTGCCGGTCGTTGATGAGTCCGACGCGGTCATCGGTTCCATCAGCACGTCGACGATGGCCAAGGTGCTGCTGGAGCTCGCAACGTCCGAAGTGTCGCCGCAGGAGCCAGACAGGGGGATTAGTCAGTGAAGCAACAGGCAAGTGAACGAGCGATCATCATATGTTCGGACTCTACGGGTGAGACTGCCGAATGGGTTGTCAAAGCGACGATGCGGCAGTTCGAATCCGTTCCGGCGGTGATCCGCAGGCACAGCAACATCTCGCATGAAGAGGATATCCGCTTGATCGTCGAGGAAGCTGCCAGCAAGACGGCGTTTATCGCCTATACGCTGGTACAGCCGGAGCTAAGGGAGTGCATGAAGCAGGAATGCATCCGCATGGGCGTGCGCGCGGTAGACATCATGGGGCCGATGATGCAGGCGTTCGTCGATTCGTTCCATACGAATCCGATTGCGAAGCCGGGACTATTGCATCGGATGGACGAGGATTATTTCCGCCGCATCGATTCCGTCGAATTCGCCGTCAAGTACGATGATGGCAAGGACAAGGCGGGACTGCTCAAGGCCGACGCGGTGCTCATCGGCGTATCCCGAACCTCGAAGACGCCGCTCAGCATCTACCTCGCGCACAAGGGGTACAAGGTCGCGAATCTGCCGCTCGTCCCGGAGACGAAGGTGCCTCGCGAGCTGTACCAGGTGGAGCGGCAGCGCATCTACGGGCTGACGATGGATGCCCGATATATCCTGCGCATTCGCATGGAGCGGCTGAAGTCTCTCGGACTCAGCGAGAATGCGCAATATGCCAATTATGACCGCATCGTCGAAGAGCTGGAATACGCGAGAGGCATTATGGAGGAGCTCGGCTGCATGGTCATCGACGTATCGGACAAGGCGATTGAGGAAACCGCCGGCATCATCGTGGACGCATTGCAGCGGGCATATGGCATCTGATAGATCGATACGATGATTCAGCAAGATTAGACATAGAAGGACGAACGTCCAGAGTTGGATGAAATCTATTGCACGATTCTGGGAGGGATTGGAAATGGAGAGGGAGCTGGCGCTTGAAATCGTGCGGGTGACTGAGCTTGCGGCGCTCGCATCTGCCCCGTGGCGGGGACGCGGCAACAAGGATGAGGCAGACCATGCGGCAACAACGGCGATGCGATCGATGTTCGATTCGGTATCGATCCGCGGAACAGTGGTAATCGGTGAAGGCGAGATGGACCATGCGCCGATGCTGTATATCGGAGAGCAGGTCGGCAACCGGGAAGGACCAGAGGTGGACGTGGCGGTTGACCCGCTGGAGGGCACGGAGATCGTGGCCAAGGGGCTCAGCAATGCCATGTCAGTTATCGCCATCGCCCCGAAGGGCAATCTGCTGCATGCACCGGATATGTATATGGAGAAGCTGTCGGGAGGTCCGGCGTTAAGAGGCAAGATCTCGCTCGACGATCCGATCGAGGTGACGCTGCAGAAAACATCCTCGATCCTGCACAAGCCGGTGACGGATCTGACCGTGCTCATCCTCGAGCGTGAGCGTCATGCAACGCTGATCCAGGCTTTGCGGCAGGCGGGAGTGCGCATCAAGCTGATGTCGGACGGCGATGTCGCCGGAGCGATCGCGCCTGCTTTCCCGGAATCTGGCGCGGATCTGTATGTTGGCTCTGGCGGTGCGCCGGAAGGCGTATTGGCCGCTGCGGCCCTGCGTTGTCTCGGCGGCGAATTCCAGGGACGACTGATGCCGGCGGATGAGCAGGAGTGGGAGCGCTGCCTGCAGATGGGACTGACTGACCCGCGGCGCATCCTGACGATGGACGATCTCGTCGGAACGGACGATGTCATCTTCGCGGCGACGGGGGTAACGAACGGCGAGTTCCTCGATGGCGTCCGCTATCTGCAGGATGAACGGGCGGAGACCCATTCGATCGTGATGCGCGCGAAGACGCAGACCATCCGTTACGTCAAGTCAATACATTATCTGCCGAACAAGCCGCTGCTGAAGGTATCTGCAGCTGGATGATAGGCGGCAAAGCGTTAACCAGGCATATGTGCCAGATTTCCAATATGACAGAGGAGCTGACTTGACGGATCGCCGTCAGGATCAGCTCCTTTTTGGTTAGCAGGCGGGGGAATGATAGCCGCCTGAAGGACAAGATGTTATACTGGTGATTTGGATGCTGCAACAGCCATGGAAAGGTGAGAACATGCAACGACTGCCGTACATACAGACTGCTTTTGCCTCATTGCAATGGTTTATCTTCCTGTTCGCCAATACGATCGTCGTTCCGGTTACCGTCGGGACGGCATTTGCCCTGGATGCGCCGGCGATCGCCGAGTTGATCCGCAATTCTCTGGTGGCAACCGGCATCGCTTGTATCTTGCAAGGAACGATCGGGCACCGGTTTCCCCTGATGGAAGGCCACTCCGGGCTTGTCTGGGGCCTCGTCCTCAACCTCTGCTCCGCATCTTCCGCTCTGGGCATGAGCCTCACCGAGATCGGCGGCGGCATCGCCAGCGGGATGATGCTGTCCGGGGCGGTGGTTTTGCTGCTCGCTGCGGTTAATCTGCTAAGGTTTATGGAGAAGCTGTTTACGCCGATGGTGATGAGCGTTTTTCTTTTTCTCCTGACGATCCAACTGATTACGATCTTCTTCGATGGCATGTTCAAGCTGGCGGATGACGGTTCGGTAGTCTGGCCGGAGACGGCTTTCGCGTTTGGTGTGGCGATGTTCGTGGCACTCATCAAGATCAAGGGGAGTGAACGCGTCAGCAATTTCTCGATCCTGATCGGCATCGCGGTCGGTTGGCTGTTGCATGTCCTGTTGTTCTCGTCTGAACAGCCGCAGACCTCTGGCTCTGCCGTTTCGTCATTCAAGCTTGGCTTGTTTCCGCTCGGAGAGCCGAACTTGAACCTGCCGATCATCGTGGTGACTTTTGTGGCTTCCTTCATCAATCTGAGCAATACGATCATTGCTGCACAGACGGCTGGCAAACTTTATAACGAAGAGGTGACGCCGGGTCGGATGAAACGCTCCTATATGCTGAATGGTGTTATCTCGATGTTGGGAGGCGCGCTCGGGCTGGTGCAGCACGCGCCGTTTGCCTCGTCGATCGGCTTCCTGCAGAGCACGCGCATCTTCGACCGCAAGCCGTTCCTGATCGGCGGCGCGTTGATGGCGGGCATCGGCCTGGTGCCCAGCCTGAGCGGGCTGCTGGCGACGATGCCGGTGACGGTGGGCAACGCGGTCTTGCTCGTCGCCTATTTCCAACTGCTCGGTACATCGCTCAGCAGCATTCGTGGCTATACCTTCAACTCGGTGACGATTCACCGCCTGGCGGTGCCGGTGCTCGTCGGAGTCGGGGTCATGTTTGTTGATCCATCCTATTTCAGCGGGTTGCCGTCGCTTATTCAGCCGCTTCTGGCCAATGGTTTTATCGCAGGGGTGTTGCTGTCGGTCGTGCTGGAGCTGGTGATTCGATGGGATCACCTGGGCGGCGAGTCAGAGCGACCGAATTAGGTTCTGCTTGCTTCGCGCGGAGACTGGTTGGCTTGCCGAGATGATCAGGATAATATCGGTCTCTGCCATTCGCCTGCGAACCGAGCACTTCGAACTGAGAAATGCGATCTACAGACTGTGAGCTGCGGGCTCGTCTCTCAGAAGATTCCGATGCGGATGAAACCTGTGAGAGCCAAAAAATTCGTCTCTCAGAAGATTCCGAAGCGGATGAAGCCTGTGAGAGGCGAAATTCGATTATTGTATTTTAGTCAGAAAGTGCAAGAATAAAAGTGAAAAGTGTCCAGAATTAGGGTGATGGTCCGTCATCTGGTTCCGTTACGTTTACTGGTTTGAACCCTGGAACCACCAGGCAGCCTGTGAATATCAGATCACGATCCAGTAGAGCGATAATGTCGCACGCCGAATTGCCAGACGAACAGGCACGGGATGAAGAACAACAGGCCAGCGAGCGGCGTGAGCGCATAGAGCAGGTCGTGACCGTCCGTTCGTCCCAGGATATACAGAAGCGGCAGATAATTGATACAGCCGAACGGGATGACAAACGTGAACAATCGCACCACCCATCGCTCGTAGATCTGCAGCGGATACTGCGCCAGCTCTCTGCCGCCGTTGGTCAGGATGTTGACGACCTCCAGCCCCTGAACCGTCCAGAAGCACATGGTGGCTGCGAGGATGAGGATGCCGGCGAAGATGACCGTACCGCTGATTACCATGAGGATCAGGGTGATCAGCTTCAGCGGTGTCCAGTCGAGGGAAACATTCACCACCGCCCAGATGAGGACGATCAGACTCTGCACCAGTCGGCCGATCCGCGTGAACTCAAACCGCGAACCAAGCACCTGGAGGACGGTGCTGCGCGGTCGCACGAGCAGTCGGTCGAAATCCCCGCTCACAACCAGCGACGAGAACGAATCGAACCCCCGCGCGAAGCATTCGCTGATCGCAAACGCCATGTGGATAACGGCGAAGCATATGGCGACCTCATAGAATTCCCAGCCTTGCAACGTGCCAAACCGATCGAACAGGAACCAGATGCCGGCGAACGTGGTGAACGGGATGAAAAATTGACCAGCCGTCAGCAGCCAGAACGATGTCTTGTACTGCATCTGTGACCTGAACAGGATGGATAAATAGCCAAGGAACAGCTTCATCGGCTTCAACCTCCTTGTACAACGACTCGCCTGAGCGCCTTCTTCATCGCCTGTCTGCCCAGGGTGACGAGCGCGACGAGCCAGATCAGTTGCGACATGATGCCGAATAATGCTTCCGTATGGCCGAAATGGCCGGCATACACACGGAATGGAAAGTCGGCTGTCCAGCCGAACGGGAAGAGATAGACGATGTCCTGCAGCCAATCCGGCATCAGCGGCACAGGGATGATCAATCCGGCGAGAAATTCACCGATAACCGTGAACATCAGCAACGAGCCGTACGGTGACATCGTATAGAACACCGAAATATAGATGAACATCGAGATAGCGACCAGCACCAGCAGACCAAGCAGCAGGGCGATGATGAACAAGCCGGCAGAGACAAGGCTGGCTGGCAACATCATCCGATAAGGCTGCGGCAGGAGCGAGGCAACAATCATGATCGGGAAGCATCTGAGCAATGCGCTCGCCATCCGCTGAGCCAGCAGCTTGGCATACCAGAAGCCGTACAAATCCCCAGGTCTGCACAGTTCATATGCGATGTTGCCGGTCGTGATCAGGCGAAACAGCTCATCATCGCGGAACCATAGCATGACGAAAGCCAGAAATGACTGCTGGAGCCAGACGTATGTAACAAGCTGCGGAAGGGAGATCGACGGATCGGAGGAACTTGCCGAATAAAAGGCGGTATAGACCATGATGAGCACAAATCCCCAGAAGAACTGAGTCGCGACGCCCGCCAAGGCAGCGGTGCGGTATTGCAGGCTGTAAGTCAGTCTGATGCGGAAGACCGAGACATAGCGTTTCAGGTTGCGTGGCGGTCTGTTGATGGCGGTATGAGTGCGCGGCGGTCCGTCGTTGGCGTGCTGTACCTGTGAAGATTGCGCTGATTGCGGTTTCTCCTTTCCTGTATTCATAATTGATGCTCCTTGTAGAGATTGAGGACGATCTCCTCGATCGGTTGGCTCGTGATCGAGACGTCGACCACTTCGAGAAGATTGGACACCTGGCCGAGCACATCCGAGATGTTCGTCTGGTCCGTGTCCACCAGGAGGACTGCGCGTTCATTCGCCATGCTGAGCACCTGGATGCCTGGAAGCTCGCGTACCGAAGCAACCGATGCCGGTTCATCCTGACTGGATCGGAAGTCGATCGTGATCGTTTTCTGTGAGCCGAAACGGCTGCGCAGATCGCTGAGCTTGCCGTCGACGAGCAGCTTGCCTCGGCCGATCATGATGATCCGGTTCGCCAACGCTTCGATATCATGCATGTCGTGCGTGGTCAGGATGACGGTCACGCCGCGCTCCTCGTTGATCGTGCGGATGAACTGGCGGACTGCCAGTTTCGAGACCGCGTCCAGGCCGATCGTCGGCTCATCCAGGAAGAGAATGTCCGGATTGTGCAGGAGTGAAGCCGCAATCTCGCAGCGCATGCGCTGTCCGAGGCTGAGCTGGCGTACGGGCGTGCGGAGCAGGTTGGACAGCTCAAGCGTCTCGGTGAGATGTTCGAGGTTTCGCCGATACTCTTGTGGAGGCACTTTGTAGATGTCGCGCAGCAGCTCGAAAGAATCGATTACGGGCACGTCCCACCAGAGCTGGGTGCGCTGTCCGAAGACAACGCCGATATGCCTCACATAGGTCGCCCGATCACGCCAGGGCGTGTATCCCATGATCCGGCATTCGCCGCCGTCCGGCACGAGGATGCCGCTCATGATCTTGATCGTCGTTGACTTGCCGGCCCCATTGGGGCCTATATAGCCGACGATCTCGCCGGATTTGATGGTGAAGCTGATGTCGTCAAGCGCCTGAACCGTCGTATATTCACGGCTGAACAAAGACTTGAAAGCGTTTGCGATGCCGGACGAACGACGTGCTACTTTGAAGCTTTTGCTGATGTGATGCAGTTCGATCACAGACAATAGACCTCCTTTGAATCAAAATAGCAAAGGAAATAAATATTACCATTGCAGGATGATGGGTGTCAACAGGTTTTTCGGAGTGTTTCGGAGCGGCCTGGGCGTTGTGAGAGACGAAAAAATCTTCTCTACGACCAAACCAAACAAAATCCAATAAAACAAACATATTCAAAAACAAACCAAAGTGTGATACACTAGAACCCGAAAAAATACTTTTGGGTTTCGGAGGGAAAACATGGTCGACTATTTGTGGGACAAGGAAAAAGCCAAGCAACTCGCAAGCGGATTGGACGAGCTCGTATACCGCTCCAACCTGCTCGGCACGGATCGCCGTGTATGCAACTGGGGTGGCGGCAATACATCGATGAAGACGACGATCACGGACTTCCGCGGTCGTGAAGTAGAGATTATGTGGGTGAAGGGCAGTGGCTCCGACCTGGGTACGATGCAGGCGAAGCACTTTACGGGCCTGCGCCTGGATGACATCCGCCCGCTGTTCGAGCGCGACGACATGTCCGATGAAGAGATGGTCGCTTATCTGACGCACTGCATGATCGACAGCAAGCATCCTCGCATGTCCATCGAGACGCTGCTGCACGCATTCCTGCCATTCAAGCATGTGGATCATACGCATCCGGACTCGATCATCGGCCTCTGCTGCGCAGACAACGGCCGTCAGATTGCAGACGAAATCTTCGGTGACCGCTACGTATGGGTGCCTTACATCCGACCGGGCTTCAAGCTGTCGAAGATGATCGCGGAAGGCGTGCTGAACAATCCGAAGGCAGAGCTCGTGCTGATGGAGAAACACGGTCTCGTCACCTGGGGCGACACTTCTGAAGAAGCCTACAACAAGACGATCTCCGTCATCAACGAAGCAGCCAAGTACATCGAAGAGCGCGTCAACGAAGAGAAGCTGTTCGGCGGTGCGAAGTACGCATCCCTGCCGCAGGAAGAGCGCCGCGCCATCGCTGCACAAGTGATGCCGCTGATCCGAGGCGCGGTTAGCGACGAGAAGAAGATGATCCTCTCCTTCGACGATGCGGACGACGTGCTGAAGTTTGTAAACGGCAGAGACTCCAAGGAGCTGTCGCAGATCGGCGCAGCGTGCCCGGATCATCTCGTCCATACGAAGATGAAGCCGCTGTTCATCGACTGGGATCCTTCGACGAAGGACGTTGAAGCCCTGAAGGCAGCCATCAAAGCAGGAGTTGCCGCATACAAAGAAGAATACAAGCAATATTTCGAGCGCAACAAGAACGAAGGCGACAAGATGTTCGAGCCGGCTCCTCGCGTCATCCTCATCCCGGGCATCGGCATGGTCAACACCGGCAAGAGCCTGGCGATGGCCAACGTCAGCGGCGCGCTCTATCATCGTGCGATCGCCGTTATGCGCTACTCGACAACGCTTGGCAAGTTCGTATCGCTCAGCGAGAACGAATCGTACAACGTCGAATACTGGCCGCTTGAGCTGTACAAGCTGACGCTTGCACCGCCAGAAGCGGAATTCTCCCGTCAAGTCGCGTTCATCACCGGCGGCGCTGGCGGCATCGGCAGCGAAACCGCTCGCCTGCTCGCAGAACAAGGCGCGCATGTCGTGCTCGCTGACCTGAACCTCGAAGGCGCGCAGAAGGTGGCTGACGAGATCAATGCCAAGTTCGGCGAAGGCCGTGCATTCCCGGTCAAGGTCGATGTCACCAGCGAAGAATTGGTGGCAGAGGCTTACCGTGCAACGTCGCTCCAATACGGCGGCGTGGACATCATCGTCAACAATGCGGGACTTGCTACATCCAGCCCGTTCGAGGAAACCTCGCTCAAGGAATGGAATCTGAACATGAACGTCCTGGGCACCGGCTACTTCCTCGTTGCGCGCGAAGCGTTCAAGATCATGAAGGAGCAAGGAATCGGCGGCAGCATGGTGTTCATCGGCTCCAAGAACTCCATCTACGCCGGCAAGAACGCTACGGCCTACAGCGCAGTCAAGGCGCTTGAAGCCCATCTCGCCCGCTGCATCGCAGCAGAAGGCGGCCAATACGGCATTCGCGTCAACACGGTGCTGCCGGATGCGATCCTGCAAGGTTCGGCGATCTGGAATTCGGCATGGCGCAACGAACGTGCCGCAGCATACGGCATCGAACCGGATCAACTGGAAGAGTACTATCGCAAGCGCACGACACTGCTCGTAAACATCTATCCGCGCGACGTGGCAGAAGCCATCGCCTTCTTCGCCTCCTCCAAGGCTGCGAAGACGACGGGATGCATGCTGACGGTTGACGGCGGCGTGCCGGCTGCATTTACTCGCTGAGTATGCGTTGACCTGGCGACGGTAGCTGCCGCGCCAGGTCATTGCCATTTATACGATCTCAATCATCAATTTAAACGGAGGGATACGTCATGCAAGAGCAAATCCAGAAGAACTACGAAGAAGCCAAAAAGCAGTACGCGCAGCACGGGATCGACACGGATCAGGTTCTGGAGCAACTGGCTAAAATCAAGATCTCCATGCACTGCTGGCAAGGCGATGATGTGCGCGGTTTCCTCAATCGCGATCAGGAGCTGTCGGGCGGGCTCGCTGTTACCGGCAACTACCCGGGTGCAGCACGTACGCCGGATGAACTCCGGGCTGATCTTGAGAAAGCGCTCTCGCTCATCCCTGGCAAGCATAAGGTGAACCTGCATGCGATCTACGCGGATACGAAGGAGAAGGTAGAGCTCGATCAGCTCGAGCCGAAGCACTTCGAGAACTGGGTCGCGTGGGCGAAGGAGCAAGGCGTCGGCCTAGACTTCAACCCGACCTGCTTCTCCCATCCGAAGGCTGACGACGGCTTCACGCTGAGCCATCCGGACCCGGCGATCCGCAAGTTCTGGATCGACCATTGCAAGGCATCGCGCAAGATCGGCGCCTACTTCGGCGAACAGCTCGGCCAGACTTGCGTGACGAACGTATGGATTCCGGACGGTTTCAAGGACAATCCGGTTGATCGCCTCGCGCCGAGACTGCGTCTGAAGGAAGCGCTGGACGAGGTGTTCGCTGAGGAGCTGAACCCGGCACATAACCTGGATGCAGTGGAGAGCAAGCTGTTCGGCATCGGTTCGGAAGCGTATGTGGTCGGTTCGCATGAATTTTACATGGGTTATGGGCTGACGAACAACAAGCTGATCTGCCTGGATGCCGGCCACTTCCATCCGACGGAAACGATCTCGAACAAGCTGTCTTCGCTCGCTCTGTTCTCGCCGGGCATCCTGCTGCACGTCAGCCGCCCGATGCGTTGGGACAGCGACCACGTCGTCATTATGGACGATGAGCTGCTGGAGATTGCCAGAGAGCTGGTGCGCGGTAATCTGCTGAACAAGACCTACATCGGTCTGGACTTCTTCGATGCCAGCATCAACCGGATCGCGGCCTGGGTCATCGGCACCCGCAACACGATCAAGGCGCTGCTGCGCGCGATGCTGGAACCGGTTAAGGCGCTTCGCAAGCTCGAGCTGGAGGGTGATTACACGAGCCGTCTGGCATTGACGGAAGAATTCAAGACGTATCCATTCGGTGCGGTATGGGATTATTACTGCCTGAAGTCGGGAGTTCCGGTACGTGAACAATGGCTGGCAGATGTCAAGCAATACGAACAGGACGTCCTGCTGAAACGTTAACAGCAAAACATCACCAACCAGGTACAAACCCGAACAAATCATAAGAGAATGGGGTGCCGTCATTGAGCGTTCTCGCATATGATCTTGGTGCGACGAGCGGCCGAGCTCTCATCGGCCGCTTGACGGACCGCAAGTTGGAAGTAGAGGAGATCCATCGTTTTCCGAACGATCCGGTCCGGATCGGATCGCGGCTGCATTGGGATATTCTGCGCCTGTTCCATGAAGTGAGGCAAGGCCTCATCACCGCCAAAAATTCCGCGACAGGCAGCCTTCGCAGTCTGGCCATCGACTCGTGGGCGGTGGATGTCGGATTCCTGGATGCGCGCGGCGAACTGCTGGGCAATCCGTATCACTACCGCGATCATCATACGAACGGCATCATGGAGGAAGCGTTCCAGGTCGTACCGCGCGCGGAGATCTTCAAGCGTACCGGCATCCAGTTCCTGCAGTTCAATACGATCTTTCAGCTGTACGCGATGAAGAAAGCGGATTCCACGGTGTTGAAGTCTGCAACCTCCATGCTGATGATTCCGGATCTGCTCCGTTATTTCCTGACTGGAGAGAAGCACGGGGAATTTTCCAACGTCACGACGACACAGCTGTACAATCCAATCGAGGGAGCCTGGGATCAAACGCTGATCGAGAAGCTTGGCTTGGACCCATCGATCTTCCCGGATGTGAACATGCCGGGAACGTTTGTCGGCTCGATCCGCTCCTCGATCCGGGAGGAGCTGGGCATACCGGCGATCCCGGTTATCGCCGTCGCTGAACACGATACGGGTTCGGCGGTCGCTGCTGTTCCTTCACTCACGAAGGACTTCGCGTACTTGAGCTGCGGCACGTGGTCGCTGATGGGAACGGAAGTAGACGAGCCGGTGCTTACGGATGAGGCGCTGCTGCTTAACTTTACGAATGAAGGCGGCGTCGGTCGCACATATCGATTGCTGAAGAATATCATGGGGCTCTGGATCCTCGAGGAGTGCAGACGAACCTGGCTGAAAGCGGGACAATCGCTGTCCTATGCGGAGATGATCGCCCAGGCTGGGCAAGCCGAACCGTTCCGCAGCCTGATCGATCCGGACGACGACCTGTTCCTGAATCCGCTCGATATGCCGGCGGCGATCCGCGAGTTCTGCCAGAGGACCGGCCAGCCGGTGCCGGACAGTGTTGGCGCCTATGTCCGTTGCATCCTGGAGAGCCTGGCGCTCAAATACCGTTACGTGCTGGAGATGACCGAGCGTCTGTCGGGCAAGAAGTTCGAAGGTCTGCATATGGTCGGCGGCGGCATCAAGAACGCGATGCTCTGCCAGTTCACGGCGAGTGCCTTGGGCAAACCCGTATGGGCAGGTCCGACCGAAGGCAGCGGCATCGGCAACATCCTCGTGCAGTATATGGCGCTGGGCGATATTCGCGATATATGGGAAGCGCGGCAGATCGTGCGTGAATCGTTCCCGATTGAGACGTATGAACCCAGGCAGGCAGAGGAATGGCAGGAAGCGTACGCGAGATTTCAAGGGCTTCTGTAAGTTCCGCACAGGCGGATGACACAGGTCCGAACGTTCTTGGGAAGCGACTCATTTTCGAACAAATAGTAGGTGAGACAAGATGCTGGCAGCGGAAAGATGTGAGAAAATCGTACAATTGGTGGACGAACGCGGCAGCATCCGGGTGACTGAGCTGAGTGAAATCTTCAAGGTTACGGAGGAGACGATCCGACGTGACCTCGACAAGCTCGAACAGGCAGGCAGGCTGATCCGGAGCCACGGCGGTGCGGTCAGCGTGCAGGATTCCACGTCGGAGACCCCCTTTAAGCAACGCGAGGTGACCAATGTCGAGGAGAAAAAGGAGATCGCCCGTGCTGCGGTCAGCCATGTGCGGCCGAGAGACCGCATCATCCTCGACGCGAGCACGACCGCGTGGTACATGGCTTCCATGCTGCCGGACATCCCACTGACGGTGTTGACCAATTCCATCAAGGTAGCGATCGAATTGGCAAGCAAAGAGAAGGTAGAGGTGGTGTCAACGGGCGGCATCCTCGCTTCTCGCTCGTTATCGTATGTTGGGCCGCTTGCCGAAAAGAGCCTGGAGCAGTATCATGTCAATAAAGCTTTTATCTCCTGCAAGGGCGTCCATCTGGAGCGTGGGGCGACGGAATCGAACGAATTGCAGGGCAGATTGAAGCAGCGAATGATCGGCATCGCGGATGAGGTGTTCCTGCTCGCGGATTACAGCAAGTTCGGAGTCAACGAATTTACGTTAGTTGCGCCAGGTGACGCCTTTCATACGGTGATCACCGATCGCAAGACTGAACGAAAGTTTCTGAATGAATGGCAGGAACGTTATTCAGCCCAGGTCATTGTTGCTGGATCATAGACTCGTTTAAGTCGGGTTTATGTCCTCTGTTTGATTGCCAAGTTCCGGACAACCGCTGGTCGAGAGAAATACTGAGCGTCTGACCGGGTCCTGTTACACCTGGTGCAAGCTTGGTATTTCTCTGACTTTTTGTCTGGACATACGAAAGTGGGTGACGATTCGTGAAAGTATCATTGTTCATAACTTGTTTGAGCGATGTGATGTATCCGCGTGTAGGCGAAGCGATGGTACGAATCCTGGCGCGTTACGGGGTGCAGCTGGATTTTCCGAAGGTGCAGACTTGCTGCGGACAGCCGGCGTTCAACAGCGGTTACTGGGACGATGCGCGAGCTTCTGCGAGGACGCTGCTTGAAGCCTTCGATGACAGCGACTTTGTCGTATCGCCTTCGGGTTCCTGTACGGGGATGATCCATCACTACTATCCGAAGCTGTTTGAGGACGATCCGGTCATGTTGGACAAGGCTCTGCGGCTGAAGGAGAAGACCTATGAATTTTCGCAGTTTCTCGTCAATGTGCTCGGGGTGGAGGACGTTGGCGCTACGTTCCCGCACAAGGTGACCTACCATCCTTCATGCCATGGTACGAGGCTGCTCGGCATCAAGGACGAGCCGATGAAGTTGCTTCAGCATGTGAAGGGACTCGAGCTGGTGCCGCTGCCGGATGCGGAGCTGTGCTGCGGCTTCGGCGGAACGTTCGCGGTGAAGATGTCCGATATCTCCGGCGCGATGGTATCGGAGAAGGTTCACAATGTCGAATCGACCGGAGCCGAGGTGCTGGTTGGCATCGACATGGGTTGCCTGATGAACATCTCCGGCAACATCCATGCCGAAGGCAAACCGATCCGCGTCATGCATCTCGCGGAGCTTCTGAATGAAGGGGTGAGCTCGTAATGGCAGATACGGCTGGCAGCTCGGTCAAGGTTCGCTCGAAGCAAGCGCTGCAGGACGACTTCCTCCGCAAGGCGGTCAAGTTTACAACCGAGCGGCTGAAGAACGGCAAGCGCAAGGCAACCGAGGAACATGGCAATTGGGAAGAATGGCGCGAGCGTGGCAGGCAGATCCGGCTGCATACGATCGCACATCTCGATTATTATCTGAACCTGTTTGCGGACAATGCCCGCAAGGCTGGCGCTCAGGTATACTTCGCCAAAGATCCTGCGGAAGCGGTGATCATCACGCGCGAGATCGTCAGGGAGAAGCAGGCGAGGTCGGTCGTCAAATCCAAATCCATGGTCACGGAGGAGCTGCATATCAACCACGTGCTGGAGGAAATGGATGTTGCGGCGATCGAGACCGACCTTGGCGAATACATCATCCAGTTGGCGCATGAACCGCCTTCTCATATCATCATCCCGGCGATCCACAAGAACAAGCAACAGATCGCCGAGGTGCTGTCCGAGGTAGCCGGCGAGCGGCTGGAGCCGGATACGCAGGTGCTCGCCGGCTTCGTGCGCAGGAAGCTGCGCGAGCAGTTCCTGCAGGCGGAGATTGGCATGACCGGCTGCAACTTCGCGATTGCGGAGTCCGGCTCCATCGTCATCTTCGAGAACGAAGGCAATGCCCGCATGTGCAGCACGCTGCCGAAGACGCAGATCACGTTCATGGGCTTGGAGCGCATCATTCCGTCCTTCGAGGATCTGGAAGTGATGGCGACGCTGCTTCCGCGTTCGGCGACCGGCCAGAAGCTGACCGCCTACATGTCAGCGATCACCGGACCAAGGCGCATGGCGGATGGCGACGGACCGGAGGAACTTCATATGATCATCATCGACAACGGCCGCTCCCGTCAGATCGGGGATCCGGACTTCCAGGAGCTGCTCAACTGCATCCGCTGCGGTGCGTGCCTGAACGTATGCCCGGTTTACCGCCATATCGGCGGCCATTCCTACGGCAGCGTCTACAGCGGACCGATCGGTGCGGTACTCACGCCGGCGTTGATGGAGGACGCTTCCCAGTGGCAGGATATTGCCTATGCCTCCAGCTTGTGTGGAGCTTGCTGGGAAGCTTGCCCGGTCAAGATTCCGCTGCATGACATGCTCGTCTACCTGCGCAGCCGCAAGGTCGAAAGCGGCACTTCTCCGACGGCGGAGCAAGTCGTCTTCAAGGGCTTCAACTACGTGATGTCCGATCACAGGCGGATGGAGCGATTCCTCAAGCTTGGCAAGGTCGGCCAGAAGCTCGTCGCCCGTGACGGATACATCAAGATCAAAGGACCGCTTAAGGGTTGGACGAACTATCGCGATCTGCCGGAGATTCCGAAGCAGTCGTTCCGCGACCGGTGGAAGGAACTGCAGGCAGAGGTTGCACAGCAGCCGAAGCCGAACACGATGATCCGGGACATCGAGCAGCGCATGCGTAAAGTGCTGGAGGAACGGAGCAGAGGAGGCGGTTCACGTGGCGGACACTAACAGCAGGCAAGGAAGCGGCACAGCCCGCGCGATCTACGCTTCGAAGGAACGGCAGGACGAATGGATGCAGTATATCGCTGACCGGCTTGGCCGGCCGCGCATCACGGAGAAGCCGCAGCATCCGTTCCGCGGTGTGCCTGATTTCTGGCGCGAATATGACCTGAACCAGGAAGAGCGGATCAACCTGTTCATGAGCAACTGGACCAATCTCGGCGGCCATGCGTTTCGCATGAGTTCGATGCAGGAGGTTGGGCGGTTCCTCGAAGATTTCGCCCGGGAGACCGGAGCGCAGAAGCTGCTACTGCAACGTCAGCCGGAGCTGTTGGACCTTGGCCTTCCGGAGGCGCTTAAGGATGTGGAATGCGTCGTCTGGGATTCGTCGGATGACGATATTATCGATGAAGCCGCCCAGGCAGACATCGGCGTTGTCATCGTCGACCATGCGGCCGCTTATACCGGCACGATCGTGGTTCTCTCGTCACCGGACAAGGGGCGTTCGACGAGCCTGCTTCCCAGAGCGCTCGTAGCCGTTGTGCCAGCGAGTGCGATCGAGGCGAATCTGGGTCCGATCCTGAAGGGATTGGATGCAAGACCGAAGGATCAACTGCCGGCAGGCGTGCATTTCATCACCGGCCCGAGTCGTTCATCGGATATCGAGAATGACCTGACGATCGGCGTTCATGGCCCGGGAATCGTCTACGCGCTCATCGTGGGTTAAACTGCAAACACGTCCCGGCTGTTCATTGTCTGGGGCGTGTTGTTCGTTATATGATAGGGTAGGAAACGAAGCTGGCGGCGCGTCACACAAGGTTTGAGGAGTGTCGTGTTGTCCGTTGAACCTATTCATACATAAGGAGATGGATGGAATGAAGGTCGAATTATGGCCGGAAGGCGCACCGCTGGCCCGCGGTGACGGGGCAGAGGACAGACCGGCGATCACGCCGTATCTGGCAGACTCTGCGAAGGATGGAGCACCCATCCCGGCTATCGTCGTGCTCCCGGGAGGCGGATACCAACACCGGGCCGACCATGAAGGGGACCCGATCGCCCGCTGGGTGAACAGCCTCGGCTTGCATGCTTTTGTCCTGGATTACCGCGTTGCCCCTTATCAGCATCCGGCGCCGCTGCTTGACGCACAGAGGGCGCTGCGCACGGTGCGGGCGAATGCCGAAGCGTGGAACGTCGATCCGAACCGCGTCGGCATACTCGGCTTCTCGGCTGGCGGCCATCTCGCTTCGTCCGCGGGTACGCACTTTGATCTCGGCCAGGCGGACGCGGCAGACCCGATTGAGCGGTTCAGCTCACGGCCGGATTTTATGATCCTCTGCTATCCGGTCATCACGATGGGCGAATACACTCACCAGGGCTCAAGAACGAATCTTCTCGGCGAACAGCCGGATGACGCGCTTGTCCAATTGATGTCCAATGAGCTGCAGGTAACCCCTGACACGCCGCCAACCTTCATCTGGCATACTTCGGATGATGGTGCCGTGCCGGTGGAAAATGCGTTGATGTTCGCCAGCGCACTCAGCCGCGCGCGCGTGCCGTTCGAGTTTCACTCCTTCATGACCGGCCGTCACGGGCTTGGGCTGGCGAAGGACCATCCGGAAGCGAAGGTCTGGCCGGAGCTGTGTGCCCGTTGGCTCATCCGGCTAGGTATCGCCGCAGACCGCAGTTAGATCGTGATCGTGCGGAAGCATCGAAGACAAGCCTCTTCTCAAGTCGTCAAGATTAGCGATGGGAAGAGGCTTTTTCCAGTCTTATAGAAAGTATAACTTCCCATACATTCTCGTAAGACATAAGAAATACCAAGCTGCCACCGGCGTCCTAAAGGACTTGGCGCCAGCCAAGTATTTCTTTATTGGTCAGGATGGCAGGATGGGAGGATGGCAGTTGTCCATGAGACAGCCTATTTCCATGCTTCGTCCAATTGTTCGGCTTCATCGATGAATATGATGGGAACAAAGATGCACGATTGGAGGGATGAAGCATGCGAATGGTTTCCAACAAGTGGAAGAAATTCGAGGTGCTGAAACGGCACAGCGGAGTCGCCAGGCACATCCCGTATATGCAACCCTTCAGCGAACCGGCGCTTCAAGCGATGCTGGACCGCTTCTCGTTCGTGGTCGCAAAGCCTTATGTAGGCACGGGAGGCGGTGGTGTGATGAAGGTCGAGAAGCTGGGCGGAGGGCGCTACCTGACGCATTATCAATATGCGGAGACTGTACACGACTCCTGGGAGCAGTTGATCCGCTACATCAACCGCGTTCGTCGCGGCAGGGCATACATGCTGCAGCAAGGGATCGAACTCGCCCGGGTGAATGGCCGCAAGACCGATTATCGGGTGAAGATCGTGAAGGACAAGTCGGGTCACTGGCAGATTACGGCTGTCGTGGCGCGGCTCGCCAAACCGGGGTTGTTCGTCACGAATCTGTGCCAGGGCGGAGAGATGATGAGCGGGCGCAGAGCGCTGGTCGCGTCATTTGCGAAGCGAGCGAGGGATAAACGGTTAACGATGGTCGGTGTCGCACGCACTTGCACGAGGCTGCTGGAGCAGGAGTTTCCGGGAATTGCCCAGCTCGGATATGACTTCGGCATCGACCGGCGAGGCACGGTCTGGATCCTCGAGGTGAACACGCGGCCGCATTAACAGGTTTGTCCGACGCGGACTTTCCCTCCTGGAGATTGGCGGGTATTCCCAGCAAAAAATACGTATCCCCTGCGCAACTATCCGGCTCCATGAACAGTAACAGTTCATAGCTTGTTTTCTTCAGGAGAGGGGATGTCGTTATGCGTAAGGTTAGCAAGCTGTGGTTGCTGATCGTGTTGTTGATCTCCATTTTCGTCATACCTAATACGAAATATCCTGCAGCCGCAACGGAGTTTCCTGATCTGCCGCGCACGCATTGGGTCTATGATACGATGATGTGGGCGTATGATCAGGGCATCATCAAGGGGGTGCCGAATGGCCGCGTTGCGCCTGACCGTTTGGTTACGCAATCCGAATTCGTCACCATGCTCGTCCGCGCATTTGTGCCTGGCTCGGACTATGAAGCGGATTACCGGGCGATCCGCTTACCTGCAGGTTCCGCCTGGGATATGCAGGATTATACATTTGCAGTTTACATGAATTGGACGGTCACGCAGGAAGGGCGTTCGCAGGTGATGACGCGGGGTCAGGTCGCCGAACTCATCACCAGCGTCATCGGGCTGAACTGCACGCAGAATGGAGCGATCCAATACCTGCTGGACAACGGGCTTGCGAGAGGCAAGACCGCGGCGACGATTGACGGATTCAAGGCCGGCGACACGCTGTCCAGGGCGGAAGCGGTCACGTTCATCTATAACCTGCACAGCAAGGGGATCAAGATCGCCGCCCGTTCGAACACGTCTTCCCCTGCCTGCCAGGTGGCGAAGCAGTCTGTGAACGATATCGCCGTATCCGGCATCATGCTCCATGATTCGGAAGCCAAGCTGCTCGATACGCTGGGAGAGCCGAATCTGAAGCTGGTCAGCCAATACGGGTTCGAATGGTACGTATATCATGCTGACTATAACCGTTACGCGCAGATCGGTGTGAAGGATGGCAAGGTTGTCGGACTATTGACAGCCGCTGACAACTGGACAACTCCGGACGGGATCGGGCCAGAGTCGGTGGAGCAAGAGGTGAAGTCGGTGTATGGGGAGCCTCTGACTGTACTCCACAATTACCGTTTGTCCAATAATGGCGAATTGGCCGTGTATCTGCGAGGAGATTATTATCTGACCGTCTATTATGACAAACTGGACAACAGCAAGGTGACCGCGATCCAGTTGATCGACCGGACTTTCGAGCAACAGCTGAACGGCATCTATGGCAAGCCGGATGACAAGCTGGCTTCCAGCTATGAACGGCAAATCTTCGAGTTGGCCAATGTTGCCCGGGTAAGGAATGGGCTGAAGCCTCTCACGTGGGACAATTCGGCCGCGTCAGCCGCCCGCAAGCACAGCCGCAATATGGCGCAACAGGCATTCTTTGATCATCTGGATACGAATGGACTTACGCCGTTTGACCGGATGAGGCGAGAAGGGATCGAGTACAGTGCAGCCGGCGAGAATATCGCCTATGGGCAGAGGGATGCGCTTGAGGTTCATGTCGGATGGATGAATTCAAAAGGCCACCGTGACAACCTGCTCTATTCTTCCTTCGAGCGGCTCGGCGTAGGCGTCTATCTGAACAGCGAGGGAGTACCCTATTATACGCAAAACTTCTATACGCCAATCAAACTTCTGAGCCTGAATATGGACTGATTCATACAGAAGCCAAACATAAAGTCGGGGCTGTCCGATAAGTGGAAGTTGATCCTGATGCCGGACGAAGATAAGCCCGAAGATGCCTTTATATCAGGCATTTTCGGGCACTTCTTTTCGCTGTCAGGCAACAAACACAGACTTTCTGGACAGCCCCGACTTGCGCATATTAAGCGATGAAGATGCCAGGCTGGCGGCGTATGGTCAATCCAGTACGCGTATGCGAGCTGTTGCACGCATTCCTCCTGCGATCGCTTCGATCATCGTTTCTCCCGAGCGATGCGCCTGCCACTCCTGTCCTTTCCGTATGATGACCTGCGGGGACAACAGATGAATATGCGAGGTTTCGGACATATCGATCTTAAGTCCGTTGGACATGAGCAACGTGATGGTGAAGGTTAAAGAATCGCCTGTGCGCAATGTGTATGTCTGCTCGTCGAAGCTTAATTTAAGAGGCATCGGGGACGACGGACATGGCAGGATCGTGCTGACATGCCCAGGCGAGTAGTAACCAGATTCGGCAGTTTGCGAAGCGACTGAACTCTTCCTGGGTGACAAACGCCGATAGGCATCAGCGCGGGAATAGGCGTCACGATCCGTGTAATAGCCGTGCGGAGGCTGTATGTAGCCAGTTCGGTCGATTCTGCGGATGCTGCTTGTTGCCATGTGGATCATCCTCCTTTGCTTATCCGAATTATGTGAATCACGCCTGAGTTCGAGGTTCTGCATCAATCCGGTGGGGATATACCCTGATACCAGGGCGTCTCTGCGTTAGTCGCAGGGATCGCAGGGATAGTCAGATGGTGAAACATTCAAGCGTGGATGATCTGCTACATCGGATGTTTGGACACACCGGCGAGATACGTCAACCGGATAATGAACGGCATCGCCTGATGAATATTCGATCATGATGAACTGTCGGGTGAAGGAAACTGGCCAGAGGCTTGTCAGCTGACGGTGAAATCGTGAGATCGGTCATTGACGATGTATCATAGGATTCGAAGCAGCGGTCGTATTTGCTGGGGTAGCAGCTCATAATTTCACCTGGAGTCTGCATACCCATGGTTAACGGAGGATAGTTTCGATATGGGAAATATTCCTTTATAATGAAGCTGTAGTCCTTTATTCTATTATACGTTTCCGAGGGAGGGAAGGTTTTGTGAAATATGCTTATTTGGGAATATCGGGGTTGAAGGTAAGCCGGCTGTGTCTGGGCACGATGAATTTCGGCCCGGTGACGGAGGAGAAGGAGGCGTTCAAGATCATGGATGCGGCGATTGATGCCGGCATCAACTTCTTCGATACCGCCAACGGTTACGGCGGACTGGAACGCAGAGGCTGGACGGAAGAGATCATCGGCCGCTGGTTCGCGCAAGGAGGCGGACGCCGGGAGAAGGTGATCCTCGCGACGAAGGTGTACGGCAGCATGCAGCATCCGGTCGTCGATCCGAATGAAGAACCGGGCCTGTCGGCATACAAGATTCGCCGCCATCTGGAAGACTCGCTGCGCCGGTTACAGACGGATCACATCGAGCTGTATCAGATGCATCACGTCGATCGCAATGTGTCGTGGGATGAGCTGTGGAATGCGTTTGACGTACAGATCAAGCAGGGCAAGATCGGCTATGTCGGGGCCAGCAACTTCGCCGCCAGAGACCTGGTGAAAGCCCAATACGAAGCGAAAGCGCGCGGCATGCTTGGTCTCGTCTCCGAACAGCACAAGTACAGCCTGCTCTGCCGCTTGCCGGAACTTGAAGTGTTGCCGGCTGCCCAGGAGCATGGCATCGGGGTGATCGCCTGGAGCCCGCTGGACGGCGGCATCCTGAACGGCGTGCTGAATCCGGGGCAAGGCTCCCGCAACAAGGATCGCATCGAGCAGATCGAGAAGCTGCGCCCGCAGCTGGAGCAGTTCTCCAGGCTGTGCCGTGAGATCGGCGAGTCGGAGGCGACGGTGGCGCTCGCCTGGACGCTTGCGCATCCGGCGATGACGGCGCCGATCATCGGTCCGCGGACGCTCCGGCAATTCGAGGACACGCTGCGCGTCGTCGAGTTGAAGCTGGACGAAGATGTGCTGAAGAAGCTGGACGAAATCTTCCCTGGCCCTGGGGGAGAAGCGCCGAAGGCATACGCCTGGTGATGGATGCAGGATAGTGTTCATATGATGAAGCCAAACATCGTCAAGGTGTTTGGCTTATTTTCGGTCTTATAGAAAGTATAACTTCCCATACATTCTCGTAAGACATAAGAAATACTAAGCTGCCACCGGCGTCCTAAAGGACTTGGCGCCAGCCAAGTATTTCTTTAGTCTTATAGAAAGTATAACTTCCCATACATTCTCGTAAGACATAAGAAATACTTGGCTGCCACCTGCGTCCTAAAGGACTTGGCGCCAGCCAAGTATTTCTTTATTCCATGATCTGTTGATTCTTTAGTATAATATAAGAAGTGGAAATCATAGAAAAAATATGAAGGGTAGAAAGGGTAGCCAAGATGACCAATCAATCGGAGGTATCTCTGACGCTGCGCAATATTGTCGCTTCGAATGATCATCTGCAGGTCGCCGCCGCGATGCAGAAAATCAAACGTTCCGGGAATGAAGCGTTGCCGGTGCTGATGGAAGCCCTGCACGGAAATGATCCGATGCTCCGCGATATCGCATGCGCGGTACTGGGCGAGTTGGGAGCAGACGCGGCAGAGGCGGTGCCGAAGCTGGTCGAAATGCTCCAGACCGAAACGGAAGAGACGAGGATGGCGGCAGCATTGTCGCTTATGCGGATCGGTCCTGCCAGCATTCCGCAGCTTCGGGTCGTCGCTGAACAAGATGAGGGATTGGCCAATGTTCTCAAGTCATAAAAATTGATCTGAAGGCATTACACGTTTAGTCGAACCAACTTATAAACATTAAATAGACAGTCTCCGAGCTGCCGTTATTGGATGTTTCCGAGCGTGATTCCCCGTCCAAAGTGACCTATAACGGCTGTACCGGACCAACACCCTAATTCTGGACACTTTTCACTTTCATTTTTGCACTTTCTGACAAATGCAATTATCGAATTTCGTCTCTCACAGGCTTCAACCGCTTCGGAACCTTCTGAGAGACGAATCAAACACCCTAATTCTGGCACTAGCCTTGCATCAAACCTGACATGAGAAAATACTGGTTACTACGTTTGCAAAGTATCCTAAATATGATTGTTATTACCGAATTTCTTCTGGTTGCCCATAAAAAATCTCCTATTGTGAAGGTGTAGGCATGTTACCCACTCCAAAACAAAGGAGACCCAAGCATGAGTAACAATAACTCAAAGTCGGTCATTTGTAAATGCCTGAATTTACTGAATATCGGAGAATACCGCTCCCTGCTTGCCGACCATCGTACTCGCAAACTTACAACCGGCAAAACCATCCGGATTTTTGAGGAGTCTCAGCTTGCCGGGCGTTCCAGCTATGATGAAATCGCGGAACACCTTCGCCTCATGCCGGATCTGCAAGACGACAACCTGAAGTCATCAGCGCCTCTCAGCTTTCGCGCAAGATCAAGGCTAGATGCGGACATCGAGATCCAGTGGAACGCTAAGCAGAAGCGAACACATCATTTTCAAGCTCGGCTGATCGAGTTTACGGATGAGCAGCAGAGAACCTATCTCCTCCTGACAAATGTGTATGATCGCTTTGCCCAAGAGATCAGCGAGATCTACCGATATCGATGGTTGATCGTGCTGTTCTTCAAATGGATCAAGCAGCATCTGAGGCTGGTGAAACTCTACAGCGCCAATCAGACCGCCATCTGGAACCAAATCTACCTGGCGCTGATCGCATACAGCTTGGTGTTGTTGATCAAGATGAAGATGCAAACGGACCCAAGCTTATGGCAGATCTTGAAACGCATTCGCTTATATGCTGAGCGATCGTGGGAAGAGTTTCAACAAGCTGTGTTTCGACCGACGTCTCGACCATCCAAAGGCCGACGTAAGAAGGGGCGGCAGTGAAGACCGAGAAAACTTCCGTTGAAGCTCAAGAGCGTCAAGATGATACAAGAGTAACCGAATAATCCATCCTTATTTGGGTAACAGGACTACACTTCACGTCCTGATACCCTTTCAGCACACTATCGGAAAACCGTAATGGAAAAAAATAATCCACTAAACTGATACAACCATAATTAGCAGATCATCGTATTCGATGTCACTTTAGTTGCAAGGCTAGTGATGATTTCCCCGAAAAACAACGAAGCTCTGTCATCCTCCGATTATGATATACGGGATTACAGAGCTTCATTCCTATTCAGATCATTCGAACACCATATCATACTAACGGTCAGATACCGCCGCCATCCTCGTTGATCACGCTTTTCTCGGTGCGTACGGTCTGGTACAGGCTTTTGAGCCCCAGTGTTGCGATGAGCAAAGCCAGCAGCAGCACGATAACAAACAGATCCGGTTCGATAAACAACTTCACCAATGTGTAAGAAACCACGAGCGAAATGAGCGGCGAAACCAGCCATACCTTGAGGATCTTGATGACCGTCATTCTTTCCTGTTTCTGGAATCCGCGCTTGGCCACCCCGAGTCCCATGATTGCGGTCGTTGTCACCTGGGTGAGAGGCACAGGCAAGCCGAACAGGGATGCGATCGTCACCAGGAGACCACCCGTCCCCGACACAAGCGCCCCTTGCAGGAGCGTCAGATTCGTAATCTTCTTGCCATTCGTCTCGACCACTCTGCTGCCGAGCACGATGGCGCCGAGCGAGACGAACAAGCCGCCCCAGAAGATGCCCGACTGCGCGCTGATCAACCCTGCGCCCACGAGCGGACCAACTGCATTGGCGACATTGTTCATCCCGGCAGAGAACGCCTCAAATACGCCCATCGCAACGACGGCGATCGTCAAGGCCCGCTTCCACTTGCCGCTGCCGATGCCTCTCCATCGGCCATCACGTTTCTCCAGATAAGTAATGATGCTGCCGCCGACCCAAGCCATCGCAAAAGCGATGACAGGGATGATGACCCAGAACGAGACGATGACGAGCACTTTATTCACAAACAACGTCTGATAGGCGACGCCGACGCCAACCACTGCACCGACGGTCACCTCGCTTGTCGAAAGCGGGATGCCGAGCAGATTGGCCATGAAGAGCGTCAAAGTCGCGGACAGCAGGATGATAATCACGAGCTGTACGGTTAACAGATCGGAGGGAACGATGCCTGAGCCTAACGTCTTGACGACCTCGCCGCCGCCCAGATTAGCTCCGGCAAAGACACCCACTGCGGCCAACATCAGGCCGACCTTTCTGGGAACAGCCCCGCTGCCATAAGCGACCCCCATCGTCGCTGCAGCACCGCTTGCGCCAATATTCATCGCGAAAAATAATGCCAATCCGACCGCCACAGCTGTCATCCACAAATGAACCGCACTCCCCACTCAACAATCTCTAGTAATTACATGTGAATTATAGGTGATTGAACGCGTGATCGTCAACCTATTTGTTTGGTTTGTTGAAGGATCGTGGTACTGCATCGATGATGAGGCTGGAGATGCGATCCCAGCAGCTCAGCATATCAAGTCTTCTCCCGCTAGCTGACAGGAATCGTGATGGTTTTTAGATTTGGTGATGCTGAAATATTTGTATGTATTTTCGATGTGTTCGATATTTTCGCTGCTGAGCAGATAGAGCCAGTGGATCGGGAGCCGATGGTCCGGACTCCTGATATTGCGTTGTATGATCTCAGATAGATCCGTGGAAGATCTGGACAACGAAGGCCTGATCTCCTGATCATCTATGCCGACGAATTCCGCACGATCATTATCCTCGATGCCGGCCGACACCAGCTGCCCCGTGTAACTGATGACGAGCTGAACCTGTTGGGGTTGCTTGCCTCCGTTGATCAATACCTCCGTAATGGCAATGTTGTCTCGCCCATGACTCTCCAATTCGACATACAGTCGTTTCGACTCATGGTGATATCTGGTCATGCCATTTGAATCAAGCGGGTCTGATTGCAGGATGACGAAGCAGAAAATGGCAACGGCCACCAGTTAAGCAGCTGCAACCGCCACTGAAACGATCAGGAGCAGTTTGGGAAAACCTGACCGCGACATGAACTCGATACAACCTCCATTTCCTTCCTCTCCCGCAATAAACGTATCATGATTTCCCTTTTTTCTCAATGTCTGGTTGTCTGGTTAAAGAAATACTTGGCTGGCGCCAAGTCCTTTAGGACGCCGGTGGCAGCCAAGTATTTCTTATGTCTTACGAGAATGTATGGGAAGTTATACTTTCTATAAGACCAAAAGAAACAACCGGATTCATCTGAATCCGGCCGATCTGATTCTGCGCTATTCTTTTTTCCTGAATCTCTTGAAGAAGCTCACCTTGCCTCGTCCTTCGCATGCTTCGCATGGCACAGACCCCAAGCCTTGACAGGTCGGACATCTGGAATGTCCCAACCCCATCCCCTCACCCGAGCAATCCTTGCATCTGATCGAACCAGCACCCGCACAAGCCTTGCACTTCATGACCTAACCCTCCCATTTGGCTGCGCATGCATGCTGCCCGCTCTGCGGAATCCTTGCGTCCAGCAATCATGCCGCAAACTATTCTTGGAAACGCATGCATCTAATACATGCATATGGTTCTGGTCAGGGATTATTCCTCAAGCGCCGTGTGTTCGATCTTTTCCATCGGCCGATTCCCGTGATATGGCTGAGCGAGCCAGCAACAGGATCGTCATATCGTCCATCGGCGGATTGTGAAGCCCGGCACGCACGTCGCGATAATATCGCTGCAGCGGATTCTTGAGCGACAGGCTGTGTGCGCCGACAACGCGCATCGCCAGGTCGACGATCTTCAACGCGGAGTTCGTCACCGCCATCTTGACCGCTCCCAGATCTGGCTTCAGCGCGTTCCTTCCAGCTTCATCCGATTCGTCCCAACGCTTCGCAATCGCGTAAAGAAATTCCCGCGCGCGCATCAATTCTAGCTCCATCTCGCCGATCTTCGTCTGCACATTCGGCAGGTCGATGATCGTACCGCCGGACAAGCTGTTCGGCGCATACTGCCGGGCGAAGCGGATCGCATAACGCTGCGCAGCCTTCGCGATCCCGAGATAGCAGGCGGGGATATGCAGCAGCCAGCCTGAGGCTCGCTTGCTGCTGGCATCCAGCCATTCTACGAGATAAGAAGCGTCCACTCGCACATTGTCGAGCACGAGATCATGGCTGCCTGTGCCGCGCATCGCGACGCTGTCCCAGGTTTCCTCGATTCTGACGCCTGCGCAGCCGCGAGGAACGAGTATGCTCGCTGCCCGGCCTTGCTCCGGAACCGTCACATTCACGAGGAAGTAATCCAGCACCGGCGCAAGAGTCGTAAATGTCTTCCTGCCGTTTACCACCCACTGGCCATCTGACCACTCGGCTGTTGTCTGGAACGTTCCGCCGCGCGTCGGGCTGCCCGTAACCGGCTCGGTAGCTGCCCCGTTAATCAGCGCCCCTCGCCGCAGCACGTCCTCGCATAAATGGCGGAAAACGGGTTCACTCCAGCTGTTTTTCTCACCCAGATTTTTCATCGTGCCGACATGCCAGCCGATCGAAAGTGCGGTCGATCCGTCTCCGGCGGCCAGCGTCTCCTGCAGACGAACCATCTCATACAGCGAGATCTCCTGCCCGCCATAAACGCGCGGCACCGTCAGAGACGTGTAGCCCGATTCTCTAAGCTCTGCGATATTGTCGTAAGGGAAGGAACCTTCCCGGTCGATTTGCTCAGCCCGTTCGTGGAACCGCTCAGCCAGCATGCGCGCCAGCTGCAGCCTGTCCTCAAAGCTGTGTGCCTCCTGAAATTTCATGTCCTATAGCCTCCCTTCCTCCATTATAAGGCTGCTCGCCGGAAAAGTCATGGAGGAAGTACGTCCATCGGTATCGGTAGATCTCACTGATCTCCTGTGCGGATCGATCAGCCACATTTGTCAGCAAGCGATAGGTCCGCTTCTGCTCATCCGTAAACTCGATCAGCCGTGCTCGGAGGTGATGCGTCTGCTTCTGCTTGTCTTTCCACTGGATCTCAACATCTGCATCCAACGTGATGGGAGAACCCTCTGGTAGCGCATGCTAGCGATAGTGGGTAAGGTCAGCACGGTGGAGTCGAGAATCCGAAGTCTGCCGATGTTTGGGATGCCTTGCTTATGCTTGGTGATCTCCTGGATGCGAGCGATGTTGAAGAAGTAGATCGCTTGCAACAGATCCGTTGGAAGTTGCCTGATTTTGCGAGAGAGCTGGGAAGCGCTGATGGACTTGAGGTTGTCATCCTGCAAATCAGGTGAGAGACGAAGGTATTCGGCAATCTCGTCCAGACTGGAACGATTGGAGAGTTGAGACTCCACGAAGATCTGGATGGCTTTGCCGGTCGTAAGTTTACGAGTGCGATGATCGGCAAACAGGCAGTGAAAATTTCCGACATTCAGCAATCTTCGGCATTTACAAATGACCGAAGTTGAGTAATTGTTACCCATGCTTGGGTCTCCTTTGTTATGGAGTGGGTAACATGCCTACACACCATCACTCATAACAATAGGAGATTTTTTATGGGCAACCAGTAACAGAGGAGACTAAGATGAGAATGAAGAAATGGATCCTGATTGTTTTGGCGCTTGTCGGTTTCCATATGCCAGATTTCCATAATATATGGGTGAGGCCTGGTGACATAACTATCAGACGATCATGTATAATCTAGTTAGCATGATTTGATAGGGAAGGCGAGGGATACAAAGCCCATGAAATTTATACATACAGCGGACTGGCATCTTGGCAAGCTGGTGCAAGGCGTATATATGACGGAAGATCAACGGCATGTCTTGCAGCAACTGATAGCCGCAGTTGAGCAGGAGAAGCCGGATGCCGTCATCATCGCGGGGGATCTGTACGACAGGGGTGTTCCGCCGACGGAGGCGGTTGAGCTGCTGGATGAAACGCTGGAGCGGATCGTAGTTGAGCTGCGCACGCCGGTGCTTGCGATCGCCGGCAATCACGACAGCCCTGACCGGCTGGATTTTGCAACTCGCATCATGGAGGGACAAGGGCTGCATCTCGTTGGCCGGTTGAAGCGGGATATGAAGCCTGTGGTGCTGCGTGACAGCTTCGGTGAGGTGCATTTCCATCTGGTGCCTTATGCGGATCCGGCCCAGGTGAGACATGTGCTGGGGGACGAGTCGATCCGCACGCATGATGATGCGGCGCTGGCGATTGTGCGAAGAATTGAAGAACGGCTGGACTATCGTGCCCGTCATGTGTACGTCGGACACGGTTTCGTCACGCCGGACGGGGAAGCGCAGGCCAATACGAGCGATTCCGAACGTCCACTCTCCATCGGAGGCGCCGAACATGTGCGGGCGGAATACTATGAGCGATTCCACTATACGGCGCTTGGCCATCTGCATCAGGCTCATCATGTGCTGACGGAGCGCATCCGCTATGCGGGTTCGATCCTCAAGTACTCCATTTCCGAGGAGCATCATGCCAAGGGGTATTACATCGTTGAGCTGGATGGCGAAGGACAGGTTAACGTGGAGAAAAGGCTGCTCACCCCGAAGCGCGATATGCGGCGCATCGTCGCTCCGATCGAGGAGATCGAGTCGCATCCGGTGAACGAAGATTACGTATGGGTTACGCTGACCAATCAGCATCCGGTGCTCTTCCCGATGGAGAAAGTGAGGGCCGTCTACCCCAATGCGCTGCACGTCGAACGCCAGGTGTACGTGATGCCGGACAGCGGCGGAGTGCAAGCCCGAAGCTCCAATCCGGACAAGCGGCAGGCGGATCCGCTGGAGCTGTTCGCGGCTTTCTATCAGGAGGTATCTGGCAGGGAACTATCGGAAGAGAAGAAGCAATTGTTCGCAGATACATATGAGCAACTGTTGCGTGAGGAAGGTGAGCGGGCATGAGACCTTTGAAGCTTACGATGACCGCCTTCGGCCCTTACCGCGACTGTGAGACGATTGATTTCACCCGGCTGGAGGATCATCGGCTGTTCGTCATCTCCGGCATGACCGGTGCTGGCAAGACGACGATCTTCGATGCGATTAGCTACGCATTGTACGGTTCGGCGAGCGGGGAAGACCGCGCTGACCATCGCATGCTGCGCAGCCATTTCGCCGATGAGGAGACGCACACCTCGGTCGATCTGCACTTCGCCGTCGGCAACCGGAGCTACCGCGTATTCCGCCAGATGGGACATCGCAAAGGGAACAACAAGAACGAAACGGGCGGCAAGATCGAGCTGTATGAGACGACGAGCGGTACTGATGTGCCGTGTGTGGACAAATTCACCGTCAGCGACATCAATGCGAAGCTCGAATCCATCATCGGCCTGACGAAAGAGCAGTTCAGCCAGATCGTCATGCTGCCGCAGGGGGAGTTCCGCAAACTGCTGACGTCAGATACGGAGAACAAGGAAGAAATCCTGCGTCGCATCTTCCGCACCAACCTGTTCCAATGGCTGGAGGACCGGTTCTATGAGAAGAGCCGCCAGCTCAAGGAAGCGCATCGTGAAGCTGCGGCGAAGCTGGACATTCACATGCAGCATGTGGCAGAGACGCTGCCAAGACGGGAGGGGAGCGCCCTCGCGCTAACGCTTGAGCAGGAACACCATAGCCCAGCCCAGGTGCTGCAAGGCCTGGCTGCGGAATCAGACTACTATGCCGAACTGGTGGGAGCGGCGGAGGAACAGCGCGCGCAAGCGGCCGCCAGGCTGGAGAAGCTGGAGCAGGAGAAGCGGGCTGCGGAGGAGCTGAACCGCCTGTTCACGGAGCTCGCTTGCCAGCGCAGCAGACTCGCGGAGCTGGAGCAGCAGAAGGAAACGATGGCCGAGCTCGAGGCGCGCCTGACGACGGCTGAGCATGCTGCGCGCATCGAACCCTATGAGGAGCATGCGCGCATCGCAGCAGCAGACGCGGAAGGCGTGCGTGGGCAGCTCGCGGCCAAGCAGCGTGAAGCGGAGCTGGCGATCCAGCAGCATGTTGAAGCGGAGGCGCGGTATCGGCAGGAGGAAGGACGCGCCGAAGAGAGGCATCGCATCGAGCTGGAACTGAATCGGCTGCAGGAGCTCCTGCCTGCCGTCCGGAATCTGGGCGAGATGCGCCGTGCGGTCGAACTGCTTCGTATGAAGAAAGACCAACTGGAGAAGCAACAGGCGCTGCTGGACAAGCAGATCCAGGAGAAGCGAACGGCGAAGCAGGAGCTTGTCGAGCTGTCCAATCGGCTGGAGGAAGCAACCCGGAATCTTCCGGAACGGCAAAGTGAGCTCGAGCGGCTCAGACAGAAGGCGAGGCTCCTGCAGGAGCTCGTCCAGCTGGAGCAGCAGATGATGAGATATGCAGAGCTGGAAACAGCGCGCCGCCAGGCTCTGGATCGCATCCGTCAGGAGCACGACCGGATGGAGGCAGCCTGGATCGAAGGCCAGGCGAGCCTGCTCGCGATGCATCTGCACGACGGCAAACCATGCCCGGTATGCGGCAGTCTGGAGCATCCGGGCAAGGCAACGCTCAGCACCGAGGTGCCTTCGCGGGAAGCGCTGCAGCAGGTCAAGGAGCAGCTGCGCCTCGCGGAACAGGAGCTGCATGAAGCGGCAGCGCAGGTGGCGGCTGCCCGGAGCAGCCAGAGCCAGAAAGCCGATGTGCTCGAAGAATACGGCATCGAGGCGCGCAGCTATGCCGATCAGCTGCAGGAAGTGATCGCAGCCGGCAAATCGCTCGCTGCCCTGACGGAGCGGCTGCAGGCTGAGGCCCGTCAGCATGCGGAGTGTCATAAGCAGCACCAGGCACTCGACCAGGAGCTGGACAACTTGCGCGCGGAGCGCGAGCGCTCCGGCCGCGAGCTGCAGGAGACCGCCATCCGCTATGGCCAGGAAAGTGCGAAGCTGGAGCATGAGCTTGAGCGAATCCCCGAGGAGCTGCGCGAGACGGCAAGGCTGGAGCGGGCGATTGCGGATCTGGAGGAGCGTCTCCAGACCTTGACGGCAGCCTGGCAAGAAGCGCAGCGAAGCCTGCAAGCGGCTGAGCAGCACCGCGTGCAGGCGGGAGCCCAGCTGGACAGCCTGATCAGGCAACAGGAAGAGGCTGCAGCCCGCGCGGAGGAAGCCAGACTGCGCTTCGAGGGCCAACTGGGCAAGGTCGGATTCGTGAATATAGATCAATACCGGCAAGCGAAGATGGAGGAAGCCGTCAGAGCGTCAGAGCGCAAGCGCCTGGAAGAATACCGTCAGACGCTGATACTCGTCAGACAGCAAGCGGAAGAGCTGGCTGCCCTCCTGAGCGATCGTGAGCCCGTTGATCTGGAACCGCTTGGTGAGGCGATCGCAGCGACCAGGCAGGAGCTAGAGACCATCGCGGCGGCGAGACAGTCCGCGGAGCGGTACAGGCTGGATGCCGTCAGGCTCTCACAGGCGATCGAGCAGGCAGCGCGGCGCGTGCAGGAGCTTGAGGGAGAGCTGGAGAAGGTGCTCGATCTGTATCAGGTGATCAAAGGGGATAATTCGCTCCGGCTGTCATTCGAGCGATATATCCTGATCGAATATCTGGAGCAGATCCTGCAGGCAGCCAATGTGCGGCTGCAGCAGTTGTCGGGCGGACAGTATCTGCTGCAGCGCAGCGGCAGGCTCGAAGCCAGAGGCAAGCAGAGTGGCCTCGGGCTCGATGTCTATGACGCCTATACGGGGCAGAATCGCGATGTGAAGACGTTGTCCGGCGGCGAGAAGTTTAACGCCTCGCTGGCGCTGGCTCTCGGCATGACCGATGTCATCCAGTCCTACCAGGGCGGCGTCTCGATCGAGATGATGTTCATCGATGAAGGTTTCGGCTCGCTCGACGAAGAAACGCTGCAGAAGGCAGTCGCTGCGCTCGTCGAACTGCAGCGGGCGGGCCGTATGATCGGCGTCATCTCCCACGTGCCGGAGCTGAAGGAAGCGATCCCCGCCGTGCTGGAGGTGACCAAGACGAGGGAGGGCCACAGCCGTACCTCGATTGTCATCCGTTAGCCTCACATAGAAACAGCAGAGGTTGGAGGGAAACGATACAAGGTTTCCTTCCAACCTCTGTTTTAGTCTTATAGAAAGTATAACTTCCCATACATTCTCGTAAGACATAAGAAATACTAAGCTGCCACCGGCGTCCTAAAGGACTTGGCGCCAGCCAGGTATTTCTTTAGTCTTATCCACAGACAACCACTGTGGGGGGAGCAACTCTGGCGCCAGTTTGCACATCTGCCGTTGGCCTGCGATGCTACTTGCGCCGCTGTCGGCGCGGCGGAATATCAACCGTTGCGGCAGTCTCAACCGGCATCAGCTTGGGCGGAGTGCGCCGAACTCTTCTCATATACGGACGATCCGGCTCTTCAGTCATGCTGTATTGATAGTAGTGGTTAGCAGCCAGGTCATGAAGATAGTATACCGAGGGGGTGGCGCGATCCTGCAGCACCTGTTGATCTGGCCGCAGCGTCAACAGCAGCTTGAGCTCGCTGTCAGGCAAGCTTCTGCCATCCACCCGTCCCATGCTGCGAACATAGACCCCGCGGCTCGAATAGGTCAACTGCGACAACAGGAGCATGCAAGCCACAACAACCGGCCAGCTGATCAGATAATCAATGGTGCGGGTGTTTCCGCTCAGCAAGTACAGCGAGTATTCATAGCTGAGGATCAGGTGCAGAGGCACCAGAGCGGCGGCATGACAGAGCCAGGAGACGAACGCGTGAGATTTGCGGCGCCGGCGGCGCATCCAGTATGTGATCCACAACATCGCGACAGCCAAGAGTGAACAGCTGGCGATGATCACCAGCGCGGGGAAGGCGTCGGACAGCCAGCCCGGATAACCGATCATGGCGAGCCAGGCGTTCAGCGTCTGCAGTCCAACGATCAAAGCAAGCGCTTGCATAATCGTATAACGCGGTTTGAGCTGTCTGATGAGCAGCAATCGGTTCCCGACCCGCCGTGTGGCAGCGCCAATCGACAGGCTTATGATCACGATCAGTTGAGCAAGGATCGTTAACGACTCCTGCGGCTCGGCGATTGCATCGATCATTCGCTCGATCCATGGATTCATGCCTGACACGCCCCTTTCCGAATCAGCCTTCACTCAGGCAGAACTTTCCTATTATTATAGAACGTATCGTGCAACCTGTCTATTCAGTGGAGCAAGGCCAGGCTGAATTTATGGTATGATAGGGGTAATGACATGCAGATTGGATGGTGCGCCGGTGAACTTCTACACGACGATTAAGCGAAAATTCAACGATCTCAAGCTGAGAAACAAGCTGATCATCTCATTCATCGCCGTCGTGTTCATCCCGATCACGTTCGTTGGTCTCTTCCTGACCAATCAGCTCAGACAGATCGCGCTCAACGACGCGTTGGAGCAAACGGAGATCACGATGGTTCGCATGCGACAGCAGACGATCCGGCTGCTCAAGGTGCCGATCGACATCTCGCGGAATCTGCTGGTCGACGACCGGCTCAAGAACCTCCTCAGCACGGACTACCAATCCCGATACCAGCTGGTTGTTGCCTATCAGAATTATCCGGATATCGAGCGTTATGTGAGCTTCACCAACGAGATTGACAACATCCGTCTCTATACGGAGAACGAAACGATGATTTCCAACTGGGAGTTCTTCCCGGCTGACGAGAGCATCACCTCCCAGGGTTGGTATCAGGAAGCGATTCAACATCGCGGCATCATCAACTGGCGGTATCTGCCGGATGAAACAAAGCGAGATGAACTATACCTCAGCCTCGTGCGCATGATCGAATTTGACAATTACAAATATACGAATGTGCTGGTGATCACCGTCAGCAAGGCGCAATTGCAAGCGGTTGTCGACAGCGAATCGATCAAATCCATGATCGTTGATGATCACAACAACGTGATCGCCACGAACTTTGCTGAATGGCGCGCAAAGTCGCTGGATGAAATCTTCCCGGATCTCGACCTGACGATGACGGGCAAGCATGAAACCAGGCTAAACGGCGAACTCGTCAACATACTGGTCGATTATATCCGTCCAGAAGCCAGCTCCAGCGGTCTGCGCATCATCTCCATCTATTCGGTGGAGGATATCGTCGCTGACGCGAACCGCTTCAGCCGTCTCGGGCTGATGGTCATTGCGGTCAGCGTGATCATCTCGTTCATCCTGATCTACTGGGTGTCTTCGCTGCTCACGCGTCGTCTGCTCAAGTTCAGCAAGCAGATCGGCCGGGCCGCCATCGGCGACTTCGATGCCACGCTGCCGATCGACGGCAACGATGAGATCGGCCAGCTGACGAGACAGTATAACTTTATGGTTCGCAGCATCAAGGATTTGATCGAAGAGGTGCGGCGAACGCAAAAGCAGAAGGAGCAACTGGAGCTGAAGCAGCAGGAGATCAAGCTGAAGATGCTGGCCAGCCAGATCAATCCGCACTTCCTGTTCAACGCGCTCGAATCGATCCGGATGCAGGCGCATATCAAAGGGGAGAAGGAGATTGCCGGCGTTGTCAAGATGCTTGGTCGGCTGATGCGGAAGAGTCTGGAGACGCAGGGGCATCATATCACGCTGAAGGATGAGATCGACATCGTGCACAGTTATCTGGAGATCCAGATGTTCAGACATCGCGACAGGCTGACCTATGAGCTGCAGATCGATGAAGAAGCAGGCAAGCAACAGATCCCGCCGCTGATCATCCAACCGCTCGTTGAGAACGCCGTCGTGCACGGCATCGAGCGCAAGGAGTCGGAGGGTGAGCCGCTCAAGGTGACGGTGAAGGCGGTTGTTCAGGGCAAACAGCTGGTCGTCGAGGTTGAAGACAACGGGATCGGCATCAGCGAAGAGCGTCTGAATGAAATCAATCGCATGCTGGATGAGCAGGATGAAGGCAACCGCATCGGCCTCAGCAACGTCCATCATCGACTGAAGATGGTGTACGGCGAGTCCAACGGGCTCATCATCGAAAGTGAGGAGCACGTCGGCACCACCGTGCGATTCATGATTCCGGTTGAATAGCAGGAGGCTTGCTGACTTCAACCAGGGTTGTGTCTGATCAGAATTCCCGGGCTGCCACCCACGGCTATGGACATAGATGGCTGCCCGGGATTTTTATTTTAGTATAACTTCCCATACGATCATATAACCGGAGAGGATAATCGATATCCCCGTTCCTCTTCGCGCAGGCGTCGCCATATCTCCGATAATGGCGTAGTGAGGCAAAGGCGGCTTGACTGTACAACACGCTTGCAAAGAGAAAGAGGATGAGCGCCGCTCAATGCATGGCACTCATCCTCTTGTCGGATTGTGAATCGCTTACTTAGTCTACGTTGCCGCCCCACAGCTTGACGCGGTCCTTCACGTATACTTCGAATTCGTCTTCCATCTTCTCGACACCGTTGTCAATCAACTCTTGCATGTATGCGTCCCACAGCGCGTCAAATTCCGATGGATCGGCCAGGATGATCTGCGGGATGCGCTGCCAGGTGATCTCTTGCATGCGCTGCGCGAGGATCGAATATTCGGAATCACTCGGCACCGGCAGGTCCCATGCGGCGCCCCAGGCTTTGACCGGGAATTCGTCAGGTTGCGGCCACAGCTCGATCCAACGGTCGACGCCGTATTGGGCGAGCGTTTCCTTCTCGACTTCGGAATAGCTCTCGATGACTTGCTCCGGCCACTTCGTTGTGTAGTAGTTGCCGGTCGAGTCCTTCACGCCGTCGCCGTAGCGGGCGGAGATGCTGTAGAAGCCGATTCCGGTTTCCTTGACGAAGGTTGCCGGGTCATTATTCTTGAGGTCTTGCACTTCCGGGAAGATGCGGCGTACACCTTGTTCATCATAGTAGTAGTGTTCGCCTTCGATCCCCCAATTGTTGAGAATCTGGCCTTCTTCGGATGCGAGGAAGTCCAGGAATTGGATCGCTCTTACTGGGTCCGGGTTGTCAACGGAGATACCGGTACCCCAACCGCCCATGAAACCGGAAGATTGCAATTGATGATCCTTGAAGTTCTCATTCAGCGTAACCGGGAAGTGTGCGTAGGTTTGCTCGAACTTGCCTTCAGCCTTCAAGCTGTTCACCGCATCCTGGAAGCCCCAGTCCTGGTCGATAACGCCGACGACACGGCCGGTTGCGATCTTCGCCTTGTATTGGTCTTCCTTCTGGGTGAATGCCTCCGGATCCAGCAACCCGATATCGTTAATATGGTTCAGCCAACGGAAATATTCCTTCTCATCAGGACGTCTGTAGTGGTAAGTCACTTCATAGGTTTCCGGATCGATGAACACTTCGCCGTCGTCCGGTGCGCCGGTAGTCAGGAACGCCGGGTTCGTGACGCCGATCATGATGCGCCAGCCGTCAGCGAGGAACGTAACGCCTACGCGTTTCTGACCGTCCGGAGTCGTCGGGTTCTTCTCGAGGAAAGACTTGACCGCGTTTTCATAATCTTCAACTGTTTTGATCTCCGGATAACCTGTCGCTTTCAGCGCTTCATGCTGGATATGGAACGCGCCGCCGATATCCATGTATTGATGGTCTACGGCATTGAGCGAAGGCAGGATGTAGATAGCGTCGTCCTCTGCGCTCCAGGACAGACGATCCAGGTATGGACCGTATACCTTGAGCAGGTTCTGGCCATACTCTTCGAGATAAGGACGCAGGTCGATCAGTGCGCCGGCATCGACCAACTTGGCCGCGTCGCCCTTCGGTGAGATGATATCCGGATATTCGCCGCTGGCGATCATCAGCGGGATGGCGTTGGTATCCATGGCGAATTGGGCTTCCAACGTCACGCCGGTTCTCTTGGTGATCTCCTGGCCTACCTGGTCTTGCATGTTGTTCCAGTTGGAAACAGGGTCCGCACTGAACCAGGTGAACGTAATCGGTTCCAACTCTTCCTGGCCTTGATTGCCTGAGTTACTTGTGTTTCCTGCATCTCCTTGTGTTTGGTTGTTGCCGCTTACATCTCCTCCATTGTTGGAACTGCATGCGGCCAGAGTGACAAGTGATGCGACGATGATGAGGATGGTGATGAGTCTGAATGATTTCTTCAATTTGTTTACCTCCCTTTTGGATGATGACTGATTTATCTTGTACAAACAGCTTCATCAGCTGGTTATACCCAACACGGGTCAAGAAATTGGATGGGTTGTGTCATGGCGCTGGCTGGTGCAGCAGGGGATTCATCTCAGGATGAGTCCCGCCGCATCGCCAGGCATCATGAATCAGTATCCGCCCGCCGTGGAGCTGGCAGAACAGAACATCAAGCTTTGACAGCACCAAGGGTCATACCCTTGACGAAATACTTCTGCAGGAACGGATAGACCACGAGGATCGGCACGGTAACGACGATCGTGATCGCCATCTTGACGGATTGCGGCGATACGCGCGCCATGTTCTCGAGAACGCTCTGACCGCGCGGGGCAGACTGACTGACCGTTGTGCTCTGCAGGATCTTCTGCAGCTCATATTGCAAGGTCGTAAGCTGAACTTTCGAAGAATTATACAGGTAGTTGTCGAACCAGGAATTCCATTGTCCGACGGCGACGAACAGGGCGACCGTAGCCAACACCGGCTTGCACAGGGGCAGGATGATGCGGGCATAGATCGTGAAGTCGTTCGCCCCGTCGAGCTTCGCTGATTCCTGCAAGGCATAAGGCAGATTGTCCATAAACGAACGGATGATAAACACGTTCCAGGCGGATACGATGCCCGGAATGATGTACACCCAGAATGTATTGATCATGCCGAGATGGCGGATCAACATGTAGCCAGGGATCAAGCCTGCGCTGAGATACATCGTCAGCGCCAGGAAGACCGAGAAGAACCGTCTGAGCTGAAAATCCTGGCGGCTCAGGGTGTAAGCGATCATCGAACAGCAGAACACGCTCAGGATGGTGCCGATGACCGTCCTGAGAATGGAGTTCCGGGCGCCGATGATCAGCGTATCGTAACCGAAGATGGTCTTGTAGTTTTCCAGTGTAAATTCTCTCGGCCATATATGAATACCGCCCTTGACCGTATCCAGCGAATCATTGAAAGAGAGGGCCAACACGTTCAGGAACGGGTATAGGGTCAAAACGACGATGGCGAGCATGATAATCGTGTTCACGATCTCAAATACAACCTCGCCGGTGGATATCCTGCTGAATGCCCGCTGTTTCACTCGAGCCATGGTGACTCCTCCTTTACATGATGCTTTCTTTGGTCGTGCGTTTCATGATGCCGTTGGCAACGAGCAGCAGGATGATGCTGACGACGGAATTGAATACCCCGATCGCCGTACCAAACGAATATCGTCCCAGGTTGATCCCGTAAGTCAACGCGTATAGGTCAAGCACGTCCGAGTATTCCTTCGTCAGGTTGTTGCCGAGCAGGAATTGCTTCTCGAAACCGATCGTCGTCAGGTGGCCGATCGACATGATCAGCAGGACGATGATGGTCGAACGGATGCTGGGCAGCGTGATGTTCCACATCATGCGGAATCGTCCGGCTCCGTCCACTTTGGCTGCTTCATACAGCTCCGGGTCGATGCCGGCCATGGCTGCGAGGTAGATGATCGCACTCCAGCCCATTTCCTTCCACTGGTCAACGGCGGTCAGGATGTACCAGAACCATTCACCTTTGCCCATGAAGTTGATCGGCTCGTCGATGATGCCGATCGCCATGAGCAGGTCGTTGACTACGCCGCCATCGACCGACAGGATCGTCGTGATTAAGCTGGCGACGACAACCCAGGAAACGAAGTGCGGGAGATAGGACACAGTCTGCACGAACCGCTTGAAGATGGATGAACGGACTTCATTGAGCAACAGTGCGAAGATAATCGGAATCGTAAAGCCGGCAATCAAGCCGAGGAAGCTCATCGCCAGCGTGTTCCTGAGCACCTGATAAAACTTGTCGTCTGAGAACAAGCGAACGAAATGCTCAAATCCGACCCATTGCTGTTCAGAGAAACTGAGATGCGGCTTATAGTTTTGGAACGCATAGGTCCAGCCCCACAGCGGCAGGTAGTTAAAGATGAACACATAGATAATGAATGGAATGGACATCAGATAGAGCCAACGTTGCTGGAGAGCAGTTTTCCAAAAACGGTCTCTTCTCACTGGTGATGCTTCTATTTCCGATGATGGATGATTTCCTTTGGATTTTTTCACGATTCGCCCTCCTTTTCTGTATCTTTTCGCTACCATAATCCTAAGACTTTGCACCCGACCGAGCCACCCAAAAGATTTGTAGAAAAATCATGTAATTTTTGTAGGTTCCGCTGATTCGTTGCAACGGGCAGGAAGAAAGGCGCAGACTGTGATAATATGATGGCTGTCAAGTGTAGAATCTATCCAGATGATTTCGGTATAATGGGAACGAACAGCATACCAGGCTGCTGCCCAGGCATTGATGGTATGTCGCCTGTGAACACCAATTTGTAAACGCTTTATATCAGCCATTCAAGGGGAGGAACCAGGAGCGCATGGAACTGGAGCATATTCGCACGCTGTCTGACAACATTCGCAGCAATGTAGGGAAAGTGATCATCGGCAAGGAGGAGGTCATCGACCTTCTGTTCATCGCCCTCGTCGCGGGAGGGCATGTACTGCTCGAGGATGTGCCGGGAACCGGCAAGACGATGCTGGCCAAGGCGATGGCGAAGTCCCTGGGGTGCACGTTCAAGCGCATCCAGTTTACGCCGGACCTGTTGCCGAGCGACCTGAGCGGGATCCACTATTACAATCAGAAAACTTCCGAATTTGAATTCCGCGCGGGACCACTCTTCACGAATATCCTGCTGGCGGACGAGATCAACCGGGCGACGCCGCGGACGCAATCGAGCCTGCTCGAATGCATGGAGGAGAGACAGGTCAGCATTGACGGGACCACGCATCAGCTGTCCAGGCCATTCCTCGTGATCGCCACGCAGAACCCGATCGAGAACCAGGGCACCTTCCCGCTGCCGGAAGCTCAGTTAGACCGCTTCCTGTTCAAGGTGAAGATGGGCTACCCAAGCCGCGAGGAAGGGCTGCATATTCTGCGTCGCTTCCAGGCCGCGAGTCCGCTGGACGAGCTTGAGCCCGTCGCCGATGCCGAGGAGATCATCGCCGCCCAGCGCAGCTATGTGAAGGTCGCGATCCATGATGACGTGCTGAACTATCTGCTGGCCATCGTGGAACGCACCAGAACGCATGATGACGTGGTGATCGGCATCAGCCCGCGCGGCAGCCAGGCGCTCTTGCGCGCATGCCAGGTGCATGCGATCCTCCGGGGCAGGGATTACGTAACGCCGGATGACGTCAAGGCGATGGCCAGACCGGTGCTTGCGCATCGGCTCGTGCTGCGTAGCGCTTTGCGTTATGCCGGCCAAGACGCAGGGGGAAGCGTGATCGATGCGATCGTGAAGGAGACGCCGGTGCCGGCGGAAATGCAGAAGCTGGCTGGCTTCAAGGGATAGTTGCCTATGAACATGAATATGACCTGGCTGATCTTCCTGGCTGTCGTACTGATCGCTGCACAAGGGTATTTCTTCCGCCGGTTCGGCATCCGGAAGCTCAGCTATGACCGGTATTTCAACGTCACTTATTGCTACGAGGGCGATCAGGTGGAGATGGTGGAGCGAATCGCCAACCGCAAGCTGATTCCGGTTCCCTGGGTCAGGCTCGAATCCTCGCTGAGCGCGAACCTGAAATTCTCACGGCAGCAGGGTCACATGATCAGCGAAGGGCAGCTGTTTCAGAACCATCGCAGCTTGTTCAGCCTCATGCCGTATACGCAGATCATCCGCAGGCACAAGTTTACCTGTATGCGCCGCGGCGTCTATGAGCTGGATTCGGCCACGCTCACTGTCGGCGACCTGTTCGGGATCTTCACGCATTACAAGAAGCTGACGCTGCATGCACAGCTCGTCGTGTATCCCAGACCGATCAAGCCGGATGAGTCCGAACTTCCCTCCCACAGCTGGCAGGGAGACTACACGGTCAGGCGATGGATCGTCCACGATCCGTTTATGTTCGCAGGCGTGCGTGAATACCAGTACGGCGATCCGATGAAGGACATCAACTGGCAGGCGACAGCGAGGACGAACCGCATGCAGGTCAACCAGCACGACTTTACAGCGGATCGCAAGCTGATGGTCTTCCTCAATGTCGAGGATCATGAGAAGATGTGGAACCAGGTGTCCGATGAAGCGATGATCGAGCGCGGAATCTCCTATGCGGCAGGCATCATCCAGGAAGCGATCGTTGCAGGCATGGAGGCCGGGTTCACAACCAACGGTTATCTCAAGGACGGGCCGAAAGAGCCGCTGCGCATCCAGGCGGCGGGGGGAAGAGGGCACTTTGAATATATCCTGGAACATATGGCTCGCATGATCATCGCCCGCAGCGTGCCTTTCTACACCTTGCTTGAACAGGAGACCGCGGCAGCCCGCTCCAACCTCGATATCGTGATGATCACGAGCTTCATGAATGATCAGCTCGATCAGATCAAGGAGCAGTTGCAGAGGAACGGCAACTCCGTATCCGTGCTGTTGCTTGAGTCTGCTGGAGAGACGGAAGCTGCTGATCCATCAGACGGGCGAGGCGAGTCAGGGGAGACCGCGCGGTCTGCTTCAGCCTTGGGTACGGAGGCGGTTGTATGATGGATAAACTGCAGAGCGCGCTGCGCGCCGGGCTCTCGAGTATCGTGGAGTTGCTCATCGCCATGCCTGCGCTGCTCTTCATTCACCTCTATGTGCTGCCTGATCCGGTATTCTGGATATGGCTCCCGTCGCATGCCCTTCTCTATGCGATCGGCTGCCTGCTCCGGCCGATCCGGGCGAATCCCGGGGTAATCGTGCACCAACTGCTGCTCATCGCCATCAGCGCTTTGTTCTCATGGATATGGTTCGGTGTCAGCTTGCCGGGCATCATCAGCCTGCTGACCGCATGGATAGCCCTTGCCCGCGGCGGGGTGCTGGCGTTCCTGCCGCTGCGCAGCGCACTCCGGACGAACGTTTATCTCCTGAGCATCGCCGTTTATTTTATCCTGTCCTTCGTCAGCCGCCATGCCCCGGGCATGCAGGCGATCGCTTCCGCTGTGAGCTGGTGCGCGCTTGGCACGCTTGCGGTGACGCTGTACATGCTGAATCGCAACGCCCTTGACCAGGAATCGCTGCAAGGGGTGACGAAGCCGGCTGTCGCCAGGTCCGTGCTGTGGAAGAACCGCGCGCTGCTCATCCTGTTTGCCGGTATCGTCGTGCTCGTCGCCAATTTCAGATGGCTGCTGCAAGCGTTCCAGGCGATGTTCCACAAGCTGGGAGAATGGATCTACTGGCTGTTGTCTCTTGGAACAGGCGGTGATGTACCTCCCGAGGAAACCGCGCCGGATATGGCGCAGCCCGAGCTGCCGTTCGGTGAGCAAGAAGAACCGGCTGCAATCTGGGTCATCCTGGAGACGATCGCCAAGTGGATCGCGATCATCGTCGGCATCATCGCCGCCCTGTATCTGCTGTACAGGCTGTGCAAGCTGGCGATCACCGGCATCAAGGCCTTGTATGCCTGGATCATGGAGAGGCTCATGGCTGGCGAGTCCGTGAGCATGCGCGACCAGGATTACGAGGACGAGGTAGAGAAATTGACGGACTTCAGCGATCTGGCGCAGCAGTGGAGAGACCGGCTCCGTTCGATGTTCCAGCGGGAGCCGCGGGTACGCTGGGATCGCCTGACGACCAATCATGAGCGCATTCGCTTCCTGTTCAGGCAAGCGCTCAGACGCATCATCATGGATGGATATCGCTATGAGCCTTCGCAGACACCGCGCGAGCTGAAAGCGGGCGTCAATCTTTGGACAGGACAGGAGATGCTGCCCGAGGAACTGGTGCGCTATTACGAGGATGCGCGTTATGGAGGGAAGGAGCTGAGCGATCAGCAGATCGCGGCGGTTCGCAAGGTTGTGGAGGATCGGTAAACGAAAAGGGGAGTCCATGCAGGCCTAATGAACAGGCTCTTGAACTCCCCGTTTGTACGTTGCGTCGTATGTTCGGCCGTTTCCTAGCGTCTGCTGCGCATGCGGATGAACAGCTTGATGATCTCGTTCATCACGAGCGGCAGGAGGGAGAGACCCAGCGCGATTCCCCAGTCTGCAAGCGATATCGCCTTCATGTTGAAGGCGGAGGCGAGGGCCGGAACGTTGACCACGATCACTTGCAGGAGCAAGCCGACGAGTATCGCCCCGATCAGATATCGATTCGAGAACAGGCCGATCTGAAAGATCGATCTCTGATCACTGCGCTTGGCGAGCGAATAGAACAGCTGTGAAGCCGCGAGCACGATGAACGCCATCGTCCGGCCATGCGCGAGCGACGCCTCGGGAATGTCCTGCGCGCCGAGCGAATAACCTTCCGCATAGAGTCCGAAGGCGAAGCCAGCCAGCGTGATCGTTCCGATCAGGAAGCCGCCGAGCAACGCTCTTGTCGCAGCGCCATGGGCGAAGAAGCTTTCGCCAGGGCTCCTCGGCTTGCGCTTCATGATGTCCTTGTCGCCCGGATCGACACCGAGGGCCATCGCCGGCAACGTATCGGTGAGCAGGTTGACCCACAGGATCTGGGTCGCCACCAGCGGCACCGGCAGGAAGAACAGCACGGATGCGAGGATCGCGACTACTTCCCCAAGGTTGCAGGAGAGCAGGAAGATGACCGCTTTCTTGATATTGTCATAGATGTTCCGGCCTTCCCGCACGGCGCGCACGATCGTCGAGAAGTTATCGTCGGTCAGGATCATGTCTGCAGCGCCCTTGGAGACGTCGGTGCCGGTGATGCCCATCGCGACGCCTATATCCGCGCTCTTGAGCGACGGCGCATCATTTACGCCATCACCGGTCATGGAGACGATGTTGTTCTGTTTCTTGAGCGACTGGACGATCTTCACCTTGTGTTCAGGTGAGACGCGGGCGAAGACGCGGATCTCGCCGATTCTTCGCGCGAATTCATCTTCCGATAGCTCGTCGATCTCTGCGCCGGTGATGCTTTGCTCGATGGAGTCCGCGATATCCAGCTGTCTGGCGATGGCCACGGCGGTATTCTTGTGGTCGCCGGTGATCATGATCGGCGTGATGCCGGCCATTTTCGCCTCGCGGATCGAATCCTTGACCTCGAGTCGAGGCGGGTCGATCATGCCAACGAATCCGATGATCGTCAGATCCCGCTCCATCTCCTCCGGTGCGAGGATGCGGTCCGTATCCTTGTAAGCTGCTCCAAGCACTCGCAAGGCTTCATCGGACATCGCTTCCGCCGCTGCGAGATAGGTGCGCTTCATCTCTTCGGTCAGCGGGACGACCTTGCCGTTCACGAGCGCGCTGGTTGAGATGTTCAGGATCTGGTCGATCGCCCCTTTGGTATGTACACGATACCCGGCGCCGGTTTCATTCAAGGTGGACATCAGCTTGCGATCGGAATCGAACGGTCGCTCCGCAACGCGCCGATGTGCCGCATGCAGCTTATGCCGGCCCAACTGATAGCGCTCGCCCATCACGACCAGAGCAACTTCGGTCGGATCGCCGGTGCTCTGCCCATTGTCAAAGGTGGCATCCGAACACAGCACGAAGGTGGTGATTAGCTGCTTCAGGTCACCTTCCGCTTCCAGGCCTGTTCCCTGGGCCGGGACTTCTTGCAGGTTGTTCCAGGTGTAAGATTTGACGATGGTCATCTTGTTCTGCGTCAGCGTCCCTGTCTTGTCCGAACAGATGATATTGACTGAACCCAGCGTTTCGACGGCCGGGAGCTTCTTGACGATCGCATTTAACCTGGACATGCGTGTAACGCCGAGCGCCAGCACGATCGCCACGATCGCCGGCAGCCCTTCCGGGATGGCGGCAACCGCCAGGCTGATGGCGGTCAGGAACATCTCGAACAGATCCCTGCCCTGGAACAGGCCGATGGCGAAGATCAGCACGCAGATGCCGATCGTCACGTATCCGAGCGTTTTCCCCAACTCATCCAGTCGCTTCTGCAGCGGCGTCATCTCATGGTCATCCTGATCGAGGATCTTGGCGATCTTGCCCATTTCCGTCTCCATCGCGGTTCCGACGGCAACACTGACACCTCTGCCATAGGTGACAAGCGTGGACATAAAGGCCATGTTGGATTTGTCGCCGACAGGTGTCTTCGGATCTTCGTGGATCGCGTCGGCATCTTTGTCCGCTGGCACGGACTCGCCGGTGAGGGCCGATTCCTCGATCTGCAGATTCACGCTTTCCAGCAAACGCAGATCAGCTGGTATGTACCGGCCTGCATCGAGGATGACGATGTCCCCGGGAACGACCTCACTCGACGGGATCTCCACGATCTCTCCGTTGCGCCTGACCAGAGCAGTGGGCGACATCATCTGCTGCAGCGCTTCGATTGCTTTCTCGGCTTTATGTTCCTGGATGACGCCGATGATCGCATTGAGCAGGACAACGAGCAGGATGATGACTGCATCGACATACTCGCCGACCAGGATCGTGATGACGGCTGCGGCGAGCAGCACGTAGATCAGCATGTCATTCAACTGGGCCAGGAGCAGGGCGAGCAGACTCTTCTTCGGTTTGCCCTTCAGCTTGTTCTCCCCGTATTTTTCCAGTCTTGATCTTGCTTCCGCATCGGTTAATCCGGTTGCGGGATCGACATTTAACTCCCTGAGCACTTCTTCCTTCGTCTTGGCAAACCACATGTTCGTCAGCACCTCTGGTTCATAACATTTCAAATGTTGATTCGATTGATTCCATAATAGAACGATTATGGGAATTCTGTCATCCTCAAAATGCACACGTGACAGAGGGACGGGGGTTTTGTCACAGTTGGCTACGGAAGGCAGACTATTTGTGCTGCTACCCAACGGCCAACTGTACACGCCTGGAAGGAAGGTGAGATCGACAGAGCAGTAATCGCCTCCTTTACATCCTTTGGTAATATTTCCGGTAATTTGTCTGGACTGGGTTTCTTTAGAGTTGCCTTTTTCCCTATTGCATCGTGATTGGAGCCAATAAAATATCCAATATTCACGATTCATGGGCTTGACATATTCATAATCTTCATGAGCCGTCAGGCGCTTGCACGAGATCAAGTCTGCATAGACATAGAAGTTTTCGCCGGTCGTCACATTGGTCGTGATCACGTAGAACCGTCCGTTGTGATAGCGAATCGTAGGAGCGTAGATGCCGAGCGATGACGGATAGTGATTCTGGCGCGTGAGCGGCAACTGGCCGGTGCGGGTCAGCACATGCCCGAGCTGCTTCCAGTTTACCAGATCCCGGCTGTGGAAGATCGGGATACCCGGGAAGTATTCGAATGAACTGGTGATCAGATAATAGTCATTCCCGACCCGGCAGATGCTCGGGTCGGGATGGAAACCGCTGATGATCGGATTGTGATAGATCTGTGATAGATCACGGTGATTCCTCCGGTTTGATGTTCGCTTATCGGATAAAGCGGAATTTGCTTACATTCATCGGGCCTGTGAAGACCAGATAAACATGCTGCAAGCCTGATGCGCCGTTTACGCTGCAGGTATGCGTATGCCAGGCCTGGGTTCCGCCTGTTGCCGGAACATGGCATTCGCCGACGGGCTGGCCGTTTGGCGCTCCAGGCCGGATCTCGATCTTGCTGTCTTGCTCGCTGGCTGCCCGCACTTCGAAGAAGTTCGCGCCGCTTCCCAGATCGGCATCATGGAAGCTGATCCAGCCGCCTGGTCTGGTGACGCTGACGCTGCTTCCGCCCTCACGGCATTCGCCGATCACAACGCCCTCGTAATCGTCGTAGTTGATCGCCTTGGTCACCTCGAACAGATTGCGCGGCGGGATCGTCTCGCCGTCCACGCCGAGCTTGCCGGTCAGCCGGATGTCGCTGGAGGAGGCGCCGATCATGATCACATACTCGCCGCTTTCCACGACGTAACGCTCGCGCGTAACATCCCAGATCGCCAGGTCAGAGGCTTTCAGCTCAAGCTCCACGGTGCGCGTCTCGCCTGGCTCCAGCGACACTCTCTCGAAGCCGAGCAGTTGCTTGAGCGGACGCTTCACGCGAGAGGCACCAGCGCGCACATACAGCTGCACGACTTCATCGCCGGGGATGTCGCTGATATTTGTAACATCGACGCTGACCTTCACGTTGCCGCTTGCCGCCACCCGATCCTGCGAGATGCGCAGATTGCTGTATTCGAAGTTGGCATAGGACAAGCCATGGCCAAACGGGTACAGCACATCGCCGTCGAAGTATTGGTACGTCCGCTTGCCCTTGATGATGTCGTAGTCCATCATGTCCGGCAATTGCTCGCTTGAACGGTACCAGGTGAAGTTTAACCGGCCGGCAGGGTTGTAGTCTCCGAACAGGACGTCAGCGACGGCATTGCCCAGCTCTTGTCCGGCATGGGAAGTGAACAGGACAGCCGGTATATGCTCATCCACCCAGTTGATCGCAAACGGATAGCTGCCGACGATGACAACGATCGTGTTCGGATTGGCGTTGTACACTTCCCGGATGAGGCGCTCCTGGGACTCAGGCAGCGTCAGGTCCGGCCGGTCGATCGTTTCCTTGCCGTTGATCAGCGGATGGTTGCCGACGACAACAACCGCCACATCGGATGACCTGGCAGCCTCCACGGCTTCCTGAAGGCCGTCCACGATCACCTCGCGCGTGAAGCTGTCCGCATGCTCGAAGCCGGATTGTTCCGACTCCGCGAGCAGCCCGGAACCGTCTCCGTCGAGCTTCACGGCATGTCCAATCCACGTATTCAGCTTCCACGAGCCAGCCTCGTCATCCTTGTCCACGAGGATGACTTCCTTGGTGAACCAGCCCCAGATGTCGTCTGCGGTACCCAGCAGATGCTTGTCATCGCTCGTCACATACTTGCCGGTTTCCGGCACGCGCAGCGTATGGCTGCTCCAGCCCCAATCGGAAACAGCCAAGGTCAAGGCCTGTTCCGCAGCTTCCGCGTCCGCCTTCAGCTTGCCGTCTTCATCAAGACGCACATAGCGGTTGGTCGCGGCACTCTTCAAGCGCAAGACGTCATTGCCATCCTTGAAGATAAGATTGCGGCCCCGCAGCTTCTCCGAGATGGCCGTTTTGATCGTCACCGCGTATGGGAGCGAGCCGCTGTACCAGTCGCGATAGACGATATCCGCCAGCGGTCCGATGACGGCCGTCTTTTTCAGCTTGCCGGAAGACAGCGGCAATATGCCGTTGTTCTTCAGCAGCACGATGTTCTTCCTCGCCGCTTCATACGATACCTCGGCATGCTCAGGAGCGAGGATGATCGATTCCGGGATCGCAGCATACGGGTTGCGTTCATCCGGATCGAATTCGCCGAGCCGGAAACGAACGCGGAACGTGTTGCGCAGCGCCGTATCGAGATCGTTCTCCGTAAGCAGGCCTGCCTCGAGGGCATCGCGAATCGCCTGTTTGGAGATGTCGTGGTCGTCCGTGATGCTGTCGATGCCGCTTCTGATCGTATGGGCGACAGCTTCCTTGTAATTGTCATAATAATGATGATCGTTCACCGTTCCGAGCACATCGCCCGCGTCGCTTACGACGAACCCGTTCATGCCCCAGCGCTGCTTGACGACGCCGATGATGTCCGGATTCAGATTGGCCGGCACGCCGTTTACCGCATTGTAAGAGGTCATCATCGATTGCGCGCCGCCTTCCACAAACGGCGCTTCGAATGCCTTCAGATAATATTCGTGCATGTTGCGCGGGTCGATGCTGACCGAACACGATCCCCGATCGAGTTCATTGTTGTTGCCGATAAAATGCTTCAAGGAAGCTACTGCCTGCAGGTAGAAAGGATGATCTCCCTGGATGCCCTTGACCAGCTCAGTGGCCAGGCGGCCAGTCAGATGAGAGTCTTCGCCGTATCCCTCCTCCGTTCGGCCCCAGCGAGGATCGCGTTCGAGATCGACGGTTGGCGCCCAGAGCGTCAGCCCGTTGATCGTCGGGTTGCGCTTGTAGAAGCCGCGCGCTTCCTTGCCGATCACTTCCCCGACGCGCTTCAGGAGCTCCTTGTCCCAGGTGCTGGCCAGCCCGATCGGTTGGGGGAACGTTGTTGCTTCGCCGAGCCATGCCACGCCATGCGCGGCTTCCGTGCCATGCTTGTAAGGCTTCACGCCCAGGCGGCTGATCTCGTCCTGATATTGGCACATCAGATTGATCTTCTCTTCCAGCGTAAACCTTGACACCAGGTCATTGACTCTGGTTTCAAGCGGCAGGTCAGGGTTTTGATACGGATACGTATAGGTTGCGGATGGTTCAGGCATAGGACTCTGACAACCCCTTTCACATGTTTGGCTCGATTGTATCATCGACTTCATCCGGGCGGATACCTGTAAGATTAGTGTGAAAATCCATGGTTTTTTCGTCTTTTCGTTCTGGGTGTTTCCAGATTATTTTCCACTAAATATTACCATGTCAATATCGCTCAAGAAACATCCGGAATGATCATGGACCGCTGGAAGTTTCGGAATTTTATTAATTTGCGCTGGCTGACGGTTTCCCTTAACATATATGTAAGATGTGTGAGACAAACGGAGGATAACTTGTCATGTACAAAGTGATGATCGTCGATGATGAGCCGTTGATTCGGGAGGGACTGGCGACCCTGATCGATTGGGAAGCATACGGTTTTCAGATCGTGCAGACGGCCAAGGACGGTCTGGATGCCCTGGACAAGGTGGAGGCGCTTGAGCCGGACCTGTTGATCGTCGACATTCGGATGCCGGGGATGGATGGGCTGCAGTTGATCGAGACGATCCGCAACCGGAATCTGAACCCCAAGCTCCTTATCCTGAGCGGATATGCGGATTTTGACTATGCGAAGAAGGCGATCAAATCCCGAGTCGAAGGGTATATTCTGAAGCCGGTCGATGAGGATGAGCTGATCGAATACCTGGCGTCCATCAAACGCGCGCTTGATCGTGAGCAGGAAGAGGCGAAGCAGTTCAGTTCGGTGACGCGCAGATCTTGTGAGACGCTCATCCAGTCGGTATTGACCGGAGGCGGCTCCTACAAGGGAAGCATGTCGTCGCGCGCATCCGAGCTCGGCCTGATCTGGAAGCAATATCAGGTGTTGCTGCTGCTTGTCCAATTCGACAATGCGCACCAGGTTGATGTGCTGTCCAAGGCGCGGGAGAATCTGGAGAGCTGGATCGAAGGGCAGGAACTGGGCGTCGTCTTCATGCGCGACCTGCAGATCGGCATCCTGCTCCGCGGCCAGTATACGACGAACTCGCAATTGGAGCGGTTGTACAAGGAACTGGGAGAAGCTCTCGGCGATCTTGAACTGACCTACTATGCGGCAATAGGCCGCACGGTCTATCGGTTCGTCGACATCAAGGTGTCCTATGACGAAGCGTTTGAGCTATTGAAGCGCAAATTCTTCGCGACCAGCGGCCGGATTCTGAGCATGGAATCGTCGCCTGAGCTGAAGAGCATGATCGAGAGCGAGAAGCCGGAGGGCGAGTTTGATGCCGAGCCTTATGCGGATCGATTGTACCTCGCCCTGGACGTTGCCAACAAGGAAAGCATCCGCGAAACGCTGCTCAGCATGAAGCAAGAAATGATGCGTTACGATCTGTCTGAGCAAGCGGTCAAGACAGCTACCGTGCAGATGCTCTCCTCGGTGGCGGGCAAACTGCTCCAGCATCACGGCGAGCTTCACCACGCACATCAGGATTCGGCTTCCTGGATCGTTGATTTCTACCGGTATGAATCGATCAGCGAGATGTTCGCCTCGATCGAGGACAAGCTCTGCCAGCTGGTTGACCGCTTCGGTTCGATGAACAACGAGACGCTGGTCAAGCGGATGATCGATCTCATCCATCGGAATTATGACGAGAATCTTAAGCTGGAGACGCTCGCTGACATCTTTAACTATAACAGCGCCTATCTGGGCAAGATGTTCAAGAGCCAGACGGGCGAGTATTTCAACACGTATCTGGACAAGGTGCGGATCGAGAAGGCGAAGCAATTGCTGGAGGAAGGGCTGAAGGTGTATCAGGTAGCCGAGCGGGTCGGCTACACGAACGTGGATTATTTCCACAGCAAGTTCAAAAAATATACCGGAGTCTCGCCATCCGCCTATCGGAGCAAGAATATCAGCACGCAAAACTGAATATCTAATCTTTACATGATAACTCGCACATATTGAGCGGTTGCAAAACCTGGTTGGCAGGGATATGATGCAGGGGGAGTCTGTCTGGACTCTCCTTCTTTCATATCGATAGTCATGGCTTGTTGAACGATGACGGCATTTGCGGGTTTCGATGCGGTCTGCTATTCGGGTTGCCTGATGGTTGCAAACCTGTCTGGCCTGATCTTGAGGGATGTCAGGTGACTTGCGGCCAGACTGCTGATCGGATCAATGATTGACGAGTACGGGAGGTTGAAGCATGGGTCATATCCATCACGAAGGAAGAAAACGAAGTTGGCGGCTGTGGTATACGGAGCCTGCCGGGCAGTGGGAGGAGGCGCTACCGATCGGCAATGGCAGGCTTGGCGGCATGGTGTTCGGCGGAATTCAGGAAGAGCGCATCCAATTGAATGAAGATACGCTGTGGGCAGGGTTCCCGCGCGATACGATCAACTATGAGGTGCAGCGTTACCTGGCGCGGGCGAGAGAGCTCGTGTTTGCCGGCAAATATGCAGAGGCACAGGCGCTAATCGAAGCGCATATGCAGGGGCGGGACGTCGAGCCCTATCAGCCGTTGGGCGATCTGTACATACGCATGGCCGGCCCGGATGCAGCGGTGAAGCCTGATGCCTACCGCAGGGAACTGGATATCGCTGACGGCATCGCCAGTTGTTCGTTCCTGCTGAACGGGGTGCGCATCGAACGGGAATATCTGGCGAGCGCGCCGGATCAACTGATCGCCGTCCGGTTGCGTGCGGAGCGCGCTGGGGCGCTGGACGTCGATCTGTCCCTGACGGCTCCGCATCCTCATCAGGTGGATGCTACAGCCGAATCGCACATTCGTGCAATCCTCAGAATGCAAGGCAGGAGTCCGAGCCATGTGGCGGACAATTACCGGGGCGACCATCCGCGGGCGGTGATCTATGAAGAAGATCGCGGGCTCAGGTTCGCTGCGTGGCTGGACATCCGGGCGACCGATGGCCATGTATCAGTGATCGATAACGGGGTAAGCGTCCGCGGAGCGAGCGAGCTCGTCATCCGGCTCGCAGCAGCGACCAACTTCCGCGGCTTCGATCAGCAGCCGGAACCTGTCGACTCACTCGCGGCGGACAGATGCCGAGCGGTGCTGGATGCAGCCAGCGGCTTCAGTTATGCCGAGCTGCGGGAGCGGCATGTGGCCGAACATCGCAAGATGTTTGACAGGGTGGACATCGCGCTGACAGGCGTTGGTACTGCGGAAGATGCCCATGCAGCTGATGTCAGGGCGGTAGATGACATGCCGACGGATGAACTGCTTGAGCGGTATCGGCAGCATGCGGCGGATGCTTCTCATCAGGCTTGCTCGTTATGCAGGCTGCTGGAAGAGCTGTATTTCCAATATGGCAGATATTTGCTCATGGCCAGCTCTCGTCCGGGCACGCAGCCTGCCAACCTGCAGGGCATCTGGAACCACCATGTACAGCCGCCATGGTTCAGCGATTATACGACGAATATCAATACGCAGATGAACTATTGGCCGGCAGAGGTATGCAATCTGAGCGAATGTCATGAGCCGCTGCTGCGCATGCTGGGCGAGCTGGCCGAAACGGGCAGGCGGACCGCAGCGATCCATTACGGCGCGAGAGGCTGGACAGCGCATCACAATGTGGATCTGTGGCGCATGTCGACGCCGACCGGCGGTGACGCCAGCTGGGCGTTCTGGCCGATGGGCGGGGCATGGCTGGCGATGCATCTGTGGGAGCATTATCTGTTCACCCGTGACGAGCGTTATCTGAAGGAGCACGCTTATCCGTTGTTGAAGGGAGCGGCGCTCTTCTGCCTGGACTGGCTCGTGGAAGGTCCGGACGGATATCTGGTCACGAATCCGGCGACTTCCCCGGAGAATAAATTCGTCGATGAGCAAGGCAGACCTTGCAGCGTATCGATGGCGACGACGAGCGATCTTTCGATCATCCGCCAATTGCTCGAGTACGGCATCGAAGCGGCCCAGGCAGTTGGCGGAGATGAGGTGTTTATCTCGGAGGCGGAATCGGCGCTTAAGCGGATGCCGCCGTTCCGCATCGGCAGATACGGCCAGTTGCAGGAATGGTGGGAGGACTTCCCTGAGCACGAGCCCGGGCATCGCCACTTCTCGCAATTGATCGGCTTGTATCCGGGCAAGCTCATCCACGAAGGAACGCGTGAGTGGCTCGATGCGGCACGGGTGACGCTGCACCTCAGACTGGAGCATGGCAGCGGGCATACGGGCTGGAGCTGCGCCTGGCTGATCAATCTGTTCGCGCGATTGCGAGACGGACAAGCCGCACATCGCTATGTCGAGACGCTGCTTACGAAGTCGACATATCCGAACCTGTTCGACGCACATCCGCCGTTCCAGATCGACGGCAACTTCGGCGGGACAGCCGGCTTCGCTGAGATGCTGCTCCAGAGCCATCACGGCTCCATCGATCTGCTGCCGGCATTGCCTGAGGCGTGGCGTTCGGGCTATGTGCGCGGACTTCGTGCGCGCGGCGGCTTCGAGGTCGACATCGCCTGGCAGGACGGCAGACTGACCGAGGCACGCATCACTTCGCTGAAGGGAGAGGCCTGCCGCGTGCGCTGCATCGGAGCGGATACGGAGTCGTCCGCCGCATGGTCCATCACCGCGGAAGGAAGCGGTGCAGCCATCGCTGTTGATGCGAACGGCTGTTTTGAAACGCAGCCTGGCGAACGATATATCGTCCGAATGGGGAACTGAATCCCTGTCAGACAGTTATTGCTTTGGCTGTGTTTAAGTTGATTGTTGCTTGGCTGCTCCATTGTTCGGAACCAGTAAACGTAACGGAACCAGGAGCCGTTATTTGGCAGGAACGTCCGGGAGCGCGTTGACTGTGGCGGATCATGCAGTTATCCATCATGGTCAACTTGCTCTCTGGCACCTGATTCCGTATATCGCTGGCGATATTGCCTCGGGGACAACCCGCTGTATGAGGTGAAGCGGCGCGTAAAGTACGCAGCATGGTCGAAGCCGACCTGTTCGGCGATCACCGTGACTGGCCAGTCGGTTCTCAGGAGCAGGAGTTTCGCCTGTTCAAGCCGGTAGCGGTGCAAATATTCCATCGGTGTCATGCCGTACACCTGCTTCATGCAACGGGTGATGTAGTTGTAATGGAAATGGAGTGCCTGTGCCAAAGCATCATTGGTAATTTTCGTGCGATAGTGGGTTTTCAGATACGCTTCCGTTCGTTCGGCGAGTGACACGATCGGGCTGCTGGCATGCTCGTGCTGACGAATATCCAGCATCTGCAGCAACTGGACAAACGCTGTCTGCTGCTGCCAGAAAGCGCTCGTCCGAGGCGCAGAGGAGGCATTAAGCAACTCGGACAGCAGGGCAAACACCATATCCGGATAAGGGATCGTGGCATACTTGGGAAGATGAAGTGCATAGGGATGAAAGGTGTTCAGTTCGTTTCGTTTGTCGCCGCCTGATCCGTTCAGATGAGCCTCCGCCTCATCTGCCTCCTGCCAGCTCCCCGCTGTCTGTATATGCAGCCAATAGAAACTCGTCGCTTCGTCGCAGGGCCGTACGGCATAATGCCAGGCATCAGGCCTGAGGAGCAGCATCTGGCCTGACGAAAGGGTCCATTCATAGCTCTCTTCGCCGATATACAATGTGCCCGATTGTATGAACAGCAGGTCGAAGACACCGATATTGATCCGGTTCGGATGCTGCTCGCCCGGTTGATAGTCGGTTCGTCCGCACTCGAGCAAGTAAGGGAGTGGCGGCGCCTGGAATCGAATATAGTGTCGTTGGTGCATGCGATCTTCCTTCCATTGGAACATTGGCTTGCTTCGGTGATCGTTCATGTCGCTTGATGCCATTATGTTGCGTACTTCGGTATAAGGTGTGAAATTGTGCAAGTTTTTGGTTGAGGTTGTCCATTTATCTTTTTATTATAGCGTATACAATGGGGACAGAACAGGTTAAAAAGTGATAATCCGAAAGGGTGTTGCCCACGATGGGACAAACGGTTAAGCCGCTATCTCCGGCAAAAGTTCGCATCCAGGATCCGCTGTGGTCGAGAGTGGAGGAGCTGGTGCGGGAGGTTGTCATTCCTTATCAGTATGAAGCTCTGCATGACCGGATCCCGAATGTCGATCCGAGCCATGCGATTCGCAATTTCCGCATCGCAGCCGGGCTCGAGGAAGGGGAGTTTGGCGGCATGGTGTTTCAGGACAGCGATGTCGCCAAATGGCTGGAAGCGGTCGGCTATTCGCTCATGACGCATCCGGATCCGGAGCTGGAGCAGCTCGCGGATGAGGTGATCGACCTCGTCGCCAAGGCCCAGCAGCCCGATGGCTATCTCAATACATTCTTCACGATCAAGGAACCGGGCAAACGCTGGACGAACTTGCTCGATTGCCATGAACTCTACTGCGCCGGGCATATGATCGAAGCGGCAGTCGCCTGTTATCTGGCTACGGGCAAGCGCAAGCTGCTGGATGTCGTCTGTCGGTTCGTTGATCATATTGATGAAGTGTTCGGCGACGAGGAAGGCAAATTGCCGGGGTATGACGGTCATCAGGAGATCGAGCTGGCTCTGGTGAAGCTGTACGGCGTGACGGGCGATGAGAAGCATCTGCGTCTGGCGCAATATTTTATTGACAAGCGAGGGACGGAGCCGCACTTCTTCCTGCAGGAATGGGAGCGCCGCGGCGGCATTTCTCACTGGGGCGGGGTCAAGCGGCCAGTGCACCTTCCCTATCATCAGGCGCACAAGCCGGTGCGCGAACAGGATGTGGCGGTAGGCCACGCGGTGCGCGCTGTCTATATGTACACGGCGATGGCGGATCTGGCGCGGCTGAACGGCGACGAGTCGCTGCTGGCGGCATGCGACAGACTGTGGAACAACATCGTCACCAGGCAGATGTACATCACCGGAGGCATCGGCTCGACCCACCACGGGGAGGCATTTACCTTCGATTACGATCTGCCGAATGATACAGTATACGCGGAAACCTGCGCCTCCATCGGACTGATCTTCTTCGCGAATCGCATGCTGCAACTGCGCGCCAGAGGCGAGTACGCCGATGTGATGGAGCGCGCGCTGTACAATACGGTGCTGGCCGGCATGGCGCAGGACGGCAAGCATTATTTCTATGTGAATCCGCTTGAGGTGTGGCCGGAAGCTTCGCGCCACAATCCCGGCAGACACCATGTGCGTCCGGTTCGGCCGGGCTGGTTCGGCTGCGCATGCTGCCCGCCAAACGTGGCGCGGCTGATCGCTTCGCTCGGCCAGTATGCGTATGGGGCATCGGATGATGCGGCATTTGTCCATCTGTATGTAGGCGGAGAAGCGGACGTCCAGGTCGCCGGGCAGGACGTGCGGCTGCAGGTGACATCGGGTTACCCGTGGGATGGACAGATCTCGATCAAGGTGACGGACGTGCAGGGACATCGATTCAAGCTGGCTGTCCGCGTGCCCGGCTGGTCCTCAGAGGCGCGTCTCAAGGTCAACGGTCAGGAGCTGGCGCTGGCCGGGCTGGTTGCAGACGGATACGCGTACATCGATCGGGAGTGGAAGGATGGAGATGAGGCCGTTCTGGAGCTCGACATGAGCGCGCACCGCGTCTATGCTCATCCGTCGGTGCGGGCCAATGCAGGCAAGGTCGCGCTGCAGCGCGGACCGCTTGTCTATTGCCTGGAAGAGGCGGATAACGGCGCACCGATCACTTCCCTGATGTTGCCTGCCGACGCGGAGCTCAGGTCCAGGTTCGATGAGCAGTTGCTGGGGGGATGCACGGTCATCGAGTCAGACGGTTGGCGTGACGACAGCGAGGCCTGGGGAGAAGAGCTGTATCGCACCGCAGGCAAGAAGAGGCAACCGGCGAAGCTGACCTTCATCCCGTACTATCTGTGGGCCAATCGCGGAGAAGGCGAGATGACGGTATGGGTGCGTGAGATTTGAACCGCTGGGGGATCTTGATGTTGAACGGAAGATATGGCTGACGGTCCGATGATCGAACGAGGTTTATGCGTTATTTGCTGTATTCCGTGTGGCTTAGGCCCGGGATGCGGCAGATAACGTTTTTTTAGTCTTATAGAAAGTATAACTTCCCATACATTCTCGTAAGACATAAGAAATACTTGGCTGCCACCGGCGTCCTAAAGGACTTGGCGCCAGCCACGCTCGAAAACAACAGATTACGTCATCTCGTTCCGCAAGCTTTGCGAAAGGGCTTAGTTTGTCACAAATAGCGGCTCTGTGTTCCTCCCCTCCCTCGTACTCAAGGTTTTTTCTCACGAATGCCCACTCATTCGCGGGTTTCATGCTGTATGCCAACCGTGACACCCCCCTCCCGTCCCTCTGTCACGGCGAGACGGTTCATCGAGAAGCTGCCCGATCGGAAAAAGTAGCAACGTTATAATATCCGTTATGGACTTGACCGGTCAGATGAACTACAATAGTCGCTAGTGAGTATGTTAGGGGGAAGGAAATCATGAAAACGTTTGATGTGATTACATTCGGCGAATCGATGACGCTGTTCACTCCGCTGCGCGAGCAATCCCTGGAGTTCGCCGAGTTGGTGAACCGTTCGTTCGGCGGCGCCGAGAGCAATGTGGCGATCGGACTGGCCAGGATGGGCATCCGCGTCAGCTGGTTCGGCCAATTGGGCGATGAGCCGCAAGGAAGATACATCCTGAAGCGCATTCGTGGAGAGAATGTGGACGTCAGCCATGCCCGGCTCGTTGCTTCGGCCAACACTGGCCTGATGATGCGGCATAAGGTCGCCGGCCGCGAGGAAGTGTTCTACTATCGCAAGAACTCGGCAGCCAGTCAGATGCGGCCGGAAGATCTGGATGAAGCGTTCATCGGCCAGGCGTCGATCCTGCATATTACGGGCATCACCCCTGCGCTTGGCGACAGCTGCCGCGCTACGGTTCTGGCGGCGGTGGAGATGGCGAAGCGGCAGGGCGTCAAGGTCAGCTTCGACCCGAATCTCCGGCTGAAACTGTGGACGATCGATGAGGCGCGCGAGGTGTTGTTGCCGCTGGCGGAGCAGGCGGATTATTTCCTGCCCGGCATGGACGAGCTGAAGCTGCTGTACGAAGAACAGGACGAGGAGAAAGTGCTGAATCGAGTGCAGCAATTGTCGGGGCTTGCGGTTGTCAAGGGCGTCGGCTCGAGCAACGTCATCGTCCATCAAGGCCAGCGGATCGCAGTGCCATACCGGAAACTCGAGCATGTCGTCGATACGATCGGCGCAGGGGACGCTTTCGCCGCAGGTTTCCTCACCGGCATCGTCAAGGGATATTCGCCGGAGCAAGCCGTGCAGATGGGCAATCTGTCCGCTTCGTTCATCATCCAGGGACACGGCGACTGGGAACTGACCCCGACCTGGCAGCAACTGGAGCAGATGATGAGAAATGAATCGATCGTAGAAAGGTGAGTTGATCATGAAGAAATATGAGACGATTAAGCAGATTCATCAAACCGGAGTCGTCGCGGTTCTGCGCGGCAAGTCTACGGAAGACGTCGTGGCGATGGCGGAACAGTCGATCGCCGGAGGCGTGCGCATCATCGAGGTGACGATGACGACGCCCGGCGCCTTGGAGGCGATCCGCATCCTGACGAGCAAGTACAAGCAGGACAAGAGTCCGGACAGACCGATCATCGGCGTCGGCACCGTGCTGGATGAGGTAACCGCCAGACTGGCGATCCTCGAGGAAGCGGAATTTGTAGTCAGCCCGGCGTTCCAGCCCGATGTGGTGAAGATGTGTCACCGCTATCGCGTGCCGGTCATGCCTGGCGTGGTGACGATCGCTGAAGCCCAGCAAGCGCTGGAGAGCGGTGCGGACGTCGTCAAGCTGTTCCCGGGCAGCATGTTTACCCCAGGCATCATCAAGACGCTGAAGGGACCGCTGCCGCAGCTCAACATCATGCCGACGGGCGGTGTGAATCTGAACAATATTGGAGAATGGTTCAAGTCGGGCGCGTTTGCGGTTGGCATCGGCTCCGATCTGACGAGCGAGGCGGAGAAGACGGGCAACTATGAACTGATCCAGGGCAAGGCCAGGAGCTACATGGAAGCTGCGGCGCCTTATCTTCAAGGCCGCTGATCAGACCGATGTGGGCAGCGCTGGAAGGCGTTGTCGATGAGGTCCGGCGCGTGGAGGGGCCGGGGTGGTGATCCATCCTGGTTCCTCTTTTTTCCTGCAGTTTCGGTAAAATAACAACAGACTTTTTGCGGGAAATGTTCTATAATAGGAAATAACAACGTTGGTATTCCGGTTTTTCCCTTTTTCGGGCATCGTCAAATCCTTCATTTGCACAGGGAGAACCGGCATGATAACGTAATACTACAAGCAGCGAAAGGAATGGATCACATGGATTTGTTCAATCTCAAGGGGACAACTTCGGTCGTCGTCGGCGGCAATGGCGTGCTGGGCAGCGCGATGGCCTCTGCTCTCGCAGCGTATGGCTCGAAGGTGGCGATCGTTGGCCGAAACATGGAGAAGGCCGAAGCGGTGAAGCAGAAGATCGAACAGGAAAGCGGAGAGGTCATCTGTCTGAAAGCCGATGCTGCTAGCAAGCAGGATATGCAGCATGTGCTGGATGAAGTGCTGCGCTGGTCAGGTCGGGTGGATACGCTCGTCAACGCTTCCGGGATCAACAGCTCAACTCCTTTCTTCGAGCTGGATATGGAAGAATGGGACCGGATCATGGATACGAATCTGAAGAGTGTCGTGCTGGCCTGCCAGATCTTCGGCAAGCAGATGATTGAACAGGGCGAAGGAGGTTCGATCATCAACATCTCCTCCGTCTCATCCGATCCGCCGCTGTCCCGCGTCTTCACGTATTCCGCGTCGAAGGCTGGCGTGAACAGCGTGACGAAGTTCCTGGCACGTGAATTTGCACCCTATAAAGTGCGCGTCAACGCGATCATCCCGGGTTTCTTCCCGGCGGAACAGAATCGCAAGATCCTCGATGCTTCGCGCATCGAATCGATTATGCGCCACACGCCGATGGGCCGATTCGGCGAGCCTGAAGAATTGCAAGGTGCGGTTGTATATCTCGCTTCCGCCAAGGCATCCGGCTTCGTAACCGGCTCACTCCTGCGCGTGGATGGCGGATTTGGGGCGATGACGATATGAGCAATCTTCTGCATGAAATGGTCAAACATATCCCGATCCCGAAGATGGTCCGCATCCGGCAGAAGTTCGACGGCACGAAGCTGGAGGATCCGATCGGCGAGCTGACTTCGAGACTTCATAACCATGACAAGTATCAGGCGATCAAGCCCGGCCAGAAGATCGCCGTAGCGGTAGGAAGCCGCGGCATCTCGCGGATCAATGAGATCACCAAGGCAACGATCGATGCGCTCATCGCGAAGGGAGCAGAGCCGTTTATCGTGCCTTGCATGGGCAGCCATGGCGGCGCGACGGCCGAAGGTCAGGCGAAGGTGCTTGAGCATCTCGGCATCTCTGAGGAGACCATGGGCGTGCAGGTGCGTTCCTCGATGGAGGTCGTGCTGCTCGACCGTTTGCCGAACGGCCTGCCGGTTTACTGTGACAAGATTGCCGCAGAGGAAGCGGACGCGATCGTTGTCATCAACCGGATCAAACCGCATACAGCTTTCCGCGGACCGATCGAGAGCGGACTGATGAAGATGATCGCGATCGGCCTCGGCAAGCAGAAGGGCGCGGAAGCCTGCCATCAGCTCGGGTTCAAGTACATGGCCGAGAACGTGCCGGCCATGGCAAAGCGGATGATGGCCAAGCTGCCGATTATCTTCGGCGTGGCGATCATCGAGAATGCCTATGACCAGATCTTCCATATCGAAGTTATTGGACCGGAGGAGATGGAGGAGCGGGAGAAGGTGCTGCTGGTGGAAGCGAAGAACCGGCTGCCGAAGATCCTGTTCCCGCAGATCGACGTGCTCGTCATCGATTACATCGGCAAGAACATCAGCGGAGACGGCTTCGATCCGAACGTGGTTGGCCGTTATCCGACTCCGTACGCATACGGCGGTCCGGAGGTAACGAAGATCGCGGTGCTCGATCTGACCGATGAGTCCAAGGGCAACGCGAACGGCGTCGGTACAGCAGATTTCACGACGCAGCGGCTCGTCGACAAGACGGATTGGCCAGCCACTTATGCGAATGGTCTCACTTCTACCGTCTGCTCGCCGACGAAGCAAGCGACGACTCTGGCGAACGACCGCGACTGCATCAAAGCGGCGATCAAGACGTGCAATATTCTCGACTACCATACATGCAAGCTTGTCCGCATCCGCGATACGCTGCATCTCGGTGAGATCGAGATCTCGGTGAATCTGCTGGAGGAAGCGAAGCAGCATCCGCAGATCGAGATCCTGACTGAGCCGTATGAATGGGAGTTCGATGCGGACGGCTATCTGCCCAAGTCTTAAGCCGTCTTTGCGTCACGAACATACAAAGGGGATGAAGCTGTGTCACTCGCAAAATACGAACAGGTCAAGGACATCCTGCGCTCGATGAACAGCGTTGTCGTCGCGTTCTCCGGCGGGGTAGACAGCACTTTGCTGCTCAAGGCCGCGCTCGATGCGTTGGGAAGCGAACGCGTGCTTGCCGTCACAGCCGACTCGGAGACGTATCCGACTCGAGAGATGGAGGAAGCGTTGCGCATTGCCCAGGAGCTTGGCGCACGGCACCGCATCATTCATACATCCGAACTGGATATACCCGGTTACAAGGAGAATACGCCGAACCGCTGCTATTTCTGCAAGCAGAACCTGTTCCAGCATCTGCAGCAATTCCTTGAGCAGGAAGGCTACAAGCATATCGTGTACGGCCTGATCGCCGACGATATGGGCGAGCATCGCCCCGGCTACAAGGCGGCAGTGGAGCAGGGCGTGCGCGGCCCTTTGCAGGAGGCCGGGCTATACAAGCAGGAGATCCGTGAGCTGTCCAGGTTGTTCGGACTGCCAACCTGGGATAAGCCTTCTTTCGCCTGCCTGTCCTCGCGCATCGCTTACGGCGAGATGATCACACAGGCGAAGCTGACGCGCGTTGATCGCGCAGAGAGCTTCATCATGTCGCTGGGCATCCGCCAGGTGCGCGTCCGCACCCACGATACGATCGCGCGGATCGAGGTCGAACCGGCGGATATGGCGAAGCTGCTCGAACATCGGGAAGAGATCATTGAGGCGCTGACTTCCTACGGCTATACGTTCATGACGATCGATCTCGGCGGATACAAGAGCGGCAATCTGAACAAGATGCTGGACAGACAAACGGCAGAATCGCTGGCTCATTGATTCGGCGGAAGGAATCGCTGTGCAGCGAGCTGTGAGCTGCCTTCGGCTGAGTACGGAACGATGTTTTGCTGCCTCGATGATAAATGGAAAGGCTGTGTTTATCTTCGATGTTGCTTTGCTCGTGACAGAGGGACGGGGTTTGTCACGGTTGGTAACGGAACGCAGAACCGCTATTTGTGGTTCGTACGGTGTGCCAATTCTGCAGCTTGCCTCGTTCTTCATATTACTACCACATGAAGCATCCCGTACGACGTAAACCGGCAGGCAAGGGGCGTCCAATCCCGGGTTACTCATTTGACAGACAGGGAAATCGGGTTTCGGATGCCCGCATCATCAAGAATAAAAGTGAAAAGTGTCCAGAATTAGGGTTGTTGGTCCGCTGGGTTCCGTTATGTTTGGTTTGAACAATGGAGCCGCCAATCAACAATCGACTTAAGTGGAAAACATCCAACTAAATGCGGCGAAAAATGGGGAAATCCAGGGAAATCCATCATTTGACCCCAATTAGTTGGATGAAATCCAATTATCCTTGGAAAAAGGTTTGTGATCGTGGAAAATAGTTGGATGTTTTCAAACTATGTAAATGACGTATAAAGTTAATCATGAACGGAGAACGCACATGAGTTATGAAGACCTCGGATTCAGCAAGGTGGATATCAGCCGCGAAGCGCGCACTGGCGCGCCGGAAGTGATCTTCGGCATGGGCAAGACGGCGGAACAGGCGAAGGCGATCTTCGCCAGCTTGATGGCGCATCACGGCAGAGCGCTTGTCACGAGGGCAGATGCGCAGATGGCTGATGCTATATGCGGAGAGTTTCCGGAGGCGCTCTATAATCCGGTGTCGCGCATCATCCGCTGCGGCGAACCGCCCAGGCGGTATCCAGGTATAGTTGCCGTGCTCAGCGGCGGCACGTCGGATATTCCTGTCGCGGAGGAAGCGGCTGAGACGGCGGAGTGGCTGGGATGCACCGTGGACCGCATCTACGATGTCGGGGTGGCGGGCATCGACCGCTTGCTCGTTCAGCGCGAGCGCATCCGTCAGGCGAATGTGGTGATCGCCGTTGCCGGCATGGAAGGAGCATTGCCCAGCGTGGTTGGCGGCATGGTGCGCCGTCCCGTGATCGCGGTACCGACCTCTGTAGGATATGGCGCTCATCTGCAAGGGGTAACGCCGCTGCTGGCGATGCTGACCTCATGCGCGGCAGGCGTGACGGTGGTCAATATCGACAATGGCTTCGGAGCCGGATATTATGCGGCATCGATCCAACAGCTCGTATGGGAGGCTCATCATGGCGAAGACGTTATATCTTGATTGCTTCTCCGGCATCGCCGGAGATATGACGCTGGCTGCTCTGATCGATCTCGGTGCGGATCCGGAATATATCGCGGGCGAGCTGAGGAAGTTGCCGATCGACCCGTTCGAGATGGAGATCGTGCCGGTTGTGAAGCGGGGCATAACGGCCAAGTATCTGAAGCTGATCATTCATCAGCAGGATCAACACGTACATGCACATGAACATAAGCATCATCACAGTCACGACCATGCCCACGAACATTGTCATGGTCACGAGCACGGTCATGCGCATCATCACCGCCATGACCATGACCATCCCCATACACACCATCATCACGGGGACGGCCATCATCATGAGCATCGCAGAGCTTCTGACATCATCGCGATGATCCGAAGCAGTCAGCTTCCGCCGCGTGTCATCGAGCGAAGCATAGCGATATTCCAGGTGATCGCTGAGGCGGAAGGCAAGATTCATGGGCTGCCGCCGGAAGATGTGCATTTCCACGAGGTAGGCGCGATGGATTCGATCATCGACATCATCGGCGTATGCATCGCGCTTGAGCATCTCGGCATCGACAGAATCATCGCTTCGCCAGTGCCAGTTGGACATGGTCGGATGAAGATGGCCCATGGACTGTATCCGATACCTGCACCCGCAACGCTGGAACTCCTGCGAGGCATCCCGCTGTCAGGTCTGACGGTCGAAGGGGAGCTGACAACGCCAACTGGCGCGGGCATCCTGCGTGTTCTGGCCAACGACTTCGGACCACTGCCTGCTATGCAGGTTGATAGAATCGGCTATGGAGCAGGGGTTAAAGATTTTGCTCATCCAAACGTGATTCGTGCGATCCTGCTGAAGGAAGCGGGAGGGAAGAACTTCGCATCCGTACACGGTGAGCAGGAACTGGAGGAGTCGATCATCGTCCTCGAGGCGCAACTGGATGATGCAAGCGGTGAAACGCTCGGCTATGCAATGGAGCAGCTGTTTGCCGCCGGAGCCCTGGATGTCTATTACACGCCTGTATATATGAAGAAAAATCGGCCAGGCACGCTCATTACCGTACTCGTTCATCCGGATCAAGCCGAGGCGTGCGAGAATCTGCTGTTTGCGGAAACCTCGACCTTCGGCGTGAGGCGGAGCATATGGACGCGCAAGGCGCTAGGCCGCAGATGGCTGGAGGTCGAGACGCCTTACGGCAAGATCCGCGTGAAACAGGCACTAAGAAACGGAACCGTCATCCGCTCATCACCCGAATATGAGGATGTGGCAGCAGCAGCGCGCCAGTATGGCGTCCCCCTGCACGTCATCTACGAGGAAGCCAGGAAGCAAGTGTGACAGAGGGACGGGTGTTTTGTCACATTTGCCTGGCTTAAAGCACATCTGCGAGAGTTGATGTACCTGGCGTGTGACCAGGTGTGGTGAAGTGACATGGTTTACGCCACATCGCCACGTGAAGCTGTGTCGCGCATGGGACTTCATTATCGATGCAAACTACACGCGAAGGCCTCGCCTGAACAACAGGCGGGGTCTATCTGTTTAATCGGAGAACATACAGCGAATCCAAGTAATATCATCCTCACCAATTGCGCAAATACTCCGATCAACCCAGCAGATCAAATGGCCATTCAAGACTTTGGACGAGTTAACCCCAATATCGTTACATGTTATAATAATAATGTCGCAGGCATCATGTCGGGATGTTCTGCCGATAGTCGGGGGATAAAGGAGGCTTGACGGTTGAAATATTGGCACCTCTACAAATGGTTGCTGGTCGCAGTACTTGGCGTCGTAGTTCTCGTCGGATCGATCGCATGGTTCAACATGTCCATCTATGACCTCCCCCGCATCAGGTCAGCAAGCGGATGTTCCTGCGGCGGCATCGTCCTGGAGGAGGAAGTCAAAGCCGCAACAACCATATACAGCGGGCGCGTCTCCCGAATCTCGCGCAATCTGAATGGCACCTATCGCGTCATCGTTCAGCCGGAGCATACGTTTAAAGGAGCCGAGATTACAGACAGCTCCGTACAATATATAGTCGACGAGCAATGTCCGTATCCGTTTCAGAAGGATCAACGATATACCTTCATCATAGCGAATGGCGAGCTTGGAGGAACCCTTGCGCAATGCAGCACGGTGATCAGTCTGGCGGACATCGAGACGATGGACAGCATCAGCCAGCTGCTCAACCTCGATGTAACCGAGGCGGATGTATGGCGCAACCAGGATACCGATTCCGGCAACAGCAATACAGATCAAGGATCAAGCGATGGCGGCGCTGAGCTGATCTACCACTCTCTGATAACCCAGCTTGGCAGCATTCGCATCGAGGAAGAAGGATACATAACGTGGTTGTATGACGATGCAGAACAGCTGTTCTTCTATTCGCCACAAGCGAAGATCAGTTTCTTCGTCCCTCTGGACCGTTCCATCACAATGGATGATTTTGAGCGGTTTGCGGAAGGCATCTCGGTCATCCGGGCATCCGATGAGCGAAGGATTCCGTTCGCGCTTGGTGAGGTGAGCGTCGATGTCAAGGAATTGCCAATCGTCATCAAGCTATTCGAGGCGCCGCAGTCGGACATCGTCATTCGCTTCACATCACCGACGCAGAACGACGTTCTGGAGATTCCGGTAAAGCATGTAGAGCCATTCACGTACTCCGTCTTCTCCCGCGCTGATCCGGCACTAGCGGAGTATGCGGAACTGCTGCGGCAAGGCTATCAGGCTGCATACCATGTGTTAAATGGACAAACGTACCAGATGACGATGCGTTTCAACCATCCTGTGGATCGTTCCAGCGTCTATGAGAAGTTGAACGAACATCTGCAAGTCAATCCGCTGGTTGCATGGTCATTGCAATGGATCAACGATCAGGAAGTCATGTTGTCGCTTGCATTCGATGATGAATGGATGGAACCGGTCAGCTTCTCACTCAACGGCATCCAGACAGAAGAAGGCTACAGGCTGGTGACGAGCGAAAAATTCATCATCCAGCCAACGAACCCGGAACGCTTCAGTGCCATCGATCTGGAAACCAATACGCTCGAATCCTACTTTACGACGATTACCAGCTATGACCTGATCGACGTATCGCCGCAGGGCAGTTATGTCTTGACGGGGATTGCGGGAAGCAACGGTACTTACACCGTATATATGTACCAGGTGAGGGATCATTTCGGCAATCTGCTCCGATCCTTCGGAATGAACGAAATCCATGATCCGGTATGGATCGATGACGATTTGCTGGCCTTTGCAACGGATCGGGAGCTTAAGACCTATCGCATTTCCAGCGATGAGTTGACGACCGTTTGGCAGACGCCGAACAGACGCCCAGATGAGAGCATTGTGTCATTGAGTTACTCACGCACGGCAGACAAACTCGCAGTCGGATCGAGATATACGACTTATGATGGAAGTTCCATCTATGATCTGTATATTTTTGATGGTCTGGCGGACCCGGAGCCGCTTGTCCTCGAATCCTTCGGCACGCATGAATGTGTGGAAGGCGGATGTGCAGCGCCGAGCATCTGCTTCGCCAGCAGCCAGCACATCGTGTACACCAGATATGAATCTATTGCTGGCGAGAACGAAGGTTATGTGCCAGTCCTTTACATGACGAATCTTGATGATCGGTCTACGAATCGTGTCGAACTGAAACTGACGTCAAACTATTCGTCAAGCGAGTATTCCATGCATCCGCTAAGCGATGGCAGAATCCTGTTCATCACCAGCATTCGCAGCGACTCGGATGAGGATGAATCAAGCAGAGAAAGATGGGTTTTGTACAATCCCGTATCAGGGTCGTATCACATCTTGTTCGACACCTATATGAGGCTTTTCTCCGACCATTGGCTGGAGCATGTGGTTCTGGCGCAAGACGGCAAGATCTTCGTCAAAGTCAATGACCGCGGCTGGTACAGGATTGATCCCGTTGAACAATCAATTTCCCTGTATCCGGCTCTCAGCGATCAGGTCGATGTGATCGATGTGGAGATGAACCGGATCTGGCTGTTGGATACATTCGGTTAATTCCCATATCGCTGTTCCAGTGCCGATCCCCCGATCAGATGAACATCGCTCGCGACATGAAAAGGAAGATACCAGCAGAAACGGTTCCTTCATGCTGGTATCTTCCAATTTTTTTATGATTCCTGCAGCTTGCGCCGAAGCACTTTGCCGATGATCGATTTGGGCAACTGGTCGCGGAACTCATAATAATGCGGCACCTTAAATTTCGCAAGCCTCTCCCGGCACCATTCATCCAGCTCCTGCTCCGTGACCGAATCGCCTTGTTTCACCACGATAAATGCCTTGACGGTTTCACCCCGATATTCGTCCGGCACGCCGACCACTGCCGCATCCTGAACAGCGGGATGCGCGTACAGCACCTCTTCTACCTCTCGCGGATAAATGTTGAACCCGCTGGCGATGATCACATCCTTCTTCCGGTCAACGATGTAGAAGAAGCCCTCCTCATCCATCCTCGCCATATCCCCGGTATAGAGCCAGCCGTTCCGCAATGCCTGGGCAGTTTCCTCCGGCTTGTTCCAATAGCCGAGCATCACCTGCGGACCGGAGATGATCAGCTCGCCGATCTCGCCGGGAGGCAGCTCCTCGCCTGTGTCCGGATCGACCACCTTGGCGTCTGTATCCGGTATCGGGATGCCGATCGATCCGATCTTCCGCTTGCCCCACAGTTTGTTCACGTGGGTGACGGGAGAGGCTTCGGTCAAGCCGTAGCCTTCGATCAGCTTGCCGCCTGTCAATTGCTCGAACTTCGTCTGCACCTCCCCGGGCAGCGGCGCTGCGCCGCTGACGCAAGCCTTGATCGAGGACAAGTCATAGCGGGAAACATGGGGATGATGGATGATCGCATTGTACATCGTCGGCGCGCCAGGGAAGAGCGTCGGCTCATGTTCATGAATGAGCTTCAGGATGTTATGGATATTGAATCTTGGGACGAGGTACAAGGTGCCTGCGGTCGCGATCGACAGATTCATCAGCACCGTCATGCCGAACACGTGAAAGAAGGGGAGAGCGGCCAGATAACGCTCTGTCGCTTTCTCCTTGCATTGCAGCCACAGCTTGCATTGAATCGTATTGGCAACCAGGTTGTAGTGCGTCAGCATGCACCCCTTCGGCGTGCCAGTGGTTCCCCCGGTGTACTGCAAGAGTGCCAGATCCCGTTCGGCATCCACTTCGCTGAGGAGTGGAGCGCTGCTCGCATGCTCCAGCAGTTCTCTCATGTTCAGCACGCCTGGACCGTATGCGACGCTGCGGTCGCTGCCTTCTCTGCGCGCTGCAAGCGGATAGAGGAGATTCTTCGGAAAGGGCAGATAGTCTTGTATCGAGGTTACGATGATATATTTTAACGCCGTATTCGCCTTGACATTTGCGACTCTCCTGAATATCAGATCAAGGGTGACGATGACGACAGCGCCGGAGTCATTCATCTGCAGTTCGATTTCACGTTCGACATAGAGCGGGTTCGTCTGCACGACGACAGCTCCGATCATCAGAGCCCCGTAATAGGCGATGACAGCTTGCGGGCAGTTCGGCAGCATGATCGCCACCCGATCGCCTCGGCCGATGCCCATGCTGCGCAGCGCGTTTGCGAAACAGATCGTGGCGTCGTAAAGTTCTCGATAGGTCACAGTCTTGCCGAGGAAGTAAGCAGCAACGTGCTCCGGGTATTCCGTTGCCGTCTCCATCAGCAACTTCGCCAGATTAAACTTCGGGTACGGATAGGTCGCCGGCACATCTTCGGAGTAATGCTCTAACCAGCGTTTGTGCATGCGTTCATCCTCCTATCGTACTTCCAGATCGCTGCTCCTCTCCCAACCACCAGTATCCCGTATATTTCCTTCCTTAGAATCCTAATGCCAATGTCTTCCTTGGTCTTATAGAAAGTATAACTTCCCATACATTCTCGTAAGACATAAGAAATACCAAGCTGCCACCGGCGTCCTAAAGGACTTGGCGCCAGCCAGGTATTTCTTTACTGCTGCGCTTCCAACCAACACAATCAACCAATACGAACCTTTGGACACCGATCAACCTTGCTTCTGCAGATGCCTGGTAACTTCCGGGCAGCACGCGTCCAGTCACTTGCCCAGATGCCTCAGACAACATAAGCCTCGGTCTGGAGTACCTGGCTGGCTATATGACGTTTGCGTGCGGTGAAGTCGATCGGGTTGTGTCGGGTTAGTCTGCGCAGCACCGACAGATGCGTACGCAGCTCGTCACCGCTTGCCAGCGAAGCCAGGCAGCGTCTCGCGAGCTGCTCGATCTGTGAGAACGCTTCATGGACGTATACCTCCGCCATCGCCGTAGCCAGATCGGCCCGCGCCTGGTTGGCGCCATCCCGCAACTTCTTCGCCCTGAGCAGCGCACTTTCGCCGGCATAGATGAGAATCATCATATCCGCGAGGTCGGACAGGATCTCCTGCTCCTGTTCGAGGTTCATCTGATGCGTCTGGACAGCCAAACCGCCGGTCATCAGGAAGATCTTCTTCGCCATCGACAGTAGATGGGTTTCCTCGCCGAGCACCTCCGGGTATGAAGCAGGCGGCATCATGGTGAGCAGCTCGGACTGGAGAGCCTGCAGTTTCTGGTGAAGCGGCAGTTCGCCCTTCATCGCGCGCTTCAGGAGCGTTCCGGGTATGAGCAGGCGATTGATCTCGTTCGTCCCTTCGAAGATGCGGTTGATACGCGAGTCGCGGTAGATGCGTTCAATCTTGTATTCCTGGATATAGCCGTAACCGCCGTGGATCTGCACGCCTTCATCGGCGACGAAGTCCAGCGCCTCCGAACCGAACACCTTGTTGATCGAGCATTCCAGGGCATACTCCGCAATCGCCCGTGCTGCGGCGACACCAGCTCCCGCATCGCTCAGGTCGATGCTCGACAACCCTTCATCCATCAGCCCGGCTGTCCGATAGACCATGCTCTCAAGCGCGTACGTGCGGATGTTCATATCCGCCAGCTTGCGCTGGATGAGCGGGAAGGAGGAGATCGGTTTGCCGAATTGTTTGCGGACATTGGCATAGGAAGCGGACAGCGCGATCGCTTCCTTGCAGGCGCCGAGACAGCCGGCGGCCAGCTTGAAGCGGCCGATATTGAGGATGTTGAAGGCGATCAGATGCCCCTTGCCGACCTCCCATAGCAGGTTGCTCGCAGGAACCCGCACGTTGTCGAGGATGAGCGGACATGTTGAAGAGCCTTTGATGCCCATTTTTTTCTCCTCAGGGCCTATGCTGACCCCTGCCATGGTGCGCTCGACGATGAAGGTGCTGAACTTGTCTCCGTCAACCTTGGCATAGACGATGAACAGATCGGCGAATCCGGCGTTGGTGATGAACTGTTTCTGACCGTTCAGCACATAGTGGCGGCCATCCTCCGTCAGCTTCGCCGTCGTCCTGGCGCCCAGCGCATCCGAGCCGGAGGACGGCTCGGTCAGGCAGTAGGCAGCGATCAGTTCGCCGCTGGCCAGCTTCGGCAAGTAACGGCGTTTCTGCTCTGGCGATCCGAAGTAAACGATCGGCAGCGTGCCGATGCCAACATGAGCGCCGAGCGACAGGGAGAAGGAGGAACCTCGCGCCAGCTTCTCGCTGATCAGCGTCGTGCTTACCTTATCCAGCCCCAATCCGCCATAAGCTTCCGGAATATCTGCGCCGAGGAGGCCGAGTTCGCCAGCCCGCCGCAGCAGATCGACCGTCAGCTTGTAGTCGAGCTTCTCCAACGCATCGTCATGCACGAGGACGTCATGCTCGAGAAAATAATGGGTCGCATCGCCGATCATTCGCTGTTCTTCCGTCAGATCCTCGGGCGTGATGAGTGACCGGCAATCGGTGTCCTCGATGATGAAACTGCCGCCGATTATTCGATCCGGCTTCTGGGTCAAGATGAATTCCCCCTCCAGGTGTATGATCGATGAGTCCAGGTTCTACAGACCACCCACTAGGCATAACCATTCAAATCCGTGCAGACCACCTTACGGCGCATGCACCTCCCACACGCCAGCCGCACCCATCCCGCCGCCGATGCACATGGAGACAACGCCGATCCCGCCGCCGCGCCGCCGAAGCTCATGCAGCAGCGTCACCGTCAGCTTGCAGCCCGTACAGCCCAGCGGGTGGCCAAGGGCGATGGCGCCGCCGTTTACGTTGACGAGTGACTCATCGATGCCGAGCTGGCGGATGATGTGCACGCACTGCGAGGCGAACGCTTCGTTGATCTCAAACAGATCCACATCATCGATCGTCAGGCCAGCCATTCTTAACGCCCTCGGAATGGCCTCCACAGGCCCTACGCCCATAATCTCCGGCTCTACGCCGGCAAGCGCGTAGGAGCGGTAGGTAGCGAGCGGCTTCAGCCCAAGCTCATCAGCCCGCTGCCTGCTCATGACAAGAACAGCAGCTGCGCCATCGCTCATCTGCGAGGAATTGCCGGCGGTTACGGTGCCGTCGAGCTTGAACGCAGGCTTCAAAGCAGCAAGCGCTTCCAGCGACGTATCGGTGCGGACGCCTTCATCATGCGCGAAGGTAAAGCTGTGCACGGCGCGCCGCTCGTGTTCATCCATCACGGTGTGGACGACTTCGAGCGGCACGATCTCCTCCGCAAACTTCCCGGCTGCTTGAGCTTCTGCCGCCTTGCGGTGGCTGGACAGGGCGAACAGGTCCTGGTCCTCGCGGGAGATCGCGAATCGCTCCGCCACATTCTCCGCCGTCAGCCCCATGCCCATGTACACCTCCGGCATTGCATCCACGATCCCCGGATGTGGGGAGAACTTGTAACCGCTCATCGGGACATGGCTCATGCTCTCCACACCGCCGGCGATGATCGCCTCCGCTGCGCCAACCATGATCCGCTCGGCGGCATAAGCGATCGCTTGCAAGCCTGACGAGCAGAACCGGTTGATCGTGATCGCGGGCACTGTGACCGGGAAGCCTGCATAGAGCGCCATGATCCGGGCGAAGTTAAGACCTTGTTCGCCTTCCGGCATCGCGCAGCCGATGATGATGTCATCGACCGACGCCCGATCGACGCCGGGAGCTCGCTCCAGCACGGCATTCAGGACGGCCTTGCCGAGATCCTCAGCCCGCGTATCCGCCAGACTGCCCCGCTTCGCTTTGCCAACTGCCGTGCGCACTGCCGATACGATAACTGCTTCTCTCATATGCGGATCACCTCACCAACGTCAGAGTTAATTGCGCAGCGGCTTGCCGGCAGCGAGCATGTGCTGCATGCGCTGCTGCGTCTTCGGCTCGCCGCACAGGCTGAGGAACGCTTCCCGCTCAAGGTCCAGCATATATTGCTCGCTGACGAGGGCGCCGGCCGGCACATCGCCCCCGGAGAGCACGTGCGCCAGCTTGTCAGCGATTTTCAGATCATGATCGCTGATGTAACCGCCGAGCCGCATCTGTCTGGCTCCCATCTTCAGCACGGCTTTGCCGTTGCGGCCCGCGACGCGGATGCGGCGGCGCTCCGGCGGGGCGTACCCGGCTTCGGCCAGTTGCAGTGCCAGCTGCTTCGCTTCCTGGAGCTGCAGATCGCGATTGACGACGATGCGGTCCTGCTCTCTCAGCAGCCCCATCGACTTCGCGTGATGTGCGCTCGACGACACCTTCGCCATGCCGATGGTTTCGAAGATGCGATTCACGTACGGCTGCATATCGATATCCGCATCGCCCGGCAGGGCGGCGTCAAGCCGCATGACGAGCTCCTTGCATCCGCCTCCAGCAGGGATGAGGCCAACGCCAGTTTCCACCAGGCCATAATAGGTCTCAGCCGCAGCGCATACGCGGCTCGCCCCCATGCACAATTCGACTCCTCCGCCCAGCGTCATGCTGTAAGGCGCTGCTACCACCGGTTTCTCGCAATATTTGAGCTTCATCATCGTATCCTGGAACAGGCGGATGATGCGTTCGATCTCATCCCAATTCTCATCCTGGGCTTCCATGAGCAGCAGCATCAGATTGGCGCCGACGCAGAAATGCCGTCCCTCGCTGGCGATGACGAGCGCCTCGTGGCGCTGCTGCACGAGCTCGACGCTTCTCTGGATCATCTCCAGAACATCTCCGCCGATGGCGTTGTTCCGGGAGTGGAGCTCCAGGCAAGCTACGCCATCTCCGATGTCGATCAGGCTGGCGCCATCATTGCCCGCGAGCAGGCGGCCCTGCCGTTTCAACACGCTGAGCGAGAGGAAGCCGCGAGGCTGCTGTTCCTCGTGCCAGGTGCCATTCAACACATATTGCCGCTGACCACCCTCCGATTGATAGAACGATTCATGTCCGCTGGCGATCCAGTCGCGTACCCACTGCGGCACTGGCGATTGCTCGCGCTCCATGCGCTGCAGAGTTGGGATCAGGCCGATCGCATCCCATGTCTCAAACGGTCCAAGCGTCCAGTTGAAGCCCCACTTCATCGCCCGGTCGATGTCGACGATGCTGTCGGCGATCACGCTAACCTTCTCGGCAGCATACAGCAGCGTATGTTTAAGCACGTTCCAGGCGAATCGCCCATATCGGTCGTTGGCCGCAAGCAGCGCTTTCAGTTTGCCGCCGGCGCCGCTCGCCAGCTTCGCGGCTTCCAATGAAGCGGAAACCGGCTTCACCGACGGCGCATAGTCCATCGTGTCCAGATTCAGTGACAGGATCTGGCTGCCTTGAGCGGTTCTCGCCTTCTGGTAGAACCCGCGCCCCGACTTCTCGCCCAGCCAACCGCGCTTTACCATCTCTACGAGCACCGCTGGGACGGCGAACCTGGCTCGCTCAACCTCATCTCCGGAGCGTTCCTTGACGTTGTTCGCCACGTGCAGGAACGTATCGAGGCCGACGAGGTCAAGCGTGCGGAACGTTGCGCTGCGCGGTCTGCCCATGGCAGGTCCGGTTATCGCATCCACTTCATCCACGGTGAGGCTCGCTTCCATCATCTCGCGCAGCGTCACGAGCAAACCGTAAGCGCCGATGCGGTTGGCAATGAAGTTCGGCGTATCCTTCGCGATCACGACCCCTTTGCCCAGGGAGCGCTCCGCGAAGTCACTGATCGCATGGATAATCTCGGGTTTCGTCCATTTGCCGGGGATAATCTCAAGCAGCTTCATATAGCGCGGCGGGTTAAAAAAATGCGTACCAAGGAAATGCTCGCGGAATGGTTCGCTGAGGTGGGATGACATCTCATGGATCGAAATGCCGGAGGTATTGGTGCTGACGATCGCATCCGCTCTGCGCCAGGTTTCTATGCGGCTGAGCACTTGCTTCTTCACGTCCAATTTCTCCGTTACAGCTTCGATGATCCAGTCCGCATCGCGGAGCAGCGGCAGATCATCTTCCATATTGCCGGGTCGTATGCGCGAGAGGAAAGCTTCGTCATACAGCGGCGCAGGTTGCGTCTCCTTCAGACGTCTGAGCGAATCCAGCGCTAAACGGCTGCGAACTTCACTTGAAGCCAGCATAAGACCTCGCTTCATCTCTGCTTCGGTCAGCTTATCGGGCACGATGTCCAGCAGCAGGACGTTCAGCCCCGCATTGGCCAGATGCGCCGCGATCTGGGCCCCCATCACGCCTGAACCGATCACACAGGCGTTTCTGATGGCAATCTGAGGCCTGTTCATCGTATCGACCTCCCGTTGAACTTACGATTAAGAAGCAAAACAATAGCTGGAAGCGGCGTCATATTCAGCAAACGGCAGATTATATACTTGTAAAGAATGAGTATTCAGTCGGCAGACGGATTATTACTTCAGTTGCGCAGATGCTGAGGGAGAACAGCACTTGCCGGCAATGGTGCTGCATCGGCATCGGACAGCACCTTATGGGCAGATGCGCCGTGAAGCGATAACAGTGCGATCGCAGCAACGGCGCCTGGAAGCGAAGGTCAGCATGGCATGAATTCTGGAACAAAGGGGAAGAGGCGATGAATATTTATGTGCTGCTGAAGCAGACGTTTGACACCGAGGAGAAGATTGTGCTGCAGGATGGGACGATTCGTGAAGACGGGGCGAAATTCATCATCAATCCATATGACGAATACGCGCTGGAGGAGGCGATTCGCATCCGCGAGGCGCATGGCGGTGCCGTGCATGCCATATCCGTCGGCCCGGAGCGAACGGCCGAAGCGCTTCGCACAGCGCTTGCGATGGGGGCCGATGAAGCGACGCTGATCGATGATCGGCTCATATCTGACGAATATGGAGTCTCCCGCGCGCTTGCAGCTTATCTGCACGGCAGGCAGGTCGATCTTGTGCTCGCAGGGTATTTCTCAGTCGATAATGGAGCTGGCCAGGTGGCGATCCGTGTGGCTGAGCTGCTCGGCATTCCTCATGTCAGCTCCGTAACGAAGCTGACCTTAAACGGCAATACGGCCAGTTGCGAGAGAGACGCCGAGGGAGATGTGGAGCGGATCGAGGTGACATTGCCCGCGCTGATCACCGCCCAGCAGGGGCTGAACGAACCGCGTTACCCCTCCTTGCCCGGCATCATGAGAGCGAAACGGAAACCGCTGAACCGTCTGACGCCGGAGGAACTGGGACTTAAGCCGGAGGAGCTCGTGCCGGAAGTGCGCAGAGTCTCGCTCTCGCTGCCTGCTGCCCGGTGTTCGGGGCGCATCATGTCAGGCGAGCTGGCGGAGCAGGTGCAGGCGCTGATCCGACATCTGCGCCACGATGACCGAGTCATCTGAGAAAGGGGCTGGGGTATATTGAGCCGAACATTTCTCATCATCGCGGAGCACAGGAAAGGGAAGCTGCGGCAGATATCCGGAGAAGCGCTGCAGGCGGCGAAGATGATCGGGGAACCAGGGGACCGTTATGTCTATGGCGTACTCGGGCATGGCGTATCCGTCGCCTCCAGGAAGCTGGCTGCTTATGAAGTGGAGCGGGTGATCAGCATCGATCATCCTGATCTTGCTCATTATCATGCGGTACTGTATGCGGACGCGATACAGCGCATAGCCAACAAGTGCAGCGCGGATGTGATCATCGTCGGCCATACGGCGCAGGGAAGAGATCTGGCGCCCAGGCTCGCTGCCCGGCTGAGCTGGGGGCTCGTATCGGATGTGACGGAGATCAGGAAGGAAGGCGAGGAACTGCGCTTCTTAAGACCGATCTACGCCGGCAAGGCGTTCGAGCAGAAGGTGATTTACACAGAGCGGTTCATCGTTTCGGTGCGCGTGAACAATATCGCGGCCGCTCTGCCTGTTGAGGCGGATGCGCCGATCGAACCGCTGTCATATGCGCCTGGCGATTCGCTTCGCATGGCGGTGCGAGAGGTGGTCCGGATGGTCACGAACAAGGTCGAGCTGACGGAAGCGAGAGTCGTCGTTTCCGGAGGACGTGGTGTTCGCGGCAGGGAAGGCTTCCGCGTGCTGGAGGAGCTGGCCGATGCGCTCGGCGGCGCTGTCGGCGCATCGCGCGGAGCCTGCGATGCAGGGTATTGCGATTATGCGCTTCAGATCGGACAGACAGGCAAGGTGGTGACGCCCGAGCTTTATATCGCTTGCGGCATCAGCGGAGCTATCCAGCATCTGGCGGGGATGAGCCAATCCCGTGTCATCGTCGCCATCAACACGGATCCCGAGGCCCCGATCTTCCAGGTTGCCGATTACGGCATAGTAGGCGATCTGTTCGAGGTTGTGCCGCTGATGACCCAAGCGATCAGGGAGTGGCGGTCTTCATCGGCCGATTAATGCCAGCTTGTCTGCCCGGCTTAACCGCTTGAGCGCGGCTTCTCTCCGCATCGCTTCCGATTTGCTGCTGCAAACTTCCGAATAGACGAGAGTAACCGGCAATCGCGCTCTCGTATATTTGGAGGCGATGCCCCGCTTGTGCGCCCTGAGCCTTTTGTCCAGATCAACGGTATATCCGGTATAGAGTGTTTGGTCTGCACATTCCAGCATATAGACATAGAACATTAGAACCACCGCCTGGTGTGATCAACCCGGTTGGGCATCCAGACATGCCTGGACACCGGGTATTCACATCGTGATGAAGCTTTGAAAATGGATCAAAAACGGAAAAATCTGCTTTTTTTGCCGAGATAGTGTTCCAGAACATGGTAATAATGGTATAATAAAAATATTGATCATGCTACTTACAAACGAGCAAAGGTGGGAATTCGTGCTTGAAATTATACGTTTACTCCCCTGCACCTGATCATGCAGAAGGGCTGAATAAGACCGTCTATCATCTCGTAGAGGGGATGAAATCCCGCGGCCACGATTGCAAGCTGCTCGTGATGCGACAAGGAGACCAGGGAAGCGACGATACACCGACTTTCGTACCAGATGCGATCATCTGCGGGGCTGACCGATCGGATCCCTTCCGCTCGGATGAACCGGTGATTCAGGCGATCCTGGATCTGCAGCATACATTAGCCCGATTGCCGGTACCCGACGTGATCATTACCTTGTCACCGCTGTGCACAGGCGTGGCCAGGGCAGCGATCAATTCATTCGAGAGAAGGCCGAAGATCATCAGCCGCGTGAGCGGTGCATTGTCCAAGCTGGACCACTTCGAGCAGCTCATCTATGCGGATGCGCATCTGGCGATCAGCACCGGTGTGGCTGAGAAGATCAAGGAGATGTCTCCCGGCGCACTGGTGAAGACGATCTATCTGCCGGTCTCCGAAGCACAAGTGCGTCCGGTGCCGCGTGCCAGGAGAACAACCTTTCTCTATATCGGCCGATTGTACAACATTCAGAAGCGCATCGACGTCCTGTTCCGTGCGTTGTCGGCGTTGCCGAACAAGAACTGGAAGCTGAAGCTGATCGAAGATTCCCGGCCGGAACCGGGTTCGAGCGACGAGATACGCCTGAAGGATCTGTCGATCAAGCTTGGCATCGCAGATCGCATCGAGTGGCTCGGGTACAGGGAATCGCCATGGGACGAAGTGGACGAAGCTACCGTCCTGATCCTGCCTTCCGACTGGGAGGCATTCTGCGGCGTCCTGCTTGATGCATTGATCCGCGGGATACCGGTCATATCCAGCGATTGTCCAACGGGTCCGCGGGACATCGTCCAACACGGGCATAACGGATGGCTGTTCAAACCAGGCGACGTGCTTACGCTTGCCGGTATGCTGAGCCGCATCATGTCAGGTTCCCTTGCCTTGCCTTCTCCTGAAGTGTGCAGGCAGTCGGTCATGCATTTCACCTGTGAGATGGTGCTTGATTCCATCGAACAGACGCTGTATGCGTATCTCGATGATCAGAACCTGAAGACGGGCTGATCCTGAGGAATCCCCGTAATGATCAAGGGGCTGTCCGATAAGTGGAAGTTGATCCTGACGCCGGACGAAGATGCCTTTATATCAGGCATTTTCGGGCACTTCTTTTCGCTGTCAGGCAACAAACACAGACTTTCTGGACAGCCCCTTATCATGGTCTTATAGAAAGTATAACTTCCCATACATTCTCCGTAAGACATAAGAAATACTAAGCTGCCACCGGCGTCCTAAAGGACTTGGCGCCAGCCAAGTATTTCTTTAGTCTTATA
>Ga0207747_1000056_pt1 | contig 120035 bp, 97 predicted proteins | sample HigsolmetaGSP11D_FD_184839 | JGI IMG/M metagenome (GOLD analysis project Ga0207747, IMG submission 184839) | High solid enriched microbial communities from the Joint BioEnergy Institute, USA - SP1-1-D (SPAdes) | ecosystem: Engineered > Bioreactor > SSF (Solid state fermentation) > Aerobic >... | reverse complement strand
GTTAGCCATGATATGGGGGTTCACTATCAGATTACAAACCGAATGGGAATCATGTATTCGGGAAGCTTTGTAGAACTAGGTAAAACAGAAGAAATATTTAATGATCCGATTCACCCTTATACGAAGATGCTAATTGGCGCTCTCCCCAGAGTTGGAGATAAAAGTCCAAAGGTTGGTATTCCAGGCCGTCCTCCGGCACTGACCAATCCACCTCCCGGATGCCGTTTTGCACCAAGATGCCCTCATGCCAAAGACAAATGCCGTCAGACAGTACCGCTATTCCGTGAAGTGTTACCGGGTCGTTATGCAGCTTGTCATATGCTGAATAATGATGAGTGCGAGGAAAAGCAGGATGAAAAGCCTTTCACACAGGAAGAAAGGAATGGTGATTAATATGGCTGAAAAGTTGTTAGAAATCCAAAATGTCAGTAAAATATTTCGTATCGGCGGAATCATCCGGGGCAAGAAACTGGTCGCTGTTGATGATATATCGCTGGAAATCGATGCAAACCGTCCGGTTATTCTATCCATCGTAGGCGAATCCGGTTGTGGAAAAACCACGCTTTGTAAAATGCTTTTGCGCTTATATAAACCGGACATGGGGGATATTAAACTAGCCGGAAATTCCTATGCAGATAAAAAGAGCTATGATTCACAACAATTCCGTTTAAACGTCCAACCAATCTTTCAAAATCCTTATGAAGCATTCTCAGCCCGTAAGACGGTAGATACTTATTTATTTAATACTGCTCTAAGACTCGGTATTGCAAAAAGCTCCTTCGAAGCTGAAAAACTGGTTGACGAAGCACTTAAAAGCGTTGGTTTGTCTTTAGCTACAGTAAAAGGCAAATATCCAACACAGTTCTCCGGCGGTGAACTCCAACGTGTATCTATTGCTCGGGCTCTCATTCCTCGGCCAAAGCTGATCATTGCTGATGAACCTGTCGCAGCGATTGATGCATCCATGAAAATGAATATCGTCAACCTTTTCAAAGAGTTAAAGGATAAGTACAATATTACCTTTATCTATATCACCCACGATTTGTCTACCGCTTACTACGTGTCCGACTATATCGCTACCATTTATCGAGGCAGTCTGATTGAATATGGTCCTGCAAAGGAGATTATGGATGAACCGGCCCACCCATACACTGAACTATTAATGAATGCGGTTCCGGTCATCGGCAACAAATGGAATGAGGGATTATCCTTGCCTGACCTCGAGGAAAAGGAGTATGCAATCACCTATTGCAAATTCGCTCCTCGCTGCCAATACGCTACCGAGGAGTGCAGGCAGAGAAGACCGGATATGGTGCAAATCAATCGTGCAAGGAAGGTACTGTGCTTCCACCCGCTTGTAAAGCCATCCCACGAGGAAAGCACGGAAGCACTAATGGCTTGATGTTATAGGGTATAGAAGTTTATTACTTTTAAAAGTAAGGTTATTTATAGGCTCAAATGAATATGGATAAAAAACAAATGCATCCATTGTAATTACGATGGATGCATTATTATTTTCCTTGATGTTCGTTTTTCATTGACCTATAATTAGATTAGTTCACAAATATAAGAAAGGTTTCTTTTATGAAGAAAATCGAAGTAGTTGCAGCTATTCTGATAAAAGATAATAAAATTCTTGCTACCAAACGAGGTTACGGCGAATTCATAAATATGTGGGAATTTCCCGGCGGCAAGATTGAACCAGGCGAAGCCAAAGAGCAAGCCCTTTATCGGGAAATCTGGGAAGAATTAAATATAGAAGTTCGCATTGATGATATGCTATGCACGGTTGATTACGATTATCCTGAATTCCACTTAACGATGCATTGCTTTATATGTACCGTAACCGATGGGAAAATCACACTCATTGAGCATAAGGACGCAAAATGGTTGTCTATGGAAGAACTGGATACCGTACAATGGCTGCCGGCAGATGTGCAAATACTGGATCAGATAAAAGCATATATCTCTACGAAATGAGCCATTGAAATAGACCTATGCTAAATGAATATGCGCATGTGCTAACAATCTTAATATCCTAAAATAAAGTAAACAGATTTATGCTAAATATACTGATGAATCAGTTGTAGTAAACGTTTTTTCTCAGCTTCAGGTCTCCATTCGGACAAACGCGCTGCAGCAATCGGCAACTCCCATGGAAGGATATCGTCAATACTAGCACCGGTAATTCTAATATACTCCTTCAGATAATTATGCTGAAGTCTCTTTTGCATTAAGTGAATAACATTTCTCAGGATAAATGATTTTATTGGGACTTCACTATATTTAAGAATAATATTGGTTCTGGCCACATCTGCTAGATGGTCACCTATACATGCTGTCATCCAATCTATAATTACCGCTTTGCCATCCCTAAGTATAATATTATCCGGATGAAAATCAAAGTGACACAACGTAGAGCCATCCGGTAACCGGTCAATATATTGATAAAGTTTTTCCTTCTCAATGTCTGTTAAATCATCTACGCGTCCAATATCATTTTTTAGCTTATCTTTAACTGAAGGTAATACAAAGTCTATTGGCTTATGAAGGGCACAGTGATAATGAGCCAATCGCTTACTATACTTCTTAAAGGAGCCTAGGTTCGATAGCATCTCCTTTAGCATACTTTGCCCATCGATTCTTTCATATACCGCACCATTTCTGCCTTCCATACGAATGACTTCATATGCCTTAGGACAGTTTCCAAATAATCGATGGATATTCTGCGTAATATAGAATTCCTGCTCGCATACGGATGCTGGTATGCCTTCAAAGTAGAGTTTTAATATTGTATTATTGCTAAATTCGTATATTTCTGCGGTATTGCCTTGCGCTAGTAGGTATCCCTTTTTCAATATTATCACCTTGATCTTTTTTAACTATCATTTCCCTATATATGAAAATACACCCTCTGATATTCTATATTGGGCATTATTTATGTTTCATAAGGATTTATCAGTATCGCATCTATACTAAAATATATTTTACACTTACATATCTTTACATGAATGTAGTATATTAAATGTAATAAAAAGGAGTAACCGACCACATGGTGGTTAACCTCCAGTAGTTACTTTAACCGCCCTACCGTCTGGCCAAGAACAGGGGCAGTTATTTTTTATGCATATTATTCCTATTATTTAAGATAGGAAAAGCCATTTTCAAATGGCTTCGTAATGCGATGATTACTAATACAAAATTAACAAATCTCTATATGTAAGATAATTCACAAATTCAGTTCAGCTGAATTAAACACAATCCCTTCTCGGGAGGCTAACGCACCCTGTTCGATTACTCCAATACAAATATTACCATAATAGTCCCAATAGTACAATAAGTTCAGACATTTTTCTCCAATTTTTAATTCTTATGGATTTTAAATTTTATAAAATAATTTATAATATCTATCTAAATTTCCAAGCTTAATTAAATATGATATACCACATTTTATTTCTAATAGGCTAAACATTATTTGTTATTTTTATCTATTCTTGTTACAATAAGTTTATGAGAAATCTTATTTATGAAAGGATTGATAACATGCTGAAGCAAGGAATATACGAGCAAATTGTAAATTCAAAAATCAGAAACGAATTGGATAAATTAGACTTGTCTCAGTATGAAATCCGACTCGAAAATTTAGACACCAATGATGCTCGTAAAATATTAACCATATATATTTCATATATAATCCAGCGCGGATTAAAATACATTAGAGATAGCTACAATAGTAATGAGGATAAAGAAGCATTAACTGCCCAAATTAAATTATGTAATGATATAATTAAAGAAATAATTCAACATAGTGGTGAAAGTGATTTTAAAGATTTTCATATTTTAGAAAAAGGGGAAATTCTTACCGCTCTCTATTCGAAAATGAATTCTGCTCGTAGTATCGAAAGCAAACCCATAATCCGTCCCAACACATCAATTCTGGAAAGTACATTATTTACAGGTGCGAAGCAAGAACCGGATATGTTAAGTGAAATAAAAAAAGAAATCGTATCATGCGATTCCATCGATTTATTAGTTTCCTTTATCAAATGGAGTGCAATTCGCCGTATAATAAATGAATTACGTGAATTTACTGAACGCGAAGGTACCCGATTAAGAATTATCACTACCACCTATATGCAAGCTACCGATTATAAAGCTATCATTAAATTAGCAGAACTAAAAAATACAGAAATCAAAATAAACTATGAAACTAATCATATGCGCATGCATGCGAAGTCTTATTTATTTAAAAGAGATACCGGGTTTACAGTTGCCTACATCGGTTCTTCTAATCTTTCCAATCCAGCTTTAACAGAAGGTTTAGAATGGAATATTAAAGTAACCGAGAAAGAATCAATGGATATTATTCGAAAATTTGAGGTAACCTTTGAAAGCTATTGGAATGATTCTAATTTTGAGACCTTTCATCTCAATCGAGAGGAAGATCATATTCGCTTAAAAAGTGAGCTTTGCAAAATATTTGAACTAAAAAAGCAATCAATCCATCTACTTACCACAATTAGGCCTTACCCATATCAGCAGGAAATCCTGGACAAGCTTGAAGCAGAGCGTAAATTATTTGGACGTAATAAAAATCTTATAGTTGCTTCAACTGGTGTTGGTAAAACAATTGTTGCTGCATTTGATTACAAAAGATATTATAAGGAACACCCTAATGCTAAGTTATTATTTATTGCTCATAGAAAAGAAATCTTAGAGCAAAGTATTCAAAAATTCCGCGAAGTGCTTAACGACTTCAACTTTGGTGATCTATATGTTGACGGAAACAAACCCACTCAGATATCTCATTTGTTCATGAGTATTCAATCATTTAATTCTTCCGGTTTTACATCTTTTACATCAAGGGATTTTTATGATTTTATAATCGTTGATGAATTCCACCATGCTGCTGCCAAATCATATCAATCCTTACTTGAATACTATCAACCTAAAATACTGTTGGGACTAACCGCTACTCCAGAACGAATGGACGGCAAAGATGTTTTAAACCATTTTAACGGACGCATGGCTTACGAACTTCGACTGGCAGAGGCAATAGATCGGAAACTGCTATGTCCATTTCAGTATTTTGGTGTCTCTGATAATGTAGATTACACCAAAATAACTTGGCGCGGGAAATATGATGTATCAGAACTTGAAAACATCTACACAGCTGACACCAAACGCGCTTCCATGATACTTAAAAGTGTTTATGAATATGTAACCGATATCGATGAAGTAAAAGGGCTTGGTTTCTGTGTAAGTGTAAATCATGCTAATTACATGGCGGAATATTTTAATAGAAACGGTGTTCCATCGATCGCATTATCTTCTGAAAGTATAGATGATATTCGTAACGATGCTAAAGAAGATTTAATCGCAGGAAGAATAAAATTTATATTTGTAGTTGATTTGTACAACGAAGGTGTTGATATACCTCAGGTTAATACAATTTTATTCCTAAGACCAACAGAAAGCGCGACTATATTTCTACAACAGTTAGGTAGGGGTCTACGTTTATCTGAAGGTAAAGAATGTTTAACAGTACTTGATTTTATCGGCTTAGCAAATAAAAATTATAATTATGAGACTAAATTCCGAGCATTAATTGGTAAAACCCAAAAATCAATTCAGTACTATATAGAAAATGGTTTTTCTAATTTACCGAAGGGAAGCTATATTCACTTAGAGAAAATGGCAATGGAATATGTGCTTCGAAATATAAAAACTTCTGCTATAAATAAAAATACTTTAATAGATAAAATTAAATATTTTGAAGCAGATACTGGTTTACCATTGCAATTAGATTTTTTCCTAGATTATCATGGCATTACTTTATATGAATTCTATCAGCCAAACGGAACCCGTTCTTTATATCGTTTAAAAAAATGGGCGGAATTAATCCGATCTACAGAAGACGTTGATGATTCTATATATCGTAATTTTATAGGTTTATTCCATATTAATTCAAAAAGGCTGATCGAATATTGGATAAGATATTTAACAGAAAATTTACAACCACAGGATGAAGAACAACGTCTTATGAGAAATATGCTATACTATACATTTTACACCAATGAACCTGCTAAGCAGGGCTTTGCTAATATTAACGAGGGCATATATGCACTAATTAAATATGATTTTATTAAAGATGAGATTTTACAAATCCTTAATTATAATTTGAGCAAAATAGAATTCATTGCAAAGCCAAATGGGTATAGTTTTGTATGTCCTTTAGATGTATACTGTAGTTACACCACAAGACAAATACTTGCAGCTTTTGATTATTATAACGAATCGAAATCCCCTTCTTTCAGGGAAGGTGTAAAGTATTTTGAAGATAAGAAAACAGACGTATTTTTAATTAATCTTAATAAAACCGAGAAAGATTTTTCACCATCAACGATGTATGAAGATTATGCAATTAATGAATATCTCTTCCACTGGCAAAGCCAAAGTCAATTATCAGATGGAAGCGCAACCGCATACCGATATTTCCATCATAAGGAATTGAGATCATTTATATCTCTATTTGTAAGAGAATTCAAGAAGAATGGCTCTTATACATCACCTTATATTTTCTTAGGGAATGCAAGCCATATTAACCATTATGGTAGTAAACCAATAAGTATAACTTGGAAATTGGATAATCCTATCCCTGCCTCATTACTACCTAAGGCAAATAAGAGTATTGTTTTATAATATTTTATTCTCAATCCCATAAATTCTAAAAATATTAAAGCGTCTTATTATTAAGACGCTTTACATTTTATCTCTATATTGGTTTATTATATCTCTATCAAATTACAAATACGCTTCCTGCTCAATAACCAACTCTGTTTCAACTATTCGGTCAATTAGTTCCTGAAGCAATGGTTCTTTTACCTCTTTGATTTTTTCCAGTGTACTTTTCTTAATCGGTTCACCAAAGCCTATATACTTATCAAAAGTTTGGATATCCATTCGATATGGCTTTAATTCCGAAAAAATTCTATTTCTAATATAGCGGAATATACAAACTCCTCCGTAATCCATATCACCGCTATGAAGATAGGTAACCTGCTGCCCTTCTAACTTATCTCTTAGTTGAATTAAGAATTCTCTTTCTACCGGGGAGAAATATCCATGTGAAAATATAATTAAAGTTCCGTTCTCATATGGTTCTGCCATAAAATTTGCTTTATTTTCTATCGTAAGTATTTTCTTTATTAGAGGGTTATCTAATATATGTGCTTTCTTTAATGTCTGTGTATTAAGGATAGTGCCATAAGGGAAACATCCAGTATCAATAAAATTGCCTTCTACTTCCAATTTTAAGCTTCCCTTTATATAAAGTTCCTGAGAATATTCCTCAATATTAAGTTGCGATAACACATCGGTATCTTCCATGGTTTCCTCTACAACATCATTGTAGACCCTAGCAATACGTATCACTTTCTCTTGAAGCTTTTCCTCAAAAATCTTGGAATTTTTCAAAAACCGCTTACTAAATGCTCTTTTATATACCGGAGCATCCAATTGATCTAATCCTACCAAACAATTATATAGTAAACCAATTTTATCCTCATTAGATTCATACCTACCCTTTTCCAAGGCATTGAGAATTTCGGATTCTATATAATTCTTTATCCAAGCGCTTTTTATGCTAGCAAGAGATTTAAGTGCCATCTTACGCTGTTCCTCAACAATTTTGTACTTCGGTTTCCGATTAACCAATTGATAAAATCTATCCATATGGATCAAGGGATATACAACTTTTTCGATATCCACGTTGTAATATCCCCTTATCCATACAATCTTTAGTAAATGTTCTGCTTCTAGCTCTTTCGCTTGCTGAATTAATGCCTCTTTCCCTATCTGCCTATAATGCTTCTCCTCTACCCGAAAGCTAGAATTACCGGTAGTTACATTATTCCACTTCGTACTTCTCTCATACTGATCTATGATTAAATCAATCAGCTTCATCCTCCACATCCTCCTGTGAGGCAAACATCTCTTGAAACTCCTGCTTTTCAAATTCCTGAATGGATATCCGACTCTTGTTTGGATTAGCAAATACAAAGGTCTTATCAACATAATCCAGATAATTCTGTATCTTATCGTTGGTTGCGCTAATGATGGCTTGGAAGCCGAGTTTACGAATTAATCCGATACAGCTGCCAACCTTTTCTCCGTCCATCTTAGAGAATGCCTCATCCAGCACGACAAGTCTTGGCGTAGGATTTCTCCGAATATTGGCCTTCATATTAATACGGTATACTTGAGCAAAACTAGCCAACAAAGCAACATATAAGGGGTTCTGTCCCTCTCCTCCGGAGTTCTTGGATAGCATCTTGCTTAGTCGCATCGGTGGCATACCTTCGACGATCTGCTCCATATCAAAGGAGAGATAGGTTCGATAGTCTGCATACTTCTCCATATTCGCCCTGGCTTCTTCCAAAGTTTTGGAATCGCAATTTTCCGGTGGCATGAATAGCTCAATTAGCTCATTAATCAGATCACTGTAATCTTTCTCATGCTGCAAGCTGAACATATCCAGCTGATGATCCATATTGCCGGTTAACTGGTGAGGATTGATTTCTAAGTTCTCGTCCATGAACATATCGTAGAACTTACCATCTTCCCCGTGGTTTCTGGTAATGATGAATTTATACTTATCCTTACCGAAGTCAAGTTGGGCAAGAATTCGATTGAGATCATCCTTCTGCTGCATAACTTCTTTAATAGCATCACGGATCTTATAGATAAAGTCTGTCTTAAAATGATAGATTGCCTGCTTAGCCTGTTCATTCGCTTTCTGCGTGTATTCGTTTAATTTATCACTACTTAGGTTTTCTAACAGTTGGTCGTACTCTTTGTTATCTTTTGCAGTTAGGGAGAAACCGCGGTATGCATAGACATTGCGATAAGCCTCACGCTTCATCAGCAGTATCTCATATTCCTCGTCCATTCTTTTTTCACTGACTTGCTTTCGGTTTAGAAGATCGTTACGAAGATTTTCCATTCTCCTGCTTGTTGCATAGGAATTATCATGCCAGCTTCCCTTTGTTTCCTGCTCCCGCATAAATTCCTGGAATGCACGTTCTCTTTGCTCATCTTGAATAAATGATTGCTGCCTTTGCGTTAATTCTTCATTTAGATTAATCAGCTCGGCCTTGAAACGCTCTAACTCATCCTTTTTCTTTCTTAAATCATAATTTGAAGAATCTTTTGTCTTGCTCTTTGCTTTAATAGCGTTTTCAAGAAGTTCTTTCTTTGCTTTCCATTCCTCGATATTCTTTTCCTTAAGTTCTGCTATCTTAGCAAGACATTCCTGCTTTTTGGCTTCCTTTTTCCCGATCTCTTGCAGGTCTTGCAACTGCTTCTCATAAGCATCTGTATCATCAGAAAGCGTTTCGTAACTTAAGATTTCCTCAAGCGCTTTTCGTTGATCATATAAAGGTTTTAATTGTTCCTGTATCTCTAAGTGTTCCTGCTGAAGCTGATTTAATCTACGTTCGATAGCACTTTGTCCAATATAGGATTGCTCCCTATAGTTTCGAGGATTGATATGTTGAATCTTATATCCCTGATAGAGAATGCAATCCTGCGTAATGCCACTCTTAGTATCCCGCAGTTCGTCAATCGATCCACACTTAATCACGCCGCCCATGAGGTAATCCACATATGCCCTGGCATAATCCACATCCGTAGCGATTTCTTCTGCAAGGGAACTTTCTAAAATCGGTTTTGTTTCTTTCAGGACTCTTTCGGTATCAATCACTGCTGCCTTATAATATTTCTTAGGGTCCAAGCGTTTATAGATTTCCATCGCCTGCTTGGCATACTTTGGCGGTACAACTAGGGATAGCTTATTATTGCCCATATATCCTTCAACAGCGTTAAGCCAAGCTTCATTTTTTACCTCAATGATATCGGCAAGAATATCCACCTGGACCGGTTCTTCAAACTGATGCTCCAGTTCACGTATGAGATAATCTTTCACCTCTAATAGATAGGATGGATAGGCTTTCTGCCCGCTCCTTAACGTACTAATCTGTTGGTTAATGATTGCCAGTTTCTCACGTAACTGATTGATAGCCGTAGCCACTTCTGATTTCTGCTGGTCCACCTTTTCTCTGATACTCGCAATGGCGGATTTTATAGCTTCAATTTCCTCCGGAATTATACGGTATTCTGTAAAATGCTTAATACCCATACGTATGGTATCATCAATCAGGTCTGTTTGCAGCCAAGCCTGCAAACGTTTTGCAGTCCGGTCATAGGAAGCCTTTCTGCTGCCTAGATACTCCAGCATCTGGTTGAGTGAATGAAGTTCCTCCTCAAGATGTTCATAACCACTGTTCTGAATATAAAAAGTCACTTCATCCCTTTGCTTCTGTAGCTCTTCAATTTCCGCTTCTAATGATAGGATGGTCTTCTCTAATACTGCCATATCCTTCTGGTAGGCTGTCTGCTGCAAGCTGAAATATTCCATCTTATTCTCAATCAGTTTCATTTCCAGCTTATCAATCGTATATTGATACTGATGAATCTGGTTCAAATAGTTATGATAACGTTCATACTGCTCATGAATCCCTGTTAGAATGTGAATCTCGTTCTTGGTATCCTCCAATTTTCTCTTAAGGCGTGTATACTGCGCGACACTATCCTGCATATCTTCGATATGAATATCATTCTCCGTACAGATGTAATTCTTAACAAAGTCCTCCAACTTCATATCCATCTTAAAGGGAATTGCCTTCTTAAACAATGCAGGGAAATGCTTTGGATGCAAACCTCCAAAATAATTGCTGTATAATTCATTACGGAACTTCTCATTCGTTCTGCTAAGATAGTACTCCTCTTTGGAATAATTCTCTTTGAGATATTCCTTTAACTCATTAATCGAAAGAACTCTTTCTCCATCGCGGTATCGATTGAAAGCCAGTTCCCCGGTATGCCAAAAGAACATACGGTTGATGTCATTGACCGATACATCGACATCAAAGATAACGCCAATGCATTGGTATCTGTGTGTTTCGGTATCTTTAAATTCTAAAACAATCGTCGAGGAAAAATTTTTATTTCTTAAATAACTGATCTCATTATTCGCTTTCACTACTTTCATACCACGAAGGTACTCCAGTAAGGATCGGTCAGAGTCCTCTTTCGCAGCTTTATTAAAGAATCCTCTTCCGTTACTGTCTGCATAAAGTACAATCTGCAATGCATCCAGTACCGTCGATTTACCACTTCCCGAATGACCTGTAAAGAAATTGATTTCATCATTAAAGTGAAGCAGCTTTTCATTGATATAATGCCAGTTATTCAGACACATCTTCGTCAAAGCTTGATATCTGCCCATCGATCATGTCCTCCTCTTCCTCGTCTTCCTGATATTGTTCGATGATTCCCTCAATGGAATTGCCATCAAACAAAAGATTTACCGTTGGATATACGATAAACCTGGTATCCCCTTCCAAGTCGCCCAATTCATCCATAACTTCAATCACCTGATATTTTTTAAGTACTGCTATCGTCTTTCGAACCTCTGTCGGAGAAATGGATTTATTGCTCCATAGACGGAAAAGCTGTATCTTTTCATAAACTTCATTTAAAGAGGTATATACATGGATGGAGCTCGATGCAGTATTCATCTGCTCATCAAAGATTAATTTGAGAATCAGTATGAAAATGGTTGTTAACCTACTAAGTTTGTCCCCTTGCAAATTCTGCGTTCTGATATGGATAATACCAAACTGGCGATTTTCAATCAGTTCCATACCTGCGATTTTAAAATAACTCTTAAGAAAATCCAGATGCCTTTCGCAGGTACGATAATTCTGATTCGGGAGATACCGCTCCATTCTCCGATCGTATTTTCTCTCTAACACATACGTCTGATTTATCAGTATCTTAATCGCATCAGTTAATGCATCCTTCTCATCATCTAAAAGTTCATTATAATACGGAATCATAGGTTATCCTTTCTCTTCAAATCTTCTAACGTATATTATGATTCGAGGCAAAAGTCTTGCTATCTATATTCTTAAAATATATTTCCTAAATTTGTCAAACAAATAATCTGCGCAAATAAATGGTATCCTTTTCATTCCATGGCTTTTACCGTTCAAATCATGCTTATTACGAACTATAATTTCTCTCAAAAATAATGTCCGGATAGGTATACTTCCCGTTTGTAATCCTACCTCTCTCTCCCGGTACCACATGGAACGGGCTGCTTTTCCGGATACTATAGTCGTATGCAAGAATCAGCAGTTCAAACTCTTCATCCGTACGAATTGCGTGATCTTTGGTACGATAAATCCCTTTCTCCATCTTTCCAAGGATAAATTGTTCGATCTGTGCCTTACTATACCTGTTTTTGCTTCGATTAATCTGAAGTATCTCCTCTTTTGACAGTTCCTCCTCCACCGGTTCCTCAGTCTCTACCGTCTCTTCGAATACTTTTCGTTTTCCCCGCTTTTTATAGAGGGAAGCCGACGAGATTAGCGTAGGGTCATTGATTTGAATTATATTGGCAACTTCCGAAATTACATCCTCCCGATTTTCCTCGGACATGAGATTTAAAAGCGCAATGACATTACCCTTGATATTATCATCATTGCTAAGCAAATACTCCAAACGACTTACGGTTGCACGCACATATTTACTATGTTCGGTATCAATATGTGCAATCCGCTTCTCCATATTTAATATCCCACGTTCAATATCATAGAGAAGGTCCATGTATTCATTTTCAACCTCTTCTTCCTTCTTGCCTTCCGTTATCATTTTATTTTTTAATATCTGAAGTCTGCTCTCATCCTCACGGATCGCACGAAGAAGAGTTTTGATATCATTTTTATAGATATAGAAATTATCGCTGGTTTTGAGTAATCGATATTTCTTATTCACGATGGTCTCCACATAGACATCAAGATGCTCCTGTAGAAGTTCTTCGTAGTTTTGCTTATTCAATAAGGAGCCAAAGAAATGATCCATATTGTGAAGCATATCCTGCAGGGAACGATTGAGCCTTGTGGTATTTACACTCGCCGTTTTTAATAGCTCCATCCCGGCCTTCTTATCATGATAAAAGGAATAGATATTGGTATAGATATTCTGTATGTATAGATCGGTCTCACCGTTATCCGGATTTATTAGCTTCTGAAATACCTCGATAAATATGGAAGCATAGTCCGGTATTACAATATTGGTCCGAAAGGAACTGTAATCTTCCACCTTTTTGAGCCAAGTAAAGCGGATTAACCGGTTCATGATCTTAGTTGCCATCGGTTCCATTTGGTCCACGTCAGTATCGTCATCATCGGCTGAGATATCCACAATCCGGTCTGCAAAATGCTCCGCTATAATCTGGATACAGGTTTCCTTGGTAAGAAAATAATCATTATATAAATACTCATCATAGATGGCCATAAGCGCCTCTATATAGATGTAACGATTTTTCGAAGTAAATAAGCTCCAAAATTGCTGTGATAGTTTTAATATTTCTTTCATATTATCCCATTCCTGCGCATGTATTCATTTAAATCAAATATAGCAATTTTCATAAAAAATCTTTACTTATTCCCACTATTCATCATCAAGCGCATTATCGTAATTTATTGACTTTAACTACTTCTTTACAAGTTTAAACTAGTGGGTATACCTTGTCAAGTTTACAAAATCCGTCAATTTTTATAAACAGCTTTGGATTGATAAAGATGAGATGCATTGGCAATTCAATTAACACCAGAATGAAAAAGCCGATTACCATTGATACTACGTATCACTGATAATTCGGCTTTTTCTGGTAATAAATCGTCATATTTCGCTAGTTATATATCACAGCTTTTCTATCAAAATAATAATAGCCTTATGCAACACCGGTATTAGATTCCCAGTACATTTTCTCGATTTCGTCTCTATGCTCCATAAAAGCATCAACAATTACCGGGTCAAAGTGTTTCCCTCGGCCTTCCTTTATCATTTCAAAAGCGCGATCCAGAGAATACGCCTCTTTATATGCCCGTTTACTTGTCAAAGCGTCAAATACGTCGGCTACCGCTACAATTCTTGCACAAAGCGGTATTTCTTCTCCCCTCTTACCATTCGGATATCCGGTCCCATCCCATTTCTCATGGTGATTCAGTGCAATATCAATGCCCATTCCAAACAGGCTTCTTCCATGCTTCGCAATATTTTGCTCGGCATTTCTTAACACCTCTGCACCAAAGGTGGTGTGTTTCTTCATCTCTGAAAATTCTTCCGGAGTTAATTTGCCAGGCTTTAGTAGGATACCATCCCGGATACCCACTTTCCCGATATCATGAAGTGGGCTGTAACGCTCAATTTGCTCAATATAATCCAGTGTGATGATATCATCAAACTTATGACTGTTAAATAAAAATTCAGCAATAGCACGAGAGTAATTCTTCATTCTCTCCAGATGTTCTCCGGTATCTTCATCCCTTGCTTCTGCCAATTTTGCAAGTGCTAAGATACTGCTATAAATTACATCATCAATAAAGATATTCTGATGAAAACTGATTGCAATACTATTGGCTAATGTCCGAAGTATATTCAGATGTTCTTCCTTATATACATTTTTCTGCGTACTAGAGAAAAAGATAACACCAATAGGCTCACCGGCGATATTTAATGGTAGCGTAATGGAAGCGCGGATTCCGGCATCCAATATCACTTTATTATATGGTTTTAATGGACGTTTCTCTGTATAGGCCTCCAAATCATTGATAATTCGAGCTCTTCCGGACCGAGTCAAACGCCCCAAACTGGTATCATCCACCGGCCATGATTTTCCAACCAGATTCTCCGGAAGCCCGCCGGTCGTTCCATCGGAAACCCCATGGGTAGCTTTAATGACCTTTTTATCTTCATCAAAGAGAGCAATTCCAATATAGTTATATGGAATCAAATTGGAGAATGTGCGGTTAATAAAATCCAATGTCTCCATAAAGGAGCCATTATTATTGATATTTTCAATAAGAGATTTCAGATCATTAAACTTGATAAATATATCGTTGATTTCCTCAACAATTGGTACAACTCTCTTCTTTGTTGGAAACTTATGTTTTGTAGAAAAGCTGGCTAAACCAATATCAGCAATTCCCTGATAGATACGGTTAAAAGGCAATACAATAAATTGCATAATATGGAAAAGCCCAATAAATTGAATTAAGGTTAGCGAACAAAATACTATATAAATTTTAACTTTGTTTCTGGTAGCGGCAGCATTGGAAGCAGCTAATATGACATTTAATATTTCATCACTGATACTTAGAAGCTTTTTATTATTCTGATTAATAAAGGTAATCGCTTCTTTTACTTCCTGATCAATCCCATCCGCATGCAATAAAATAGTAAGCGCATCATCAAATTCATCCCAGATTGCATTCATATCATGCAAATAACCTTGCGCATTCTGAACCAATCCTTTAATGTAAATCTCATAAGAATCAACGTATAAGTATCCTTCATCCATAGATGCAAGCGTAGCAGCAAAATTCTCTTTGGCATTCCATATGGATTCTTTCAGCTCTAGGATTTGCTCTAAAGAATTCTCTCTATCCTGCTCTAAATTAACACTTTCAAAGGATTGTATGTACATATAAAGCAGGTTAGCATCTTTACTCATTCGTTGTGTATACATTCTCTGTTTGCCAAATATATTGATGATTTGCTTATCCTTAAATTCTCTGTCACTTGATTGCTTTTGAAGATAGATAAATACGAATAAGGCAGCAAAGATTGCTAAGGTTACAATTATAATCATCCGTTTGATTGGACTAAGAATAGTCTTCTTCTTTTGCTCCAAGTATATTTCCTCCATGAAAATACTTAAATTATGCTAGTTTACAAGATTAATACTAGAGGAAACCATGCCCATTGTCAAATATATATTCTGCAATTATCGATAAAATATGATATTTTTTTGGAAAATATAACAAAAAGGAATCGAATGAAACCATAAATGATGATTGTCATTGATTCCCTTTCTCGAATACTTTAAATTCTAAAACCAGTCCTAGGAAAGGATACCGTATTCATCCACTACTTCTCTAAGCAGGGTAAATACCTCTCGATCCACATCAAGCGGTAATGCGCATCCCGGAGCAAAGATGAATCGATTATCTTGTACTTCTATTAAGGATTGCAGTAACCGCTTTATTAGTCTTTCTTTTATTTCTGTCCGGTCATTCGTTTTGCTATGATAATCTTGATGCAAATCGGTTCCGCCAATAATGATTTTATCAGTCATGGAACGAACCTTGGCAATCGAAGTCGTCTCCTCCTTACTTACACCGAAGGGTACGTTCTCCCAGTTGAGCGCCTGCACATTGTAGTTAGCGAACTTCTCCATGTATAGATTCTTTTCCCCATGGACATGCATGATATTAAACCAAGTTTTTTTATTGATATGATCTATCAATGCTTCATCATACGGTTTGCAGAACTCATCGAACTCTTCCTCTGTAATGAAGTCTTTTGATGCAAACTGACTGGCGATAAAGAAACCATCAGCTCCGGCATCGATATAGGCATCCGCTAACTTCTTCGATGTCTCTAATAATGCTTGTAACCCTTTGTGTAATTCTTTTTTATGATTGCGTATCATAGCTAACGTCGGACCGGGAACCGTCGATTGTGACATTTCCTGTATCCAGGTCAGTGGTGTGAATAAGGTTGGTAAAACAGGAACGCTTCCTTTATAATGCTCAGCCAATGCTTTTACTACAGATACTTCTCTGGCAAATACCGGGTTTTCTTCCGGATCAAGAATGGCAAGATTAGCGGCATCTTCCGGAGTCTCAATCGGATATCTTCGAATGTTTCCTGACCATCTGGTAGGGTCCTCCAAAAATTCTATATCCGCGCCATATGCCTCCGGAAAATAATGCCCGTTCGGCATTACTTTAATAAAATCCCACTGATTCTGATCTGTAAACGCTATCGTTTCCTTAACAAATTTATCAACGTATCGGTCAACCACAGGCATATGAAGCCATCCTGCAGCGCCAACCTTATCCACTGGTTTCTTTTCAAGGAAAGCTTTCATTCTTTCTGTTGCTGTCATTTAAATCCTCCTAAATCACGTAATCAAAGTTTTTAATTATGCGTCTTAAAAATTGCTGTGTTCGTTGCTCTTTGGGATTATGAAAAATATCTCTCGGCGTTCCTACCTCGACTACACTTCCTCCATCCATGAATACCACCTTGGATGCGACTTCCTCTGCAAAGGACATTTCATGGGTTACAATCATCATGGTTGTACCTTCCTTAGCAAGCAGCTTCATTACTTCCAATACTTCACCGATTAATTCCGGATCCAGTGCTGAGGTTGGTTCATCAAATAAAATTACGTCAGGATTAACCGCAATTGCTCTTGCAATTCCCACTCTTTGCTGCTGTCCACCGGATAACTGCGATGGATAGGAATCATATTTATCTGATAATCCCACCTTATCTAAAGATTTTTTACCAATGCGTATTGCCTCTTCCTTCGGAACTTTCCTACCTATAATTAATCCTTCCGTTACATTTTCCAGGGCTGTCTTATTGTTGAATAAATTATAATTCTGAAAAACAAAAGCGGTCTTTTTACGAATATTTAATATGTCCTTTTTGGTTACCTTATCAAACGGATAATGCTGTCCATTAAAAATAAGTTCGCCCTGATCCGCTTTTTCTAAAAAGTTAATGCAACGCAGTAAGGTTGTTTTACCGGAACCACTTGGGCCTAAGATAACAACAACATCACCTTTATCTACTTGTAAATCGACGCCTTTTAATACTTCATTCTTTCCAAATGCTTTATGAACATTTTTTACTTCTAGCATACACTTCCTCCTTAAGATGCAGCTGCTGTTTTATATACTTTCAGGCGCTTTTCCAATCGCTTAAACGCAAACTCTACGAGGATGCAAATAAGTATATAGATGATCCATATATCAAGATAAGCTTCGATGTAATTATATCCATAGGCTGCTTCCACTTTAGCGACTGCAGTGATATCCTTAACCGTCATAAGAAAGGCAAGGGATGTTGACTTAATGAGATTGGTTGTTGTTGTACAGATATTGGGTATTGCTGCAACCAAAGCCTGGGGTATAATAATTCGTCGATATCCCTGAAATCTTGTAAGTCCTGCTGCTTCCGCCGCCTCTAATTGCCCTTTATCCACGGTTACCAAAGCGGAACGAAAAGTTTCCGATAAGGTTGCAGTGGTATTGAGTGTAAAGACAATATATGCGTATAGTATCGGGTTAATATCAAATATATTGAATGGAAGGTTAAATCTCTTTATAACTACCGACAGAATGCTGGGAACGATACTATAGATCACCAAAATCTGTACAACAATTGGTGTACCACGAATAAAAGAAACATAGACAGAAACCATTCTTTTTGCGAATGATTTTTCCTTTAATCTGATTACAGCAAAGAGAAAGCCAAGGGGTAAGGAAAGAATCAAAGCCATCAATGTAATTTTTAATGTTACCGGCAAACCTTTTAAAGCTGTGAAAAATGTTTTTATAAAAAATTCCGTATTAAATAACATACTCTCCCACCTCACATCAATCCGCTTTTAAAACCCTTTTACCTTTTCCAAAGATCTTCTCTGTTCTTAATAATATCTTTTCTAATAAAATTGTAATTCCCCAATAGATAAACGCCAATCCCAGATAGATTTCCCGGGAATGGGCTCCATAATTCATAGATACAATTAAGTTTGTTTTACCCATGATGTCAATAAATCCAATGGTAAAACCCAATGCACCATCCTTTAGTAGCGCAATCACTGCATTTCCAAAGTTGGGGAGGGCTACATAGAAGCATTGGGGCAGTAAAATTCTTCGGAATGTCTGGAAGGAATTCAGACCGATACTCACTGCGGCTTCATACTGACCTTTATCTATGGATTCATAAGCGGATCGCATTACTTCACACATGGTCGCTGCAAACATCAGGGAAAAGGTTGCAATCACGAAAACACCTTTCTGAATATCATTAATATCAACCCCCCAGATTCCTAGCATCATCTCAGGCAAACCATAATAAACCACGAACAGCAATACGACGGAGGGAGTGCATCGAAGGATTGTCGTATATCCGGCAGCCATTATATTTGCCAACTTATTTCTGCTTAACTTTCCTAATGCCAATACAAATCCGAGAGCAACTCCGAAGACGACAGATAAGGTCACAGTTAAAAAGGTTACTCCCAGAAATGGTAGAATGTCCGGCCAATATCGAAAGATATAACTTACTTCAAACGCTTTCAACAGGTCACCCCCTAATTAAGACCGAAACCTTATCCCTTAATCTTTAAGAAACTGCGTAGTATCCTCACCTAAGATTTCAATTAGTAATTCCGATATTTTTCCTTCTTCTTTTAACTGTTTGATTGCTTCATCATAAGCGTCAGCTAGTTTCTGCTCATTCTTGCTAAATAGCGGCCATGTTTTTGTTGCTGTGAACGTAGACCAGGATAATTTATCCGACAGGCTATGGTAAGGACCGTCCTCTGCAACAACATTGGCATCATAGGTAGATTTAATAACGAGCCATGCATCATATCTGCCCTCGGCAATCCACACAAGACCATCCTGTACGACAAAGGTTTCCGATGTTTCAACTTTAATTTGATTATCAGGATTTTCTGCATTGTATTTCTGAACCAAAGCATATTGCGCATCCTGTGGAGCAATCGGCAGTAATTTTTTACCTAAAGTTGCGATATCCGACAGATCCTTAACATTTCCTTCATCTTCCTTACGAATGACAAGACCGGAAGCGCTCGCCCCGAGATATTCCTTCGGATAGATATACTTCTCTGCTCTGGCATCGGTATAAAATGCATTCTTTAGGCCAACATTATACTTTCCTGTTTCCACACCGATTAATAAATCATCATCCGTAGTAGGTATAAATTCAAATTCATACTCCGTCAGCATTTCATCGATTAATTTGAAAACTTCAACATCATAGCCTGCAGCTTCCCCGTTCTCATCTTGGTATGTGATGGGTTTCCCTGTCTGGGCATATGCTACCTTAATCTTTCTTACTTCATTACCAGCATTTTGATTATACGTTACTTTACCTTCCGGTTTTTTGGAACCGGATGCGCAACCGGTAGCAAATACCGCTAACACCAATGATAATATGGTAAATAATCTCAATTTTTTCATAATCTATTTCTCCTTTAATTTTAGTTTTTGCTTTTTATAACTGGTTTTCTAAGACTAAAATCAAAGGCAACATCGCTCACTTTTCCGATTTTTCTTACGTAGGAACGGATGATGAATATATTCATGATTGAGTATTTCCAGATATCCTAACATAATTTCATTTTCCTTTCATTATTCCTACTATTCTAGTATGATTACTAGGTATTATATTTGTATTACACAGTATATGCTCCAAACGTTAAAAAGTCAACAGAAAATTTGGGAATAAGAAAAAAATTGCCTTACCAATTCTATTTATCATGAATAAAATAAGATGCATTGGTAAGCCAATTTACTTGTCATGAATAAAAAACCATCGATTATATTTTTTTGTACATATAATCGATGGTTTTCTCATATAAGCTATTCTATTAGTATTGTCCACTCTGCCTGGGAACGAAAGCATCTTATCTATCCCACTTATCGCACAAGGAATTAATCTGATCGGCAAACTTAGCTAAATCTTTATTCGCTCCTCCCTTATTGCGCTGAATTACCAACATCAGACGTTTCCCTGCATTCACAAGACGTTCAAATGCAGAGATTGTTTTCTGCGTTTGCTTACCTCTGATAGCCGGAATTGGCTCACCTTTCACAAGGCATACATTGTTCAATAAATCATACGTGGTACCACTGTATGGCGCAACTGCATTGTATCCCAGATCCTTGCTGATATACTCCGTAAATTTCTCACAGACGATATCATCTCCATGAACAACAAACACTCTCTGGGGTTTCCTCTCAAAGCTTTGCAACCATTTTAGTAATCCCGCCAGGTCAGCATGTCCGCTAACACCGGCTAGCCTTTCTATATTGGCATTTACCTGAACCATTTCGCCAAATAGCTTAACCTCCGTGGCACCATCCAGTATCAATCTTCCAAGAGAACCCTCGGACTGATACCCAACAAAAAGAATCGTACTTTCCGGCCTCCATAAATTATGCTTTAAATGATGTCGTATCCTCCCTGCATCACACATACCGGAAGCAGCAATGATAACCTTAGGATCATCGTCAAAATTAATGGCTTTTGATTCTTCCGATGTAATTGTAGAAATCAATCCTGGAAAAGAAATCGGGTTGATACCCTTATTTGCCAATTCCATTGCCTCTTCATCAAAATAACCAATCATATTTTCATGAAATACCTGTGTCGATTCGATTGCAAGAGGACTATCCACATAAACTTTAAAATTATCATGCCCCTTCACCAGGTTGCTATCCTTAATCTTACGGATATAGTAAAGCAATACCTGTGTTCTGCCTACAGCAAAGGATGGAATTACAACATTCCCTCCTTTATCAAAAGTACTTTGCAATATTCGTGTAAGTTCAGCGATATAATCCGGACTTTCCCCATGATTCCGGTCCCCATAGGTGGATTCCATAACAACATAATCGGCCTCTTTAATATACTGCGGGTCATTTATCAGCGGTTGATTCCTATTGCCAATATCACCGGAAAACACAATTTTTTTACATTGGCCATTCTCTGTAACCCATACTTCAATACTTGCAGAGCCAAGCAGATGTCCAACATCGGTAAAACGAACCTCGATACCCTCATACAATTCAAATTTGACTCCATATTCGTAGGATACAAATCTACGTATGGTAGCCATGGTATCCTCCATATTATATATTGGTTCATAATGTTCCTTACCGGAGCGTTTTCCCTTTCGATTTCTCCATTCTGCCTCCATCACCTGAATATGGGCACTGTCACGAAGCATTAAATCGCATAAAGCAGCGGTGGCATTGGTTGAATAGATTTTACCCCGAAATCCTTGTTTGTATAGCAAAGGAAGTTTTCCTGCATGATCCATATGTGCATGGGTAAGAAGAACCGCATCCACTTCTGCCGCAGAGATGGGGAGTTCCTTATTTTCAAAAACATCTTTTCCCTGCTCCATTCCACAGTCAATCAGAATATGCCTGCCGCAGGCTTCCAGATAGAAACAGCTCCCCGTCACCTCATGGGTTGCACCTAAAAATGTTAGTTTCATAAAAACCTCCTTCTTTCGTAAAAGATAACGTTCTGCATATTTATAGTCATGTTAATTTCCACCGGACGCAACCATTATTTCCGTCTCATGCTCCGTATCATTTCCTTGGTTTCCTTATCCACACGCAACGATTCTGTAATCTTCTGTAAAGCCTTATGAAAAGTAAAATCATCTAAGTGATTACACTTTAGATATTCCAATGTCATCTCAGGTAGCTTAACGTAATACATGGATATTGCCCATGCCACAGCCATTTTTACATAATAACCATCATGCTTTATCCGATCAAAATGCGCAAAGGCTAGCGAAGCATACTCCGGTAACACAAAATAATTCAGCAGCATAACCACACCAAAGCGGATTTCATATTCCTGATCTGACATTAAATAAGGCTGAAGGAAATCCCAGAACTCCTTTCTGTATTGATTGGCTATTTTAAGACTGCTGCAAAAGCTGTCACAAACCGGCCAACAATCTATTAGGGGAACTAACTCTTTGGTTAAGCTTAAAACTTCCGTCAGGTCTGCTTTGCATTTCCCAATGACCATTCCTTGCAGCATCACTTCTTCCATAGAAAGTTGTTCTGTCGGGATCTCCTTCATCTCATTCAGATAGGCTCTCCAATCTCCTTTTGCAATCTCCGCAGCCAACTTTCTTAGTAGAGGAATACGAACCCCAAGAATATTCTTTTTTCCTGGTGTTAATGATCCCGTAAACTCTCTATATTTCTCATCTGCTAATTCATATAGTTTATCCCGAATGGATTGTCCTTTATCCATCATTAATTCTCCTTATCCTAATAGTACCTTTCTAAATATTAACGAACAAGCTGCATTAGTTTATTCTGATCTAAAATCTTAATTGTACCACGATTGACGGATACCATTCCTTCATTCTGAAAATATTTGAGCATACGGCTAACCACTTCTCTAGCAGTCCCCAAATCATTGGCAATCTTTTCATGGGTTAGTTTTAATGTATCCTTTCCCTCAATATTTTCCTGATCGAGCAGGAAATTTGCGAGCCTCTTATCCATACTTGAAAAGAGTGCCTGCTCCAATATCCACATAACATCCGAAAATCGTGAGGCCATCAATTCATTTGTAAACACCTGGACAGCAATCGTTTCATTTGCCAACTTCCGAAACAAAGGTGTCGGAATTAAATACGCTTCCGTTTCTTTTTCCACCTCAATGAATACATCAAAGGTAATACTTTTCAATATACAGGAGGCAGTGAATATACATACGTCTCGTTCAAACAATCGATATAGAGTAATCTCCCTTCCGCTTTCCGATACGATATATGCCCTCACCTGACCACAGCGAATCACAAACAACCCTGCACAGTTTTCTGAATCTCCGCGCATGGATTCTCCTACTTTGAAATGCTTTTTTTCAACGGTCTGCTGTAACATTTCCTTCTGCGATTTCGTTAAGTCTTTCCAAAAATTTAATGTATCCTGTAGATATTCAAGATCTTTCTTCCCAATCAATATTGATCCTCCAATCAATTGATAAATCCATTACCTATTCCATCTTTTGTATCTATAGCAATAACAATTTATGCTATGATGCATTCATATGCCTTCATTATAATATAAACCCAAGTAAAAATATAGTTGTAATAAATATTTCTAAATAACATAAAAAGGGAATGTATGCGGTTTGCACCATTCCCTTTCATTCTATTCCAACCATTTTTAATTTATATCCATTTTCCATAAATAAATATCATTAAACTTCTAACATTCTAAGGATATCTTTTTTTGGCCTTACTCCAACCGCAGTAGCTGAAACTTTTCCATCCTTAATCACCATAAGGGTCGGTATACTCATAATACGGAACTTGGAAGCCAATTCGCTTTCCTCGTCAACATTAATTTTTCCAACTTTGGCTGTACCCTTCATTTCTTCGGCAATCTCTTCCACAGTTGGAGACACCATACGGCAAGGTCCGCACCAGGATGCCCAAAAGTCCAATAATACCGGTTGTTTAGAATTTAAAACTTCTTCATCAAAATTATTCTTGGTAATTTTTATTGTAGCCATAGATCCTCCTTTTATCATTAAACTTACTCATTAGATGATGGAACATAAATTCCTTTTGACGATTTCAATATAACATACCGGTAAGAAGGATTCCGTGATGATATCACAAAATTTTATTTATCAGTGCTTATTAACCCTTTTATCATAATTGATCTTCCCCGCAAATATATTACTATTGTAACATATAGGAGAGGTACGGCAAATGTATGCACCGATAAATCCGGTAACTAACCCTACGGATGAAGAAAGGCATATGATATTAAGAAACAATTTAGAAAGTGTAGACCGACCGGAGGATTTTGCGTATATACTGAAAAACTTAAGCCCTCCACCGGACATAACAACGATTATACCGGCAGGAGGAATGCGGGGAGTGAAAATTGGCATCATCGGTGGTGGTGTAGCAGGAATGTCTGCCGCTTTTGAACTGCGGAAACTTGGTGCCGATATTACGGTTTTAGAAGCCTCAGATGATCGGATTGGTGGAAGAATTTATACCCATTATTTTGATAAACAAGGGAAATTATATGCCGAATTTGGTGCCATGCGAATCCCGGTGTCCCATGAAACCACATGGCATTACATCAATCTGTTCCGATTGCAAACGGTATCTGCGGTATCCCCTGTTCGTAATACCTTCCGTTATGTACATAATACAAGAATGCGGATCTCAGAATCGGTTGAACAATATCTTTATCCCAAATACGAACTAACACCGCAGGAACTTAAAACTCCTTGGAATACCATCATGGACTATGCCTTTGATGATCAAATTCGTAAGCTACCCCCTGCAATCCGGGCTGAAATCATTCAGGTACTACCAACCTATTCTCCCGAATACCTTCCTTTTATCAATACAAGTATCAGACAATACTTAGAAAACTTAGGATTAAGTCAAGGCGCTATAAGCCTTCTGTCCGGCCTTTCTCCAATGGTTGGTTCTATTTTGGAAGCCAGTTACGATGAAGTACTTAGTGATGATTATACATTAGACTATCAAAACGTATATCTTATGGCCGGCGGGTTTGTTAACCTTCCATTAGCATTTTATGATACCTTTCATCATCGATATCCTCCGCAATATGCCGGTATATCGCCTTCGTCACTTGGTAGTGTTACTTATAAGCAAGGTTGCTGTGTAACCGGTATCTATCAGTCGGCTTACCGCGATAAAATCATTGTCCGCTATTCTAATAATAAACTAGTGAAAGAGACTGCTGAAATTTATGACTATGTAATTTGTACCCTCCCTTATTCGGCTTTGCGGGAAGTAGAAATCAAACCGTACTTTAGTAATTTGAAAATGCAAGCTATATATGAATATAATTATAATAACGCATTAAAAACAGCTTTTCTATGTAACCGACGTTTCTGGGAAAGAGATACGGAATACGGGAATATCCTAGGTGGTATTTCATATACGGATCTTCCGATTCAGTCCATCATCTATCCCATTGTTCATAATCACTGTACGGATGATATTTTATACTCACCGGAAGAGCCCGGTGTACTTTTGGCTTCCTACAATTTCAATCGGGATTCCACTCGTTTAGGAAATCAGGATGTCTTCCGACGATATCAGGTAATACGGGAAAACGTCGAAGAAGTCCATGGTTTGCCAAAGGGTTTCCTCAATACCATTGTAGAAGCAGCCAAAACCGTGGAATGGAACCGGGAACCGAATTTCCGTGGTGGATTTGCATTAGCTTTGCCGGGGCAAAAACAACTTTTTTCTTATGAAATGCAAAAACCGGAATTTAATAAACACTTATTCTTTGCCGGGGAGCATATATCAGCAAAGCATGGATGGGTTCAAGGTGCCTTACAGACAGGAAAGTCCGCTGCCAATCAACTGGCATCCGCCTATCTTGAAAAGAATAGCGAATGATTTTTTCCATTCGCAGACTTTTTGTCGCTGTTGGTACATAAGGTTGTGACGACTTATCTGGCACAGCCTTATGTACCGTTACATGAGACAACCAAGCGAATGCATGTCTGCGTTGAATAAAATCATTCGCTATTTTTATATAGGATAAACATTGATTTTTTATCCTCCAATATTCCTCCAATGCTCATACGTTTCGTGCAATTCTATATATGCATTGGTTTTATCCTTTGCCTGAATTGCACCACGAAGCCGAGCTATACTTTGATAGATGCTATCCATCTCACTTTTTTCCGCACTAAATTGGACACGATTTGCAACCTTTTCCCATGCACTGGATAAAATCTCACAATTCTTATCAGCATTCTCCCAATCTTCCTCTTCGACACTATCTAAAACTTGCTCAATTGATCCGGGTATATCGTCATTCTCTGTAATCGGTTTCTTTAAATAATTATCACTAAGCATAACCAGAATAAAAATTGCAAGTGCAACGATTGGTATAGCCTTGACTAAGAAACTTCTCATAATTGCTTACCTCCTTAATAGGGACCTTTATAATCTCCCATATCCAATGGTTTTTGAATATGATCTTCATACTTATCGATATAAAGGGTACCTTCCTCATTCAGAGTAGCCAGGAAGACTTCCGATATTTGACTGATGCCTTTCTTTTTCAGTTCTTTCATAAGCCATGCTTTGTCTTTTTTCAGTTGCCTTAAATTTTCTTCAAATAATATTCCATCATAGATAATTTCCGTACTGATCCCTTTTTTCTGCTTCTTGATATTCATATCTTTCGCCGTTAAAGGTTCATTTTCCGGTTTTTTCAGAACGGATAATTGCCCATTGGGTTCGATAATTGCAAAATCCACCTCGGAAACGTCAAATATTTCCTTATTTCTTAGAAGAACCAGAACATCCGATACTCTATATTTCATCTTTTTTAACGTATTTTCTAATATCTTGCCATTCATGATTATAACCGTAGGTTCACCCTCAATATACTTCGCTGCATATCTCCATTTCATGGAAATCCACTCCATAAGATATCCCAGTCCTGCCCAACAAAGCAATCCTATCCAATGTGGCCATGCCCTACTGGATAAATCCGTCGTTAAACTGGCTGCGATTGATCCAATGGTTATGCCAAGTACATAATCGAAAAAAGTTAATTGGCTGATTTGCTCCTTACCTAGCACCTTGGCAAAGATAAGAAGTGTAAAAAATGAAATTATAGAACGAACTAAAACAACCAAGCCTTCATTCAACCTTAATTCCTCCTAAATTAAAATTTCTGATTAAGCATTTAATTATTTATCAAAGCTTCTCTTTATTATTGCGTGTAAAAGATTATTTATCTGCCTTATTTTCAAAACTCAAATCAACAAAATGCTCCTTCTCAACTTCCACTAATATTGGAGCATTCGCTGTATGATTTGCTTTCTTAGCATGAAAAAGATTGGCTGTTCGATCCTCGTCAAAACGTATCCTTTCCTTATTCTTTTCCACCTTCGGGTCCGGGATCGGAATCGCGGAGAGCAAAGATTTCGTATAAGGATGGATTGGGTTCCGATAAAGATCTTCACTTCGTGCTATTTCCACCATATGCCCAAGATACATCACACCAACACGATCGGAGATGTGTTTGACCATGGACAAATCATGGGCGATAAATAAATACGTCAGTTTTAATTCCTTTTGCAGCTTAATTAATAGATTTACCACTTGCGCCTGTATAGAAACGTCCAACGCTGAGATTGGCTCATCACATACAATAAACTCCGGTTCAATCGCCAGTGCTCTGGCAATTCCTATCCTTTGCCTTTGCCCTCCAGAAAACTCGTGGGGAAATCTTGATGCATGCTCCTGATTTAATCCTACCATCTCCAGCAATTGATAAATTCGCTCCAGCCGTTTCTTTCCGGTATATAGATGATGAATATCAATTCCTTCCCCAATAATATCGCCAACGGTCATTCTGGGATCTAATGAAGCATAGGGGTCCTGGAATATCATCTGCACCTTTCGATGAAACTCCTTTTTCTCTTTTTCTTTTAGCTTATGGATATCAACACCATTCATTAGAACCTGTCCGCTGGTTGGTTTATATAATCCCATAATCGTTCTGCCCACGGTAGTTTTCCCGGACCCGGATTCTCCCACAAGCCCAAAGGTTTCGCCTTTATAAATATGAAATGTAACATCATCCACCGCACGCAGAACAATATCTCCGATATTAAAATATTTCTTTAAATGTTTGATCTCAAATAAAATTTCATTAGTCATGATTAAATCCTCCAAGCATTGGTCTTTCCACTCTCGGTGAATCAGGATGTTGAAGCCAGCAATGAACTTCTTGGGTTTCACTAATTTTGGTTGCCTCCGGGAAAATATCCTTACAGATTGCCATGACATAAGGACATCTGGTGGCAAATGGGCATCCTTTCGGCGGATTTAACAGATCCGGTGGTGTACCTCGAATCGAATAAAGCTCATTTTTATGTTCGGTTTCTAACCTTGGTACCGATTGAAGCAGAGCCCAGGTGTAAGGCTGCCAAGCATTATAAAAGATTTCATCTACCGTTCCCCGCTCAAGAATAACTCCGGAATACATTACTTGCACTCGATCAGCCGTGCCCGCAACAACCCCCAAGTCGTGGGTAATCAAAATTACTGCTGTACCCAGCTTCCTCTGCAAATCCTTAATTAACTCCATAATATCGGCTTGAATCGTAACATCCAAAGCTGTTGTAGGTTCATCGGCGATGAGAATTTCGGGATTGCAGGAAAGAGCAATTGCTATCATAACCCTTTGCCCCATTCCACCGGAAAACTCATGCGGGTATTGATTCGCTCTTTTTTCGGCATTTGGAATATTAACCAGTTTAAGCATCTTTATCGCTTCATCAAAAGCTTCATTCTTGCTGATGCCTTTATGAAGAATTAAATTTTCCGCAATTTGATACCCAATTTTCATGGTTGGGTTTAAGGAAGTCATGGAGTTTTGAAATATGAGACTAATCTCGGATCCACGGATTTGCCTTAACTCTTTCTCCGAAGCTGTTACAAGATTCTTCCCTTTATAAAGAATTTCCGATCCCTCCAGGATTTCCCCGGGTGGGATTTGAATCAGTCGCATAATCGACATTGCCGTTACACTTTTTCCACAGCCGGATTCCCCTACAATCGCCAGGGTCTCATTTTTATTTAAATGAAAATTCACACCCCGTACTGCATGAACTTCACCAGCATAGGTATGAAAAGATACTCTCAAATTTTTCACTTCCAAAATCGGTTCCATACCATATCTCCTTATCTTCAAATTCAATATTAGTCTTTCAAATTGAAGAATACTTATGCAAAAAAACAATTTATAATTAGCAACCCGGGCTTCTATTTTTCTATCCGCAATAAAATTCGTAATTCCTTCGTACGCGCACAAAAGAAAAAGTATATTTGCTAAAAAACGTGATTTTAATCAAATAATTTAACGCATAATAGCACTATAATGAAAACTGGACTTATGAAATTAAATTAGTAAGGTGGGATAAATTCATGAATAACACGATTGTCATTATAGGCGGAGGTGTAGCTTCCGTTAATGCAATGAAAGCCATTCGAGAAGTAGATAAATCATCCAATATACACCTTGTTTCAAACGAGCCGTATTATCCATATTATCGTATTAAATTAACCAAAGTGATGTTTGGCCCCCTTGATATTGACAAAATCATGCTGCAAAAACCAGAATGGTATGATCAAAACAATATCCAGCTCCATTTAGGAAGGGATGCCATAGCTATTGATACAGAGAAACATACGGTTACCCTAGATAATGGCGAGGAATTGGTATATGATCAGTTGCTGTTGGCGAATGGCGCAAGTAACAACATCCCCCAAGTAGAAGGAATTGAAAAAGAAAATGTATTTAGTATTCGTAAACTTACCGATATCGAAGAAATCAAAAAACATATTGCTAATAAAAATGATGTCCTATGCATCGGTGGCGGCATTCAGAACTTGGAGGCCGCATGGGCAATCCGTTCCCAAGGAAAGAACGTTACCATTGCAGAATTTCAAGATCGATTAATGCCAAGACAACTGGATAGAAAGGCTTCCGAAATCTTAAAGAAAGCCGTACAGGACAGCGGAATAAAAATCCTATTAAACACGGAAATAACTAAGATTAACGGGACAGGCAAAGTCCATGGCGCGGTAACCAAAGACGGCGCACCAATCGAATGCGATATGGTTATCTATTCGGTAGGTGTGAAACCTAATATTCATCTATATGAAAATACACCAATTAAGATTAACAGAGGCGTTGTTGTAGACCAATATATGAGGACAAGTGTTGAAAACATCTACGCCGCTGGAGATGTTGCTGAAACTAGTGGCGGTATGGCAGGTCTTTGGAGTATTGCCATGGAACAAGGAAAGATCGCAGGAAAAAACATGACCGGAATGAATACCTCTTATACCAACGTTATTCCCGTTACCAATATGAATGCTTTTCATTTATCGGTATTTTCAATCGGCAATATTGATGAGGCCGGTGCTTCCCATACAATAACGGAAGAAGCTGTTGACGGAAGTTCCTATACTCGAATCTTTATTAAAGATCATATCCTTGTAGGAGCTATCGTGATCGGCAATCCGCAAAACAACACCCTCATAAAGAAGTTCATCGATAACCGAATGAAACTTCCTAACATGGATTATACACATATCACTTTAGAAGAGTTTATTACGAACTTGCGGAATGTCTAGCGTATGTAATGGCTAAATATCATGAATAAAACCTGCTATATGAAACACTCTTTTCCCTTTAGAAGCGTTTCGTATAGCAGGTTTTTTATTATCATATTCCAGTTCCGTTCTATTTTAGTTTATGTCTTATCCTACTCCAGATACTTTCCTGAAAGTACTCATATGCCCAGTCGTATATATAGAGTAGTATTTGTCCACCCATGAGAAGAGGCAAAAGCATCATTTTACTGATTCCCCCCTGTAATACAAGTTTGGGCATAAACAGCAGGATTGGCAGATACATCAGGTTAAATACCATATATTTAATAATCCAAAAGGCGGTACTCCGATTGGTGATAGCCTTAGCCTTGGCTAACTTCTCCCATGCAAATTCTCTGGCAACAATATATAATCCCATTCCGCCATAGGTAAGGCAATAGAGCTTATATGGTGCCAGTATAAACCCAAGGAGTACACTTGCTATGTAAAACCCAATACCTAAGCTAATGCCAACTTCACGGATTGCTATGCCTACACAGAAAGCTGCTGCCCCCAGCAGAAAAAGCGTATTAAACGAAAAGACTTCACTAAGGATTACGAGTATAACATCTACCGAAAGCAAAAGGCCAAGAAATGCCATCTTCTTTGCATTTAGCAGCATGAAATCAAATCGCCTCCCATACACTCACATAGCGTGTCTGCACACCACAAATCACAACATAAACTCCCCAAATCATAGCCTGTTCCGCTACCCATACGAGTGCTTTGGTATCTTTGGCTGCGCCACTGCAACTGGTTTAATAGATTTCGATATTCCACATTACCAGGCTCCATATTCACAGCCTGCTGGGCATGATTGATTGCCTCGATATTATTTCCCATCCCGGCGTTGGCAATTGCACTTAAGTAAAACCATCTTGCATTACGATTACTCATTCCCGCTAATACGTTAAGTGCTTCTCTGTAATGCCCATTATTAATATAGTTGTAAACCGCCTGCATTTTTATATAATCCTCATCTGTATCTCCAGTATAATTACTATGACCATAGGTGTAAGTATTTGCATTAGAAAATCCTCCGCCTTCCCTTTGCCTCATGATCTGGTCATAGGCTTCCTGGATTTCCTTAAATTTTTCCTCTGCTAATTCCGATAGCGGATTATCAATATAGGAATCTGGATGATATTTTCTACTTAATTCACGATAGGCTTTCTTTACTTCATCGTTAGATGCATTTGGGGAAATCCCAAGCACTTTATATGGATCATTTATCATTCTCGTATCCCTTCCTTATGCATTTTCTCTTTCTGTATCGTTTTATACCTGGACCAAACACCTTCATATAAAATATTTCGAATAATATCAACATCCATTAAACAAGGCAACATTTCAAACTCACTGGTACATTCCGCCAGCATGCTGGTAAGCATTCCTTTACATTTCTCTTCGAAATCCTTCTCTTTACTTAACAGTATCAATGGATTATAACGATGATTCTTCTTATCTTTTTCCAAATCATCATAGGCATCCATTATATAAATGAATTTACCCAGATAAAATCCTATTTTCCTTAGCTTTTCTCCCCAATGGTCCTGCTTATAATCAAAAAGCTCTGCCATTAATTCACCAAAGCAACGGGAAACCATATCGATATTTAGCTCATTGTTTCTTTCACATTCGCTTAATTGTTCTATCCCTTGTTTAATTGCATTACACTGTCTGGGATATTGCTTACAGATATTACGATAATATCGTTTCAGTATTTTCGCACCGGCAAGACCGGCGACACTTTTATCATCCTGCCAATCATCCAATAGATGATAATACGTTAATACAATATTCATATCCGCTACATAGTTTGTAAATTCATTTTGCAAAGTAGCATGCTTTTGTAATGGGTGAACAATGCAACGATACTGCTCTAACTTCGTTTCACTTTCATAGAGGGAAGTTAGAAGAAGGATTAGAAATGTCATATCATAGGATAAGGTCATCTGGCCAAGCGGACGATATCGTTCTTTTAACGTCTTACATAAACCGCAATAGTAGGCTTTATATTTATAATAATCTTTCACTTTTAATTCAGGTTTATAGATATTAACATAACCAAACATGGTTCCTCCACAATGATACAACGCTGCACTGATTTTGCTTTACGTTTCTTATTGCTTATTACCTTTTAAGACTTGTATAAAGAGTAACCTTGATTTCCTGTTCATCCAAATTATAAATTTTTACTAGTATATCATATTTACCTTTTGATTTGAATAAAGCTACAAAATTTTAAGAAATTTATAATCTATATATTAGAATTCATAACGAAACTGCATCTATTTGTCATTTCCTTACCTGATAATAATTTATGTTTGCATATGAATTGAATAATTTTTTCCATGAATTTCATAAATCTATGGTATAATTAAATCATTACGTTGTTAAGAAAGGTACGATGATATTGCTTAAGAAAAATTTCTTCTCTGTTGAAGGCATGATTAAAGCACAGCAGGTAATTGGAGATTTGCCTGCAACGAAACTTGTTTATAATAACTTTTTAAAAATGGCATGGCCATCTGCCATGGAAGCATTATTGGTTGGCCTTGTAGGCTCAGTCGATACTATGATGGTTGGTACCATGGGAACGAATGCCATTACTGCCGTAGGTATTACCAATCAACCAAAATTAATCCTGCTCGCAGTAATCTTCTCATTAAATACCGGCATTACAGCTGTAACCGCACGTAGAAAAGGACAAAATGATCAAGCTAATGCCAACCGCACCCTCCGTAATGGAATACTGTTAAGTTTAATTGCATCTTTATTGATGGCAACCATAGGTTTCATATTGACAAAACCAATCCTCCTCATCGCAGGTGCTGATCCTTCCTATCTATCCGATGCGATAAATTATTTTCGAGTGATTATGATAAGTATACCATTCCAGGCATTAAACCTAACCATTAATGCCGCCCATAGGGGCTGTGGAAAAACCAAGATTTCAATGTATACCAATGTGGTAAGTAATATCATTAATATCATTTTCAATTACCTATTAATCAATGGTATTGGTCCATTCCCACGATTGGGTGTAAAAGGTGCAGCAATCGCAACAGCAATGGGTGCTTTCGCGGGATTCGTAATCTCCCTGTATACTTTGTTTCATAAAGATTCCTATCTGAATATATATTACAAGGCAGGATGGATACCGAAAAAGGAACACTTAGATCCTATCTTTAAAGTTAGTGCCAGTGCCTATGTGGAACAAGTATTTATGCGAATTGGTTTTTTAGCATACGCTGCTATTGTCGCACGACTGGGAACCACAGAATATGCAACTCACCTTATTTGCATGAATATTCTTTCACTTTCCTACTGCTTTGGAGATGGTTTGTCCGTAGCTGCTTCCTCCCTGGTTGGGCAGAATCTGGGTGCAAAAAGACCGGATTTGGCCATCATCTATGGCAAAACCGGTCAGAGAATCGCATTTATGATTTCTACTGGAATCTTTTTTATATTCCTGTTTGGACGATTTTTTTTGGTATCCTTATTTAGTACCGAGACAGAGGTTATCGCTCTCGGGGCAAGTATCATGGTTCTTGCCGCTCTGGGTACCCATTTTCAGACTTCCCAAGTGGTACTTTCCGGTTGTCTGCGAGGCGCAGGCGATACAACCTTTGTTGCCATTACTTCCTTCATCAGTATTGCTGTTATTCGTCCGCTATTAACCTGGTTACTTTGCTTTCCAATGGGATTTGGACTCCATGGTGCATGGATTTCTCTGATTCTTGACCAATTCTTCCGTATGGCTACCAGCATAAAGCGTTTCTCTGGAGGAAAGTGGACCGCGATTAAATTATAAACCCAATGTAAAAATCATGATTAGTAAAGATGTTGATATGAGCATTTTTACTTTGAACCAAACTAGGAATGATTCAGACAGGAATGCCATTGCTATTCGTCCGTCTTAGAAAGAATTTTATACTAGATGCTTTATTAATGGAGGTATAATGAATGTTACAAAAGACAAAATCAATTATTACAATAATCTTATCTATATTACTATCTATTTTCGTCAGCACATCGCAGGCATTTGCCAAACCACAGATGCAATTAAGCCAAAATAATTTAAAACTATATGTAAATGATCAATATGATATTAATATCAAGAATAAAATAGCTGGTAGTAAATTTTTGTGGACAAGTAGTAATACAGATGTAGCAATAGTAAATAAAAATAATGGAATAGTTAAAGCTGTTGGAGTTGGCGAAGCTGTCATTAAATGCGAAATTACCTTGCCGAATCAGTCAAAACAACTTCTACAATGTGATGTTGTAACAATTGATAAACCAAAATTTTTTCAGAATCGTTTAATGGCTCATGCTTTGGGTGGATATGAAGGTAATATATATAATAATACAGAGGAGGCATTATTAAATTCTATAAAAAATGGTTATCATTTTATAGAGGTCGATATAACTTTGACAGCCGACAACAAATTAGTATGCTCCCATGGATGGGATAAAGCAACCTGCGAAGCTACCGGTGTAAAATATACAGGAAAAGCACCCACATATAATGAATTTATGAATTGGAAAATCCAAGGTAAGTATAATACGATTGATGCTAAAACTGTTATTGAGTATATGAGAAAATATCCTAATTTATTAATTGAAATAGATTTAAAAAAATTTAATGCAAAGAAAACCAAAATTATGATTGAGCAATTAGTTGATCTTTGTAATAACGATGCAACAATTCTTGATAGAATTTTAATGCAGTTTACATCAGAAGAAGCATTTTATGCTATAGAAGAGGTTTATCATTTTAAATACTATCAATATTTTACATATAAAAGTAATATTAAAGATAATTTAAATCATGTCATTGATTTTTGCAAAAAGAATAATATTACTTCTATTGCTGTAAACCATACCGTATTAACAGATAGTATGATAGATTTCATCAAATCAAATAATTTTTATTTGTTAGCTTTTACGATTGATGATCCAAAATTAGCAAGTAAGTTTTTGGATAAAGGTGTGGATACTATTTGCACAAATTTTATTACTTATGAGAATTTAAAATTTGGATTTTAATAGCTTTTAAACGAGATGAATTGGCAAGCCAATTACTTGTCATGAATTAAAGCTTCCTTATTGGATGTAACCAAATAAAATTATTTAGCAAGGCAGTTTTATAGCCTTGCTATTTTTATGCAGCGGATGGTTATGTCTATTAAAATAATTTTAGAAATATTAGAATGATTCTTGCAATCTAAATAATCTCCTCTCCTTAATGGCATAATAATCGTATTAAATTGATTTTAATGATTCAAATCGTATCATAAGGAGTGTTTATCATGATAGTAACCACGGAACATGTAACCAATAAAGGGCAAGGCACAACACGAATTCCCAATCGATTAATTAATGAAAAGTCACCCTACTTGCTTCAGCATGCTTTTAATCCGGTAAATTGGTATCCTTGGTGTGAGGAAGCCTTTGAGAAAGCAAAGAAAGAAAATAAACCTATCTTTTTAAGTATCGGCTATTCCACATGTCACTGGTGCCATGTGATGGCGCAGGAATGCTTTGAAGACGAAGAGGTTGCAGCCATTTTAAATAATGCCTTTATAGCAATCAAAGTGGATAAAGAGGAGCGGCCCGATATCGATACCGTTTATATGACGGTATGTCAGGCAACTACCGGTCATGGTGGCTGGCCATTAACGATTCTCATGACACCGGACCAAAAGCCATTCTATGCCGGTACCTACTTCCCGAAAGAATCTCGCAATGGCATTGTTGGACTTATAGATCTGCTTTCCCAAGTAGCCTTTGAGTGGCGTGAAAATAAGGAAGAATTAATTCAAACCGGCAATCAGCTTGCTGCAATTATGAAGCGGGAATTTGAGACCCGAACCGATACCGGCACCGTTTCAAAGGATCTTATTAGTCTTGCGGTAACCCAGTTTCAGCAGAGCTTCGATCATGATTTTGGCGGATTTGGCAATGAACCCAAATTTCCCACCCCGCATAACCTTATGTTTCTCCTTCGCTATGCCTGCCTGGAACAAGACGAGCAAGCTTTATTCATGGTGGAAAATACCCTGAAGCATATGTACCGCGGCGGTATCTATGATCACATTGGCGGCGGTTTCTCAAGGTACTCCACGGATGCCAAGTGGCTAGTACCTCATTTTGAAAAAATGCTTTATGACAATGCTCTACTTGCTATTACTTATGCGGAAGCATATCAATACACGAAGAACCCGTTATATTGTATGGTAACAGGGCAAATCCTCAAGTACATCCGCAGGGAAATGAGGTCTCCGGAAGGTGGTTTCTACTGTGCTCAAGATGCCGATAGCGAAGGTGTGGAAGGCAAATACTATGTTTTTACACCGGAAGAAATCAATAAGGTATTGGAAAATAAAGATGCGTCCTTCTTCTGTGATTATTTTGATATCACCAAGGAAGGTAATTTTGAAGGAGCTTCCATTCCGAATTTGATCAAAGCTCCTGAGCTAAAATCAGATAACGAAAGAATCATCCATTGCTGTGAAAAGATCTATCAGTTCCGCCAGGATCGTAGTACGCTCCATACAGACGATAAAATATTAACTTCCTGGAACGCTCTGGCAATTATGGCATTTGCCAAGGCGGCAAGAATACTGCAAATGGATGAATACCTGGATATTGCCCGGAATGCTGTTGAATTTATCAATCGCCATCTAATGGATGAGAAGGGCTGCCTCTATGTACGCTATCGTGATGGCAGTACCGATTTTCCAGGGAATCTTGATGATTATGCATTCTTTGCAATGGCATTATTAGAAATGTATGACTCCACTTTTGAACTGCAATATCTAAGACAAGCTACCGAAATCACAGATAAAATGATTGAAAAGTTCTGGGACGAGAGAGGCAGTGGATTTTTCCTTACCGCTAAAGATGCTGAAGCATTAATCTATCGTCCGAAAGAAGTATATGACGGTGCTATTCCTTCCGGTAATTCCGTTGCTGGGTATGTCCTTCAAAGATTATCCCATATCACAGCCTGCTCTCGCTATAAAGAATATGCTGACAAACAACTAAACTTCCTTGCAGGCGAAGTAAAGGACTACCCATCCACTTATAGCTTCTCGCTGATCGCATTTATGTGCGCATTATATCCTCCAAAAGAGATTATATGTGTTGCTGCGGAAGATACCGGTAAAAAGGGTGGTAGCCAGGATTCCGATGCGAAGATTAATATTACCGAGCTAACCAATTATCTTGCAGAACATTTTGAACCGAATACCGTTGTTCTATTAAAAACAGAAAGCAATGCAGAAGAGCTCCAGAAGTTAGCTGCTTATACGAAGGATTATCGTATGATCAATGATCGGGTAACCTACTATCTCTGTGAGAATCATAGCTGTTATGCCCCGGTGAATGAGCTGAAAACCAAAGTAACATCGGATTTTAAGATTAATGTATAATATTATAAAGATACAATGAGATAACAAATTTATAATCATACATGAAAATGGGTGCGATAAACTATAATTTGGTTCAACCTTAGTTTTATCGCACCCTTATCAATTTACATTAAGTTTTTTACTTATCCTAATTTAAGGCTAATCATAATATCATTCCTGCTGTTTACCATTCTTAAATGTTATGATTAATTTAGGTAATATTTGTAAGAGTTCGCCTTCAACAGGATCAGGAAATGCTTCTTCTTATTGCTTCGTAGATACTGCAACATAATAAGTTGTTCCTAATACTATTTATACATGCTCATATATTCTCCGTGTGCTTCAATTAATTCATCACACATTTTTACAATATCATCAATGGATAGTTCCGCTGCGGTATGAGGATCTAACATTGCAGCCTGATAAATGTGTTCCTTCTTCCTAGTTCTTGCAGCTTCAATCGTCATAAGTTGTACATTGATATTGGTCATATTCATCGCTGCCAGCTGCACCGGTAATCTTCCTACATGGCATGGGTGGATACCAAGTCCATCAATCAAGCATGGCACTTCCACACATGCTTCAGCCGCAAGATTGTCAATCAGACCAGTATTTAAGACATTACCGCCAATCTTAATCGGTTTATTAGTAACAACCGCTTCCATGATATAGGATGCATACTCATTAGAACGCTCGTGTGTAATCTTTCCATCCTGTAAGATGTTGTCTCTCTCCTGTTCCCAACCTTTCATCTGGTTTACGCATCTTCTAGGATACTCATCCAGAGGAATATTGAATTGATCTATAAGCTCAGGGTATTTCGATTTGATAAAGAAGGGATTATATTCTGCATTATGTTCACTGGATTCCGTACAATAGTAGCCAAGATGCTTTATGTATTCATAACGTACCATATCATTATGTTTTCCACTCGCATTTTTTCCCGCTGCCCGCTTCCGAATCTCCGGATACAAGTCATTTCCCTCTTTGTCCCTGATATCCAGAAGCCATGCCATATGATTAATGCCTGCAATCAGCTCACGTCTTCCTTCCAATTTATCTTCCATTCCAAGACCCTTCAGTAAATGTTCTGAACACACCTGAACGCTGTGGCATAATCCAATAGTTCGAATATTGGTATATCTTTGCATATATCCAGTAAGTATTGCCATTGGGTTTGTATAGTTTAGGAATAAAGCATTCGGGCAGACTTCCTCCATATCTCTTGCAAAGTCTTCCAGAACAGGAATGGTCCTAAGACCACGCATAATACCGCCGATACCTAAGGTATCTGCTATCGTCTGTCTTAAACCATATTTCTTAGGGATTTCAAAGTCAATTATCGTACATGGATCATAAAAGCCAACCTGAATCGCATTGACTACAAAGTCTGCTGATCTAAGCGCTTCCTTTCTGTTCTCGACTCCAAGATAAGTCTTAATGGTTGCTCTGGAATTATTCACATTCCTGTTGATTGCCTTAAGAATTATTTCTGAATCCTCCAACCTTTTCGCATCAATATCATATAGCGCGATCTCCGCATCACGAAGGGATGGTGTGCACATGCAATCACCCAATACATTTCTTGCAAAAACCGTGCTTCCTGCTCCCATAAATGTAATCTTAACCATGGCTTACCTCCTTGCTTGTATCTTTTTTCTCATTATATAATACTACCTATCTTATTACTATGTATTATCTTACATATATTTGGTATTAAGTTAGTGACAAGTTATATGATAACAGCTGCAAAAGCTAAAACAGGTTTACGGAATATAGATTTCCAATTTACCAATGCAAATATGTTAATAATAGAAATGGCAGTGAAGAATACGATTTATCAAATAATCATATTCCATCACTGCCAATTGCAAACGGTTTATATAAAGTGATTAGTCATTCAAATACTTCTTTAATGTCGCTCTAACAGCACCTTTTCCGGCGATCATTTCCTGGAACATGCCTTCAATTTTATCATTAAGGCCAACCTGATAGAGATCAACTGCAAAAATCTTTTGATTAGAAAGGATTGGTTTTAGAACATCTTTCGGCATAGTATCCCCAAGTTTAATATCTTTTACATAACCTTGCAGCTCTTCCAGCATTGGATCCGGACTAGGATTGAATGTATTGCCTTCATCATTGATACCCATCAGATATCTGCACCAGCCTGCGATTGTAAGCGGGATAAAGGTAAGATCCTTTACATTTAAGTGCCCGCTATTAACATAAGCTTTCATTGTTTCACCGAAGCGAATCGGAATCTTCTGAGAGGTATCGGTAGCAATTCTTTGAGGCGCATCCGGCATAAATGGGTTCGGAAGACGACGATTAATAACAGCATCTATGAATTCCTGAGGATCCAACACACCCGGATTAACAACAACAGGCATACCTTCCGTATATCCAATCTTGTTTACTAGTTTATTTAATTCCGGATCACGCATCTCTTCCCAGATGGTATTATAGGATAGGAGACATCCAAAGATTGCGAGCGCCGTATGAAGCGGGTTCAGACAGGTACATACTTTCATCTTCTCTACCTTATCTACCGTTTCTCTATCCGTGAAAATGATACCTGCTTTCTCTAGCGGTGGTCTGCCATTAGGGAAGGCATCTTCAATAACGAGATACTCTGTTTCCTCCGCATTAACAAAAGGTGCGGTATACGTATTTTTGCTTGTAATAATAAGATCGGTATCTTCAAAGCCGTCTTTACTTAGCATTTCCTTAACTTTATCATCCGGTCTTGGTGTGATTTTATCAATCATGGACCAAGGGAATGTAACCTTTGCCGGATTGGTAATGTACTGCAAGAACTTTTCCTCTGCAAAACCGTTATTTACCCAGTTCTTTGCATATGCTTCTACTGCTGCAAAAAGTTTATCACCATTGTGGGAACAGTTGTCCATACTTACCATAGCAATTGGCGCTGCACCTTTCTGATATCTCTCCAGTAAGAGAGCAGTCACTTTACCCATGATGTTCATTGGTTGCTTTGGTCCCTCTTTAAAATCATTGCTAACCACATCCAAATACTCTCCTTTGGAGTTAACAAGGCTATATCCCTTTTCTGTAATCGTAAAGCTAGCCATCTGTAGCGAAGGATTTGCAAAGATTTCTTTTAAACGCTCCCAATCGTTAACATTGGTACTATCTGCTACCAAAGATTCAACAACACTTCCGATTACCTTCTTTTCTATCGTGCCATCGGATTTTAATAATACCAACAGACTCAAATCGTCATATGGTTTATATGCCTTTTCAATGATTTCATAATCGAATCCTTCTGCTACGATTACACCTTTATCATAGGTTTTACTGTTTAAGACCTCTTGCAATCCTGCTGCCGGGAAACCACGAAAGATATTACCTGCACCAAAATGTATCCAAGTGGGATTTTCTTTGGTATTCTTTCTTACTAACTCTCGGTCATATTCCGGGATTTCATAACCTTTTTCCTTCCATGATGCATCATAATTTACTAACTTCATCTTTACACACCTTTCTTTCATATTATCAAAGTCGTATAGAAGCCAAATGTTCTTTCAATTAAAATTTTACTCCTTTATTAGAATACCCTATACCAAACAAATAATAATGCCGATTCCATATTCTAATAATTTTTGCTGATTAGCCGAGTTATTACCCATCTTTTCCCGGGAAATGAATACAGCTAAATTAGTAAATATGAATTATATAACTAGTATACTAGATGCAAGTATTTTATTTCAAGTAATATTTATATCAATTATGGCATTATTTTTTGTTACTAATAAACGAATCAATTTCCGAATATCCCCTTTAATTTTCAACATTCAATAGAACAGAATAAAAAGGCATAAGAGATTGCCTCTCTTATGCCTTTTTATTCTATACAAGTATTTTAGTTTACCTGCTATTTTGAATTCAGCGATTATTTCTTATTTTATTCTAGTCAAGAACTACCGTTTCCTTTGCAATAAGCACCTTACTATATGGCTTTTTACCGGTTAATTGAATGCTTCGATTATCCGGTTGACTGGTTCCGACGAATACTTCATATTCTGCCGCATTGAGAACGAGTTGTCCCTCATTATTATAGAGTCCGAAAGCCTCATCCTTTAAGGTAATGGTAACCGTTTGTTTTTCTCCCGGCTGTAAATGAACTTTCTTTAGTCCTTTTAGCTGCCAGTTTGGAGCGCCATCCTTTTTCACTTTCACATAAACCTGAATGGTCTCTCCTCCGGCCATATCACCTACATTCTGAATTTCCGCTGTACAAGTAACCTCTTTACCAGGTAATATCTCATCACTATCCACGGAAACATTGCTAAGTGCAAATTCTGTATAAGATAATCCATAACCAAATGGATAGAGTGCTTCATTTTTCATATACCGATAGGTTCTGTTTTCCATGCTATAATCGGTAAACTCCGGAAGTTCTTCCGTTGTACGATAGAAGGTTACCGGTAATTTACCTTCCGGTGAATATTCACCAAAGATCATTTCTGCAATCGCTCTTCCTCCCTGCGCTCCAGGATACCATCCTTGGATGATTGCAGGTATATGTTCATCTTCCCAAGGAATACTTAAAGCACTACCTGATAGCAGAACCAGTATCACCGGTTTGCCGCTATTATATAGCTCTTGAATAATCTCCCCTTGAATTCCTGGAAGATTAAGATTTGGCTTATCACCGCTGGCGAATTCATTTCCTTGGTCGCCTTCCTCTCCTTCCAAGCCTGGATCAAGACCAAATACGCCAATCACGACATCACTCATATCGCAGACTGCACGTGCCTCAGCCAGACGATCATTTCTTGCACCTAAGCCTTGCACTTTTTCTTTAAATAGATGGCACCCCTCTGAATAGTATACTCTTACATCGTCACCAAGGTATTCTTTAATACCTTCCAGAACAGTAATGTACTCAGATGCGGTTCCCTCATAATTACCAACCAATGCTTTACGGTTGTTTGCATTCGGTCCAATCACACCCACAGTCTTAAGCTTTTTCTTATCCAACGGAAGCAGCTTATTCTCATTCTTTAATAATACAATAGATGCTCTTGAAGAACGAAGATTTAATTCTTGATGCTTCTTACAATCTACCTGATCATAACCAATGTTATTGAATGGTACCTTCTCTGGATTATCAAATAATCCCAGTTTCATACGGGTGGTTACCAAGCGAATCACTGCTTGATCCAGCGTCTTTTCATCCACCAATCCATCACGAATTGCATACAGTAGATGACCGAACATATTACCACAGTTAAGATCGCAACCATTGTTCATAGCCAATGCTACGGACTCTTCCGGTGTGGATGTTACCATATGATGCTCATGGAAGTCTCTGATTGCCCAGCAGTCAGAAGTCACGTGTCCCTTGAAGCCCCATTTGCCACGAAGGATATCCTTTAATAATAATTTACTTCCACAGCAAGGTTCCCCATTGGTACGATTATATGCTCCCATCACTGCCTCAACATCAGCTTCCTGTACACAGGCTTTGAATGCAGGAAGATAGGTCTCGTATAGATCTTGCGTAGATACAACGGCATTAAAGCTATGACGAAGATCTTCCGGTCCGGAATGTACTGCAAAATGCTTTGCACATGCGGCTGCCTTTAGATACTTCTTATCATGTCCTTGAATACCTTTTACAAAGCGAACACCGAGTCGGGAACTCAGGTATGGGTCTTCTCCGTAGGTTTCATGTCCCCTACCCCATCTTGGATCACGGAAAATGTTTACATTCGGGGACCAGAAAGTTAATCCCTTATAGATATCGGTGTCATTATATTTTTGCTGTACATTGAACTTAGCTCTTCCTTCGGTGGAAATGGTATCTGCCACTTCTTCCAGCAAATCCTCATCAAAGGTCGCAGCCAGACCTATTGCCTGTGGAAAGACAGTGGCTACACCGGCTCTGGCAACACCATGTAATGCTTCATTCCACCAGTTATACGCCTTAACACCCAGTCTTTCAATTGCCGGAGCAGTATATAACGTCTGGAATACTTTTTCCTCCAGAGTCATTCTGGATACCAAGTCTTTAGCTCTTTCCTCAAAGCTTAAATTTTCGTCTAAATATGCTTTGTATTCCTGCATTATGTGTTCCTCCTGTAATAGATATTATTAATAGTCTGTAAATTAAGTAGTGGTATGTAAGATTTAGGTTTCATTTATTTTAAATACTTTTATTGCATTTTCTAATCGTTCTGCTTCCTTTTCTAAAGCGATTGCCGCATCTTGCAAACGTTCCACGGAAGCGATCTGATTCTCTGTAGTTGCATTTACTTCTTCCGAAGAAGCGGCTGTCTCTTCTGTAACAGCGGATATATTTTGGATAGCATTTAGGGTGTCTTCCTTGGCGGATTCAATTGTTTTTAGTCGTGACAAAATATCGTTCATATTATGAACAAGCTCATTTACATGTTTGCTGATATTTTCAAAAACGTTAACCGTATGCGACAAAGCCTCGGTTTGTGAGGCTACGATATTTTCTGCCTTTTTGGCTGTCTCCACGGTTTCCATGTTTTGTGCCTTAATTCCTTTGACCGTATTCTTTATTTCATTGGCTTCCTTCATACTTTGATCCGCAAGTTTTCTAATCTCCTCTGCTACCACAGCAAACCCACGACCGGCATCACCGGCTCTGGCTGCTTCAATAGACGCATTTAGGGAAAGCAAATTTGTTTGCTCTGCAATACCATTTATAATATTAACAAACCCCTCAATTTTCTTTGATTTCTCATCAAACTCCATGATTTTTTGGATTACATCATGGGTAATTAGTGCGGTTGCCTTTGATTTGCTACTCAGCTCGTCAATAATATGCATACCCTCATTTGCTACCGCTTGCGTATTATTAGCAATTTGCCCTATTTCATTCGTATTGTGATATAACTGATTAATATGGTCGGATAGATTCGTCATCTGATGCAGGCAGTGCTCCGTATCATCCGCTTGGTCTACGATACCTCGTCCAATATCATTGATAGTTTCCGATATTCCCTTCGTTGCTTCCAGTAGTTCACCGGCTGTATTGGTTAGCTCTACTGCCGAACTGCTGACTGTACTGCTTACCAATTGGACATCCCCAATTAAGGTTCTCATATGCTTCATCATATTGGAAATGCCATTTGACACTGCTGCAAACTCATCATTTCTTTTCGTCTCAAACTTTGCCGTCAAATCCCCTTGCGATGCTTGTGAAATTGATCGGTTCAGGGAATTGATGGCTCTACTAATTCCACCGGCAATTAGGATTACGATGATTATGGCAATAATACTTGCTATCGTTACGAAAGCGACGCTTAATGCTTTAACGCTGTTAACTTCCTTTAAAATGGTACTTTTCGGAATCAGAGCACAAACCGTTGCATTTACATCCTTTAATTTACTGTATATAAACAAATAGGATATGCCATTATAGTTCTCATAGGAAAAACCGTTAGGCTCTTCCGCTTGGATAGCATCTTGATAATAAGGTAAATCCACAAAAACATTTTCCATATCCGGATTATTTAATGTTTCTCTACCATCCGGTGTGATAAATCCCAAAATACTGCCTTCTCCCAAGTCATAATCAGAAAATATATTCCTGATCTGTTGCGTTGAAACATCAACGATGATAAATCCATTTCCATCAATCATTTTCCGAAAAATAGAGGTTGCATAGGTATCTTTTTTATAAGCATTACCTTCCTTCATCATCAATTCATCTAATTCAGAATGATCGCTAATCCATAAAAACTGCGCCTTTTTTTCTTTAAATTCTTGACCGATATTGGATTTGACAATTCCTTCATATAGGTTATCATTGATACCTGTTGACGCTGTTGACATTCCAAGCCCATTTTTTCCTATCAAATGGATCGCCGAAATAAAGGTATTCGATGATGCATTAATCGATATCCGATTATAGGTATCATCGTACATTTTGGTTTTATCCATAGCATCTTGATAGCTAAGTTTAAAAAATTCCTTAAAATTAAAATCCGACACGATCTCCAAAGAGGATCTTTCGATCATATTTAATCCCATATTCATATACTTGCTTATCGCGTCTATCGTATTCATAGTGCTGGTTTCATAATTATTAATTAGAGCATTTTCCGATCTTTTATAGGACAAGAAACCATAAATCGCAAGCAATATAATTGGTATTAATAGACCGATAATTAATTTCATTTTTATGCTTTGAAGTATTTTACTTATAAAACGAAACCCCTTAATCTTTTTGCCTATATTTCTATCTGTGTCATTACTTGATGATGGTGCCTTACTTTTGGTATTTTTTATAATTCCATTCTCTTGAAAAGATGGATTTGTACTTTTCCCATTACCAATTTCCATCATATGTATATCCTCCCACTCAAAAAACAAAAACCCTTTCTCAACTTAATTTCTTTTGCTAAGTAAATAATTAAGTATGTCAAATCCGGCTTGTCTATGAAAGGCAAATATGATGTGTCCCAGTTGTAATATCAATATAGCAATGGTACCACTTTAAAAGTGGTACCTTTATCGATAGAACCTTAGCTTAATGTTATCAGTGCTAGTAGTTATGTATTTTTCTGTATGTATATTAATTTTTACTCCCCATGTATCAACGAAACAATTTTAATTACTCTTTTATACCACCCAGTGCAACACCTGCAATAATATATTTGGATAATAAGAAGTAAACGATAAACAGTGGCAATACCGTTAACGACAATCCTAAATATACCGAACCAAACTCTGTCTTATAAATGTCTCCCCTTAATAAGCTAACCATGATAGGCATTGTATATTTGTCCTTATCCGTTAATAAAATCAAAGGTAAGAACAGGTTATTCCATGTTCCTACAAAGGAGAAAATAGCCTGAGTTGCAATTGCAGGTTTCATAATCGGTAATATAATCCGATTGAAAATATGAAACTCCCCGGCACTGTCTATTCTGGCAGAATTAACGATATCTATGGATAATGTGGCAAGAAGATATTGCCGCATAAAGAATACGGTTGCCGGTGCAGCAATTGCAGGCAGGATCAACGGCAAGAAACTATTTGTCATATGTATCCTATACATGAATTGGTAAAAGCCAATACTGGTTACCTGTGCAGGTATCATCATCACTGCTAGTATAAATGTGAAAAATGGCTGACGTAATCTCCAATCGTATACAACTAATGCGTAGGCAGTTAATGAAGAAAAATATACCGTACAAGCTGTAGCGCCTACAGAGATAATCATTGAGTTAATGAAACCTTTTAATGGATTAAAACTCTTCCCCAATAGTACCTGAATATTGCTGAGAAAATATTTTGAAGGCAGCAGAGATATGGAATTTTGCTGTATCTCATATGTACTGCGGGTAGCATTCATAAACATAATCCAGAACGGAAGTATACTTAATATAGCCAAGAAAATGCATACGGTATACTTAATAATCTTCCCTAGGTATCGGATAGCTTTCTTTTCTGTTTTCATTCTGCAGCCCTCCTTGCTACCTTTGCAGCCTTTTTAAGCTCTTTTTGAAGTCTTTTCTTTTGTTTATTTAACATAGCGGCATCTTTATCACGCATGATAAAGAAAACCATGGCAGATAGAATGGCAATAATAGCAAACATAATCATACTAGCCGCTGCTGCTCTATTATATAAATAACTTCCGCTGAATGCTTGGTTATATATAAATACACTTGTCGTTAGTGTAGCATTATCAGGTCCTCCAAGAAGGAATAACTTAGGAATATCAAACATATTTAAACCACCAATTAAGCTTGTAATTAGTGTATAAAGTAATATAGTTCTCAAGTTCGGAAGCGTTACATAGAAAAATGTTTGCGCACTGTTTGCGCCGTCAATATCGGATGCCTCAAATATTTCAGGATTGATACCAAGAACACCTGAGATAAGGATAATCATTGTATGTCCATACCACATCCAGAACTGGATAAAGGATACAATTCCTCTTGCAGTTGTCTTATTAATCAGGAAATACATAGGTTCATCTATGATCCCCAATGTCATAAAGAGGTCATTTACCGGTCCCTTGGGATAGCCAAATAAGGAATAAAAAAGAATTGCTATTGTAGCAGCTGTTATAATATTTGGCATGTAGAAAAGGACTTTAAATAACCCTTGCCCTTTGATCTTATTGCGGTGATTGGTAAACCATGCTGTCAGTAAAAGAGCAAGCAGGATCTGCGGGATAAAGTTTGCAATCCAAATGATTACAGTATTCTTTAACGACTCCTGAAAAGAAGCATTCTTAAGGACAGTAATAAAATTCTGAAATGGATTTGCCAGGAACTGAAAATCCGTTTTGCCCATACCTTTTAAATCTGTAAATCCAATTACTGTGGTATATACAATTGGATAAAGCGAAAAAATGAGAAATGCAAGTACAAAAGGTATGCAAAAGATATAGCCGTATTTGGCGTAACTAACACCCTTATGTCGCATAAGATTCACCTCCGGTAAAATGTTAAGCCAACGAAACATAAAATTTCAAATACATATCGAATTCCAGAAATAATCGCTGAATATAGTTTTGGGGCGGTCGAATAGGCATCCTACCGCCCCTGAAGACAGGTTACATTATTCTACAATAACGTCTAAGTTATCTGCTACTTGTTGTTTAAAGTCAGCAATAGCCTGCTCACGTGTCTTGTTACCAGCGGTATACTCACGTACTTGTTCACGCCAGTAGAGATTGATAGTCTCATCATATTGAGTCAGGTTCTTACCATTAGCAAATTCACCTGCAGGTACGAATACATCAAACATATTTTGTCCGCCTAAGAAATCAAGAGTACCATCGGATTTCTTCATAACTGCACCGGATGCAACAGTATCTTTTGTTCCGCCAGGACCATCCAATGTACCATTTGCCCAGAAGTACTGAAGACCGGTTTCAGAGCTATCAAGTGTAATCCATTGAATAATTTCACCAACAGCCTTTGGAATCTTAGTATCCTTGTTAGCAAGAACCCATGTACCACCCCAGAAGAAACCTACCGGAGGTTCGCATACTGCCCAGTCACCGTATGTACCTTCACCTGGCTTAGTTCCGCCGGAGTTACCAGCCATAACATAGTTAATTAACCAAGCAGGACCAAAGAAACCGAAAATCTTCTTAGCACCGGCATCTTTCATATCTGCGTACCAAGCATCTTGCCAGTCCTGAGTATCATTGTGATAATCGTTATCTTTCAATTTCTTAGATAAATCTAAGAATGCTTCACGTTTCGGATCAATGTTGAGCTTGCCGTCAACAATCCAACCTGTATCGGAACTATTTTCAACAGCATGCCAAATATCGCCGTCACCGGAAACGATACCATAGCCTTTTGCTCTTAACTCTTCAGCTGCTGCAAAGAATTTATCCCAGCCAGGACCGATTTTATCTTTGATAACTGCGGGATCATCTGTACCCCATACATCTTTTGCAATTGATCTACGATAGATGAACGCTCCACCGGTTGCCTGATAGCCAAGGCCAACTAATTCACCGTTAGGATTCGTACCTATATCTACTGTATACTGAGCAATCTCAGATTCCTCTAAAAGTCTATCAACGTCAATTCCCAGTGATTTATATGGTGCTGCATATTGAGAAGCATCGCCCTGTGTATATTTAAGAACGAAAGCTGCCTCTGCAGCAAAGATATCCGGTGCATCTGCGCCGCCAGCTGCAAGTGCCTGGTCAAGTGCAGGTTGATAAGCACCATCTGTAGTTGCAATGATAGTGGTTTTGATTTCATAAGGGAAGTCTGGATGAAGTTCTTTGTACTTTTCAATCATCTTCGGAACTTCATCAGTAAAGCTCCAAATATTAATAACCTTTACATTTGGATCGTCAGTAACTTCACTTACAACTTCTGTTCCATTGTCTTCTGTTGTAGTTTCTTCCGTTTTAGTATCTGTTGTGTTACTGGTTTTGTCTTGTTTGTCAGTCGTATCTGTTGCATTGTTTTTGCTACCACATCCAGTTAATGTCATTGACATTACTAGTAAGAAAGTGAGTAATAAAGCCATTAAACGTTTCATAATTTCCCTCCTCTAATTTTTAATACAAATTTGTTTTGCAACTAAATTATATAGAAATATTTGACTGGAAGCTTCTTGTATTTTGCTATATTATTATCAAATATTGCTATATTAAAAACATTTTGAAACATTTTTTTGTATAATGTTTCTATTATGAAACGTTTAAGAAATTAAAATAATTAGCATTTTGCAAATAAAATAAATCATAATGAGATAAACCAATGATTAATATTTGATAATAAGCCATATACCGACGTTCATCTTGCCTAAATTGATTTACTACTCATTATAATCTTCACAAATTTTCTTAATCTCATAAAGAGCCCTGTATTCCTTCGGGGTACAATGGTTTTTCGCTTTAAATACACGGTTAAATGTCGCTAAACTATTAAAACCGGACTTCATTGCAACCTGCATAATCGTCAACCCCGGTTCGATCAAGAGTTGCTCCGCATACATAACTCTTCGGTTAATTAAATAATCATACCAGGATACATTCATCGCCTGCTTGAAAAGCCTTGAAAAATGATATTTGCTGAAGCCTGCTATTTTAGCAATTTCATCAATCGTGATATTTTCTGTACAGTGGTCATTAATGTAGTTACATACATTCAGAAACAAATCAACATAGGTATTTTGCTTCTGATTCTTCGCCTTTAGGCTATTATCATTTCCATTGATATAGTTACGGCTCAACGTAGTAAAAAATCGAATAAGCATGGAATAGGCTGCAGCTTCTTTAAAAAGATTGTTTGAAAAATACTCGGTAGAAATCTCTTGAATAATTTCAGCAAGTTCTTTATGTATATTTGGCATAGTGGCGGGAGAAACAGTTACACATGGCCGGAACATATGAAATGCCGAATTAAAACTGCTAAGGCTGTACAGTAAAGTGCAGTCACATAGCATAATGATTCGAACTCCGGTGGGAGGAGCAATCAGTTGATGAAGTTCCCCAGGCGGAATAATGAGGATATCACCTTTATCCAAATGATAGGTTTTTTGACCGATAATCGCCTGATATCCATTTTCAATCGGCATAATAATTTCACTATCCGTATGCCAATGCTGAGGATAATCTTCATATTCATCGTTATAATAAACTCTTAATTTAAAATTCCCATGGTAATTTACTATCTCATGATCTCCATTCAATGTCTCAATCAAAATAATTACCTCCTTTAGCGGGTATTTTTATAGTTAATATAACTAAATTACTATGAATTTTATCAATAGTATAGTTGATTTCGTACATGTATTTCAAGCAAATCGCAAAAAGAGTTTATAAATATTTCTTATACCATAGGATTTTGCAGTCTCTTCACTAATCATGATAATCATAATTAAAAATGCTCCTTTCGCAGTAAACGTAGCGTACGATTACTGTGAAAGGAGCCGTATTGGTAAAGAAAGATGTTATTATAACACCTTTAATATTAAACGTTTAAGTATAGATGGAATCATAATTTGTTAACTTAGTTTCGTATGTTTTTAAAAGTAATCCTGTCAAAGTTTTTATCCAGCATTGTGATTGTATTATATCGCCCTAAATTATTTTTTAATATAGGTAATAACGCATGCGCCAGGTCCCACATGAGTACCAACAACGCAGCCGACAGGATAGAGGGAAGTGTTGTGTAATCCATACTTCTCACTTACTTTATTCATTAAAAGAAGACCTTTACTATCCTCTCCCGTAAACCCAAAATAAACTGGATATGCCGGATCCATTTCCCCCACCTCATCTATTATTTCTAAAATTCTCGCTATTCCTTTATTGGTGCCTCTTTCCTTGCCAACAACACCAATCGCACCATCCTTAACGGTAATGATGGGCTTAAACTTCAGAAGAGAGCCCAATATGGCCGATGATTTCGATAACCGCCCTCCTTTGTGAAGGTATTCCAAAGTATCCACCATTGCCAGAAGAACAATGCGATCCTTCAACTGATTTATGGTATCTACAATAAGCTTTACATCCTTATTTTGCTCTCTCATTCTAACCGCATGCTCTACAAGAAGCCGCAAGCCAGTAATTGTCGTTAGACTATCAATAATATGGATATCCTCATAATCAACCATATCCTTAGCAATCATAGCGCTTTGCATCGTACCGCTGAACTTACTGGCAATCAGAAGAACAATGACACTATCTCCTGTTTCCTTTGCCTGCTGAAAATACTCTCTAAAATCATCGGGAGATGGCTGGGATGTTGTAGGAAGCTTTTCCGCCCTAACAAGCTTCTCATAAAAATCATCAATGGTAATTTCTATTCCTTCCCTATACTCATTTTCTCCGAATAATACTTTTAATGGTACAACAGTTACCCCCATTTTTTCCGCTTCTGTAAAGCTAATATCCGATGTTGAATCAGTAATAATTCGAATTGCCATAATTTATTCCTTTCTCTATTCTCTCATGTTGCGTACAGTTCATGTCTTTTGCAGCCGAACTTAGAATTTGATTGGAATCATATCATGATTTCCTCTACAATCCTTTGTATCATCTTTTCTAATAATTTAATTTCTTCCTCACTAAACTTTTCCCGAATTCCTTCCATTAGTTTGGCATTAAACGAGGCATTAACACCATAATCCTTAAGGAATTTATCGGTAACTTCCAGATGGTATTCCCTTTTATCATTTTCGGAATTTACCTTTCGTACATAACCTTTATCGATAAGATTATTGATCCGATAGGTGGCATTCGGCTGGGAAATATGAATATATTCGGCAAATTCATGTACGGTTGGTCGATTGAGTAAGTATATTGTTTCCACACAATAAGATTCCGTAGGGCTCAAACTTTCATTTACTTTTGAAAAAAGATTTTTACAATAGTTTAAACGAAATTTGAAATATAGCTTTTCAAATTCATTCTCCAGCACAACATCCCCTCCTTAATTCCTTAATGTCAGTCACATGCAAATTATTGTCTTAAGATGATACAGTAAATTACTTAAAATATTTTAATTAAATATTTTTAACTATTTTATCATTCTATGCAATGACTGTCAAATTGTTTTATCTTAACAACCGATACTGTACAAAAAGCATAATATAGAGTGATAAAATCTTTTAGGTGTAAAATGATGCAAGATAAATGGAAGTATGACCCACATCTTAGCAGTGATGATTTCAAATTGTTTTATACTGCTGCCGGCGATAATCCCAATGCCTTTCACCCGATAGCAGTCTCTAACTTGGACGGACTTAGGTATCGTTTTATATGCAATTCACTGAAACCCTCTGGCAATGCAACAAAGCTTGCCATAGTCGAATTATACAAGCCCAGAGCAGGAAATCCCTATATTACAAAAGTGTATAAACTTAATATAACGACTCCAACGTAAATGGCATATGATTATTCCCCATATTGTTTAATAAAATGAAATGTCAGATCCATTCTTCATAGCATGAATTGTAAAACCGGTACTGATATCGATTATTTTATCTTGTGCATTGGACGAAATAGGCTAAGATTACTCCAAGGTTGCATTCGATATCCGGACCGGTTTATTCATAATAAATAAAAGGGCTTGCCAACCAATCTTGCATCTAAAATCAGGTACCTTATCCCCAGGAAGTTCTTCAATTATGTGATTAAGTCACAATCTACCGGAAATTAAATTGTCTACATGGGATTCCTATGATAAAATACTTATACTTATATTAAGGAGGTTAATTGCATGCAAGGACTTACACCAACAGAAAGCATCAGCTTTATATTGGTATTTTTAGAGGGTTTATTATCTTTTTTCTCTCCCTGCGTACTGCCGCTAATTCCCATTTATGTTAGTTACCTGGCCGGGAACGCAAAACATAAAGAGGAAGACGGCACAATTACATACCAAAGAAGGAAAGTATTTTTCCATACATTATTTTTTGTCCTAGGCATTTCCTTTGCCTTTTTTATCCTAGGTATGTCATTTACCGCTTTGGGCACTTTCTTTAAGAATAACCAGCTATTATTTACCCGGATTGGGGGTATCTTGATTATCATGCTGGGATTGCATCAAGTTGGTGTACTGGAATTGAAATTTCTGCAACGGGAAAGAAAATTCCAATTGCAGCCAAGGGATATGAATCCTCTCCTTGCTTTTCTTATGGGTTTTACCTTTAGTTTTGCTTGGACTCCTTGCGTTGGTCCTGCCCTTTCTTCCGTGCTAATATTAGCTTCCGGAACAGGCAGTTCCCTAACCGGTAATCTATTGGTTTTGGTATATTCCATGGGCTTCGTAATCCCATTTCTGCTTCTGGGGATCTTTACCACACAGGTTCTCAATTTTATTCAGCGACATAGGAAGCTACTAAAGTACACCGTCAAGGCTGGCGGCATTATATTAATTATTATTGGTATTATGACTTTCACCGGTTGGATGAATGGCGTAACCAAATATTTAAGTAAATTTAATCCTCCTTCCATAACGAATGAAAAAGCACAGGAAAAAAATAGGAAAAATACGGCAGAATCAGATAGTATCGATACGAATGAGGAAGCAGAAACGGACGAACCAGAAAGTAATGATAAAAAAGAACCGGAAGACTCAACCAGTGCATATGATTATGATAAAGAGGAAACAGAGGCACAAGACGCCGAAGATACTGATAAAAATGACAAACCCAAGATTCCGGCATTTGATTTTACCCTGAAGGATCAATATGGTAACGAGCATACCCTTTCCGATTATAAAGGGAAAGTTGTCTTTCTTAACTTTTGGGCAACCTGGTGCCCCCCATGTAAGGAAGAAATGCCGGATATTGAAGAACTCTACAACGAATTCAATAGGAACCAGGACGATATCATCATTCTTGGTGTTGCCAACCCATCCAGTGCAGAATACCCGAACAATGCAGATGAATCAAGGGAAGACGTAATCGCTTTCCTCGAGGAAAATAATTATACTTTCCCAACCGTCTTTGACGAGACCGGCAAAGTTCTCTCCGATTATTATATTACAGCATTCCCAACTACCTTTTTAATAGATAAGGAAGGTAATTTCTATGGGTATGCGACAGGAATGATGACGAAATCCCAGATGCAAAGTGCAATCGAACAGGCACTAAAATCTACTGAGTAATACTATTCGTTTTTTAGATTAATGATTCGTTGCATTTGCTTTGACAGGATGCATAGGATATTTTATGATCCCACCTCCGAAATATATCCCTAGGAATTAGATTTCTCCATGATCTTTGCCACTGTTACGAATCATAAGGCAATGCAAGATAGGGAAAGGACACCAACCGAATCTTACGATTATCTATGATCAGGAACCTTAATTTTAAAGATTGCAAGTTTTTTGGGATATATTTTCTATTTTTGAAAATAATATTAGCGGAGGTGTTAATATGATTACCAATGTAACTTTAACTACAAAAGAGAAATTTTTATTGGAAGACTTGAAAAGTCACGAAGAGCAATGCATCCTTAAATACGATAATTATTATAATTTAGCCAGTGATCCTCAATTAAAAGCAATTTTCCGCAGTAATGCGAAAATTGAACATGAGCATCTTGCTACCATCAATCAGCTTCTGAATGGCAAAGTACCTAATATGAGTGGTGGTCAGACAGGCGGACAGCAAATGAACGCACAGCAATCCGCCGGAAATCAATCTCAGCAAGAATCCGGATTGACTACTTTTGCACAGGAAAGCACCAGCTCTATGGGATTGAACATTTCTGATAAAGATATGTGCATGGATTTGCTTTCCACTGAGAAATATGTATCTGGCGTATATGATACCGCAATCTTTGAATTTCGGGATGCTCAGGTAAGAGATGTATTAAATCATATTCAAAAAGAAGAACAAAAGCATGGGGAAGCCATCTCTTGCTATATGATTAGTAAAGGAATGTACAACCCAAAATAATAATCTTAAAATATTACAAAAGTAAAAATCAGCTGCTATAATCTCTTATTTATCGATGAGATTATAGCAGTTTTTATGATACAAAAAAATAGAAAACATCGACAAGATTCGATTGACAAAAAGATAACGAAATGTTATTATAATTTTTGTAGATTATTTAACACACATATTAGGAGGACATTTTATGAAAAAAATTATAACTTTAGTTCTAAGTGTAGCTTTGGTTATGAGTTTATTCACTGCATGTGGCAAATCAGAAAAAGTTAAAACCGGTTTAGCAGTAATTCCTACATACTCCGAAAAGTCAAAAGATGCAGGAGAAGAAGATGGATTAGCACAGGTTGACCAAACTGCAGTTGCAGTATTAGTTGACTCCAAGGGTGTTATCCGTAATATTGCAATTGACGTAATGCAAACAAAGATTAACTTCAATGCAGCTGGTGAAATTACAACAGATCTTGCTAAAGAATTCGATTCTAAGCAGGTACTTAAAGAAGCTTATGGTATGAAGGCAGCTTCCGGTATCGGTAAAGAATGGTATGAGCAGGCACAAGCGCTTGCTGATTATGTAAAGGGCAAGACTCTTGCAGAAGTTAAGGGCATCGCGCTTGACGGCGGATATCCTACTGGTGAAGATTTAACAAGTTCTGTAACAATGAACATCGCAGAAATTATCAGCGCTATTGAAAAAGCGGTTAACAATGCTCAAGATTTAGGCGCATCTGCAGATGATAAGCTTGGTTTAGGTATTGTTTCCGGTCTTGGCAAGAGCAAAAATGCTTCTGCTGAAGGCGATGGTTTAGCACAAGCTTATACACATTACGGTGTTGTTACATTAGATAAAGACGGTAAGATTACAAGCAGTATTCTTGATGCTTCTCAAGGAAATGTCAATTTCTCTGTAGAAGGTAAGATTACTTCCGATTTAACTGCAGCTATTGAAACAAAGAACGAACTTGGCGAACGTTATGGTATGAAGGGTGCTTCTGCTATCGGTAAAGAGTGGAACGAGCAGGCAAGAGCATTTGCTGATTATATCACAGGCAAGAAACTTGCTGATGTTAAAGGTATCGCTCTTGACGGTGGTAAAGCTACTTCCAGTGATTTAACAAGTTCTGTAACAGTAACTATCTCTGAGTTCATCCATGTAGTAGAACTCGCAGCAAACTCTGCAAAATAATACCGCAAAACCTAGGTAATTGCAAACAGCAAAAAGTTGCTTTTACAGTATAAATAATAAGAATGTGATTACCGTATTATGGAGGCTGTTGCTAATTGCAACAGCCTCTTTTTACTTCCTAACTTCAAAGTATTGGACACACTACAGGAGTTGATATACAATGAAACATAAACTACTAGTTCTTTTCGCTATACTCACGATGACAAGCGCCGTTTCCTGTAATCTAAGGCAGCCACAAAAATACCAGGCGAGTTTTCTGATATTATTTAATACCATAACCGAAATTGTAGGATATGCTGACAGCAAAGAGGATTTCGAAGAATTCGCTCAGTTTATCCATGACAACCTCAAAGAGTACCATGAGCTTTATGATAAATACAATGCATATGAAGGAATTAACAATATAAAAACCATCAATGATAATGCAGGCATTGCTCCCGTTAAGGTGGATCGGCGTATTATTGATATGCTTTTGTTTTCTAAGGAAATGTATGAACGTACGAATGGAACCGTCAATATCGCTCTTGGCCCCGTATTGGAGATTTGGCATGATTACCGTACGGAAGGAATTGACGATCCTACGAATGCCAAACTTCCGCCAATGGAGGATTTGATTGCTGCGAATGCCTATACGGATATAAATCAGCTGATCATAAATGAAGAGGAATCCACGGTATATCTTACTGATGAACATATGAGCATAGATGTTGGCGCTATCGCAAAAGGGTATGCAACCGAACAAGTTACCCGAATGGCAATAGAAAACGGATATACTGATTTTCTGTTAAGTGTAGGTGGTAATACCCGTGCCGTTGGTACAAAGGGTAAAACCCATGAGCTTTGGAGTGTTGGTATTCAAAATCCGGATAAATCTTCCGAGCAATCCAGCATCCATACGATGGCAATAACCAATATGTCCTTAGTTGCTAGTGGTAATTATGAACGTTACTATACTGTGGATGGAAAAATATATCATCACATTATTGATCCAAATACCTTAATGCCTGCCGATTATTTCACTGCCGTGTCCATACTTTGTGAAGATTCCGGCATGGCGGATGCTTTATCTACCGCTATTTATAATATGCCATACGAAGAAGGGAAGAAATTCATAGATAGTTTTGATAACGTCGAGGCAATGTGGATCTTTCCAAATGGTGAAAGGTTATATAGCGAACATTTTAAGGATTATATTAAAGTCGAATAAATATAAAAATAATGCTGGCATTTTGCCAGCATTGTATATATGCTTTTGACCTTATAAAATCTTTATATAACCTTCTCATTCTTCACGTACGACGGAATCCATATTTACCTTCAAGGTTTCTCCCTTATTCAGGACGATGTGTCCGGATTCGTATTGTTTTCCGTCTACGGTGATATATACATCCTGTACTCCATAATAAGTTCCTAAAGTGTTAACAATACATTGCAGTACCAATTGCTCATAACCTGAACCGACATTCATTTCTTCAATAATTTCTTTCGAAAAATCCACATATACAACATTATCTTTCCCTAGATACATGGAATTGATCTTCGTATTCGTACTAACCAGCGGTAGATAATTATCTTTTAGAACTTCCTCTTTCACAGCCTTTTCAAATACGAGCCTTGTTATCGAATTCGTAGGAAATGTTAACGCTTTTTCTTCTACATGAATTTTACCGTCCTTATCCGGATAGAAAAACTCAACTACTTGGGAATACGGTTTATTCTTATTTATTTTACTTAACGTAGAAGACACTTCATAATCATCGGATTTGAAAACCGATCTAACCAACCCTACATCCTTGGCATAGTATTCTTTTGTTAACGAATCTTTTCGCTTTGTTGTTACTTCAATGGTATCATAGGTTCCTAAGTCAGTCTCAACCTTAACACTCATATTTGAGATATAGCGGTCACTCCCGTCCGGTAAAGTCCAACTGGTACCTTTCTTTAAAGGTTCCATTAACAATACTTCTGCATTTGTATCCGGTTTCGCATCTAATAAATTATCTCTGTAGTAAGCTTCTCCTATCGATTTTATAACGGTAATCTTTCCATCATCAACTTCGTAAACCTTTAATGTCACAGTACCACCATTATCGGTTCTCGTTTGATAACGGTTTTCCTCCTCATCAAAATAATCCATGAATACGGTAAAGGACGCATACTCCATCCCAATACCTTCATAGATATACTCCGTATCTTTCAAAGCCGGAAAATAATCTTCGACATCCAATTCTTTTTTCTCATCGTTATCTTTATCTTTTGCATCATCATCCGTTTGCTCATCAATCCCGGTCGGTGAAGGGGTTTCCTGTTCTGCCGGTATCGAAGGTTCGGGAGTCGGAGAAATTTTTGCATCCCTATCTCCTTTATTGCATCCGGTAAAAAGCATCAATAACATGGACAGACACAACATTACTATATATTTCTTCATTCCATCACCTCTGTTTTACATTACATAAATGGTTATCCCAATTGCAATCACTTAATTGCCTTTTGTATTAGACGCTAAGTATCTAGAGTCCGTTCCCCATTAAGCAATTACAATCTATTTAATCATGGCACAGTTTTCTATTATTTATACAGCTCGCACACAGATTTTATATGGAATGTCTACTACCACAAATCATATTAGGATACTTATTATGATCTTATCAATCCGGAGATACTATCACTAATTCTCTTGGCAATATAAGGATTATTCATTGTATACAGATGAATTCCCTGAACCCCGTGCGAAATCAAATCCACTATCTGATCTATCGCATAAGCGATTCCTGCATCACGCAGAGCTTCCGGAGAATGTTCAAAACGCTGCATCATTTTTACGAATTTGGGTGGCAGGCTGGCACCACATAAAGTGACCATTCTCTCAATTTGTGCTTTATTGACAACCGGCATAATTCCGGCTTCAATCGGTACATTAATGCCGGCAATCCTAGCTCTTTCAACAAAGGAATAAAAATAATTATTATCAAAGAATAATTGCGAAATCAAATGTTCCGCACCGGCATCTACTTTCTTTTTCAAATTCAGTACATCTTCTATAAGGTTATTGGAATTAACATGACCTTCCGGATAGCAAGCCCCGGATATGTAAAAACCGCCTCTTTGCTTTATAAATGCAATTAGTTCACTGGCATAGGTAAACTCCTTCTTCGGCGGGATATTGGGATTAATATCACCACGCAATGCCAGAATATTCTTAATCCCATTCTCCTCCAGACGGTTAAGTACTTTCTCTATTTCCTCCTTGGTATCATTAATGCAAGTCAGATGCGCCAAAGGTTCAATATTATATTTATTTTTTATAAAAGATGCAATATCACAAGTAATATGGTCACCGGTATTGCCCCCTGCTCCATAAGTTACACTAATAAAATCGGGTTGCAGTTCATGTAATTCTTCCAGGGTAGCATAAATGGTTTCAATCGAACTGGTTTTCTTTGGGGGAAAGACCTCAAAGGAAAAGACCGTTTTGTTTTGCTTTGATTTTTGATCAAATAAAGAAGCGATTCTCATAATTTATCCTCCTATTCTTACTCATCACAATAAACCTTAACCTTGTCTTTCACTGATATAGCTTCCTCCAAGAATGAGGAAACCGCCAATCATCTGCATTCCAGACATTCCCTCACCCAGTACAACAGCGGAGAGTATAATCGCAAAAATGGGGTCAATATAACTTAACACAGAGATTGTTTGGGCACTAAGACCTTTCATTGATGAAAAATATAAAAAGTACGCAAGCCCGGTATTGATAATACCGACGATACATATAAGCAACCATCCAATGTAGTCTAACTGTACATATTGAAGCTTTTCCGTTACCAATAGGTAAGGGAATAACACTACTGTCGCCATACTAATCTGCACAATCGTAGTCTCTAATCCGGAGAGTCCTTTTAAAAATTTATTCATGATAACTACAGAAGCATAAAGCACAGCTGCAAGCAAACCATAACCGATTCCGGCCAAATCCGCTGCTCCTGCATTACCTCCGATTTCGGTTATTAGAAACATACCAATCAGCGCTGCACTAATGCCTAAGATCTTCTTAGGTGTTAAACGTTCTTTCAGTACAAAGGGGGATAAAAACATAACAAATACGGGCGCAAAATAATAACATAAAGTCGCCTTAGGTACGGTTGTGTACTTATAAGCTTCAAATAGTAGAATCCAATTAAACCCGATTGCGGCGCCGGATGTGATTAATAAAATAAAGTTACGACGTATGGCTTCCCTAGAAAATTTTTGCCTCACTAACCGGCTCGCCAATAATAAAAAGATACTTCCTATCATACCTCGCGCCAATGCAATCTGCCCGGAAGATAAAGGAATATTACGGACGAAAATTCCTATGCTTCCAAAGATCAGCATAGCAACGATTAATTTTATCCTCGCGCTTTTCATCAGATCCATCTCCTTTGTAGTGTTTCCTCATTATATCGTTTTTTTAATCTACTTGCAAACGGTTTCTTTTACTGTTTACAGATTATTCCAAACATGGTACAATTATCAATAAGGTTGTACTTGTTGTTACGAAATATACACTCTTAGATAAGACTTATTCAGATGTGCCAAATGACTTCTGGTTGACCAGAGCCCACGCAAATTATGTACCTGATAAGGATATGCGAAAGAAGGTCAGGCACCGGAAATCTACCTGACCCACCAATTAATCACATCAAATATCGAAAAGGAGTGTACAAAGGTATGAAACTTGAAGGAAAAGTTGTTGTAGCACAAGGTGGTGGCCCCACAGCAGTAATTAATCAATCGTTGGTTGGAGTTGTTCTCGAATCAAGAAAATTCCCTCAAATTACAAAAGTTTATGGTGCTGTTAACGGAGTATCCGGTATCATTAATGAGGATTTTCTTGATTTGACTCAGGAAACAACCCACAATTTGGAGCAGGTTGCTAAGACACCTTCCTCCGCTTTATTTTCTACTAGGGACAAGCCTGACAAGAAATACTGCGAAGAAATCTTTAATGTATTTAAAGCCCATAATGTTCGTTATTTCTTCTATATTGGCGGTAATGATTCTGCTGATACCGTACGTATCGTAAACGAGCAGGCAGAGTCCTCCGGTTATGAGTTTAGAGCGATTCATATTCCTAAAACAATAGATAACGACCTTATGATTAATGATCATACACCGGGTTATCCTTCCGCAGCCAGATTTGTGGCGCAAACCTTCATCGGTCTTAATTTAGATAACCGTGCACTTCCGGGTGTACATATCGGTGTTGTTATGGGACGGCATGCAGGCTTCCTAACAGCTGCAGCTTCCATAGCGCAGAAATATCCGGATGATGGTCCTCACCTTATCTATCTGCCGGAAAGGCCATTCATTATGGATAATTTCCTTAGAGATGTCAAAGAAGTTTATGATAAATTTGGCCGTTGCATTGTTGCGGTATCAGAAGGAATTCAGGATGAAAACGGCGTTCCAATCGTAACAAAATTAGTAAAGAGCGAGAAAGATGCCCATGGCAATGTACAACTATCCGGTACCGGCGCTTTAGGCGAAATTCTTACACAGCAGATCAAGGCGAAACTAAATATTCAAAGAGTTCGTGCCGATACTTTGGGCTATCTGCAACGTTCCTTCATGGGCTGCGTTTCCGACGTTGATCAGCATGAAGCCAGAGAGGTTGGTGAAAAAGCTGCTCAATTTGCAATTTGGCATAATATTGACGGTTCTATAACCATCCACAGAACGGGTTATTACTCGGTAAACTATCAAATTACGGACCTTCATAAAATCGCGGCAAAAACAAAATTAATGCCAGATGAATTTATCAATGAAAAAGGTAACCATGTAACCGATGCATTCAAATATTATCTGCAACCTTTACTTGGTTCCGGTATGCCGGAAGCAAGTATGCTCCGTGCTCCGAGAGCTCCAAAGATTCTTCATGCATAACATGATATCAAACAAGTGAATTGACAAACCTATTCACTTGCCATAAATCACAGGAATTAGCAATCCACTTTTTCGTATGAATGAAATGGTAAGCCTATTCACTTACCAAGAATAAAAAAGCAGGTAGGCACTTTACGATTGAACGACTTCCTTCATTAGACCTTTTTGGGAAACGGTTCAATGCCTCCTGCTTTTCTTTTTATAGTTATAGTAGGGTTTTATTCCATCTTAAAGCGAGATGTCTCTTTATTCAAAAGATCAGAACTATTATTATAGTGATTTAACCCAGCAACGGCGGCGCTTATGTTGCTGTGCCTCAAAATGTTTCCATAAAGCTTGTACTTGTACATTACTTTCTAATTCCGGACCGGTTTCTGCATATACAATCCCATTTTTCGCTGCAGTTTGTGCCATAGAGTTAAGAAGTACAGCCGTCAAGCCTTTATTCTGCATCTGAGGATGTACACCTACCAGATATAGATCCAATACTTTGGCTTTTGCATAGGGAGCTCTCAGTAAACGGTACCAACCTAAAGGGAATAACCTTGCTCTGCTTTTCTTCACCGCATCATTAAGAGATGGCAATGCCAAACCAAAACCAATCAGTTTCCTATTCTCATCCAGAAGCAACTTCACATACTGAGGATTAATCAGTAAGATAAATTCTTTATAGTATTTCATAATCTGCTCGTTGGAAAGCTCTACTGTTCCATACAAATGACGATAGCAGATATTAATCAGTTGAAACACTTGGGGCAAGTAAGGCTTAATCTCCCTACGGCTCTTCGGTTCAACCAATGTGATATGGAATTTTTTCATGACTGCATTGGACAACTTCTCCATTTTCTCATTCCGCTTCTCCGGCAGCATGACCTTATATTCTACCCAATCGATATCCTTGATATATCCCAGCTTTTCTAGATGCTTTATGTAATAGGGATGGTTATAGATGGTAATGAACATCCCTGGATGTTCAAATCCCTCTACCAACATTCCCTGTTGATCCATATCGCTAAATCCGATTGGTCCATGGATCTCTGTTAATCCTTCCGACCTTCCGTACTCCTCTACCGCATCAAACAAAGCTTTCGATACCTCAAAATCATCGATAAAGTCAACTCGGGAGAAACGAATTCGTTTCGTATTCCATTTCTCATTTGCCGCATGACTGATGATACCTGCGATTCTTCCCACGCATTTGCCATCCTTATAAGCCAGAAATTGCTTCACTGAGCAATACTGATAGGCCGGATTTTTCTTTGGATTAAAACAATCCAGTTCATCCCGTATTAAATCCGGAATCGCTTGTGGTACATCTCTGTACATATGATAATTAAATTCGGCAAATATCTTTTGTTCCTTTTTCGTTAAGACTTCTTTTACTTCCACCATGATACATCCAACCCCCGTTTGTAAATACCATTAGAAACATTATTTTCTAATGCGTTTATTTAAAAAATAGAATGCAACAAGGATAATAATATATAGTAAAATAACAACCAATAAGGTTAGCATTCTTTCCGTCCAGGTACCATCAGCAAAAATTACCGGCCCAAGTCCGAAAAAGGATACTAGCAATATTAATATGATAAAGATTGTAATTAAAATTATCCTTTTGGCCACTCGATTTCCTCCTTTCCATCATATTCGATACTTTCTAGATATAAACCCTGTGCATCCGCAAGACGTCCTGTTTGTTTTCTGTCCTTTGAAGCGATTATTGCAGGAATTTGATCTGCATCGATGAATCCTAATCCCACATCAATTAATGTACCAACGATCCAACGAACCATGTTATAGAGAAACCCGTTTCCTTTCACCCTGATAGTAATCATTCCATCATCATTATTTATATCAATGGAATGTAGTTCGCGAACCATGGATTTCTTCTTGGATTTCGCATTGGAGAATGCCGTGAAATCATGTGCTCCAATAAAGTACCCACTTGCTTTTTTCATCTTCGCCAAATCTAACGGCTCTTTAATATGCATACTATATCTTCGCATAAATGGGTTGGAATATTCTTTATTCCAAATCTGATAGCGATACGTTTTCGCTTTGGCGTTATATCGGGCATGGAATTGCTCAGGTACAAGTTTGACATCTATGATACTAATATCCTGCGGCAGATAGCGATTTAGATACTGCTTCACTTCCTCTTCCCCAAATTCCTTACTGGTTTTAAAATTAGCAATCTGTCCTATTGCATGTACCCCTGCATCGGTTCTGCTACAACCAATTAATGCAATTTCCTCCTCTGCCATTTGTGATAGGACGTTCTCAATCTTTCCTTGTATCGTATTTTCATCATTGCCAAGTCGTTGCCATCCCTTGTAACGGGCACCGTCATATTGTATTGTTAATCTGTAATTATTCATTTGCTACCTCGTGTATCTATATTTTCATTCGTAAACGGATATCCATTTTCGCTATAGACTTCGCTATCTACTATCACCGAAAACGAATATCTTTTCTATAACAAGTAAATATAACTATTTTTCAGAGTAAATATATCTTTTATCAAGTAAAATAAAAGATATCTTCAAATACATTATCAATTATCTTTAAGTGATTTTCCAATATTAATCTGCATCTGCTATATTATAAAATCACTTGGATCATCCATCCTACTACGATCTGCAATTTTCCTGCATGCATCAAATAAGATAGGTATCGCATCTTTATCTTTATATTTAACTTTCACACACCGCTTGCCAAATTTCGCATTCTTTAATTCATCCTTTAATTTATCTAACATTACAAAATCAAGTGTATGAAGCGTAAAATGTGTCTTTGCCGCATTGAAAGCAATATATTGTCCCAGGAATTTATACGTAGGCATCTGATATGCAATCGTTTCCTCCCAGTTCGGATAGTTCTTTCTCATAAAATTAACAAATGCAATAATCCATTCCTTTTTCTCATCTTCATAGTGTTCGATATACTCATTTACTGAATTCATTGTGAAATCTACCTCCGGCCATAATTTCAAGTCAAATTACCATTCGGTATGTCTTTCTATTCAGTATCTTCAAATTAATCATTTTCATCCATTGTTATCTTCATTCCGGATTATTTTTATGCATTACTCGTACAAGTACCATATTTATGTCATCAATGCGGATACCATATTATTCACATTGGTTTAATCTTATTTTACCATCTTCTTACTAATGAAACAACGCTTATCTATGTGATTAACCTTATATCAACCATTACCGGTAATATAATAATTTCTGAATATATTTAGAATACTATATACCGGAATGGAAAGCATTAAAATACCATGAATTCCGGAGAAATGGTTTTGTTTTCATGATAAAGTAATTCATCAGAAAGTACTTTTTACCAAAACGGATATGGAGTGATTGCATGTTTACAGATCAGCGATTGACGCAAGCTTATAAAAATGCCAAAGTATTATACTTTGATGATAACTCGAAATATATATTTTTTAGTGATATTCATAGAGGAGATGATAGTGTATCGGATGAGTTTGCCAGAAATCAGCAGCTATTTCTGCATGCTTTGGATTGGTATTATAATAACGGGTATACCTATGTGGAGGTCGGAGATGGTGATGAACTTTGGGAGCATCCCAAATTCAAGCATATTCGTATTGCCCATAGCGATGTATTTACCAATCTAAAGAAATTCCATACAGAAAATCGATTGTATATCCTATACGGCAATCATAATATTCATATCAAGCGCAAGAAATACGTATGCAAGAACTATTATCATTTCTATGATGAATATAAACAAGAAGTGGTTGATCTTCTGGCCGGGTTAACTCCCAGAGAATCCCTTGTACTGAAACACAAAAAAACAGGACAGGAAATCTTAGTCGTACATGGGCACCAAGGAGATGCGATCAATGATCAATTTTGGTACGTCTCACAACTACTCCTGCGTTATTTTTGGAGATACATGCATCTTGTTGGATTTCATAACCCCTCCAGCCCTGCCAGAAATCTATATAAACGGCATAAGATCGAAAGAAATTATAACAAATGGATTAAGAAACATAAAATGATGCTTATCTGTGGCCATACCCATCGTCCGAAATTCCCAAAACCGGGGGAACTCCCCTACTTTAATTCCGGATGTTGCATCAATACCAGAGGTATTACGGGGATTGAACTATTGGAAGGGAACATCCTTCTGGTAGATTGGCGAATTCGGGCAGACAAAAACGGTATGCTTATGGTAGAAAGAAACATTATGAGGGGCCCCGAGCCAATTGCGAAGTTCCATAAGAAGAACTTTTCTTTTATAGAAAATGAATATGTAAGAAAACGGGTTCCGGAGGAATACTGCTAGGAAAACAGACCACTTGACCCTACACATCATATGCCGCTGGGATTGAATGCTAACACGAACGATAGGAAATCATTCCATAAAAAATATTGTTGAAATCTATAACACAGAGTAACAGCCCCCTTAAAGTTAAAATAATCTAACTTTAAGGGGGCTGTTTCACACATCTGATTTTGCAATTGGCTATAATATCTGATATAACTCCCTTAACGCACGAATTTCAATATCTACCACAGCATCGGTATTATTCTTAAGTCCCTTCGGATTATACCAACAGGTTGTGATCCCGGCATTATTACCACCTTTGATATCGGAACTAAGGGAATCCCCGATAATCATAGTCCTACTTTTATCTATATCTCCAATTCGGTCAAAGCAGTAATCAAAATATTCCTTCATTGGCTTCTGAAAACCGGTGGCTTCGGATACAAAGATATCCTTCACATATCGGTCAAGGGTGGAGTCCTTCAACCGTTGCATTTGGGTTGCTGTAACTCCGTTGGTAACAATGTATAAGTCATATTTTGTGTTTAAATACTGAACTACTTCTAATGCATCTTCAAGCAAATGGTGTTGCATACCAAGGATTCTCTGGTAATCATCTTCAAAGGCAATGCCATCATCATCAATACCAATTTCTTTAAACAGCTTCCCAAATCTGCTGTATATCACAGTATTTCGGTCAATCTTGCCCTGTTCGAACTGTTTCCACAGATCTTTATTTATTCTTTCATAAATGTTTCTAATTTCTTCCGTCAGAACATATCCGTACTTTTTAAATGTTTCAGACAAAGCATTTCGCTCACTTGCTTCAAAATCAAATAGGGTTCCGTCCACATCCAGTAAGATTGTTCTAAAGTTTGCTAGCTTCTTCATAAATTGTTCCTTTCGTAATGTTCATGTCCCATGTAATTTAATCTCATTTATCATCTTTATCATCGCTTTTATCTATCAGATATTTAAAATTTTAACTTATTATACTTTTTCATTATACCCTAGCAAGCCATGGATATAAAGTAAATATTACTAAGGATTCTTTGTAGGATTTGTTTAGAATTAAAATACTACGCTCCATACTAAAAAGCTTCTTCAATAATAATGAAGAAGCTTTTTTGACCTTTCCCTAACAAAATATCATTACTATATTAATCAAATCGTTACTAATCCTATCCCCGTTAGTATTCAAAAAAATACATGTCACTTACTCCCGGATATTTTGAGTTACCATAGGATGAATTTATATCTCTTTTCTATTATAAATTCAACTTCCCTATTTGATTTATCAAAAGTAAAATTTATAGGAGACGAGTAAGCAACGCAACCGTCTCCACATGTACACTATGACTAAACTGATCCACTGCTCTTACTTTCACCATTTCATAATCCTTTTCGCAAAGGAATTTTAAGTCTCTGGCAAGGGTTGCAGGATCACAGGATACATAGACCACTTTCTTAGGTCTCATTGCAATTATGGTCTCCAGAAGGCTTTGCTCGCAACCCTTTCTTGGCGGGTCTACGACAATAACATCCGCATAGATGTTTTCTTCTTTATACTTCTGCGGCAGAACATCTTCTGCTGCCCCAACGAAAAATTTAGCATTGTTAATGCCATTGATTCGGGCATTGGTCTTTGCATCTTCAATAGCCTGAGGGATAATTTCTACCCCATAGACCATTTTAGCCTTCTGTGCAAGGAATAAAGATATGGTACCAATTCCGCAATAAAGATCCCATACCACTTCATCCCCATGAAGATCTGCATATTCCAGAGCAATATCATAGAGTTTCTTTGTCTGAATCGGGTTCACCTGAAAGAAGGATAACGGTGAGATGCGATAAGCGATATCTCCGATATAATCCGTAATATAGGTTTCACCCCATAAGGGTACTATGGTATCCCCCAGTATGACATTGGTTTTCTCTCTATTAATATTCAGGCAGATACTTTTCATCCCAGGTATCTTTTTAAGACCTTCAATCAACTTATCTCTATGAGGAATGTCATTGCCATTAATAATAAGGCATACCATAACCTCACCGGTGCGATAACCAACTCTGGTTAAGATATGGCGAAGCAGTCCCCTATGGTTTCCCTCATCATAAGGTTCGATATGATACTTTTCGATGAAGTTTCGCATAAACTTTAGGATATCAACATTCACCTTTGCTCCAATATAGCAATGATCGGTATCGATAATACTATGGGTTCTGCCAGCGTAAAATCCAATGGCTACCCCACCGTCTTTACGCTTTCCTACCGGAAACTGTGATTTATTACGGTAATAGAACGGCTCCTCCATCCCTACGATAGGTTCCATGTTAAATTCCAGAAAACCACCAATGCGGGTGAGACAGTTTTTTACCTTATTCTCCTTATATTCCAACTGTTTTGCATAATCCATATGCTGCAGTTGGCAACCTCCGCACTGCGCTGCGATTGGGCATCTTGGTTCCACCCGGTACGCAGAGGGTTCCACCAGCTCCATCAGCCTTGCAAAGCCATAATTCTTATTTGCCTTCATGACTTTTACTTTGGCTCTGTCACCTACCGTTGTATCTTTGACAAATAACGTATAACCCTGGTATTTTCCGATACCCTCACCATTGGCACCGATATCTTCTATTGTAATTTCAACGATATCATTCTTTTTCACTACCTGTTCCATAAAGTTCTCCATGCCAAGTAATAGTATATCCACGAATATTCTTTTCACGTGGTATATTATATATCAATAATCACTTTTCATTGCTCTTAATATAGTATTAACTGTTACTTTCTTTATTCTTTCTCTTTGGTACTTCTCATAATATTGGATTCAAATAATCTTTGATATCCCATCCATTCTGTCTTAGGATCACCGGAATTTAAAATTTCAGACATCGTCTGTAACTTTGCATCCGCATTGTCTGCCAGATGCAATGCCAAAGCTTCGATTGTCGCAGGCTTTTTCGGTGAACCATATTCCAGCTCCCCATGATGGGAAAGAATACAATGGATCAATTCACTTTCCAGCTTTTTGGGGAATTTCACTATCTTTCGAATACCGGAACTTATCTCATTAGCACCGATGAAAATATGTCCCAATAATTGCCCCTCATTCGTATAATCATTTTCCGGAAAACTGGAAAGTTCCTGCATCTTACCGATATCATGAAATAATGCAGCGGTTATTAATAAGTCCCTGTTAATCATAGGATGGGTATCTGCAAAATACTGACATAGTTTCGTTACACCTAACGTATGTTCCAATAATCCACCTACGAAACCATGATGCACACTTTTGGCAGCGGAATGATTTTTAAACTTTTTGATAAACTCTATATTCTGGATGAAGTAAAGTTCAAGCAAAGCCTTAAGATTGGGTTCTTTCACAGAGTTAACCAAACGCTTAACCTCTAAGTACATTCCTTCTATATCCTGGCTTGTCATTGGAAAGTAATCCTCTGGATAATACTCCCCTTCCTCCGCCTTATAAATTCTACTGATATTTAATTGCAAAGCATCTTGATAGGTTGTTACTCTCGCATCGATATGTACGAAGTCCATCGCTTCATACTGGCTTGTTTCACAATTTAAATCCCAGATCTTTGCGTCTACGGTTCCCGTTTTATCCTGTAGAATCAAAGAAATATAAGTCTTTCCACTCTTACCCGTTAATATTTGCTTTGATTTACATAGATAAATCTCATTCTTTATATAATCATTCTCTCTTAAATCTTGAATATATCTCATTTTACATAACCTTTCTATTCCCTATGGAAGCTCTCTTTAATCTTTTATATTATACCCTAGCATGCCTTAGATATAAAGTGAATATTGCATTTAGAATAAGTTATCTTTCTCAATCACTGCTATTTCTCAAGGAACCATAATGCAATCTTCGCCAAAGTATCAGTTTTAATACCATCTAAACAGAAATAGAACTGCTACCAGTAAGGATATTCTACTGAAACAGTCCTATTTACATTTATAATCAATTTCTTAAAGAAGAATTTCTTTTCTTATTTATCATATTTCTCGCCTAAAGTTACATCAATCGTCATTTCCTTATCCGCTGCTGTTGAAGTTGTTCGGATAATTTTAACACTTACTTTTTGCTCCGGTTTATATTCAGAAATGATATTATAAAATCGGTTTGTACTTACTACGGTTTGATCATCTACCTCAAGAATAATATCTCCATTCTTAATTCCCGCTTCAAACGCCGGTGAATTTGCCTGCACTGTCTTCACATAGATACCATTATCAACTCCATGCTCCTGCTTTGCAAAATCCGTCATATCCTCTGCGATGATACCAAAATAAATCTTAGGATCCTGGTTTGCTAATGTCTCGATTATGGATTTTAGCTTACTGATACCAATCACCGTATTAAGATCTTTATTTAAGTCCTCTTTTAAAGTCCTTGTAATGATTCCGATAACTTCTCCTTTTAGATTCACGATAACACCATCACTGTTTTTATTATCTATGATATCGGTATTAAATAAATCGAAGCGATTATCGGTAATACTGATTGCGCTGCCTCGGCTTGTAATCATTCCCACTTCCATCGAACCGGGATGCCCATTAGGACTTCCTAGCGCAATTACCGGCGAGCCATTGTTTACACTATAGGATTCGCCTAAGGTTGCAACCTTGATATTGTTCAAATAGACATCCGGAATTTCTCGTTCTTCTACTGCGATAATGGCTAAATTAAGTTCCTGCTCGTAGTCATGCAAGATTGCTTTTACTTTTACATTATCACTAAATACAATATCAATACTACTTGCATCCTTTACCCGATCAAGACTGACTAAAACCAGCAGCTTCCCGTCATGATTTGCAATAACGAGTCCGGTTGTCATAACCTCTTGGTCAACCGGGTTGCCAAACCAATCATCTTCATTTATGATGCTAGACACCTTTACTATGGATTTGCCACTATTATAAGCGATTGTTTTAATGTCATCATACATTTTAATAAAATCCTCAGCATCAGCATCAATCGACTTTTCTAATATAACCGGTTCGGGCTCTTGTACCTCCTCCTGTGCTTGTCCCTGCCCTATTTGATCCTTGTCATCCGTTTTCCCATTCTCTTTGTCGGTTACGGTATCCTCGGTATCTTCCTCGGGATCATTCGTTGGAAAGGTAATCGGTGTCTTTTTATTGTCTTCTTTATGTAGCAACTTATAAAGTCTGGGTTCCGTGAGGCAGAAAGTAATTGCAGCAATCATTCCAAATAAAATTGCCATAAATACTGTCATTAGAAACGGGTATAACCATTTTTTAATCTTTTTATGTTTCCTCACAATTACTTGCTCTTTGATAAATTCGAAATCATGATTGTCTTTTCTATATTCAGACATGTTTTTCTCCTTAAAAACACCTATAAATTAATTCAATGACTCCCAGTATTGCTTTATAGACTTAAGTCCTATTTTATCAGTTACTTATGAACACATTGTGAATGATTTGTAAACAAAAGATCCCATTTTCTTGTATTCTAGGCAAAATGTCCAAAATATCTTTGTCTGAATGCGTTTTCTATCATATCACAGTTGGTTGCTTACCTGCAATATCTAATTACAAGCTCGCTTTTATCCTATGAATCATAAATTAATGTTTTAATTTTTTACAACATAAGGTAAAATAGATATGAGTAAAAATCCTTGCTATAATGCTTCTAATCTGTTCTTTTAATATCATTATACACCTGTCTTAGAAAGGTTTGAAATACTATGAACGAAAAAGCTTTAAAAACATTGGAATATAATAAAATTATTGATAAATTATCCGAGCTTGCCGGATCTTCGTCCGGTCGTGAGTTATGCAAGAGGCTTCTGCCTACATCGGATTTAAATAGAATTCGAGTTCTGCAAAGGCAGACCACCGATGCTCTCTCTCGTATTATCAGAAAAGGGAGCCTCTCATTTAACGGGATTCATGATATCCGTCCTTCCATTATGCGATTAAAAGTCGGATCTTCTCTTAGTGCTGTTGAGCTTCTTCATATCAGTTCCGACTTGGATGCAGTACTCCGTGTGAAAGCTTTTGGAGGATATACCGGTAAGGATGGCGATGAGCAAACGGAAGATACTTTAACCGAATTCTTTGCCGGTTTGGAACCGTTATCCCCACTTAACAATGAAATCAAACGTTGTATTATCTCAGAGGAAGAAATTGCGGATGATGCCAGTCCATCCCTCAAAAGCGTACGTCGTTCCATCCGCAACACCAATGACCGAATCCATACGGAGCTGACACAGATTTTAAATTCCTCTCGATCCATGCTGCAGGAAAATATCATTACTATGCGTAACGGACGTTACTGTCTGCCGATACGCGCAGAGTATAAAAATGTATTCCCAGGCATGATTCATGATCAATCTTCCACCGGTTCCACGTTATTCGTAGAGCCTATGGCTATTGTACGACTGAACAATGAATTAAGAGAACTTGCCATTAAGGAACAGGAAGAGATTGAGAAGGTTCTGGCAGAGCTTAGTAACATGGCTGCGGAACATACAGAAGCACTCGAGTATGATTTTAATACCTTAACGGAATTAGATTTTATTTTTGCCAGAGCAAACCTATCTAAAATGATGAAGGGATCAGAGCCGGTATTCAATGAGAATGGTATTATAAATATAAAAAAAGGCCGTCATCCTCTGATTGACCCCAAAAAAGTGGTTCCTATCGATGTTATGCTGGGTAGGGATTTCACCATGCTAATCGTCACCGGACCAAATACCGGCGGCAAGACCGTAACATTAAAGACCGTAGGCCTTTTAACTCTTATGGGACAGGCAGGGCTTCACGTCCCGGCATTTGACGGTTCAGAGCTTGCTGTATTTGAAGAAGTTTATGCAGATATCGGGGATGAGCAAAGTATTGAGCAAAGCCTTAGTACCTTTTCCTCCCATATGACTAATATTGTATCCATCCTTGATAAAGCAAATTATCGAAGCTTGGTACTCTTTGATGAATTGGGCGCCGGTACTGACCCCACTGAGGGTGCAGCACTTGCTATGTCCATCCTCTCGTATCTCCATAAGCAAAAGATACGTACCTTGGCTACCACCCATTATAGCGAATTGAAAATCTATGCCCTTTCCACGGAAGGCGTATGCAATGCATCCTGTGAATTCGATGTTGAGACCTTACGGCCTACCTACCGCCTATTGATAGGAATTCCCGGTAAGAGTAATGCCTTTGCGATATCCAAGAAGCTTGGTCTGCCGGACTATATTATCGAAGATGCTAAGGAACGCATAGGCAAACAGGATCGAAGCTTTGAAGATCTCATCAGTGATCTTGAAGCAAGTCGCATCACAATCGAGAAAGAGCAGGAAGAAATTCGCAGATATAAAGAAGAGATTGAAAAATTAAAGAAAGATCTAAAGAGAAAAAATGAATCCTTGGATGCAAGCCGTGAGCGTATGCTAAAAGAAGCAAAAGAGCAAGCTGCTGCTATTTTACAGGAAGCAAAAGAATTTGCCGATGAAAGTATTAAAAAATATAATAAGTGGCTGCAAGACGGCAATAGCAGTATCAAGGATATGGAAAATGAACGTAATGCCCTACGTGAAAAGATTAATAAAAACGCTTCACCAATCGGTAAAAGCAAAAGAAATTCTAAGAAGAAAGCAACTATTGAAAATCTGAAAGTCGGTGATACCGTCCATGTGATTAGCTTAGGCTTAAATGGTACCGTTAAGACGTTACCCAACGCCAAGGGAGATTTGCATGTACAAATGGGTATCCTGAATTCCCAGGTCAATATCAAAGATCTTGAACTTGTGGATGAAATCGAGGTGGCAGAAAGCACACCAAATATTAAAAATACGCAAAGCGGTAAAATCAAGATCTCTAAATCGATTTCCATTCATCCGGAGCTGAATCTTATCGGTAAAACGGTAGATGAAGCTTTGTTTGAACTGGATAAATATCTAGATGATGCATATCTTGCGCATCTTCCACAGGTAACCATCATCCATGGACGAGGAACCGGTGCTTTAAAAAATGCTGTTCATAAGCACCTTAAGAAGGTGAAGTATGTGAAATCCTACCGTGTTGGTGGATTTGGCGAGGGAGATCACGGCGTAACGATAGTAGAATTTCAATAAATCCGATGGCTCATTTGCCTGTTGGTTCGCAAGCGAGCAAATGGGCAATCGCACATAGTTATTGCAGAAAGAGAGGTAAGTATGAAAGCAAAGCAGAAAATATTAATTGTAGATGATGATGTTAATATCGCAGAGCTCATATCGCTCTATCTAACAAAAGAGTGCTTTGATACCTTGATTGTGCACGACGGGGAAGATGCAATAAAGCAATTCCATAGCTATGCACCGGACCTGGTTCTGTTAGATCTCATGCTCCCCGGAATTGATGGGTATGAGGTTTGCCGTCAGATACGCCGTACATCAAAAACTCCCATCATTATGCTATCCGCAAAGGGAGAAGTATTTGACAAAGTGCTTGGTCTGGAACTTGGCGCAGATGATTACATCATTAAGCCGTTCGATTCCAAAGAATTGGTTGCCAGAGTGCGGGCAGTGCTTCGAAGATTTAATCCCGTTATTATGGAGGAACCAACAGCGCCTGCTCCTACCGGAGAATATGTTTCATATCCGGATTTAACCATCAACCTAACCAATTACTCGGTACAATATTACAATGAAAATATTGAAATGCCTCCAAAGGAATTAGAACTTTTATACTTTTTAGCTTCCCATCCGAATCAGGTATTTACAAGAGAACAGCTCTTGGATCACATCTGGGGTTACGAATACTATGGGGACACCCGTACTGTAGATGTTCATATTAAGAGGCTTCGTGAGAAAATTAAAGATCATGAATATTGGAGTATAACAACCGTATGGGGTATTGGTTATAAATTTGAAGCCAAGACTCCAAAGAAATAATTCTTATCCATCATGCAAGTGAATTGATTCACCGATTCCTCTTGTATGATAGATGCCTATATTTATACTGTTGTGGCGGAACGGAGGAAAACCATGAGAAAATCGATATGGTCAAGGCTTATTATGTGTTTTCTAATAGCGGGGGCAGTGACTTTTCTGCTCCTCAATACATATGGTCTGAAACTAATGGAAAAACGCCTTTTTAATAATCAAATTAATTTAATGTTTAAAGAAGCCAATTTAATATCCTCCGAATACTTGGATAGCTTTTACCAATCGGACATAACCCAGGAAGCCCTGACGAAACAGCTTCGATCTATTGATACATTCCTTGGTATTCGCGTTTGGATCGTAAATTCTGATGGTACCATAATCGCAGATTCCGCTACTTCCAGAAATGCTGTAAAGGTTAATTTAAATGAACTGGATCCCACCTTTCTGGCCAAAGATTCCATCATGGAAAATACCTTTTTTCAAGGTATCTTCTCGGAACCAATGCTAAGTTACATCCATCCTGTTTCCTATAACTATCAGGTTCGTGGCTATATTGTGCTTCATACTTCCCAGCGGGAGATTACTGATACAGCAAACACATATTATCTGGACATTGTTAACCTATGCTTTCTTATCTTTCTACCCTTGCTATTTATAATTTTTCTATACATTTACTATATTACTGCCATTCCTCTTAAAAACATACGTAAAGCAGCCATGGAATACAGTTCCGGTAATTATAATTATGCTCTGGTTCTGAAAGGTCTAAGTGAATATCGGGACCTTGGTGCTGCCCTTTCCTATATGGCAGGCGAATTGGGCAAGCTGGATGATTATCAAAAGAAATTTGTTGCAAATATCTCCCATGACTTTCGTTCACCATTAACATCTATCAAAGGTTATGCTGAGGCAATCCTGGACGGAACCATACCGCATGAGATGCAGGACAAGTATCTGAATATTATTCTTTTTGAAACGGAGCGCCTTAACAAATTAACCTCCAGTCTTTTGGAATTAAATAGCTTTGATAACAACGGAGCCTTCCTGGATATCGTATCCTTTGACATCAATCATATTATTAAAAAAACTGCAGAAAGCTTTGAAGGTTCCTGCAGAAATAAAAAAATTACGTTAAATCTGGTCTTCTCCAATAACGAAACCTACGTGGACGCCGATATGGGAAAAATTCAACAGGTGCTATATAACCTAATTGATAATGCCATCAAATTCAGCCATAATAACTCTCAAATAAAGGTGTCCACCGAAGAGCGCGGAGACAAAGTATTCGTATCCGTTAAGGATTATGGTGTTGGTATTCCTAAAGAATCTATCAAAAAAATCTGGGAACGTTTCTATAAAACCGATCCCTCCCGTGGTAAAGACAAAAAAGGTACCGGCTTAGGGCTTTCCATAACCAAAGAAATTATCCAGGCCCATAATGAAAACATCAACGTAATCAGCACCGAAGGCGTGGGAACCGAATTCATCTTTACGTTGAAAAAATCCGCAGAATAAATATGATATAGAATTTCAGATCGCAAATATAAATAAAGGAGAAATCCGCCTTTCATGGCGGATTTCTCCTTGGTGCAATGGGCACAGTTGTCCATTTGTACCGACACGTTGGTTATTGCTTCTACACCTCATCCCAACGATGATGGTGCAATTCCCCAACTTGTTTCATTCCTTCAAAATTATTCTGCCGTAATGCTTCATACAAAATAATCGCAACTGAATTTCCCAGATTGAGGGATCTGATATCTCCAATCATCGGAATTCGAATACAATTTTCCTTATTTTCAAGCAGCAATTCTTCCGGAATTCCTGCACTTTCTTTTCCAAACATTATATAGCAATCCGGTTCATAATTAACTTCGGTATAGCACTTTTGCGCCTTTGTTGTGGCCATATAAATCTTGGCACCCGGATTCTTAGCAAGAAAGTCCGGATAGCTATCATATACCGTAACATCAAGATCCTTCCAGTAATCCAGTCCGGAACGTCGGATTTGCTTTTCATTTAACCGAAATCCCATAGGTTCAATTAAATGCAGCTTTGTACCCGTAGCCACACAGGTACGTCCAATATTACCCGTATTCTGCGGTATCTCAGGTTCTAATAAAACAATATTCATTCAATATTCCTCGCAATCATTGTAAATTATACACTTAAATTTCTCAAAGAAAAAAGGTGATATTACTCACCTTTTATCGCAATGTTAATTTCTATTCTTTTGCCGCCATCATATTCTAATGGAACACAAATATTCTGTGCAAAGTTATTTGTAAAAGACATATTACCATTTCCTACGGTAGGTGGTGTTATATCTATTGCAATTCCCTTTGTAGAGAATATCGTTGCTGTATTCCCCATGATCATATTACCCAATTCGCAGATTGCACTTCGAGACATGTCATCCATCTCAGCAATAGGCATCATCATCATTCTTGAAGCAATATCACAGGCAACGGCATTTTCAAATGCAATCATTACCTGGCCTTTCATTTCCCCGGTAAATCCAATGAAGATTACCAAGGTGTTGTCCAAAAATATCGGATTTTTAATAAAGGGCCGCCCTAATTTTGCATCTACAGAACACATATCTTTCAGGATTCTGGTTGATGCTATTAAAAACGGGTTTATATGTTCAACATTAACAGTAGCCATCTCGTTTCCTCCCTGTATACACTTCCCAAATTTTTATCACATAAGTTGTTAACTTTTCAAGAAATTGTAAAAAATTATCGAATTTTGTGTTTTTCCACAAATTTCTGCATTCTTTCTATAGCGACTTTTAGGTTTTCAATCGAATAGGCATAGGAAATTCTTAGGAAACCTTCGCCACAATCACCAAATGCAGTGCCGGGAACTACTGCTACTTTTTCCTCCTTTAATAGTTTTGTCGCAAACTCATCGGAGGTCATTCCAAATTTTTTAATACTGGGAAATACATAGAAGGCGCCGTAAGGTTCAAAACAATCCAATCCCATATTTCGGAAAGCATGAAGCAGATACTTTCTTCGTTGATCATACGCATCCCGCATCATTTCCACATCGGCATCACCATTTCTTAATGCTTCGATACCGGCATATTGACTGTTCGTTGGTGCGCACATAATTGCGAACTGATGTATTTTAACCATTTGCTTAATAATCTCTGCAGGCCCTACCGCATAACCCAATCTCCATCCCGTCATAGCATAGGATTTAGAAAAACCATTGATTACAATCGTTCTTTCCTTAAGTCCCGGGAAGGAAGCGATGGATACGTGTTTCTGTCCATAGGTTAACTCTGAATAGATTTCATCAGAAATTACATAAAGATCTTTTTCTACAATAACATCTGCAATTTCCTTCAAATCATCATAGGTCATGATAGCACCGGTTGGATTATTCGGATATGGCAGAATTAAAACCTTCGTTTTTTCCGTAATGGCATCCAGTAATTGCTGTCTGGTAAGCTTGAAATCATTCTCTTCCTTCAGTTCAATAACAACCGGTACACCTCCAGCCAGAATGGTACAGGGATGGTAGGATACGTAGCATGGCTGCGGAATTAGAACCTCATCCCCCGGATCCAACATAGCACGTAGTCCAATGTCAATCGCTTCACTACCTCCAACTGTTACGATGGTTTCATTCTCATAATGATAATCCAAATCAAAGCGGCGTTTTAAATAATTGCATATCTCAATCTTTAACTCTTTTAAACCTGCATTGGATGTATAAAAGGTCTTTCCTTTCTCCAACGAATAAATACCTTCTTCACGAACATGCCATGGGGTATCAAAGTCTGGCTCACCAACGCCCAATGAAATAGCGTCTTTCATTTCACTGACAATATCGAAAAACTTACGTATACCGGAAGGTTGTATTTGTACTACTGTTTTTGATAATGGGCTTCTCAAGGGGAAATCAACATCCTTTCATCTTGGCTTTTGTGAACAAGCGGTAAACCATGCTCTTTATATTTCTTCAATACAAAATGAGTGGCTGTACTTAGAACTGCTTCCATGGGTGCTAACTTTTCAGATACAAAAGTAGCGACCTCTTTCATGGTTCTACCGGTAATGATTACGGTTAAATCAAAACCACCGGACATTAGGTATACGGATTGCACCTCATCAAATCGATAGATTCTCTCCGCTATTTTATCAAATCCGATCCCTCGTTGCGGTGTTACTTTAACTTCAATGAGAGCGGTTACTTTTTCACAATGGACCTTATCCCAATTAATCAGCGTAGGATATCCACAGATGATTGCATCCTCCTCCATATCCTTAATCGCCGCTACAACTTCTTCTTCCGTCGTTCCCAGTATGATTGCCAAGTCGGCTGCTGATATTTTACTGTTCTTATCAATGATTTCTAATATCTTTTCTCGCATTAATCATCCTACCCTTTCCGAATCTGAACTCTAGTAACTTTATTTCTATAATAATCCCCGATAAAAGCCATAATAAGTAATAGCTTTTATCGGGTCATCATTCCTAAATAACTTTATATAGCTCATCGCTTTTGGATGGTTCCAAATACCGTCTTTCTTCACCATTCTTAATGATACGATCATTTCCTTCTGTTATATGACCTATAACCGCTGCCTTAATACCTGCTTCATGCAGCTTATCTACCAATTGGTTTGCGCGGTCCGTAACAATAAGCATACAACCACTGGAAATAAGCATATATGGATTTAGATCATAGAACTCACAGATTTCAACGGTCTCTTGTTTTAAGGTTATTTTCTTTAGATCAACCTCTAATCCCACATTAGAAGCACTGCCAATCTCCCACAAAGCACCAAAGATACCGCCTTCTGTAACATCATGCATGGATGTTACCCCGAATTCTTTTGCTATTCTGGATTCCGGTAAAACAGAAATATCATCGATCATACTCTTCGCGCCCTCGATAAAGCTTGGCGTATACTTGGTTAGCAGTTCTTGCTCCTTTTCCGTAGCAATAATCGCAGTTCCTTCGAGACCGGCCCATTTGGTCATGACTATCTCTTGTCCCGGCTTTGCACCACCTGTTTTAATAATTTCAGATTGTTTTATTCTTCCAACACCGGTTACGGTAACAATTGGCTGATTAACGGCTTTTGTTACCTCCGTGTGACCTCCAAGGATTTCAAGATTGAGCTTCTTGCATTCCCCTTCTATGTCTTGCATCATAGCTTTCAGTTCTGCTTCCTGCGTTCCCTCAGGCAATAGAATAGAAAGCATGATCCCAATGACATCCGCACCAGAGGAAGCAATATCATTGGCAGTAATGTGGACTGCCAATTTTCCAATATCATAAACGGTTCCTGTGATAGGATCTGTAGATAATATGAAAGCATCATCGTTATCTACTGCAATTACGCTGCAATCTTCACCGATTGCAGGCCCAACAAGCACTTCTGTTCGTCGATGTCCTATTTGATTCAGAACAGCCCTTTTAAGGGCTGTCTCCGGTATTTTTCCTATTTTCATCATGTTCTCCAAACCATACTTTCGTCCTTTTATTCGTCCTCATAACCTTCTAGCTCCCAATCCGGTTCCCAGTAGATATCTGCTTGTAACTGTTCCTCCGGATTTGCACGATTATTAGGTTCATTATTGGTTGGTTCCTCTGATTGTTTATTATCGTTTTTCTTATTATCTTTCTTCGTATCCTTGCTTTTCGGTTCTTCTTCTACTTTTTTAGTTCCGATCGTAATATAGCGTGGAGCCGGCATATAGGTACTTCTGTTGACTAAAGTTCTGCTTACCTCAACGCCATCCTCATAAACAATCTTATATAATTCCGCTTTGTAACCGGTATGCGCTGATTGCGTAACTTTCTTATAGGTTTCCGGTTTCGTAGGATCTTTCGTAACAACATCCGCTGGTGGTGCAGTTTCACTTAGTACCACCGTTTTAAACTCGATCTTGCGGTTGCTCTTTCTTGTTTCATGTCCCCAGATATTAAAAGTAATTTTTCTTCCTTTGGTATATGCCTCTATTAATATTGGGGCATCGGTATTATTCCTGAATTTCAAGTCTTTATAGGTTCCTGCAATCGCAGCATCCCTTGATAAATCCACATAACTGATTGTCATCGAGTGCGGCTGTCTTTCAACAATATCCAATTCTGCAAATAATACAGCATTGTAAAGGGTTGTCGTTACCTGACATGCACCTCCGCCTATACTGTCAATTACCTTGCCTTGGGAATAGGCACCTGCGGAAAAATATCCGTTTTGCGGTGTAAATGGTGCCAAATGTTCATATCCGGAGAAAATCTCATCCGGATAAAGGACCGTATTATTAATTAGACGCGCTCCATTAGCCAAGTTAGCTGCTCTTCCTTCTGCAGAACTTGCATATTCAGTTGTAAAGGTTCCCAGTAACGAATTCACCTTTTCAACATCTTCCCTTACATATTGCGGCATATCATCTTCCATCTGCGCCTGTAAGGTAATATGATTACGATCCCAATTATTGAATAATATATTTTTCACTAATTCTGCTGTCGCTTCTACCTGAACTTTGCTTCCCACTTTATGATCTGTATAGATAAATTTACCATTCTTTCTGGATACGGAAGCATTCACCGGCTTTATATTAAAAGCAGCTACTTCGGTAGATATAAATTCATTTAATTTTGCATCATCAATCTGATAGGTCAAAGGAAATACTTTGGTCTCTTTCTCGATATCCTTGATTTCCTTGTATCTTTTAATCAGGTTTCCGCATCTTCCTATGGCAAATGCCTGCTCAATACTATCACCTAAATCATAGGTATAACCCAGTTCTTCAAGGGTTGTTTTAGCGGCATTGTCTCCAACCGTAATCGTAAGCTCTTTCTGCTTCAAACTATGGACAAAGTTGTCAACAGCAACAGCCGCTTCTTCCTTCGTCATGCCGCCAACATTAACCTCATCTATAAATACTCCGTTACTTATTGTATTATCTTTGTTTTCAGCAGATACATAGGATGTATTTCCTTGTAACATAAGGAATAATGATAAAAGGAATATCATCGGCATTATTATTCTTTTCTTGCTCATTTTCCATCCTCCTTATCCAGTCACAGCTCGGGTTAGAATATTCCGTACACCTAATCACAGTGTAATACTGCGGCTTTAAATCCGGTGGCTTCGTCACCCTTAATATTAGACGAAACTTCTCGTCTGAATGTTATCTGCTGTACTTTATAGTTTTCCTATTGTATCATAATCATTGTATTAATAACATAATTCCTTCATTCATTGACTTTTTATTCTGCATTATGTATATTTAATTAAATGCACTAATAACCAATGGCACTGTCATGGATAAAATAAGAAGGATAATAATAACCGTGGATATCATCTTTCTTGTTTTTCTGCTATGAAAGTTCATTTTAAATTCACCTCTTTTTATTGATAAATTGATTCTATTTGAAAGGTTGTGACATGTTTTGAATATACCTTTACTACTATTAACCATAATATTTGCTATTTGGTTACGATATGAAATCGCTAAATCAAATGAGCAACAGAAGCGAAGCTTCCAATATTTCTTACAACGGGAGAGAGAGGCGAATGCCACCCGCCGCAAAGATATCTCCAATCTTAACTATATCACCGTCGATTTAAAACGCTTGCCTCTGAAAGATAGTGAAGATGACACGGTTAATTCCTATCGTGACACCATAGTTTCATTAGCCAATTGTAAGATTGTAAACCTTACCGGATTAACCAATACCGATTTAAAATATCGGTATGGCGCTGCTAATCTTGAACTCTTATCAGAATACGACAGTAATTTTACAAAACTGGTTAGTTTCCTGCATAAGTGGGGTGAACGATTGTATCACAACGGCAAGAAATCCGATGCGGTCTTAGTGCTGGAATATGCGGTATCCTGTGGTAGTGATGTTACAAAAACCTATCGGCTCCTTGCTAAGATATACAAAGAAAAGAACACTTTGGATCAAATCGATTATTTAATTGATTTGATACCGAGCACTACCATTCTTCGAAAGGATGCTTTAATCCAAGAATTGAAGCAAATCAAAGTTTCTTAGGTAAATATTATTTCCAACACCAAGGATACTATACCAAACCAGTATGATTACTATTCCCTATTTAAGCAAAAGCTTTAATTAAAAATAAAAATATAAGTTTGACACTAATTCTATGACATTTTAAATAATCTATCAAGGCTTTTTTACTTATTTTTTATTCTTTTCAATCTTTTTGTAATATGGACAATCCTCTCGCAAAAAGCATGAACTGCAATTCGGATTTCTGGCGGTACAGATACTTCTCCCATGGGCAATGATCTGGATATTATATAGTATCCATTGTTCCTTTGGGAGAATATCCATGAGATCAAATTCTATTTTAACAGGGTCCTCTTCTTTCGTAAATCCCAATCGATTTGAAATTCTTTTTACATGAGTGTCAACTACAATACTAGGTTCGTTATAGATATTACCGCGAATCACATTGGCCGTTTTTCTTCCCACACCGGCCAGTGTTGTAAGTTCATCAATCTCCTGCGGAACCTCTCCATGATATACCTCGAGCAGCCGCTTAGCACATGCTATAATGTTCTTTGCTTTATTTTTATAAAATCCCGTTGAATGAATATCCTTCTCCAACTCTGTAAGATCTGCATTCGCAAAATCTTCAATACTTTTATATTTTTGAAACAAATCCTTGGTAACCATATTCACACGCTCATCCGTACATTGCGCACTTAATATGGTTGCAATCAGCAATTGCCATGCATTTTCATGATGAAGATAGGTACGCATGTGGGTACCATATTCCCGGTTTAAAGCTTCCAGGATACGGTCCACTCTTTCTCGTTCCTTTTTTGTTATTCTCTTTCTCGCCACCGATATCCTCCCTTCTTAGTAATTCTCTTATAGCATTTTCCCTTTAACAATTCCTTCTGCGTAAGCCCTTCCCTATGGCAAACACTGCTGGTCTTAGAAACCATTTTCCAAATTAATGATTAACAACAATCATTTTAGCAGCTTTATTCAGCGGGTCTCTTTGACTATAATCAAAGACAATCCATACTTCTTTCCGGATTGGTCTGCCGGTCTTACTGGAGGATATTACATCGTAATGAAATCGCTCCACATGAGCATTCCGCCTATCGATATTCAGATCATCCACAATTTCCCGCATCTTATTATATGCAACGGATTCTTGAGCAAAATTCGGTCTGTTCTTCATATTTTCTCTTAAATTCAGATCCAATATTAAAATTTCCTTGAAGCAATTCAGAAACTCCTCTTGTTGATCTGAATTAATCCATTGTAACACAGACTCTTTATAAAAATCCAGAAGTAATTCATATCTTTTTAGTCGGGAATGTGCCATTTGATCCAGGCCATGGTTCTCGTAGTAAATGCTCAGTTCATAGTAGAGTCTGGAAGACCTATCATATAGATTTCCCAAAAATTCTAAGGCATGTGTAAATTGCCCGCTGTTATAGTAGACCTCCACCATTTCACAGATTCCTTTTAATTTCAATATCTCATCATAACTGAGAAGATTCGTTTTCAGGACTTCATACGGTGCCCTATCCTGATAAACAATACCATGATTTACACTATCCTGCTCCATAAAGGATCCCTTTAATACCTTCAAAAATCCCAACTGAAATTGGTCCGGTTTTAACGCATAGACATCATCAAAGGACTTTAAAAAGGATTGATAGTCCTCATACGGTAGTCCGGCAATTAAGTCCAGGTGTTGGTGAATATTATGGCCTTCATGGATTTGCATAACATTTTGTCGTAATATCGTAAAATTCATTTTCCTATGGATTGCATCCACCGTTTCCAAATTGGTTGATTGAACACCGATTTCAAATTGCACTTGGCCAGGTCGCAAGGTTTTCAGGAATGCAATCTCCTCTTCATCCAAAAGGTCAGCAGAAATCTCAAAATGGAAATTGGTAATTCCATTATCATGCTCTTTAATAAACTGCCAAATTCCCATGGCATGTTTCTTGTTGCAATTAAATGTCCGATCTACAAATTTTACCTGTGCAACATTGTAATCCAGGAATTTTTTTAATTCCTCTTTCACAAGCGAAAGGCTACGTAACCGAACCTTTTTATCGATGGAGGAGAGACAATAACTGCAGGAAAACGGACAGCCTCTACTGCTTTCATAATAAATGATTTTATTGCGAAATCGTTCCATATCGTCATAAGGAAACGGTATCGTATCAAGTGGAATGGGTTGCCTTGGAGACGTTACCGTAATTGGTATACTGCTTTCCCTATTACCCAACGGTTCCATCGAGATTCTGGCACTGTTTTTAAATGCAATCCCCTGGATTTGGTCCAAGTTTCTTTTATGATCCACATAGTATTCCATTAATTCAAAAAATGTCTGCTCGCCTTCCCCGATAACAATTCCATCCAATGCTTCTATTGATTCGAGAAGCTTTCGAGCATCATAGGAAACCTCAGGACCTCCAAACCATATCTTTGCCTTTGGCTGCACCTTTTTTAATTCAGCAACCAACGGAACAATCAATTCAATATTCCATATATAACAAGAGAATGCTATGATGTCTGCTTGCTCTTTGTATATCCCTTTCAGAATATCATCCGGCAAATGGTTAATGGTATATTCCGCTAATGTAATGTGTTCGCCGTATTTCTTAGCGTAACTCTTCAGGTCATAGATTGCCAGGTTCGAATGAATATATTTTGCATTCACTGCAACAAGTAAAACTTTCATAGTATCTCCTCAAACTCTCATATGATTCATTTATACTTTACCATTCTATTCTAACATAAAAATTCATTTTCAACTATCTAATATACTTTAACTTTTTGCTATTCCTATGTTCCAATTAAATCCATCGTATAGCTTGTACAAGGATAGTCAATAATATCACCATGCTAAATATATCGAAATATGTGATTACTCAACTGGACATATACCATATATTGTGTTATAGTGAAGTTTGTTGAATAATACAATCTAGGAGGAAAATATGTTATCATTTGAAAAAATCAACGCGGATAACATTATGAAAACAGCGGAATATATTAAGTATAAAATCAGCCGGACAAGCGATTATACAATCGGTGCAGTATATATGTGGCGGGATTTTTACGATACAAGTTTTGCCATTCATGATAATATGATTTTCTATAAAGTAAAGTTTTTAAACCGTACCTCATTTACTTATCCGGTAGGGTCCGGTTCTTTTTCAAAAGCTATGGAGGCAATCAAAGAATACTGCAGAATCAATTATCTGCCCCTTTGGTTTTGTACCGTTCCGCAAGAAGTAATCCCCATCTTAACTGAGCAGTATAACGGAAATGTCCCATCAACTCCTTCCAGAGATTGGGCTGATTATTTATATCGTGCAGAAGATTTAGCTGAGATGGCAGGCAGAAGATTTAGCGGACAGCGAAATCATATCAATAAGTTTCTAAGAAATTATCCGAATTATCAATACCACGTTATTACACCGGATAATTTAGGAAAAGTAATTGAATTTTTAAAATCCTATCAGCAAAACTTCGACAAAGAGGACTCTCTTGCAAAAGAAGAATTGGCAAGGACCTTGGAAATTATGCCATTAATCCACAAGTTCAATTTACCTGGTGGTTTCATTGAAGTGGATGGCAAAATCGTAGCAATGTCCGTCGGTGAAATTATTAAAGACACTTTATACGTCCATATTGAAAAAGCTGACCGCAACTACGAAGGCTCCTACCAAATGATAGTCAGAGAATTTGCACGGCATAATGTTACCAAAGACGTAAAATATATTAATCGTGAAGAAGATGTTGGCGATGAAGGTCTTCGTAAATCAAAGCTATCCTATCACCCAATCGAATTATTGGACAAATACTGCGTATTAGTTCCTTATAACTAATATCTAAATGAATTAAAACCCACATCCTAATCTGTTGCTGAAATGACCTTTCCCTCATGATTGAGGTCAGATTATGCATAAGGATGTGGGTTTTATATTCATAACAAGTAAATTGGCTTGCCAATTCATTTTGTTTAAAATAAATGATAACGGGGTTTCTCTTCTTTCAGAAGGAAATGACGAAGGTAATCATCAAACAAAATTGCCGGTAAGGATAGGAAAAACCATATATTTGAATAAAGAAGGCAAATTTGCCCCATAACATTATAGGGCATATCAGAGTAATCCCAAACATTTAACTTCAACCAGACATTTACGATTAAACCAACCGCAAATTCTACAACCGTAATAATTCCGGCAGAAATTACCATTTGGCTTAGAAGAGCCATGTCCCATGGAAACACTTCATTTAACAGTCCAATCAGGATGAAGCATATTCCCCCTGCAAACAGCATGGAGATATGGGAATATCCTCGATACAAAATCTCAATTCCTCCGTAGGCAAATCCACCGCTTAGAAATAGCAGCAAATATTTCAAAAATCGATTATAACGTATAAGCATCTTTTCCCCATCCTCATCGCTTATGAAATCAGTGCTATTCTTAATACGTAAATTAATTATTATCAGTATACGCACATAGCAATCGCAATATATTTAAAATACACTGAAACAAATTGTAAATCCGGGAGAAAATTAGAACTTAATGAAGATTATGTAAAAGGAATTGGCTTACCAATTGTTCTATCATATTGCTAGATAATGAAAAAAGGACAGTTTCTAAAAACTGTCCTTTCTCGGAGAAGGTATTTTTGTTACTTATGGGGGTGTAGCAAAAACTATATAATGTATTGGGGTTTACGAGTATAGTATAACATGAGCCACCAAATAAGTGTGCACAAACTTTACAAATTTCGCTCTTTTTTTTCGTCGATTTGCATAAATCTATGCTTCGGTCTCTGCCTGTGGCTGATTCGAATGTTCTTTGTTTGCAAACAAAGCTTCAAACTCATCACGGCTAATTCTTTCCTTCTCAATTAATAGGCTTGCACATGCCTCTAATACCTCTTTATGCTCCATTAAAATTTTCTTTGCTTCTTGATAGCAATCATCTATAATGGATCTTACTTCTTCGTCGATACGATTCGCTACATTCTCGCTATAGCTTCTTGTATGTGCAAGGTCTCTTCCGATAAATACCTCATCTTCATCATTATCGTAATTAACCATTCCTAAGGAGTCGGAAAAGCCATAACGCGTAACCATAGCTCTGGCAGTTTTCGTTGCAACCTTAATATCCTGGGATGCACCGGTTGTAACATCATCAAATATCAATTCTTCAGCAACACGTCCGCCCAGTGTCACAATGATATCCTGGCGCATTCTGCCCTTGGTATAAAACATTTCATCTTTCTCAGGCAATGGCATTGTGTAACCGGCTGCTCCACTTCCCGTAGGAATAATAGATACTGTGTAAACCGGTCCAACATCAGGAAGTACATGGAATAGAATCGCATGACCAGCCTCATGGTATGCAGTGATTCTCTTCTCTTTTTCCGTAATAACCTTGCTCTTCTTCTCTGTACCAATACCTACTTTGATAAATGCCTTTTTAATATCTTCATTGTTGATATAATTTCTGTTTTCTCTTGCAGCGCCAATCGCTGCTTCATTCAATAAGTTCTCAAGATCAGCACCGGTAAATCCCGCGGTTGTCTGTGCAATCTGTTTTAAATCCACATCATCACTGAGTGGCTTTCCTTTGGCATGAACACGAAGTATTTCTTCTCTGCCTTTGACGTCCGGGCGACCCACCGCCACCTTGCGATCGAAACGGCCCGGTCTTAGAATCGCAGGGTCAAGAATATCCACACGATTGGTTGCTGCCATAACAATAATGCCTTCGTTTACTCCAAAACCATCCATTTCCACAAGTAATTGGTTTAGTGTCTGCTCTCTTTCATCATGTCCACCGCCCATGCCGGTTCCTCTGCGCCTTGCTACTGCATCAATCTCATCAATAAAGATAATGCATGGTGAGTTTTTCTTGGCTTCTTCAAACAAATCTCGAACTCTGGAAGCACCGACACCGACAAACATTTCTACGAAATCGGAACCGGAGATAGAGAAAAAGGGTACTCCAGCTTCACCGGCAACCGCTTTCGCCAGCAATGTCTTACCTGTTCCCGGAGGACCTACCAACAGTACACCTTTTGGTATTCTTGCGCCTACAGAAACATATTTTTTCGGTGATTTCAAAAAATCAACAATTTCCTTTAATTCTTCTTTTTCTTCATCAAGTCCTGCAACATTTTTAAAGGTAGTCTTCTTATTTTCATCGGTCGACAGCTTTGCCCGGTTCTTACCAAAATTCATCACTTTGTTATTCCCGCCGCCTACAGCAGCCTGATTAGACAGGAATGAAAATAGCACTATAACAATAATAAACACAAGTATATAGGGAAGTACCGATGTCAAAAACCAATTTGGTTTAGAAATCTCGTGAGGATAAAACGCAATATTCGCTTCCTTCGCAAGTTCCTTAATTTCATTGGTATCCAATACGTAAAACCGTTCACTATCCCCGTCTTTTTTATTCACTTTTACTTCACCATAAGGCACATATTCATCCGGGAATATCTCAATTGATTGGACTTGACCTTCATCTATATCGTTAACAAACCGGTCATAATTATATGAATCCGGATCGCTAAATTCATAGTTATTAGACAAGAATAGGGTCATAACTACTATCAATAAGATGATGATGTAGAAGCCATATCCCTTCATCTGTTTTCTCACTAAACAACCTCCTTTTATTGGATTCTGAGAATATCGCTATTCTTAATTTTTTAACCAATTTTATATATTCTATACACCGGATTAGTTTTCCACTACACCTACATAAGGTAAATTTCTATAAAATTGGTTATAATCCAAGCCATATCCGATTACGAACTTATCCGGAATTTCAAATCCAACATATTTCACTTCAACTTCCGTTTCCCTGCGGTCCGGTTTATCCAACAATGTGCAAATATTAAGACTTGCAGGACCACGGCTGCTTAATAAATCCTTCAAATATGCAAGTGTTCTACCAGAATCAATGATATCTTCCACAATTAGAACATCTTTTCCTTGTATGGATTCATCCAAGTCTTTAAGAATTCTTACTCTTCCTGAACTTACGGTTTCATTACCGTAGCTGGATACGGACATGAAATCAAAGGTAACCGGTACCGTAAGTCTCTTTGCCAAATCACAACTAAACACAATACTACCCTTTAAAATACAAATAAGATGTACTTGTTTTCCTTCATAATCCTTACTGATTTGCTCTGCAAGCTCATTAATTCTCTGTGCGATTTTTTCTTCCGGTATCAATACACTTATCTTATCTTCCATTTTCAGTCCTCCGCATCAATTAATTTCATCAATAGTATATTTTTTGTTGAATCAACAACTTTATATTTTTCACTAATCCGATCCCCATTTCCCAGAATCCACATAATGTGGCTTCCATCTGCAACGAGTAATTGCTTATCCCGTTCCATACGTGGTATCTTTTGATCAATGAAATAATCCTTTAGTTTCTTTCTTCCTCCGTTAGCATGAATCTGAATATAATCTCCTTCTTTTCTATTCCTTACTACAAGAGCATTCTCTATTTTATCATAATCAAACCACTTCATACAACTACTTTTCGGAATCGGCTCCGTTTTTTCATGATTTATAATACTTACTTCTAAAAACTTATGAAGTGTCGGTAAATAATATTTCCCCGGCTTTTCTATTACCATTGGTTTTATTTCACTTTTTTCTGCTACCTTAACGCAAACTTGCCTTTGAAAGAAAAGGATTCGCTCATATTCCCTTACTGCAACAATTCCATAGGGAAGGTCCATTTGCTTACCAACCTGTTTTGATCCTAATGATAATACCTGCTCCACATGGACAGACTCTAAATCTTTTAATCCCCCGGCAAGTTTCTCAATGATCTTACGAATAATCCCCTTTTGAATAACGATATCCTCATTGTTGAATGCATTAATATCTATAGCTATTTTTCCATCCCCTGCATCATCTATAATCAATGGGTACCGTTCATTTACTTGCTGATTTATGAAGTTTTCTATCTCCTTCAATTGGGAAGCCATCTGCGTAATATGGGCTATTGCATTTTGATTAATTTCTTTCGTTGCATAAGACAAGATTTGATTCCTGATTTTATTTCGGCTATAGGCATCCGTTAGATTCGTAATATCGATTTGATAGGAAATATTCCTTTCCTTTAGATATTCTTCAATCTCTTTCCTTTCCAGACAAAGAAGAGGCCGAATAATAGAAATTTCACCACTCTCCAGCTTACGTGTGGAAATTGGTTGGATTCCGGATAATCCCCGAATACCTGTTCCTCGAAAAAGGTGGAACAGAACCGTTTCAGCCACATCATTTTTATTATGTGCAATCGCTATTTTATTACACTTATAATCTTTGCATACTTGGAAAAATGCATCATAACGAACCTTCCTTCCTGCCTCCTCTTCCGAAAGGTTCTCTGTCTTAGCAATCTGCACCACATTGGCAGAAAAGATATAATACTCCAGTTTCAATTTCCGACATAATTCTGCTACGAAACGCTCGTCTTGTTTTGCTTCCTCCCCGCGAATCCCATGATTGATATGAACCACAATCAGGGGAATCTGCTGCTTACTACAAATTTCCGAAAGCATATATAAAAGGCAGACTGAATCAGCGCCTCCGGATACACCTAAGACGATTCGGTCTCCCTTCTCTATCATACTATTCTGCTCAATAAAATTCTTTACCTTCCGTAACATTTTCTTAATTCCTATCTAGAATAGTTATCTTTCCTCTATTGTCAAAATATTAATAGTATTCTAAACCTTTTGCTTCGATATTTCAATATAATTTGTAATTAAGGGAATATTATAAAAGTCCTTATTTCTATTTTAACCATATCCCCGCTGTGATGATTGTCATATCATCTTTGGGGACATATTTACTCATGGAAAGGGCATGATCTAAGATTCGGTTCGCTATCTCCTGAGGATTGTTACTCTTAATATCCATAATTAATTTCTCCATATAACCTTCCTTGTCCTCTTCTGGAATGCAATCCAGTACACCATCCGTCACCATAATAATAATATCCCCTTCATACAACTTTTTTGTAACCGTATCATAATCAACGTTACCAAACATCCCAATAGGAAGTGTCGTCGAACTAATTGTCTCTACCCAATTTTCTCGTTTAATAAACGTGGATGCGGCTCCAATTTTTATAAACTCACACATACCGGTGAATAAGTTTATGATGCCCATATCTATCGTTGAAAAGATTTGCTTTTCTGATTTTAACACTAAACTGGAATTAATTAGTTTTATTGCCATTTCCGGTTTAAAGCCTGCTTCTATCATTTGTTCCAAAAGCGACATTACGGTTTCACTCTCATCTCCGGCTTCCTTTCCGGTTCCCATTCCATCAGCTAATGCTAGCATCATCTCGCCGGTCTCTAATTTAAGAATAGAAAAGTTATCACCGGAGACATTCTCTTTCATGGCTCTGGATACACCGGTTAAAACTTTGAACTTGGTATCTTCCACAAAAATAAAATTCTCATAATTATTCGTAATTACAGATTTAGAGGCATCCGATACACGCATCCGGCGTCCCAATACCTCTCCTATCATGCCCGCTACCTCTTTTGCCGTTATAACCCTACCACCTTTGCAAGCAGCTCGCAGATAAACTTCTTTTCTCTTGTTTCCCCGTTCAAAAATAGTGATATCCTTCCCATGGATATGTTCCATTTTCAATCGCTTGAGCACTTTTTCTTCGATTACACGGGATACTTGCTCCGCAGCATAAATCTCACTGGTGATATCCTGAATTACCGTTGAAACTTCTTTTAACTGTTCTGCAATCACTTCTCTGCTTTCAGTAATACGATTCTGCCAAATTTGATTTAGTTTAGCCAGCTCAAAGCTTCGATTGGTTTCTGCGATAAATTCATCCACGCAAATGCAATCGTTTAAAAATTTAGCGGGAATATCCTCCTTTTGTATAAAACCGTTCTTTTCTGCAGCTTCAAACAGAGCGCAAGCAGCTTGGTAGGTTTCTTCCAAATCATTTTCCCAACAATGCGAGCAATTCCTGCAATTCTTACAGAGCTTCTCTGAAACATCCTCGAACATGCGGTTAATCTCTGATTGTTTTAATTTCGTCTGTTTTTCTGTAATTGTATCTAAAGTTTTAGAAAGCTTAAGGAAAGAGTCTGAGAATACCTTCATTCTTGCTTTCGCTATCTTTTTTAAATTTTCTGCTGCAAGAATTTCCTGTTTTCCAATCCCCCCAGCAGCATCCACCCGGTAAATCAGCCTTTGCGGCAGCAAAAGAAATATTACCACTGCGGAAGAAAGCGCACCGATCCCTTCAATCGTTAATTCCATTTCCGCATTCACAAGTCCAAGAATTGCCGCAGTAATTAGATAAATTGCTGCAACAGGAATCCTTCCCATTTCCCGAAAAACGGATGGGATAATCCCCATCATTGTATATAATCCAATATCAGAAATAGGTTCCCCTCGTAAACCCATTGCAAATCCACAAACCGCTCCTGTTATCGTACCTTGTCCAACGCCATATTTATACGTAAAGAACAAAATAATGAAAAATACAAAAGTTTCTACCGGTGCAAAATAGCTTGAAGCAAAATCAGGAACTGCATAAATTATGATTGCCACAATCACTGCCATACTGACCATCTGCTCATTATTCATCTTATAGCCCTTGGTAGATTGCATGATATATTCCAATCCTTTTTGAAAGATATACACAGAAATTAATGCAATCATAACTTCCAGCAAAATAAAAATCAATTCATGGCTTATCGATCCTCCGGTTGGGATTTCCAAGGAAGAATAAATGCCAAGTATTATGGATGGCAAGACATATAACAGTACCTTATTGAGATTTCTGTTTTTGATCATCGGTAATTCCAGGATTACCAATGTTGTAATCATCGTTAATAAATATTTTAGCACTTGGGTAATCGGCATAGCTGTTATAATTCCAATGGTAATCACCAGGAAAGCAAGTATCCCCCTTGATTTAGCCATTATAACTGCGGTAAAATAGCCAATCGCCAGCGGATTCATTTGATAGAATGTGGCCCTTGCAACCAATAACCCAATTGCGTGAATGAGTATTGCTCTTTTCTTGCTGACTTTCATCTTTGCTTCGCTCCTTTAAGTTTCTTTTGCTGCATATATGGTCGTGATGTTAATTATAGAAAGAGCGCTATAAAATCTTTGTCAAAATGTATACGGGATTTTAAAAAACTTTTTGACAAGAATTCCTTCGAAAAGATGATTTCATCGAATAGAGGGACCTCATTCATTTTAAGAGCGTAAAATATGTTCTGAAAAAATATCTTAGGAAACAGTAATAATAGCATTTCATTACGTGGCGATACTAAGATTGCAATCATTCTTACTTTATTAAACAATTACTGGTACGTAAAAGTTCACACAAAAAACCCCGCTTAAAATTAAGCGGGGTTTATCATAGCGAAGGAGGGATTTGAACCCCCGACACCACGGGTATGAACCGTGTGCTCTCGCCAACTGAGCTACTTCGCCAGAGAACGAATTTCATTATATCGTCTTTTATTTGAATTGTCAATGATTTTATATACAAATTAAACAATTTTTTATATCTGCTATATATTATTCTTCTTCCTGCTGCAAAATAATCTCATCCTCATAAACAAGACCTAACTTTTCTCTGGCTACATCTTCAATATATCGTTTGGTTTGCACATAGGCCTCAAGATTTTTAATTTCTTCCGCACGTTCCTCTTCTTCCTGTATCTGTGCGTTAAGGAGATCTATTTTCTGCTTTGCTTGTACACTCCTTTTTTCAAGGTCGATTTTCTTATATGCAATGATACCAAATAGTATTAAAACAACCAGTGCTATGATACCTATGCCTGTCCCCTTTTTATACCTTCTTCTCAAACTTCTCATCTCCCCTCAAAAAAGAATTCTAAGCTATCATTTCTCGGCCTTTTCATCCCTTTTAACTTGTTTCGTCTTTTTATCTTTATTAGCCTTTTTCCCTTTTTTCTTTTTCCTATCTCTCTTACTCTTGTTATTCTTTCTTAGCGCTTTCTGCTCTTTTCGTTGCTTTCTCTTTTCATTCCGCTTTTGCTTTCTACTATTTAAGGCTATTCTAACCGATTTATGCAATTTTTTCAATCGGGTAATAAAGAAACCGGCAATCTTTCTTCCCCTTACTATAAGAAATCTAAGGAATTGTTTTATCTTTTTTAATATAAAAAGCAGGGGGCGAAGCAGTGTAAAAATTAATTTTGTAATAAGAGATACAATGATATCACTTAGTATATAGTGATATAATACCATACCAATTGCCATTCCCATCACAGAGAAACCTCGGATTACTCCATTGTTTACTTGATATATCATAGCAAATATAAATACACTTGTAATTACCCAAAAGAGTAAATCTTCAAGGGCTAGAAAGAAGCCGTTATGTTTTATCAACCTTCTGACTATTCTGAGGCCATCATAGGCAAGTAATACGATAGCCCCCCATAGAATGGAAATGAGAAAAAACCTAAGCTCTAGTGTAATTGCATGATTCATATTGGCCTCCTACTTAAATAGCCTGCCAAATAGTGTTTCTCCGGACTTTCCATAACTTGTCGAATCGGAGTAGGTTAAACTATCTATCCTTCCGTCAATGTCAACCTCACCCTTTTCCAGCGTAAGCCGGTTAACATGCAGATCTGTCCCCCGGATCATGAGTATCCCTTGCTCTGTGTTCAATAGCACCTCACTGGCATCAAAAGACAAGACATCATTTACACCTGTAATATTCACGGTTTTTCTTGCATTAATATGTAATTTGTGTCCTTTTAAGATCTGTTGTTTTTCATCCATAAATAAAAGCCTCCTCATATACGATATCCTCAAAAATATATCTAAATAGACCAAGATATATCTTCTTAAATATATGAGAAGACTTCGTTCTTCATGACGATTTTAAAGATACTTATATAGCTCCTTTGCCTCATCTTTCTTGGTAGTCTCCGATACATCAAGAACCTCAACCTTTACTGATTTACTGCCAAAACTTATTTCTATGATATCACCGACTTTTACATTGGCAGAAGCCTTGGCTGGTTTATCATTAATCTTAACTCTTCCTGCATCGCAAGCTTCATTGGCAATCGTTCTCCTTTTAATCAGTCGTGAAACTTTTAAAAATTTATCCAATCTCATATTACTACAATACCTCACTTACTTATTTAATAAAAAACACCACCTATCACTAAAAGGTGGCGGATTTTTTACATACATGATAAAAAGGCAAGCCGAATCCCTTGTCATGAATGATAAAAGGCTGTTTTAAAAGCCCTACACCCCAACGAGATCCGGTATTTAAAACAGCCTTTTAAATTATTTCACTATGCGTTGACAAGATCCTTTAAAGCTTTTCCTGCTTTGAACTTAGGTGCTTTAGAAGCAGCAATGTGAATTGTCTCTTTTGTTAAAGGATTTCTACCGGTTCTAGCTGGTCTCTCAACCACTTCAAATGTACCAAATCCTACTAACTGTATTTTCTCACCTTTTGCTAATTGCTCAGTTACAACATCGATGAATGCCTTTAAAGCTTTCTCTGAGTCTTTCTTTGAAAATTCAGTTTTCTCTGCAATTGCTGCAACTAATTCTGCTTTGTTCATGGATATGCTCCTCCTCTAAAGTATTGTTATATTTTTTAATAATCTAATGATTATTATACATCCTGCTAAATGCATTTTATAACAGGATTATTCTCGCATAGCTTTGACCTTTGCGCAGCACAAGGTTAAAACATCTACGAATCTATTTATAAACTTATTAACGCTATTTGTCAAGGAATTTTCTGCATTTATCTGTAAAAACCGGGACGTTTTTCTTACAAAATACATAACCTTACGAAATTCCTCTTATTGCAACATGTTTTTTCCTTAATTTGGATGTCCTTTCACATGATTTTACTATTATTAGAAGAAAAAACTGCCACAACCAGTATGGCAGTTTTTCTGTTTTTGGCGATTACTCCATTTGTCTTCCTAAAAATGATGCTGCTGTTGTAGCAAGCTTAATCTCTGTATCTCCGAATTTTGTTTTTGGATCTTTTGTTAGTATAAGAACCGCACCAATTGCATCTCCTTCGCTAATGATTGGTGCAATAACCTGATACGTATATTCACCATCATCTTCATTTGAAATCTTGACAAAATTTTTATCTTCTTTACCGGCAACAATTGTCTCTCTCTCATTAATAACTTCTTCTAAGTCCCGGCTAATGCTTTTCATCATAAGCTCTTTCTTAGACGATCCTGCTACTGCAATAAATTGATCTCTATCTGAAATTGCAATAATATGACCTGTTGTTTGCCCAAGCGCTTCCGCATATTGCTTTGCAAATTGTCCCAGTTCACCGATTGGTGAATACTTCTTTAAAATAATTTCACCTTCACGATCGGTAAAAATCTCAAGAGGATCACCTTCACGAATTCTTAATGTTCTTCTGATTTCCTTTGGTACAACTACACGACCTAAATCATCTATTCTTCTTACTATACCGGTTGCCTTCATACAAGATCTTCCTCCATTTTACAATTTTAATAGACTGCTATTATTAGATACATAGAATGATATGGGTTCTAATCCATATCGATGTTGCATTGTTATTGAATCTGTTTCCAATTCAACATGTTTTATCTAATAATATTGTTTGTAAAATGGGAAAGTTTATACATTTAGGTTAAACTATTTTTTTATTGTTCTCGCCTTAATACATCAAAGGCATTAAAAATATCCAAAATTCCATATCCCCAATCTCTATTTGGATATATCAAACTGGAACTTCTTCTGGCACCGCGTATTAAAAAATTTTTGATTTCAATGGAAGCAAAACTTGTAAAATTGCCTCTTACAATCCCCCATTCCAGAAGCATTGCCACAATTCCCGCAGTATGGGCGGCAGCTACTCCTGTACCTGTATAAAAGACAAACTCCTTATTCTGATTCGGGGCAATATAATTTACACCGGGTGCTGCAATTTCCGGTTTAACTATATTGTTCCTTGTGTATCCTCTACTTGCATTGATATACAGATTGCCTCCTACCGGATTATAGGCTGTTACCGTGATAGGAACATCGGCTGTTCCCGGATTAAGTAAAGTAGTATAAATATCCGGTCTGAGAAAATAGGTTCCATCCGATATAAAATTCCCCATAGGCAACCATGCATGATAACCGGTTGACAAATCTCCTTGACCATATACCCGAAATCGCCAATTTCCTGGCGCAGCATTAAAAAAACGTAAAAGAATTAATTGATCCCCAGTCTCTGACTCAACCGTATGATAATAAATATAACTGACTGTCCGTTCAAATATAAAGGAAATCGTACGATTCAAAGTAAGACTGGCAGCAATACGAGGAATATACTCTCCACTGGGTGATAGGATATCAATTGAGTATATTCCCGGCGCATCCCCCCAGATTTCTAAAGAGAAAAATTTATCCTGTTCCCCTACAATTAAATCCATCGTGTCATATTGAGCAGCAGGATCAATAATTCCCCGATAATGCCTACCCAAATTTCCTTCATTTCCCAATGATGTTACAAAGGTTGTATTAGGAATATTGCCAAATAAATTCATCATGGTAGCTAATGGCCCGCGCCCTTCATGGGAGCCCTGGGAAGTACCTAGTCCAAGGCAAAACACGATGGGTTTACCCAACTCTCTAGCTAACCGAAATCCATACTGTATTCCCCACATAATACTGTTTTCCTGAAAGCATACCACATCCTCAGGAATAGCAAAAAATTCTCTTAAGTTTCTTTTAGCAGGTTTTAACTTTATGATAACAAGCTCTGCATCTGGTGCTACACCTGAGAAATTCTCTCCTGGAACCGGATTTCCTGCTGCAACAGCAGCCATCATGGTACCATGGCCATTCTCATCAATGCTTGGCACAATCGCTAAGGGATTTTCCGATGTTAAGGCTTCATTGATCTGTTCCGCACGATATTCCGTGCCAAAACCCGTATTATATGGGGCCCCATCCTCAGACTGGATTGTTTGATCCCATATCGCTCTAATTTTTGTTGTACCATCCGGTCTGATAAATACAGGATTCGTATAGTCAATTCCTGTATCTATAATAGCTATTAAGGTTCCTTCCCCACGTAGATTAAAGGTTGGTATCTGCTGTATTTCCGGGACTCTGGATGCTTGTAAACTAGCCTGACTGGTCAAACCATAGACCTTCGGTACCGCTGCATATCCATAGGGTCCAACTTGCGAAATCCCAGATGGGTCATAAGGAAAATGGAGGATAGCAAACATCGGATTCATAATATGCACAAAAGCCTCTGGATATACCTCTAACAGTCCGGGATTATTCCGATAATCTACAATTACATCCGTATAATCATCACTAATAATATGATTTCTTTCCGCCTGTATCATATTCTCTCCATTCCTTACCTTGATACTTATTTCCATATAAATACAGTTATAAAATAATACCAATTCTTAAACTATTAAAAACATTATAAGCGTCCAGAATTCCGTATCCCCAATCCGGATTAGGATACACGATATCTGCGGTACGCCTTGCACCTCGAAGAATTAGTTTTTTCAGTTCCACGGTACTCATTCCTGATAAATTTCCTCTTACAATACCCCATTCCAGAAGCATTGCAGCAATACCGGTGGTATGCGCAGCAGCCACACTTGTTCCCGTATAATTTGCAAACTCCTGATTCAACGTTGGTCCTAATACATTAACACCGGGAGCCGCAATATCCGGTTTTGGAACCCCGATTCTCGTATTTCCGCGACTGGCATTGATATAAAGACTATCATCTTCATCATTATATGCTGTTACGGTAAGAACTACTTCTGCATTTCCCAAGGAAAGTATTGTAGTATAAGGATCCGATTGAATAAAATAAGTATTATTGGAGATAAATCCTTCCATTGGCAGCCACATATGAAATCCCAAATCTAAATTTCCACGTTCATACACATTGAAACGCCAGATTCCCGGGGTCGGATTAGTAAATCGAATTAAAATCAACTGATCTCCACTTTGCGTTTCTACCATTTGAAAGTCAATATAAATTATCGTATTTTCGAAAATAAATGTAATTTCCCTATTTTCATCTAAGGAAGAATAGATACTTGGAACATATTCTCCTGAAGGTGACAATATATCTAAAAAGAAGATACTCGGAGATTGTCCCCAAAGCTCCATAGAAAATCCTCTTTCATTTTCTCCTACATTTAACTCCACTGTCTGATATCCAACCGCTGTATTTACCATACCAAAAAAATGTCTTCTTGCGTTGCCTTCATTGCCTGCTGCCACAATTACTGCAATTCCGGGGATACTGGAAATCGTAGATAAATAGCCACTAAGAAATCCCCGACCGTCATGCGCACCCTGCGAAGTCCCTAAAGCGACACAGATTGCCATAGGTTTTTGCAAACGATTAGCAGCCGCCAACAGATATTCTATACCAAAAAGGATATCCGTTTCCTGATAGCATACCGCTTCTTCCGGTATCCGAAAGAACTCTTTTAGATATCGTTTGGCTGTTTTTAGTTTTACAACGACAAATTCCGCTTCTGTGGCAACTCCGGAAAATTCATTATAAGGCACTTCGGAACCCCCGGCAATGCCTGCAACCATTGTACCATGCCCCACTTCATCCGTACTCGGGACAATACTGTATGGGTTATTACTTTGCAACGCATAATTAATTTGCTCTCTGTTATATTCCGTACCATAGTTTAATTTTGCCGGTGGATTTATACTTTCTATCGTCTGGTCCCATAGGAGGGCTATTCTGGTTGATCCGTCTTCGTTTTGAAAAATAGGATTCGTATAATCAATACCGGAATCGATTATCCCAATCAGCACCCCCTGTCCTCTAAGGTCAAAACCAGGGATATTACGAATCTGCAAAACCCCAGAGGCTTCCAAACTCTCCCTGCTGATTAACCCAAAAATCGATGGCATTGAAGAATATCCATAATCATAAACCGCCGAATTTGTAATCTCGCTTACGGGCACATGAACAATAGCCAATCGTGCATTAATAATATTAACAACCGCATTGGGAAAGCGATCAAATACCGAAAAGTCGCCATAGTATTCTATTAATAAATCAGCATAGTCCTCGCTGGTAAGCGGATTTCTTTCATTCTGAGTCATAATTAACACCTTTTTGTTTCTTATAATATTATATTGCAAAAGAAAAAATCTATGAAAATGCATTGCTTATCAACCAATAAAGTCCTCCAGCGATAACTTCACCAATACTTTACAAATATGTAATACCATTTAAAAATCACTTCTTAAAATATCAAAAACATTAAAGATATCCAAGATACCGTACCCCCACTGCGTATTGGGATAGACAAGGGTTTGATCTCTCCTTGCCGCTCGTATCATGTAATTTCTCACTTCTGCTGTGTCAAACTCCAGATAGTTCCCACGGATAATCCCCCACTCCAACATCATCGCGGCGATTCCTGCCGTATGTGCTGCAGCCACACTGGTACCTGTAAAAGGAGCGAAGCTTTGTGTTAGCGTTGGGCCTATCACATTTACTCCCGGAGCTGCAATTTTAGGTGTAACTTGCCCCAATCGATTAAAGCCTCGGCTGGCATTGATATAGATACTGTCATCCTCGGGATTATAAGCTGTGACACTAACAAGTACATAAGAATCTGCCGGATCTAACACCGTAGTATCCGGATTGGAACGTACAAAATAGGTATTGGGAGATATAAAGTGCTCCATTGGAAGCCATATATGAAATCCGGCAGAAACACGCATTACATCATATACCCGAAATCTCCAAATACCCGGCGAGGGATTCACAAACCGTAGCAAAATAAGTTGATCACCGGGGGCAGTCTGAATTACTTGAAAATCGACATAAATCCTTGTCGTTTCAAAGATAAAAGTGATCTCTTGATTCTCATTGATTCTGGCAGGTATTCTAGGTACAAATTCCCCGCTGGGTGATAAGATATCAAGAGAATAAATACTCGGCCTGGTTCCCCAGAGCATCATAGAAAATCCCGCTTCATTCTCTCCTACAAATAATTCTACGGTATCATATCCAGCATCAGCATCAACGACGCCAAAATAATGTCTTCTTCCATTTCCTTCATTTCCGACGGCAACAACAGCCACTCTTCCCGCCATATCTCCGACATCGGCGAGATAGATACTAAGCGGATTATAACCATCATGCGAAGTATGGGAAGATCCCAATCCTAAGCAGATAACTGCAGGCCTTCCCAATTCTCTTGCCTTTTCCGTTATGTATTTAATACCAAACATGATATCATTGCCTTGATATGCATTGGCTCCCGGAGGTATTTGAAAGAATTCCCGCAGATAATCTTTGGCCTCTTTAAGCTTTACTATGATATATTCCGCATCGGTTGCGATCCCAAAGAAGCCTTGTTCCGGTCTGTCTTTTCCGGCAGCAATACCGGCCATCATTGTTCCATGGCCGATTTCATCTCTGCTGGGAATAAAATCAAAAGGATTTTCACTTTGTAGCGCATCATTAATCTGCTCTCTGGTGTATTCTGTTCCATAGAATAAATTGGGAGGATACTGATCTACACTATCAATTGTTTGATCCCATATTGCAGCGATTCTGGTCGTATTATCCTCATTCTTAAAGATGGGATTCGTATAATCAATACCGGTATCAATAATACCGATTAAAACCCCCTGACCACGAAGATCGAAGGTTGGCAGGTTACGCAGACTGGTAACGCCTGAGGCTTCCAAACTTTCTGCACTTAACAATCCATAGATTCTTGGAATAGCCGATATTCCCCATTCCGGTATGACATAACGGGTTAATCTTGATACCGGAATGTGAACCACTGCATATCGATAGTTCACATAATTAATCGTATCATTTCTAAATTCGTCCAGCAGTGCTTCATTTTCATTATATTCAATAATCAAATCCGCATAATCATTACTTGTTATTCGATTCCTCTGCTCCTGCGTCATATCAATTCCTTCCTCTTATTTGATATATATACTAAATGTCTACAGCACCTCGAATTACCTGGAACGTATTGAATACATCCACCATCCCATATCCCCACTCAGGATTCGGATACGTTTCCCGCAGTAATCTTGTGGCTCCTCGAATCAATAATAATTTAATTGTTGATGTGTTAATTCTCGGAAGGTTATTTTCCAATAACCCCCACTCCAGCAACATTGCCGCAATCCCCGTGGTATGTGCGGCGGCTACACTGGTTCCCGTATACGGTTGGAATTCATGTGTTAAAGTTGGTCCAACGACACCCACTCCGGGTGCCGCAAAGTCCGGTACCACAAGTCCTATTCGGGTATATCCCCTGCTTGCTTCGAGGTATAGACTCTGATTGATTGGATTATATGCCGTAACACATATTGGGCCAAAAGCATTTCCCGGTTGTACTACCGTTGTATTAGCATCCGACCTTGTAAAGTAGGTATTGTTGGAAATAAAATTCCCCATAGGAAGCCATACATTGAATGACGCAGGGATATCTACCCTGGCGTATACTCTAAAACGCCAGATACCCGCATCCGGATTGGTAAAACGGATTAAGATAACCGGATCCCCGCTTTGTAATTCATTTAATTGGTAATCCACTTTAAGCGTTGTACGTTCAAAAAGAAAACTGATTTCCCTGCTTCCTTGCAAACCACCTACAATCCTCGGTATAAATTCACCGCTAGGCGAAAGGATATCAATTGAGAATACACCAACGCCGGAGCCCCAAAGCTCCATAGAAAAGTTCCCTTCATTTTCTCCAACGTGAAGTTCTACCGTATCATATCCTGCCGCAGGATCTACAACACCGAAATAATGTCTTCTGGTATTTCCTTCATTACCGGCAGCAACAACAATCGCGTTACCGATTCCTATCCCCTGAATTGTTAGAAAGTTACTCAAATAATCTCTACCGTCATGGGACCCGAATGAGCTTCCTATACCGATGCATATGGCGATTGGTTTTCCTAATCTTCTAGCAACTTCTATTAAATATTCAACACCCGTCATGATATCATTCTCTTGAAATGCAATGACGTCTTGCGGCAATCGCAGAAAGTTCTTCAGTGCTGACTTTGCTTGTTTTAATTTTACAACAACGAGTTCAGCTTGAGAGGCGATACCATAGAAATCGTTTTCCGGAGATTCCACCCCTGCCGCAATACCTGCCAACATTGTTCCATGTCCGTTTTCGTCCATCGATGGTACCACTTCTAAAGGATTATCGCTTCTTAGAGCCTCATTAATCTGTTCCCTTGAAAATTCTGTACCATAGAATAATTGCTGCGGATAATTTTCACTGTCGATCGTCTGATCCCATATGGAAACTATCCTGGTTGTACCATCTGCATTGCGAAATATCGGATTGGTATAATCAATACCGGTATCAATAAAGCCTACAAGAGTTCCCTCTCCCCTCAAATCCAGAGCAGGTACATTACGGAGTGTAGTAATTTTCGAAGCATCCAGACTTGCTTCACTGGTTAAACCGAATACATTTGGTATTGATGAATAACTAAATTCCAATATCGCACGTTCTGTAAAACGGCTAACCGGTAGATAAGCAACAGCAAATTGACGGTTAATGATTAGATAACTGATATCACCAAACCGCGTAATCATATTCATATCTTCGTTATATTTAATTATTATATCTGCAAAATCTTCGCTCATAATTTTATAACGCTCATCCACAGTCATGGATACCATGCCTTTCTTTAATACTTGCAAAATTAGTGTGTTAATGGTACTAATTTATGTATTAAATAAACAATTAAAAATTTTTATATATAGTATATATATTGTAATAAGCAAAAACATATGAAAGGGAAAAAGGAATACATAAAATAAAAAGCCTATCCTTTATTGCTTTCGTTTTTACGATCATTTAAAGAATAAGCTTTTTATGTTTCTAATATTTATTCTATTCTTAACGATTCTATGCATTAAACATAATCTTTTCGCTGTTAAATGCTCTCGTAATCAATCCCGTTACAAATGCGGCAACCAATGCTGTTGTACCTACCGTCAACCCAAATTGCGCAATCGTCAACTCACCCATAAGGATGTTCTGCAAGCAAATAGCACTATTATAGATTGGTATTAGGAAATACTTCAGCTTACTTTGTCCGCTGCCCATATAGGTCATAATACTTCCCAACAAGACTATAATATAAACCGGCATAACATAGGTGCTCGCTTCCTTCGAAGTTTTTGCAATTACCGCTACTAATGCAACCATTGCCACATACAGATACACAAGGACAATCATAATCACAAATAGTTGAAGGATTTCTAGCGGGGAAAAAGATAAATTGATATCCATTTGATCACCGACAAATCCTCCCATAAGCAATGGCATTGCAACCACAATTGAGATTGCATAAACTGCTGCCGAAATACTGGATAGAATCGCTAGAGATACCAGTTTTCCAAAGACAATCTCACTTCTTTTAATGGGAGCCACAAGCATACTCGATAAAGTCCCTCTCTCTTTTTCACCTGTAATTGCATCCACGCCCAAACTCATTGCACCGGAAAATAGCATGATATTAATTAAGAATGGCAAAAGCATGGATAGTATTTTACCGTCAGCTTTCTTTTCATCTACAATAATTGATGTTGTTGGATCTTTATCAATATAGAATACCTGTAATTGCTCCATATTTCCCAAACGCTCTGAAAGAATGCTTTGCTGATAGGAAGTTAGTACGTTTTCTACGAAGTTACTTCTGGCAGCATTGGAGTAATCTTCTGCTGTGTTATAATAGGTCTTCACCTCAGGTATGGGATCACCTACATTTTGATAAGCATCAATTTTATCACGAAATCCCTCTTCAAATACAACCAATAAGTCTATGGTACCTTCAAGAATTCCTTCTTTAATTTCTGCAATATCTTCCTCAGAATCTATATTATTGATGTTTGCATCAAATCGCATTTGTTCCATCATATCCATAAAGTCATCCGGCGCATTCTGTATATAAACATTAGGAATATGAGATTCAATATCCTTAATCATATTGGTTGCAAGCATTCCCATCAGAGAATACATACCGATAATCATAATTGCAGGAAGAATAAAAAGGCTAAATATCATCTTTTTGTCAGTAAATACTCTGGTTAGTTCCTTCTTTATAATATTTTGTGTTCCGTTCATCATACTTTAAGCCTCCTCCTTATTATGAAGCTGATATAACTCAAAAAATGCGTCTTCCAAATCTTTGGTATTCGTAGATTCCAGAATTTCTGCTAAGGTTCCTTCCATTACTAGGGCGCCATTAATAATAATACCAATTCTATCACAGAGTTTCGCAGCTTCTGACATAATATGAGTGGATATGATGACCGTCTTGCCTTCCTGCTTCATCAGCTTAAGGTAATCTGTAACATTCCTTGCCGTTACGATATCTAAACCATTCGTTGGCTCATCAAAAATAATTACATCCGGATCATGTGCTAGGCTTACCGCAATTGATGCCTTCTGCTTCATACCAGTGGATAATTCCTCATATTTCTTGTCCTCGAATTCCTTGATACCGAAATAGTCGAATAATTGGGCTCTTCGCTCTTGAATGGTTTTCTCCTCCAGCTTATGAAGCCTTCCAAAGAAATGAAATAAATATTTCGGGGAGAACTGCGGATCCAATTTTATTTCATTGGTGAGAAAACTTATGCATTCCCTTACTTTCTCAGCGTTTTTTACCGTGTCATAGCCACATACCGTAATATTACCATCCGTAGGTTTAAGCAAGGTTGCAATACATCGTAATGTTGTTGTTTTACCTGCACCATTTGGCCCAAGTAAACCATAGATTTCTCCTGGCTTTGCTGTCAGACTGAGATTTTCCACTGCCATTTTCATATTCTTTTTTGTCCTCTGCTCTACCATCTGCTTTTTAGACAACTTATAGACTTTTGATAAATTGTTCACTTGAATCATAGTTCATCCCCACCAATCTATGTTTTATGTTTTTAATTTTTTATAGAATACTGTAAAATCTATGTCCAGTCTCCTATGGACACCAAAGGTAACGTGGTTTCCGTTTTTATAATATAAATATTAGGTTCTCATTGTCAACCATTAATTACCATAATATACATCAAAGATTAAAAGGGATAATGAATGAGATTAAAATTTAATTAAATTCTCATCCAATACAATGGTAAATGGTCCGTCATTTACTAAGGAAACTTTCATATCCGCACCAAAGATTCCGGATTCGACTTTTCCAATGCGTTCTTTCATTTTCTCCAGTACATATTCATATAAAGCTTTTGCCTGCTCGGCCCCACCGGCATTAAAGAAATCCGGTCGATTCCCTTTTCTGCAATCCGCATACAGCGTAAACTGGGATACAACCAACACTTCTCCTTGCACATCCTGCAAAGATAGATTTGTTTTGCCGTTTTCGTCTGCGAAAATTCGTAATTTTAATATCTTATCAATATAACGATCTGCGATCTCCTTGGTATCCTCCTTACCTACCCCAAGAAGGATCAGCAAGCCTTTCCCAATGGAACCAACCATTTTTTCTTCAACCGTAACATCCGCTTTCAAAACTCTTTGAATAACCACTCGCATAATTTTACTTGCCCTTTCCTATTTTTCTTCTGTTATAGTATAATACAAGACCATTCCTCAAGCAATCGTTCCAAAGAAAAAGCAGCATTCGCAGGGCTTGTGGATGGTAATTTGATAATCTCCCGATTCGTTTTTGGATAGATATATTTCATATATAGAGTGTAAGCGGTACCACCGTTTGCTATAATTCTTTGAATATCCGCCGTCCTAAGAATGGCTGAGATATCGTTTGGAACAACATTACGTATACTACTATCGGATGATCCTACAATTTCACAACTTTCAATAACATCCCAAAGAGCAATTCTATGTTGTAAAAGCAATCGTTTCTTATCTTCAACCGTGTTTGGTAAAGGCTCCCTATATAATGCACTGATTACCTTCCAGAAGCGATTCTGGGGATGATGATAAAAGAATGCCCCCTCCCGTGATTTGACGGAAGGAAAGGAACCCAGAATTAATATTCTGGATTCCTTATCATATACGGGTGGAATTGGATGTACAATTCTTGTACGCATTCTGCACCCTCCTTATCCGATTTTTAAATTCCTATTTTAAGATTTCCTTTAAAAATGAAGTTCCGGCAACCTTTGATGGTATTCCGTAATACTCCAATATCGTTGCTGCAATATCGGCAAAGGTCTTTCGTGTACCAAAATTAACACCGGATTTGATTGGCTTTCCATAGGCAACAAACGGAATATACTCTCTCGAATGATCCGTGGAAGGGGTGGAAGGATCGCAGCCGTGATCGGCAGTGACCATAAGGATATCCTCATCACAAAGCCCTTCCATCACTCTTGGCAGTTGTTCATCAAAATAAGTAAGTGCTTTTGCATATCCATCAACATCATTACGATGACCATAAACCATATCAAAATCAACCAAGTTTACAAAGCATATGCCGTTAAAGTCTTTCTTCGTTCTTTCAATCAGTCGCTCGATACCATCGGCATTATCTTTCGTACGAACGGTATCGGTAATTCCTTTCCCTGCAAAAATATCATAAATCTTTCCAACACCAAGAACATCTAAACCGGCATCTTTCATAAGATCTAACATCGTTGTAGAAGGCTGTAAGGAATAATCATGACGGTTTGCTGTACGCTTGTAATCCGGATAAGTACCGATAAATGGTCTTGCAATTACGCGGCCAACACTATGCTCGCCTTGTAACATCTCCCGCGCTATTTCGCAATAACGATACAGCTCTTTTACAGGTACTATATCTTCATGTGCTGCAATCTGAAATACGCTATCTGCAGAGGTGTATACGATTAAAGCACCGGTTTCCACATGCTCCTTACCATAATCCCGTATAACATCCGTACCGGAGTAAGGTTTGTTACAGAGAACTTTCCTTCCTGTTTTCTGCTCAAACTCTTTGATAATCTCCTCCGGAAATCCATTCGGATAGGTTGGAAATGGTTTCTCAGAGATAATACCTGCAATTTCCCAATGTCCCGTTGTTGTATCCTTGCCTTTCGAGCCTTCTGCTAGTCTACCGATCGCTCCCTCAAAGGAATTATCCTTTATCTCAGGAAATTTTTCTTTTACCCCATCAATATGAAACAGTCCTAACTTTTTCATATTTGGCATATGAAAATACGGACTTTTCGAAGCAGCATATAACGTATGGCTTCCCTCATCACCATAATCAGCGGCATCGGGTAATTCACCGATTCCAACGCTGTCAAGTACCACTAAAAATACTCGTTTCATATATAATCCTCCTTAAGACCAGAACACCTTAGTTATGAGTTTAAAAAAATCTAATATCTATATCATATACTTACTTTCATTTGATATAGTATATATTGGAAACTGATTTTTATAGATGTATTATAATTATTTTCTCTCCAGATGTCTATAGATTATTCACTTCTTAGGATTACGTTGAAATCGTACAAAATTACAGCAACTTTCTTAAGAATTTCTTTAAAGTTTCTTAAAACATGTTCATTTTATTGTTTGTAAAAAATATGTGTGATATAATTTATCAAAATAATACGAGACATCCACTGAAACAGTGGAAATGCTTGTATTCTCCATAGAGATAGAAATAACTTTTAGAAATGCATGTAACAGAAAGGTCGTGCTATATGATGAAGCATTTCGAAACCGTAAAAAATATAATTGCAAAATATAAACATGGTGTTATCTTGTCTTACTTTATCATATATATGGTTTGGTTTAGCTATCTGGAGGATACGGTAACGACTAAGTTTACACCTGTTTATTCAAAGTTAGACAATCTTATACCATTTAATGAATGGTTTATTGTTCCTTACTTACTTTGGTTTATTTATATTTTTGTTACGGTAGCGTACTTTTTTCTTACTTCAAAATCCGATTTTTATAAGTGCTGCGCCTATCTTTTCATCGGTATGACAATATGTTTAATCATATATACCGTATGGCCAAATGGACATTATTTGCGCGTAAATTTAAAAACTCTTGGAAGAAGCAATATATTCATTGATATCCTATCGAAGATTTATCAATTAGACACCGCAACAAATGTTTTTCCAAGTATTCATGTATTTAATTCCATCGGTGCATTCATTGCCATTCTCAAGAGTGAGCGACTAAAAAACAGAAAGTGGCTGCATTGGTTCACCTTCATTTTAACTGTATCCATATGTATGTCAACCGTATTTCTCAAACAACATTCCATCCTGGATGTCTTTGGCGGAATTGCTCTTAGCCTAATCATGTATGTACTTGTATATGTACCAACATGGGGCAAAGAATCCAAGAACGTGGAGCAAGGTTTATCGAACATATAATTATGATTAAAAAGCTACATCACCCATTGAAAGGAAGATGTAGCTTTTTTTATCATAACAAGTATTTTCCCTTCCCATACTGATATATTAATCAATGAAAATTTACTTAGGTTGTGGCAGATAACGATCTGGCACTACCTTATGTACTGCTACGTGTGACAACCGAGCAAGAGCGTGTCTACGTTAGATAAAAATACGCACTTTTCTATATTACGTTAGTGATAACCATTATCTAAATTTATTCCTCCTCAAATTTAAGTTCAATAATTCCATGCCGGTTATACCTTTTCTCTTCTGGCGGCGGTGTCATAAAATCACCATAAAAATAAGCTAAATATTCTTTATATCCTTTAGGAACCTTAAATAAATAACCCTCAAATTCTAATTCATCGAGTTGTGATACCCAAGAGAACTTTATGGTTTCTCTCCGATATCCATAGGAACCACCAACGGCAACTATTTGCTCTGTTTTCTTTTTGTTATATTTTTTTGAAATTGCTTCATACCTCTTTTTTGCTTCTTTGATGCTTAACCCTTTTACTCTTTTTTTAAACAATCGATAACTTAGCCCTTTGATTCCTTTAAAATCAAATGAAATATGATATTTACATAATTCCAAAATGTAACATTGATAAAGTTTCAGACGATATTCCTGCAGTAATCTTAGCGCTTTTTCATCGGGGACATGATCAAAAGGGAAAATATCAATAAATATTCCAGGATGACACTTAACACCTCTTGCATTCTCTTCCATGTATATGGTTCCATTTCTTCTTAATTTTGCAAATGGCAATCCATACCCCGGTGACGATGCCCAAGTCTCTAAATAATATTTATCTCCCAATTCTTTAGGTGCTATTTTCAGAAACCTCATGTAGTCGGTTCTTAACATACCGATGTCAAAGTCGTCATCCCAGGGGATAAATCCCTTGTGTCTTACAGCCCCAAGTAGTGTTCCTGCGATTAAAAAGTAGGGAATGCTATAAATATCGCAAATCCTCTTTACTTCATTGGCAATCTCAAGCTGAACCTCATGCAGTTTCGCTAAATGCAAGTTACTCAATGCCTATCCCCTCCCTTTCTTCGGGATCCTTTCATAAAATAATAATTCGTATTACATAGCTATGGTTCGGGTTTTTGCTATATGATAGATGATTTCTATATATAAAAAATCGGCAAACCAAATCTTTTTATCATGAACAAGAGAAATCGTGCAATCAATTTACTAGTCATGAACGCAAATAGGCGTCGCACACAATGTACGACGCCATATCTGATTACTATTAAATTTTACACCATATCTTAATTGAAGCCATAAATCTTTCTTGCTATGCCATAGCCCACTTCCACAACTCTCCTACCAAACTTGCCCGGCAGATTCATGGAACGGCCAAGAATATGGGAGCGAATCTTCTTATATAATCTTTTATCATAAAGTTTTAGGAAATTCCAAAGCTCCTCTTTCTTTGCCAAGCTTGCCTCGCTGCCTTCCTTGATTAAAAATACAGAACTAACCGTCATCATCATGGAAAGGTATTTAATCATGTAGTTCCGTAGTTTCTTACTCTTTATCTTCATAAGATCATGGGATTCTATCATAATTTTTGTTACTTTCAGCTGCTGATCAATTCGACGTATCATAACCTGTTCGTTGACAGACTGATCGGATCTGCCAATGAAATAGCGATATAGATTAACATCCATATAATACATGGTTTTCACAAAAGGCAGCGGCTGATAAACAAATATGTTATCCACATAGAAGGTGTGCTTAGGTAGGCAAATTCCACAATCCCTTAATAGTTTTGTACGATAAATTGTGGAATGCATCAGAATATTCTGGCTTTGCTTAAAATGCATGATATCATCCCAAGTAAATATCTGATCCCTTGGAAGCGCCCATCGGTAATTGATGACTTTTTTCCTCTTCGCACCTACTTTTTCATAGACATAATTGGCAAGAAACAAATCGGGACTATTTCCATCAGCGATTAACTCCTTGAGTCTTTGAATAACCTGTTTCAGTGCTTTTTCATTTACCCAGTCATCGCTGTCTACCACTTTAAAATATAAACCTGTAGCATTCGCAAGACCGGTATTAACCGCTTCCCCATGACCACCATTCTCTTGGTTAATCGCCTTAATGATGTTCGGATATTTCGCCTGATATTCCTCAGCAATCTTCTGCGTATCATCAGATGAACCATCATTTACAATGATTATTTCCATGTCATTGCCGCCGGTAAGAAGCGTCTCAATCGCATGGCTCATATAAGCTGCTGAATTATAGCAAGGGATAGCTACCGATATCAGCTTCATAGGAATGGTTCCTCCTTTAAATTAGATTCTCCGGATTTAATGCTTCTAGTTCTTTTACAACGAATCTTCCATCCTTACGGATTAGAACATCGTCAAAATAGATTTCTCCTCCGCCGTATTCCGGAGTCTGAATGCAAACCAAATCCCAATGAATTGCAGAGGAGTTGCCATTCGGAGCATCTTCATAGCAATTACCAGGGGTGAAATGGAATGAACCCATAATCTTCTCATCAAATAAGGTATCCTTCATCGGCTTAATAATATAAGGATTTACACCAATAGCAAATTCACCGATATAACGAGCGCCTTCATCTGTGTCTAGCACTTGATTAATTCTAACAGTATCATTTGCTTTTGCATCAATAATCTTACCATCCTTGAAAGTAAAGGAGATATTCTCATAGGTAAATCCTTGATAAACAGCAGGCGTGTTGTAGGTAAGCGTACCATTGATAGATTCACGAACCGGTGCAGTATACACTTCCCCATCCGGTATATTACATTGTCCAGCACAAGGATTTGCCGGAATATTCTTGATAGAAAAGCTTAAATCTGTTCCCGGTCCAACAATTCGTACGCGGTCTGTACGCTCCATGTATTCTTTCAATGCGATCATCGCTTTACCCATCTTGGAATAATCCAAATTGCAAACTCTAAAATAGAAATCTTCAAATGCTTCCTGGCTCATATTAGCAAGCTGTGCCATTGCTGCATTCGGATAACGAAGAACAACCCATCTGGTCTTCTTTACACGGATATCATGGTGAACCGGTGTCTGATAGTAAGTTTCATAGATCTTCATCTTCTCAGCCGGTACGTCAGATAATTCTGATACATTATCGGAACCACGAACACCAACATAGCAATCCATTTGATCCATCTCTGAAGCATCAACTTTTGCTTTCAAAGACATTTGCTCTTCTGTACAGTTAAGGAGTTCTTCCCTTTGTAACCTAGGATCTGTGTAATGTACAAAAGGAACACCTCCTGCCATATAGATTTCCTTAACCAATTGTCTTGCTAAATCCTGTGTCGATTGTCCGATGTAATGAACATAGACTTTATCGCCTTTCTTTACTGCCATTGAATAATTCACTAAATTATGTGCTAATGTTTTAATTCTTTCATCCATATTTCAATTCTCCTATAATCTATATATTTGATAATGCGTGAAATATCTATTTTGATTTTAGAACCATCACATAAAATGATGGGTGCATACTAGTTTCACACTTATCATTCCTTTTATTATATAGTTTCTTTTTTCATAAGTCTACAAATTCATACCAAATGTTAATTTTAAGCAAGCATTAATCCAGGTAGGATATGAAGATATTACCTGCGTTCTCAAAAATTTGTGTACTATCCTGAATACCCATTTTGCTTCTTGTGTTCTGCTTCGGATTGATTACCATAATGTTAAAAGCATCGAAGCCATAGATTAATACGGCATCTTCCGAATTTGTCATTGCAATCACCGGCCTTCCGATAGTAACATAGTATAAAGCGTCATCCAAAGTAATTCCGGTTAAGCTTACCGGCGTATATTTGGAATGCTTCTCTAAAATATCGTAAGCGGATTGCTTCTTTAGTGATAACTGTTCCTTAGGGACTTTGATGCCCTGGTAGCTTAAAAGTAATTCCAAACAGCTTTCGAGTGTTCGGTCTGAGGTGACCGTCCAATTCATATTCTCAAATTTATGAATGACATGGCTGTTCGTCTTTATTCCTCGCTCCCATACCAATTGCATGTTGCTGTTTAGCACAACGCCGATTTTGTCCCTTGCAACCGCAACCGCTCCTGCAGCTTCCTGATAAGAGCCGGCAATCCTTCCCATGATATACGGATAGTATTTCATCTGATCCTGCTGTGTAATATCTGTTAATCTTATCGTTGGATCTTGGTAAATGACTGTATTGACTGTGGTCAACTGCTTCGGAATTTCCGCCATGGTAAATCCACTTGGCATGGACAGATAAAGTTCCGTAAGTGCTTGCTCCGTCACTCTGGTAGAAACAGTAAGAAGCGGTGCAGCGCTTCGTATCTGATTCATAATATAATCCGGTGACGATGGCTGATAGGTTATTCTATTTCCCGTTACTACCTTTTTAACACGGGATAGTTCCACCAAATTATCCTTAACCTGCAGATCCGATACATAATAGCCACTTACTTCATATCGCTTCAATACCTTTTTATCTACGGATGCAATTTCAACGATACTAAGCGGTGCCATAATCTGACCATCATCGCGGGTAATAATATCTTCCTCTCTCGCAAATCCATAGATAATATTGGCGTCAATCTTATCCATAAGCAGAATACGATATCCCTCTAAGGTTCGGATGGTTTGAATCTCACCGGATTCCAAATCCATAATATAAATATTTTGCGCTTCCTTCGGATCCGAACTGTCTTGCCATGCAACATGTCTAAGATCGTTTAGTACTACCACTCGATCTTTATGGGCATCCGAAGCAAGGGCAGATAATTTACGGGTAATCAAATCATATGCATAAATATTATTATAAATATGAAAATAGAATACATCCCGCGAATTGACATATGCGAATTCTCCCATATTCTCTTTCAATGTTTGATATGGCTCATCGACAGGTATATACACCAGCTCCTCAATACGATTCTCGGCGCGAATATAATGATACAGAACTATCGCAACCCTTCCTTCGTATTGTCCTCGGTTCATATAGCCATACACGATAAAATCCATATTTCCTTCCGCATCCATATTTAAGATACGGATATCATGCTGATCATATCGATCCCTTAAATAGTCAGTTTTTTCTTGTACAAATGAAAATACTTTCACCATCTCATTTTCATCAAGATTATAGAACCAAAGTTCCCGATTTCGAACAAAGGCTAATTTCTTTTTATCTGCACTTGCTACATAAGGTACTTCATAATCATTCGAAATACCAAGTTTTAATTCACTCTTTGCAACACTGGCAAGTCGTGGATCAAACAAAGCTTCCATGTAGCGTTCGTAATTCAGCAGATACATTCGATTTGTGCTAAAGCGGACACGATAGAATTCCGCCACCTGGAAGTGCTGTGCTGTTCCATCAATTTCTGCTTCAAGAAAGTAATCCAAGCGAACCAAAGCAATATCAGAATAAATCTCAATGATGCTTGGTACCACCTTTGTTAATATCTTGGGTGATAGATTCCCCCAAGTAATCAGATCAAACTCGGAGTGAATATTCACATAAGCAAGGGATGTCGCATCCATCTTTGAATCAAATTCAAGGTATTGACGAATATCCTGCGCTTTTTCCTTATCTTTGATGGAATTATGAAAATGCATGACAAAGTCTAACTGCTCTTGTAAGTGTGCATTCTCATACTGCTTCACCCTTGTGTAATAGTACATTTTCTGGCTCTTACTTGTGATTAAGGTAATCTTTACCGCATATTCCTTCTCTGGAATTAGCTCCGACCTGAACTTAATCTTTGCCATCTTTTTATCATCTACTTCATCAAAAACACTTACGGAATCTGATTCAATCAATTCATTGTTCTTAAATTCCCTAATTTCATAATTTAATTTCTTAATATCATAATCTTTCTGATCAATCATAACTTCGAAGGATTGATCAAGTCCTATCGGTGTAACCACTTCTCTAATCTTATTGGCATCCAAGTTACTGCTATATCCATGTAGCAGATTGATTTCTACGTTTTCAGAATTTATCGTAACCAAAGGAAACGTTGCATTCTCCATAATTATGGTGTTGTCAACTTCAAATACGATTTCCTTAATATCTTTACTAAAATAGGCAAGGGATGCCACAAAGACTCCTAATAAAATTATAATTCGATAAATATACTTTAACACATTTATTTCCCTTCTCCTGTTAATTCTTCCTCTAATAATCGTTGCAAGCAAGGGGATACATTAAGAAAATCTACCAACTCGGTATATTTTCTCTTCTGTTCCTGATTGCTTTGACCATTTTTTCTTTTTATCGCACGAATTAAAATATTCTTTGGCGTATGCTCGATATCAATAAACTCAAGCAATTGAACACGATAGCCCATCTGCTCAAGAAGCTCGGCACGAAGGGCATCGGTTATCAATGCTGCCATTCTTTCTTTCACGATACCATACTTTAGCAAAGGTTGTAATGTCTCATTATGCATTTGCTTATTTAATTCATGCTGACAGCAGGGGACGGATAGAATCACATTAGCATTCCACTTGATTGCTTTATAAAGCGCATAATCTGTAGCGGTATCGCAGGCATGAAGTGTAACTACCATATCTACCTGATTACTGCCTTCATAGGAAGCAATATCCCCTTGTAAGAATTGTAGTTTATCATATCCATATTGCTCCTTTAGCTCATTGCAATGTGCAATTACTTCCGTCTTTAAGTCGAGTCCTATAATGTTAATTTGAAATCCTCTTAATTCCTTCAGGTAATAATACATAGCAAAGGTAAGGTAAGATTTGCCGCAGCCAAAATCAAGAATCGTTAATTCTTTATCTTTATCCAGATATTCTAAAACATCTTCAATATATTCTAAAAACCGATTAATTTGCTTGAATTTATCAAATTTAGCTTTCACAACCAATCCATCCTTAGTCATTACTCCCAGATCAATCAGGAAAGGTATTGGCTTGCCTTCTTCTAATATATAGTTCTTTTTCTTATTATGCTGCAGCACTTCATTATAATTAACGACAATAGCCTTACTTTTATCTTCAAATTTTTTTAATTTGACCGTTGCTTTTCCTTTTTTACTAATTAAAACAATTGCTTGCCCTACCCTGGATTGGATTTCTACTTGACGAAAAAGTCCATTAAACCAATCCGGTAGTTTGTCTATCAGCTCATTCTTCTCATAATTATGATGGAAAATCTGGGTTCCTCTGTATTCTGAAGCTTGATAATAAAGTTTATTTTTCAATAAAATTGGTCTTATCTTAATTTTTGTTACTTTATCCTTTTGCGATGAATTACTGATGATAATTGATTGTAAATCGGTATTTAACATTTCATTAAAAACTTTTTCTATATTCGTATCCATCTTCATTTTCCATTTCTAATAATTATTCCATTTTCCAAAATATTAGGTAATACCTATTCATTCCTTATTGTAATGTCTTTTCCTCTTTTATACAACCATATAATTATTAATTTTTCTTAATAAATCATAAGTTTATTATGTCTTAGATTCAAGTTCGTTATTAAGGTCTGAATTATCATTCATGGGCATTTCACACTAGGTTTTGAAATGCATATATATAATATAAAAAAGCATAGGAGTACTTATATGTCTAATTCAATAAACACGCACAACACAGATAAAGATAAAAAAGTACCGATTGATGACAAAACAAAATATGCAGCACAAAGTACCAACTATAAAACGAAAAATTCAGGACTATTTCGGGTCCCAAATTATATAGCCAGACGTAATACTACAACGCCGGGTAGCATGACCACTCCTGGAACTTCCGGCAACACCACTCCTAATGGCATGACTACTCCCGGCGGCATGACCACTCCTAGAACTCCAGGCAACACCACCCCTAATGGCATGACTACCCCCGGCGGCATGACCACTCCTAGAACTCCAGGCAACACCACTCCTAATGGCATGA
>Ga0207747_1000055_pt1 | contig 120142 bp, 92 predicted proteins | sample HigsolmetaGSP11D_FD_184839 | JGI IMG/M metagenome (GOLD analysis project Ga0207747, IMG submission 184839) | High solid enriched microbial communities from the Joint BioEnergy Institute, USA - SP1-1-D (SPAdes) | ecosystem: Engineered > Bioreactor > SSF (Solid state fermentation) > Aerobic >... | reverse complement strand
CTTCCGCGGCGGGAGGTGCATCTACCGCTTCCGCGGCGGCAGCCTCATTCGCCGCTTCCGCGGCGGCAGCCTCATTCGCCGCTTCCGCGGCGGCAGCCTCATTCGCCGCTTCCGCGGCGGCAGCCTCATTCGCCGCTTCCGCGGCGAGGACATCCCGCACCCGCTCCGCGTCAGCCTTCTCGACGGTCGAGTGCGCACTGCGCGGGCGCGCGTCGAACTGGCTCAGCGCGTCGAGCACCCGCCGGCTGGTGGTGCCCAGCACCCGAGCCAGCGAGTGGACCCTCAGGCGGTCCGGCAGGACGTCCGGCTGCTGGTCCGGTTGCGCGGCGGCTGCGGTGGATAGGTCTTCGGTAGGGGCTTGAGACTTTTCACTGTCGGCCACGTATTCTCCTCAAGCCCCCGGGCGCGTCGTCAGACGCGGCCACGCGAGGGCTTCCGCTATGGGCCCGGGACTCGTCCGCCCGGGCGTGTTGTGGTCTCGCACCAGGCGGTTCGTCCTGAACCCTCCCGGCGCCTCTGGCTGAATGACGGCTGGACGGTCGGCGCCGCACCGTAGTGGTGGTCGCGCACGTCTAAGTCTTCATTCGGGTGCTCGTCCCCCGGTTAGGAACGAGCGACCCGGCTCCAGTATCCCATACCGGACCGGGTCTACGGACGAGGCGCCGTGACCGCCGTCTCACCCGGCCTCAGCGGCCGGGGAACCAGAGGGCGATCTCGCGTTCGGCCGATTCGGGCGAATCGGAGCCGTGGACGATGTTGAACTGCGTCTCCAGCCCGAAGTCCCCGCGGATGGTCCCCGGGGTGGCCTTCTCGACCGGATCGGTGCCGCCGGCCAGCTGCCGGAACGCCGCGATGGCACGGGGGCCCTCGACGACGGCGGCCACCAGCGGCCCGGAGGTGATGAACTCGACCAGATCGCCGAAGAACGGCTTGTCCTGATGCTCCGCGTAGTGCTGGCGGGCCAGTTCCTCGCTGACGGTCTTGAGCTCCAGCGCCGCCAGGGTCAGGCCTTTGCGTTCGATCCGGCTGATCACCTCCCCGACCAGTCGGCGCTGCACACCGTCGGGCTTGATCAACACGAGGGTCCGCTCAGTCACGGCGCAACAGCCTACCGGTCGGCCCGGAAGCCCTGTTGGCCGGGGAGCTGCCCCCGCCGCTCGCGCCGGCGCACCTCGGCGCGCAGATACGCGATGAGCAGCCAGACCAGCAGGAACAGCACGCCGATGAAGGCGATCGCGCCGTGCAGGAAGCCGCCCGCGGCCAGCGCCACCTGGGCGGCGATGTTCACCCACAAGGCCCACGGCCGGCCCTGCAGCCCGGCCAGCAGCACCAGCACCACCGCGGAGCCGATCAGGAACAACCCGGGCGGGCTGCCCACCCCGGCGTCGCCCATCGCCACCACCGGCAGCGCCAGCAGCACGACGATGGCCTCCAGGATCAGGGTGCCGGCCATCACCCCGCGGAAGCTGAGCCACGGATCGGGGCCGGGCGGGGTTTGCTCGGTCATCGCTCTCTCCTCACGCTCAGGCGGGGTCGCGGCGGAACAGCGAGCGCGCCGCGCCGGCGGTGATCACCGAGCCGGTGATGACGATGCCGGTGCCGGAATAGCCCTCGCGCTCGCTGCCGTGCTCCTCGACGATGGCGGTGGCCGTCTCGATGGCGTCGGGCAGCGTCGCGGCGCGCACCACCCGGTCCGGGCCGAAGTACTCCTCGGCGCGCTGCGCGAGCTCCTCGACCTCCAGCGCCCGCTCCGAGCCGTTGTGGGTGACGACGATCTGGTCGAACACCGGTTCCAGCGCGGCCAGGATGCCGCCGACGTCCTTGCCCGCCAGCACCGAGACCACCCCGACCAGGTAGCGGAAGTCGAACTCGCTCTGCAGCGCGCGCGCCAGCGCGGCCGCCCCGGCCGGGTTGTGGGCGGCGTCGATGAACACCGTCGGCGCGCTGCGCATGCGCTCCAGCCGGCCCGGGCTGCTGGCCGCGGCGAACCCCGCCCGCACCGCCTCCACGTCGAGCTGGCGCTGTTTACCGGCGCCGAAGAACGCCTCCACCGCGGCGAGCGCGAGCGCGGCGTTGTGGGCCTGGTGCTCGCCGTGCAGCGGCAGGAAGATCTCGCTGTAGACACCGCCGAGTCCCTGCAGCTCCAGCAGCTGCCCGCCGACCGCGACCTGCCGGGAGATCACCCCGAACTCGGAGTCCTCCCGGGCCACCGCGGCGTCGGCCCGCACCGCCTCGGCCAGCAGCACCTCCATCGCCTCCGGGGGCTGGCGGGCGATCACCGCGACGGTGTCGACGGGCGCCAGCTCGTCGGGCGGCTGGCGGGTGATGATGCCGGCCTTCTCCGCGGCGATCTGCGCGACGGTGTCCCCGAGGTAGTCGGCATGGTCGATGCCGATCGGGGTGATCACCGCGACCGGGGCGTTGACGACGTTGGTGGCGTCCCAGCGCCCGCCCATCCCGGCCTCCACCACCGCCACGTCGACCGGGGCGTCGGCGAAGGCGGCGAACGCCATCGCGGTGAGCACCTCGAACTTGCTCATCCGCGGCCCGCCGGCGGCCTGCGACTGTTCGTCGACCATCTGCACGAACGGCTCGATCTCGCGGTAGGTCTCGACGTAGCGGGCCGGGCTGATCGGCCGGCCGTCGACGGCGATCCGCTCGGTCACCGACTGCAGGTGCGGGCTGGTGGTGCGCCCGGTGCGCCGGTGCAGCGCGGTGAGCAACGCGTCGATCATCCGGGCCACCGACGTCTTGCCGTTGGTGCCGGCGACGTGGATCGACGGGTAGGCGCGCTGCGGCGAGCCGAGCATCTCCAGCAGGGCGGCGATGCGCGCGGTGCTCGGTTCCAGCTTGGTCTCCGGCCAGCGCTGGTCGAGCAGGTGCTCGACCTGCAGCAGGGCCGCGACCTCGTCGGGGGTGGGGTCCGGATCGGTCATCGAGCGGGACCGCCCCGGCCGGCGTCCGCCAGGGCCGCCAGCCGCGCGGTGATGCGCTCGACCTCCTCGCGGGCCACCTGCTGGCGGGCACGGATCTTGTCCACCACCTCGGCGGGCGCCTTGGCCAGGAACGCCTCGTTGCTCAGCTTCTTGGACGTGCCGTCGAACTCCTTCTGCGCGGCCGCGAGGTCCTTCTCCAGCCGGCGCCGCTCGGCCTCGATGTCGACGGTGCCGGAGGTGTCGACCTCCACCACGACGGTGCCCTGCGACAGCCGCACCTCCACCGCGGCCGACGGGCTGAACCCGTCGCCGGGCTCGGTCAGCCAGGCTAGCGCCCGCACCGCCGGGATGTGGTCGCCCAGCCCCGCCTCGGCGACCGCCGACAGCCGGGCGGGCACCTTCTGCCGGTCGGCCAGGCCCTGGTCGCTGCGGAACCGGCGCACCTCGGTGACCAGCTTCTGCACGTCGGTGATGCGACGGGCCGAGGTGTCGTCGAGGGTGATGCCGGAGGGCTTGGGCCACTCGGCGATGACCAGCGACTCGCCGCCGGTCAGCTGCTTCCACAGCGTCTCGGTGACGAACGGCATCACCGGGTGCAGCAGCTTGAGCAGGGTGTCGAGCACCGCGGCCAGCACCGCGTTGGTGTGCGTGACGCCCTCGGCCAGCTGCACCTTCGCCAACTCGACGTACCAGTCGCAGAACTCGTCCCAGGCGAAGTGGTACAGCGCCTCGCAGGCCCGGTTGAACTCGTAGGCCTCGAACGCCTCGTCGACCTCGACCCGCACCTGCTCGAGCCGGCCCAGGATCCAGCGGTCGGCGTCGGTGAGCGCGGCGGCGTCCGGCAGCGGCGCCGGGGCCGCCCCGTTGAGCAGCGCGAACCGGGTGGCGTTGAACAGCTTGGTGGCGAAGTTGCGCGACGCGCGGGCGTGGTCCTCGCCGATGGACAGATCACCGCCCGGGCTGGCGCCGCGGGCCAGGGTGAACCGCAGCGCGTCGGCGCCGTACTTCTCCACCCACTCCAGCGGGTCGATGCCGTTGCCGCGCGACTTGCTCATCTTGCGGCCGTGCTCGTCGCGGATCAGGCCGTGCAGGAAGACGTTCTTGAACGGCACCTGCGGCCCGCGGCTGCCGTCGAGCGTGATGGCCGGGTCGTTGCCGACGAAGGTGCCGAACATCATCATCCGGGCCACCCAGAAGAACAGGATGTCGTACCCGGTGACCAGCACCGTCGTCGGATAGAACTTGGCCAGCTCGGGGGTGTGGTCCGGCCAGCCCATGGTGGAGAACGGCCACAGCGCCGAGGAGAACCACGTGTCCAGCACGTCGGGGTCCTGCTCCCAGCCCTCCGGCGGGGTCTCGTCCGGGCCGACGCACACGGTCTCGCCGTTCGGGCCGTGCCAGATCGGGATGCGGTGGCCCCACCACAGCTGGCGCGAGATGCACCAGTCGTGCATGTTGTCCACCCACTCGAACCAGCGCGGTTCCAGGCTCTTGGGGTGGATCACGGTCTCGCCGTTGCGCACCGCGTCGCCGGCGGCCTTGGCCAGCGCCTCGACCTTGACCCACCACTGCATGCTCAGCCGCGGCTCGATCGGCTCGCCGCTGCGCTCGGAGTGGCCCACCGAGTGGACGTAGGGCCGGATCTCCTTGACGATGCGGCCCTGGGCGGCCAGCGCCTCGCGCACCTTGACCCGGGCCTCGAACCGGTCCATCCCGTCGAACTGGGTACCGGTGTTGGCGATCCGGGCCTGCTCGTCCATGATCGTCGGCATCGGCAGCCGGTGCCGCAGGCCGATCTCGAAGTCGTTCGGGTCGTGCGCCGGGGTCACCTTGACCGCGCCGGTGCCGAACTCGGGGTCGACGTGCTCGTCGGCGACGATCACCACGTCCCGGTCCAGGAACGGGTGCGGCAGTTTCTTGCCGACCAGATGCCGGTAGCGGTCGTCGTCGGGGTGCACCGCGATGGCGGTGTCGCCGAGCATCGTCTCCAACCGGGTGGTCGCCACCACGATGTGCGGCTCGTCGTCGTTCATCGAGCCGTACCGGAACGACACCAGCTCGCCCTCGACGTCCTCGTACTTGACCTCGAGGTCGCTGATCGCGGTCTGCAGCACCGGCGACCAGTTCACCAGCCGCTCGGCCCGGTAGATCAGGCCGGCGTCGTAGAGCCGTTTGAAGATGGTGCGCACCGCCCGGGACAGGCCCTCGTCCATGGTGAACCGGTCCCGGCTCCAGTCCACGCCGTCGCCGATGCGGCGCATCTGCCCGGCGATGGTGCCGCCGGACTCGCGCTTCCACTCCCAGACCTTCTCCACGAAGGCCTCGCGGCCGAGGTCCTGCTTGGTCACGCCCTTGGCGGCGAGTTGCTTCTCCACCACCACCTGGGTGGCGATGCCGGCATGGTCGGTGCCGGGCAGCCACAGCACCTCGTAGCCCTGCATCCGCTTGCGGCGGGTCAGCGCGTCCATCAGGGTGTGGTCGAGCGCGTGGCCCATGTGCAGGCTGCCGGTCACGTTCGGCGGCGGCAGCACGATGGCGTACGGGGGCTTGTCGCTGGACGGCTCGGCGGTGAAGTAGCCGGCGCGGACCCAGCCCTCGTACAGCTCGGCCTCTACCGCGCTCGGGTCCCAGGTCTTGGGCAGGGATTGCGCATCGGGGTTCGGGCTGGCGGTCACCGCCACATTCTAGGAAGCGCCGCGCGCGGACCGTGAAACGCCCCGAGCGGCGGCGGTCAGGCCAGCCGGGTCACCGTCAGCGAAACCCCGGCCGGACCGAACCGGTCCAGCAGGGCGTCCCCCATCGCCGCGGCCGGGGTGAGCACGCCGCGCAGGTCGGACAGCTTGTCGCGGTCGTGCGCCAGCGCCAGCCCAGACTCGCCGAGCAGCACCGAGGTGGCCTTGTAGCCGGGGTCGCCCTGCTGGGACATCCGCGCCACGTAGCGCGCCCCGGTGGAGGTGGTGGCGTAGGTCTCGACGGTGTAGTGCCCCTGCTCCCGGGTGCGCTCGCCCGGGCCGGTGCCCGGCTTGGGCAGCACCCGCTCCAGCAGTCGGCCCGGCAGCCGGTTGACGACCTTCGCCCCCAACCCGAAGGCCAGTGCGTTGCCGGCGGTGGTCAGCGCCGCGGCCACCGGGGCCAGCGGCGAGCGGCCCACACTCATCTGCTCGGCGTACTCGAAACGCCGGCCGTAGGCGTACCCGAGCAGTGCGTTGCTGCGCCGCACGATCCGGGTGTTGGCCGGGGCCATCACGAACGCCCCGGTCCAGTAGCCGGCCAGTTCCGGGGCGATCTCGGCGCCGCGGCGCCACCGGATGTCGGGCTGGCCGCCCAGCTCCGGTTCGGCCGCGCGGTCCGGCGACAGCGTGTACGGGTCGGTCATCAGCCGGTAGGCCTCGGGGTCGTCCGCGGCGGCCCGCAGCAACTCCAGCATCGAGGCGGCGGTGCCGCCGGACACCCCGCCGGCGAACGAGCGCACCACCAGATCGGTGTCGCACAGCTGCCCCGCGCCGTCGGCGGTGACCTGCTTGTAGAGCGCGTAGACGGTGAGATCGGAAGGGATGGAGTCGAATCCGCACGAGTGCACGATCCGGGCGCCGGTGTCGGCGGCCTGCTTGTGGTAGCGGTCGATGCTGTCGCGGATGAACAGCGTCTCCCCGGTCAGGTCGGCGTAGTCGGTGCCCGCCGCCGCGCAGGCGGCCACCAGCGGCATGCCGTAGCGCAGGTACGGGCCCACCGTGGTCACCACCACCCGGGTGCGTTCGGCCATCGCCGCCAGCGAGTCCGGGTCGGTGGCGTCGGCGCGGATGAGCGTCCAGTCGGCGGCGGGCTCCCCCAGCGTGTCGCGCACCGCGGCGAGCCTGTCCGGGTTGCGGCCGGCCAGCGCGACCCGGGTGTCGCCGCCGGCCCGGGCCAGGTACTGGGCGGTGAGCTTGCCGACGAATCCGGTGGCGCCGTAGAGGACGAGGTCGAATTCGCGCTGCGCTGCCGAGCTCATGGTTCCCGACGCTACCCCAGCAGTTCCGGGAGTTCGACGTCCCGACCGAGCACGTGTCGGTCCAGGAACGCGGTGACCACCTGGTACCAGAGCTTGACGTGCGGCGGGTGCAGCACCCAGTGGTGCTCGCTGGGGAAGTACAGGAACCGGTGCGGGCTGGGCCGGTCCGGGCGGTCCGGCAGCGCCGAGCGGCTGAGCAGGTCGTACCACAGCCGCAGTGCCTCGCCGATCGGCACGCGGTAGTCCTTGTCGCCGTGGATCACCAGCATCGGGGTACGGATCGCGGCGACGTGGCGGTGCGGCGAGTTGCGTTCGGCCATCTCCGGCGTCATCTCGCGGCCCCACCAGAACGCCGCGTCGGTGGTGGCGCCGAACTGGTCCAGCGCCCACAGCGAGGCGTGGGTGACGACGGCGGCGAACCGGTCGGTGTGTCCGGCGATCCAGTTGGCCAGATACCCGCCGAACGAGCCGCCCATCGCGGCCGTGCGGGTGGCGTCGACACGCGGGTGCGCGCAGGCGACGTCCACCGCGGCCAGCACGTCGGTGTAGGGCGCCTCGCCCCACGCACCCCAGCCGCGCTGGACGAACGCCTGCCCGTAGCCGGTCGACAGCGCCGGGTCGGGCAGCAGCACCGCGTACCCGCGCGCCGCCATCAGCCACGGGTTCCACCGCCAGTGCCATCTGTTCCAACTGCCCAGCGGGCCGCCGTGGATCCACAGCAGCAGCGGGGCGGGCTCGTCACGTTCGGGCAGCACCAGCCAGGACCGCACCGGGGTGCCGTCGGCGGCGGTGGCGGTCAGCTCGGTGACGGTACCGGGCAGCGCCGGCCGGGGCACGCACGGCAGTTCGGTGACGGTGCCGTCCGGGTCGATGCGCACCGGGTGCGGCGGGGCGGTGTAGTTCGACCGCAGCGCGTAGAGCACCCCGCCGGGCGCCGTGCACACGTCGGTGTAGGCGAAGTCGTCGTGGGTGAGGCGTTGCACCGCACCGGTGTCCGGATCCACCGTGAACACCGGGCGGCGGCCGGCGTCGTCGGCGGTGACGATCAGCGCCGAGCCGTCGGCGCTCCAGCACACCGAGGCCGGCCAGCGGTCCCAGTGCCCGGTGAGCTCCACCGGCTCGGCGCCGAACCGCAACAGCCACAACGTAACCCGTGGCGCCGCGGTCGGGGTGGGCAGGGTCTCCCGCAGGTAGGCCACCGCGGAGCCGTCCGGACTGATCGCCGGTCCGCCCAGGTCGGCGTCCGGGTCGTCGACGACGGTGCTGCGCGCGCCGGTGGCCAGGTCGATGCGCACCAGCGTGGTGCGCAGCGCGCCCCGGCCCACCGGCACCGTCCAGGTGGTGACCAGGAAGGAGCCGTCGGCACTGAGGTCGAACGCGTTCTCCCACAGGGCATCACCGGGATCCGGGGTCAGGTCGCGCGGGCCGTCGGCGTCGAGCAGGTGCGGCACGTCGGGGCCGAGGTCGTGGTCCCAGTACCGCACCGGGTAGCGGGTGTGCAGCACGGCGGTGACCTTGCGGTCCTTGCGCAGCTCGCGCAGTCGCCTGTCCTCGTCGAGGTCGGCCGAGCGCAGCAGCGCGGCGGTGACCACGGTGACCGGTGCGGACCGGGCGGTCCGCACCCCGGTGATCCCGCCGGGCAGGGCGAGTTCCTCGACGGCCTCGCCCCCGGCGGCGGGCAACCGCCACAGCCGGGCCGGCGGGTCGGCGTCGGCGCCGTCCGGGCGGGCCGACAGGAACAGCAGGTCGCCGTCGGTGAACACCGGGCCGCTCTCCCCCTTCGCGCTGCGGGTGAGCCGGCGCGCCGGCGCGGTGCCGGCCGGGTCGAGTTCCCACACCGCGCCGACGAACCGCGTTGCGGTGTCGTCGAGTTCGGTCACGGTGGTGACCAGGCGGGTGCCGTCGGCGGAGACCGCCAGCCCGGACACCCGGGGCAGGGCGAGATAGGCGTCGAGGTCGGCGAACGGGTGCGGCAACGAGGTCTCGGTCACGCCTTCTTCGTACCCCGGAACCGTTGCGTCGCAGGTTTAACACACCCGAGAAGTAACGTCACCGGAAGTTAACTCGCGGTGACCGAGGCGACACAGGCCCGGGGCTAGCGTCATCCTCCGTACACCGTCAGTACTCCCCGAACACTGCAAAGAAACGCGCGGAGGTTTTGAGTGCCACCGGAAGTCGAAAACGCGGTCGAGACCATGACCGCGGTCAACAACGAGTTCTTCTACTGGATGTCCATCGGGCTGATGATGCTCATCCACGCGGGCTTCCTCGCCTACGAGGTGGGTGCGTCGCGGTCGAAGAACGTCCTGGCCACCGCGATGAAGAACCTGCTCGCGTTCGCGACCATCGTCGTCAGCTTCTACTTCGTGGGCTGGTTCCTCTACAACGCGATGCCGAGCGGCTTCATCGAGTTCAACGACGCCGCCAAGGCCGCGCTGCCGTGGAGCGACAACATGGGCCCGAACGTCCAGGACCCGGCCAGCGGCATCTTCTGGGGCGCGTTCGCCCTGTTCGCCGCGACCACCGGCTCGATCATGTCCGGCGCGGTGCTCGAGCGCATACGCACCAGCGGCTTTCTGATCCTGACCGTGCTGGTCGGTTCGGTGCTGTGGATCATCGGTGCGGCCTGGGGCTGGCACGGCGCCGGCTGGCTGCTCACCAAGCTGGGCTTCCATGACGTGGGCGCGGCCGGCTGCGTGCACATGATCGCCGGCTTCTCCACGCTGGGCGTGCTGATCAACCTCGGGCCGCGCATCGGGCGGTTCAAGGCCGACGGCACCCCGGTGACCATCCGCCCGCACAACCTGCCGCTGACCATGCTCGGCCTGTTCCTGATCTTCACCGGCTTCTTCGGCTTCCTGATGGGCTGCGTGATCTACGGCTCGGGCGGCTACTCCACCATCTACGGCACCCCGACCAACCTGTCGGCGTTCGCGTTCAACACGCTGATGGGCCTGGCCGGCGGCATCCTGGGCGCCTACATCACGTCCAAGGGCGAGCCGTTCTGGACCATCTCCGGCGGCCTGGCCGGCGTCATCGCGGTGGCCCCGGGCATGGACCTGTACCACCCGGCGCTGGGCTTCGTCGTCGCGCTGGTCGGCGGCGGCCTGATCCCCCACATGGGCAAGGGGCTGGAGAAGTTCCGCATCGACGACGTCGTCGGCGCGGTCACCGTGCACGGCGGTGTGGGCGCCTACGCCCTGGTGATGGTCGGCATCTTCATGCACGGCTACCCGAACATGGACGGCCTGCCGCCGGTCACCTTCTGGGGCCAGCTGATCGGCATGCTGGTGTTCGCCGCGCTGGGCTTCATCCCGGCCTTCCTGGCCTCGCTGCTGCTGAAGAAGCTGAACCTGCTGCGTATCCCGCCGGAGGTCGAGGAGCAGGGCCTGGATCTGTCCGAGGTGCCGGCCACCCCGTACCCGGAGGGCATCCCGGTCACCGGCATCCCGTCGCTGAACGGCTCGAAGGCGCTGGTGGGCGCCACCAAGGAGGTGCACTAGATGTTCAGCCCGATCGACAACTGGGACGACCCAGCCGCGGTGTTCACCTTCGGCGGGTACTCCGCCGGCGTGGTGATCGTGACCGTCCTCGCGGTGCTGCTGTTCATCGGGTTCTTCGCCCGGATCATCCAGCACGAGAACCGCGCCTACCGCGCGATCGCCGAGCACAAGCCGATCGAACGGGGCCCGGCCGCCGAGGGCGAGCCGACGCCGTACTGATCCACCCGGTCCACCGCCACTGAAGGATTCGCCCCCGGGCCACCCGGCCCGGGGGCGAATTCCGTTGTGCAGCACCCTTCTTCCCGTTCCGTTCTCCCGCGAGCAGAGGCGTACACCCCCGGTTTCGGGCCACCCCGGGGGAGTTGGCGTCTGCTCGCCGGCGTAGGGGCACCGCACTCCCCCGCGAGCAGGCGCGCACACCCCCGAAGGCGGCGCCGGCAGGGGGTGGGACGTGTTCGCTCGCCGGCACCGGCGCCGGGGGCCGGACGCATGAGAAAGCCCCCGGGTGCGGGGCACCCGGGGGCTTTTCAGCGGTGGCAGCCGGTTACTGCTGGGGGGCGTGGGCGTTCAGCCAGGCCACGGCGCGGTCGCGGTAGGAGATGAAGCCCTTGTACTCGGCCATGTCCTCGGGCAGTTCGGCCAGCACGGCGGCGAAGCGCCGGCGCCAGGGCTCCACCGTCGCCAGGTCGACGAACGGCAGCATGTAGGTGCGGATCAGGAAGCAGATCGCACCGGACTCCGGCAGCCGGATCAGGTGCTGCAGCTCCACCCGCAGGTGCACCATGCGGCCGAAGGTCTCGTCGTCGACGACGCCCATCAGCGGCCGGTCCGGGCCCCACTCGTGGTACAGCTCGGTGGACACGTCCAGCCGCCGGCCGACGGTCAGCGTCCAGTTGGTACGCCGGTAGACCTCGTTGGGCTGCAACCGCATCAGGAACTGCCGCGCCCGGGTGATCACCCCGGTCTGACGCAGCCGCGGCACCGGGCCGTGGATCTCCAGGAAGGTCATGCCGACGTCGAAGCCGAACGACCAGTCCGCGGCGAAGGTCACCACGCCGGCGTCACCGAACAGGTCTCCGTCGCGCTGGTCGAGCAGCACGATGTCGTCCTGCACCTGCGAGCCGATGTAGGCCAGCGGCTCGGCGGGCAGCGTCGCGTCGTCGCCCAGCACGAAGTGCTGGTCGATGCCCAGACGGGCGTTGCGCCAGTGGAAGTTCCGGCCGTCGCCGGTCAGCGACATGATGTCCGGGTAGCCCTTGGCCAGTTCCCGCATCAGGTACAGCATGGCGTCCCAGCAGGCCGGGCGCATGTGCGGCAGCACCGCGTAGCGGGTCGGGTCCTTCGCCAGGATCTCCCTGCGCTGCTGCAGCTCGTGCTCGTACTCGCTGTCGATGTGCACGACGCGGGTGCCCCACCCGCCGACCGGGGTGCGCACCTCGCCGCCGGCCGGCTCGACATTGGTGCTGTAGCGGTACTTGTCGTCGAAGAACGGGAACGGGAAGTCGGTCAGCAGGTCCGGTGCGGACACCAGTTCCGGGGTCAGGGTCACAGTGCCAACTCCAATCGGTCGCCGGCCGCGCGGGACACGCAGCACATCATCGCGTCGCCCGCGGCCTTGTCCTCGTCGGTCAGATACAGGTCGCGGTGCTCGATCTCCCCGGCCGACACCGGGATCCGGCATTCGCCGCACACCCCCTGCCGACACAGGTTGGGCACCTTGTGCCCGCGCTTCTCCAGCGCCTCCAACAACGAGACGCCGGACTCGACGGTGAACGTCTCGCCGGTGGAGGCCAGCCGCACCTCGAACGGCTCGCCGGGGTCCAGCGCGTCGATGCCGAAGCGCTCCAGGTGGATCCGGCTCTCCGGCCAGCCGGCGTCCCGGGCCGCCGCGATCACCTGGTCCATGAAGGCGTTCGGGCCGCAGACGTACAGGTGGGTGCCCAGCGGCTGGGTGGCGAGCGCGGGAATCAGTTCGGCGTAGAAGGATTCGCGGTCGGTGAAGATCCACGCCTCGTCGGTGAGCGCCTTGATCTCGTCGACGTAGGCGCCGCGACCCTCCCGGTGGATGTAGAGCAGCCGCACGTCGCGGCCCCAGGTCCGGGCGCTGCGCAGGTGCGACACCATCGGGGTGACGCCGATCCCGGCCGCGATCAGCAGGTGCCGACGGGCCTTGAGCACGGGCGCGAAGGCACTGCGCGGTCCGCCGACGGTGACCAGGTCGCCGACCCGGAGCTGTTCGTGGATCCAGCGGGACCCGCCCGAGCCGTCCGGGCACAGCAGCACCGACACCGTGTAGGTGTCCGGGTCGATCCCCGCTCCGGTGAGCGAATAGGCGTTGGGGATCGGGCTTTCCGGGGCACCGCAGTTGATCACGATGTGGCTGCCGGGGGTGAACGACGGCAGCTTGCCCCGGTCCGGCCGGGCCAGGGTGAGGGTGCGGATGTCGCCGGGTTCGTCGACGATGTCGACCACTTCGAGTCTCAGTTCGTTCACCGCGCCGCCACCTCCTCCGGCAGTCGCTCGGCATCGACCATGAAGCCCAGGTGTGCGCCCTGCAGACGGGAGACGTGGTAGTAGACGAGCAGATTGCGCCCGCAGCCCGCGCACTCGACGGTGTCCTCGATGGCGACCGCGGCGGTGGTGACGGTGCGGCAGTGCACGCACTGCACGTCACGAGTGGCCACATCGGTGCTGGCCACCGTGATCTCGTCGTCGGCCACCCCGGCCGCCAGCGCCCGCGCCCGCAGCCGCAGGCACGCGGTCGCCGGCCCGGCCAGCATCAGCCGCCAGCCCACCACCGCACCGGCCACCTCGTCGGCCAGCACGGTCGCCGCCGCCTCGGGGTCGGCGGGCCGGTACACCCGCGGCGACCGGTCGGGGTGCGCCGCGGCGAGCTGTTCGGTCCACGCCGCGACGACCGGTTCGGCCTCGTCCCCGAACGCCACGATCGCCCAGTCCCGGCCGGACACATCGGCCGGCGGGACGGTCGGGGTGACGGTCCAGGGTGGCACGCTCGTCAGTTCCAGGGCAGGGCCCATACGTCCTATTCCTCCACCGGTTGGACACCTCTGGTTGACAGATTCGACTGACAGGAAACCAGCAGCTCGTTTCAACCGTGTGAAGTCGATGTCTCCAATACTTGAAACACCGCTAGATTCACGGACGTGGTTGCCCGAATCGCCGTGGTCGGCGCCGGCATCGCCGGACTGGCGGGTGCGGTGGCGCTGCAACGCCGCGGCCACGCGGTGACCGTGTTCGAGGCGCGCGCCGACACCGCCGCCGGCACCGCCATCACGCTGTGGCCCAACGCGCTCGCCGCGCTCGACGAGCTCGGGCTCGGGGATGCGGTGCGCGACGCCGGCAACCGGGTGCCGACCGGGGCGGTGCGCTGGCGCGACGGCCGCCCGCTGCGCCGGCCCGACCCGCACCGCCTCGTCGACGCGCTCGGCGAGCCGCTGGTCGTGCTGCGCCGGCCGGTGCTGACCGGGCTGCTCGGCGACGCGCTCGCGCCCGGCACGGTGCGCACCGGGCAGGCGGTGACCGGGCTGCGCCTGACCGGGTCGGGCGCCGGAGGCCGGGTGCGGGTCCTGCTGGCCGACGGCACCGCACACCGGGTCGACGCGGTGGTGGGTGCCGACGGGGTGCGGTCGACGGTCGCGGCTTGGCTCAACGGGCCGCTCCGGCACCGCTACGCCGGCTACACGGCCTGGCGGGGCATCGCCGAGCACCCGCTGGATCCGGCGCTGTCCGGCGAGACGCTGGGGCCTGCCGCGCAGTTCGGCCATGTGCGTCTCGACGCCGACCACACCTACTGGTTCGCCACCGAGCGCACCGCCGCCGGCGGGTCCGCCCCGGAGGGCGAACTGCCCTATCTACGCCGCCGGTTCGCCGGGTGGGCCGAGCCGGTGCCCACCCTGCTGGCCCGCACCGATCCGGCCGCCGTACTGCGCACCGACCTCTACGACCGCGAGCAGGCCCGGGTGTGGGCGGCCGGGCCGGTGGTGCTGGTCGGGGACGCAGCCCACCCGATGCGCCCGCACCTGGGCCAGGGCGGCTGTCAGGGGCTCGAGGATGTGGCCGTGCTGGCGCGGTGCATCGATCTGTGCGGCGGGGACGGCGAGGGGTGCACGGACGGGCTCACGGCGGCGTTCGCGCGTTACGCGCGCCGGCGCCGGCGTCGGGTCGGGGCGGTGGTGCGCGAGTCCGCGGTGATCGGCCGGGTGATCAACATCCGGCCGTCCTGGGTCGGAGCGGCGGCGGTGCGGGCGTCGGCGCTGTTGCCCGACGCCATGGCCAACCGCCATCTGGCCACGATCGCGGCGCGTTCGGCGCTGCGGCTGCCCGATCCGGTGGAGGTGCGGGCCCTCTAGGTCGGGCCCCGAGCTCAGCGGGCGACGCCCAGCGGCGCCAGCACCGTCGAGCAGACCTGGCGCAGGTCGACGATGCCCAGGAAGGCGCCCTTTCGGATGGCGCCGCAGCCGGTGGTCGGGGTGGCCGACCGGGCCGGAACGGCCTGCTGGGCGGGCGCCCGGAACACCGCCGGGCTGGCGCCGTGCACGCCGCACTTCGGCCAGGCCTTCAGCCCCTGGGTGGCCAGCACCCGCTCGGCGACCTGGATCTGCTGTTCCCGGGTGGCGGTGGCCGGCGAACCCACTCCGCCGTGCGCGGTCCAGGTGGACGGCTTGAACTGCAGGCCGCCGTAGTGGCCGTTGCCGGTGTCGGCGGCCCAGTTGCCGCCGGACTCGCACTGCGCGATGGCGTCCCAGTTCACCGAGTCGGCCTGGGCCTGCGGGGCCGCGAGTCCCAGCGGGATGACCGCGAACCCGGCGCCGGCGGCGGCCAGCCAGACGGTCCTGACGACGGTGGTGCGAATGGTGCGCTTCATGCTGCGTTTCCTTCCCCGACCCGGTGACGCAGTGCGGTCATCCGGTCTGTCGGGGGGACGCCGGTCACCCGTTACAGCAGGTGCGCAAGTTTTATGAGGTACTTATCCGACGTAAGAGCACTCTGAGAATGCCTGGGTGGTGCCGGCCGGATCGGCCGACACCGCCCCATGGCAGTGCGTGGTGTGTTACCCGCGCTTGCCGCACACCGGCCAGGCGCCGATGCCCTGTGTCCGGAGCACGTTCTCGGCCACCCGGATCTGCTCCTCGCGGCTGGCATGGTGCGGCATGCCGCTCCCGCCGTTGGACCGCCAGGTGCCCAGCGCGAATTGCAGGCCCCCGTAGTAGCCGTTGCCGGTGTTGATCGACCAGTTCCCGCCCGACTCACACGCAGCGACGGCGTCCCAGTCGACGCCACTGTCCGCAGCCGCGGTTCCGGCCCCCAGCGCGATCGGAGCGACGCTCAGCGCACCGGCGATGGCGGCCCAGCCGAAGGTCTTGCGGATGTTCTTCAACACTTCTTCCTTTCGCCAAGCGCACGCCAACCGCTCCTGTCCGCGGATACACGGCAGGGCTGCGCATACAGCCGGGGTTGGGTCACACCGTCTCGGTCGGGTGCGACAGGGGGAGGCCGATCCGCCTGCCGGGGCACTACGGCTCCGCGGCCCCGGGGGCGTCCACCGCCCGCCGCGACCCCCTCACACGCATGTCTGGGGTTTGAAATTGTTTGCTCGCGTCGGAGCCATTGGGCACGCTACAAAACCCACCGGAGGTTCGTCATCTCGACATCGAATGCATCGCAGAAAGATCACGAACAGATCACGAGCAGGCGATCTTGACGTCTGCGCAGGTCGGCGCCCGTCCCGACGTTTTTCCGGTTTCCGCATGTCACGGCGGATTCGTGAGCCAAATCACGCTGTTTTTGTGACCCAGGACACGTTTATTCGGCCGCGGAGCCGGTTCGGATGCGCTATCGGGCCCTGGTCGCCGCCCGACGCCGGCCCCGCGCCGCAACACAACCGGCGGTACAGATTCACTGTACACCGCCCCCGCCGGATGTGAATGGTGCCGAACCGCAACAGCTTTCGAATGCGACCCGGCGGTCGACTCCAGCATGGACGACGAAATACACTGCCGCACAGGCAAAACCATCCCACCCGGGGCTACCCGATCCCTCCGACGGCCGGCGTACCCGCAACGTTGACACCCGTCAATTTCAACGGACCCCCTGATCAAGGACCATGGAATTCGCGTCGGCGAACACCACTGCCCCACCCCGGCGGCGGTGACACCGACCGAAACCCAAGCGCGCGAAAACATCCCGGACCGCCGGTACCGCCCCATTCGACCCCGGGGCGAACCGAACTCGGCCCCGTTCCCTCAGCAAAAACTCAGCTGCTCCGCCACGATCTGCCGCTATTCGAATTTCCGAACAATATCGAGAAATGTCGTGAAATTCCGATTTGAATTTGCTGCAATTGCTATCGCCGGCGCAGCGCCTCGAGCTCGGCGGCGGTGTTGACGTTGGTCAGCGCGGGCTGCGGCGGCAGCACCAGCCGGTGGGTGTCGACGGCGTCGACCAGCGCGCGCATCCGGCGCTCCCCCGCCGCGACGAGCGCGTCGATCCGGTCGGCCAGGCCGGCGCGGTACACCCCGGCCAGGTAGTGGTCACGGCCGTCGAAGGGCAGCACGACATCGGCCGGCACCCGGGCGGCGGCGTCGGCGAGCTCACCGATCAACTCGGCCGTCAGCAGCGGCATGTCCACGGCGCAGACGAACGCGCGCTCGCGGCCAGCCGCGGCCGCGGCCCGCAGCCCGCGGCCGGTGGCCGGCAGCGGCCCGAGCCCACGCACCTCGTCGCGCAGCACCTCGGCGCCGGGCAGTTCGGGCAGCGACTGGCCGGGAGCGGCCACCACAAAGACCGGTGCGCACCGTCTCGAGACGGTGCGCACCGTGCGTTCAACGAGCGTCTCGCCCGCGAGGACGAGGGTGGCCTTGTCCCGGCCCATGCGCCGAGACGCCCCGCCCGCCAGGACCACTGCCGCCGGCGTCATCGGGGTCGCCACCGCCGCTCACATCAGTTGACGGTCCAGGTGTCCTTGCCCCGCAGCAGCGCCTGCAGCGCCGCGGCGTCGTGCGGCTTGGCCCCGCGGGCCTTGCGCACCTGCTCGCGGGCCTCGTCGTCGTAGGTGGGCCGGTGCACCTGCCGGAGGATCCCGGTCACCATGTGCTCGAGGTTCTGCTTGCTCAGCCGCGACAGCGCGAAGGCGTAGGCCGGGTCGTCGATGGTGGCGTCGTGCACCACGATCTCGTCGGCCGAGACCTCGGCGGTCTTGGCGACGTCCAGCCCGAAACCGGTCTTGACCACGCAGTACTCGCCGTTGGCGCCGAAGGTGATCGGCTCGCCGTGGCGCACGTGGATGAGCCGCTCCTCACGGCCCTCCTTGCGCAGCAGGTCGAACGACCCGTCGTTGAAGATCGGGCAGTCCTGCAGGATCTCGACCAAGGCGGCACCGCGGTGGGTGGCCGCGGCGCGCAGCACCTCGGACAGCCCGGCGCGGTCGGAGTCCAGCGCGCGCCCGACGAACGTCGCCTCGGCGCCCAGCGCCAGCGACACCGGGTCGAACGGCTGGTCCAGCGAGCCCATCGGGGTCGACTTGGTGATCTTGCCGACCTCGGAGGTGGGCGAGTACTGGCCCTTGGTCAGCCCGTAGATCCGGTTGTTGAACAGCAGGATCGTGATGTTGACGTTGCGGCGCAGCGCGTGGATGAGGTGGTTGCCGCCGATGGACAGCGCGTCGCCGTCACCGGTGACCACCCACACCGACAGGTCCGGGCGGGCCAGCGCCAGGCCGGTGGCGATGGTCGGCGCGCGGCCGTGGATGGAGTGGAACCCGTAGGTCTCCATGTAGTACGGGAACCGGCTCGAGCAGCCGATGCCGCTGATGAAGACGATGTTCTCGCGGCGCAGCCCCAACTCCGGCAGGAAGCCGCGCACGGTGTTGAGGATGACGTAGTCACCGCACCCCGGGCACCACCGCGGTTCCTGGTCGCTGGCGAAATCCTTGGCCTTCTGCGGCTCGTCGGTGGTGGGCACCCCGGCGATCTTGGAGACCGGGGTCAGATTCAGATCGGTTCCGATCAGATCGGTCATTCGTCAGCTCCCACACCAGCTCCCACGGTGGCCGCGGCCAGCCGCGCGAACGTGGCCTTCTCGCTTTCCTTTTCACTGAGCGTGCCGTCCACGGCGGCGTCGATGATGCCCTCGACCTCGTCGGCCAGGAAGGCCATCCCCTCGACCTTGGTCACCGACTGCACGTCGACCAGGTACTTGGCGCGCAGCAGCAGGGCCAGCTGGCCGAGGTTCATCTCCGGCACGACCACCTTCGGGTAGCGCCGCAGCACCTCACCCAGGTTGGCCGGGAACGGGTTGAGGTGACGCAGGTGCGCCTGGGCGACCTTGACCCCCCGGCGCCGGGCGCGCCGGCAGGCCTCGCCGATCGGCCCGAACGACGAACCCCAGCCCAGCAGCAGCAGTTCCGCGTCGCCGGTCGGGTCGTCGACCTCGAGATCGGGCACGGTGATGCCGTCGACCTTGGCCTGGCGCAGCCGGACCATCAGGTCGTGGTTCTTCGGCTCGTAGGAGATGTTGCCGGCGCCGTTGGCCTTCTCCAGCCCGCCGATGCGGTGCTCCAGCCCCGGGGTGCCGGGCAGCGCGAACTGCCGGGCCAGCGTCTCGGGGTCGCGGGCGTAGGGGGCGAACGACTCGCCCGGCTTGGCGTGGTTGGCCTCGATCGGCGCGTAGTCGGCCAGGTTCGGGATGCGCCAGGGCTCCGAACCGTTGGCGATCGCACCGTCGGACAGAATGATCACCGGCGTGCGGTAGGTCAGCGCGATGCGGGCGGCCTCCACCGCGATGTCGAAGCAGTCCGAGGCCGACCGCGGTGCCAGCACCGCCACCGGCGACTCGCCGTTGCGGCCGAACATCGCCTGCAGCAGGTCGGCCTGCTCGGTCTTGGTGGGCAGGCCGGTGGACGGGCCGCCGCGCTGCACGTCGATGACGATCAGCGGCAGCTCGGTCATCACCGCCAGGCCGATGGCCTCGGTCTTGAGCGCCACGCCCGGGCCCGAGGTGCTGGTGACGCCCAGCGCCCCGCCGTAGGAGGCACCGATGGCCGCGCCGATGCCGGCGATCTCGTCCTCGGCCTGGAAGGTGACCACGTTGAAGTGCTTGTGCTTGGACAGCTCGTGCAGGATGTCCGAGGCCGGGGTGATCGGGTAGGTGCCCAGCACCACCTGGGTGCCGGCCAGGTGCCCGGCCGCCACGATGCCGTAGGCCAGCGCGGTGTTGCCGCTGATCTGGCGGTACTCGCCGGCGGCGAGCTTGGCCGGGGCGATCTCGTAGGTGGTGCCGAACGCCTCGGTGGTCTCGCCGTAGTTCCAGCCGGCCCGCAGCGCCAGCACGTTGGCCTCGGCCACCTCGGGCTTGTTGGCGAACTTCTCCCGGATGAAGGCCTCGCTGTGCGCGAGCTCGCGGCCGTACATCCAGCTCACCAGGCCCAGGGCGAACATGTTCTTGGCGCGCTGGCCGTCCTTCTTCGACGCGCCGATCTGCTCGACCGCGCCGAGCGTCAGCGTCGTCATCGGAACGGCGTGCACGACGTAGTCCGACAGCTCGTCGGTCTCCAGCGGGTTGGCCTCGTAGCCCACCTTGGCCAGGTTGCGCTTGGTGAACTCGTCGGAGTTGGCGATGATCAGCCCGCCGCGGGGCAGATCGCCGACGTTGGCCTTGAGCGCCGCCGGGTTCATCGCCACGAGCACGTCGGGGCGGTCGCCGGCGGTGAGGATGTCGTAGTCGGCGATCTGGATCTGGAACGACGACACCCCGGGCAGCGTGCCCTGGGGCGCGCGGATCTCCGCCGGGTAGTTCGGCTGCGTGGCGAGGTCGTTGCCGAACAACGCCGCCTCGGAGGTGAACCGGTCGCCGGTGAGCTGCATGCCGTCGCCGGAGTCGCCGGCGAAGCGGATGACCACCTTCTCCAGCCGCTGCCGCGGTGCCTTCGTCTCCGGACCGGCCCCGTTCCCGCTCGGACCCATCCCCACCCTTTCCCGCACGTCTGACCAAGACCGGCCCACGCGTCGGCGCCCTGCCCGACACGCTGACACGACCGGTGGTGGTCGGATTTATGTCACTAGTAGTACCGATTATGCACTTCTCTTAGGGTGCACTTGGCCATCGGCCCGGTTTCGGTGCGCCGTTTCCTGCACGAATCCGCAGTTCATGTCCGTGAAGTCAGCCCGAAACACCGGATTGTGTGGTGTTCGTCACGTGTCAAGAACGTCATTCTTAAGAAGATTGGCGGTCTAATGAACCGCTCCCGGCGCGCCCGTCGATTGTTCGCTATTACCAATCACGCCGCTTCGGTTTTCACCCGCTTGACGATGAAGTCCGCAGTTCAGGGCCCTAGGCTGTATCCATGGCTCTCCGGTCCGACACCGACTACCCCGCCGACTACGACGAACACGCGGTTCAGGTCACCGCCCCCGAGGACCACGCCGCCGGCGTGAAGGCCGTCATGGTGGCCATGAAGCACGGGCTCACCGCGATGGGCCCGGTACGCACCGCCGAGTCGCTGCTCAAGGTCAACCAGCGCGAGGGCTTCGACTGCCCGGGCTGCGCCTGGCCCGAGCCGCCAGGCGGCCGCAAGATCGCCGAGTTCTGCGAGAACGGTGCCAAGGCGGTCGCCGAGGAAGCCACCAAGCGGCGGGTCACCCCGGAGTTCTTCGCCCGCCACTCGCTGGCCGACCTGGCCAACCGGCCCGAGTACTGGCTGTCCCAGCAGGGCCGGATCACCCACCCGATGGTGCTGCGCCCCGGCGACGACCACTACCGCCCGATCGGCTGGGACGAGGCCTACCGGATCATCGCCGACGAACTGCACGCCCTCGACGACCCGAACCAGGCCGCCTTCTACACCTCCGGGCGCACCAGCAACGAGGCCGCCTTCGTCTACCAGCTGTTCGTGCGCAGCCTGGGCACCAACAACCTGCCGGACTGCTCGAACCTGTGCCACGAGTCCTCGGGCACCGCGCTCACCGACGCCATCGGCATCGGCAAGGGCTCGGTGACCGTCGAGGACATCACCAACGCCGACCTGATCCTCATCGCCGGCCAGAACCCCGGCACCAACCACCCACGCATGCTGTCGGTACTGGAGCAGGCCAAGGCCAACGGCGCCAAGGTGGTCGCGATCAACCCGCTCAAGGAGGCGGGGCTGATCCGGTTCAAGGACCCGCAGAAGGTGCACGGCGTGCTCGGCCGCGGCGTGCCGATCGCCGACGAGTACGTGCAGATCCGCATCGGCGGCGACATGGCGCTGTTCGCCGGCCTGGGCCGGCTGCTGCTCGAGGCCGACGACCGCACCGGCGACGTCGTCGACCGCGACTTCATCGCCGCGCACTGCCACGGCTTCGCCGAGTACGAGCGGCGCACCCGCGCGATCGACCTGGACACCGTGCTGGAGGCCACCGGCATCGGCATCGACCAGCTGCGCCGGGTGGCCGCCATGCTGGCCGCCTCCAAGCGCACCATCATCTGCTGGGCGATGGGCCTGACCCAGCACAAGCACGCGGTGGCCACCATCCAGGAGGCGGTCAACCTGCTGCTGTTGCGCGGGATGATCGGCAAGCCCGGCGCCGGGGTGTGCCCGGTGCGCGGGCACTCCAACGTGCAGGGCGACCGCACCATGGGCATCTGGGAGAAGCCGCCGGAGTGGTTCCTGGCCGCCCTGGACCGCCGATTCGGCATCACCAGCCCGCGCGAGCACGGCTTCGACGCCGTCGACACCATCCGCGCGATGCGCGACGGCCGGGTCAGGGTGTTCATGGCGATGGGCGGCAACTTCGCCGCGGCCACCCCGGACACCGAGGTCACCGAGGCGGCGCTGCGGGAGTGTTCGCTGACCGTGCACGTCTCGACCAAGCTCAACCGCAGCCACGTGGTCCCGGGCCGCACCGCGCTGATCCTGCCGTCGCTGGGCCGCACCGACCGCGACATCCGCAACGGGGTCAAACAGGTCGTGTCGGTGGAGGATTCGATGTCGATGGTGCACCTGTCCCGTGGTGGCCTGACCCCGCCCAGCGACCAGGTGCGCAGTGAGGTGGCCATCGTCTGCGAACTCGCCCGCACCGTCCTCGGCCCGGACCACCCGGTGCCGTGGGAGACGTTCGCCGACGACTACGACACCATCCGCGACGCCATCGCCGACGTGGTCCCCGGCTGCGAGAACTACAACGAGCGGGTGCGCCAACCCGACGGCTTCCTGCTGCCGCACCCGCCGCGGGACCGCCGCGAGTTCCCCACCCGCACCGGCCGGGCGAACTTCTCCGACGCCCCGCTGCAGTGGGTGCCGGTGCCGGCGGGCCGGCTGGTGCTGCAGACACTGCGCAGCCACGACCAGTACAACACCACGATCTACGGGCTCGACGACCGCTACCGCGGGGTGCACGGCGGCCGCCGGGTCGTGTTCGTCAACCCGCGCGACATCGAGCGGTTCGGGCTGCGCGGCGGGGACCGGGTGGACCTGATCTCGGAATTCCCCGGCGCCGACGGCGATGTCGAGGAACGGCGCGCCAAGGACTTCCTGGTGGTGCCCTACGACACCCCCGAGGGCAATGCCGCGGCCTACTACCCCGAGACCAATCCGCTGGTGCCGCTCGATCACACCGCCGACAGGTCGAACACCCCGGTGTCCAAGGCGGTGGTGATCCGGCTGGAGCGTGCATGGGGCGGGTGACCACCCGCCGCCGGGCGCAGCACCTGCGCGCCGGCGCCGGCGTGGCACGGCCCGAGACCCTGGCGGTCGAGGAGCCGCTGGAGATCCGGGTGAACGGCCGGCCGGTGACGGTCACCATGCGCACCCCGGGTGCCGATGTCGAACTCGCCCAGGGCTTTCTGCTCACCGAGGGCGTGATCACCCGGCGTGACGACGTGCTGGCGGTGCGCTACTGCCGGGGCGCCACCGCCGACGGCGCCAACACCTACAACGTCCTCGACGTCACCCTGGCGGCCGGCGTGGCCCCGCCCGACACCGACATCACCCGCAACTTCTACACCACCTCGTCGTGCGGGGTGTGCGGCAAGGCGTCGCTGGAGGCGGTGCGGCTGGCCAGCCGGCACGCCCCCGGCGACGACCCGGTCCGGGTGCCGGCGACCACGCTGACCGCGTTGCCGGACCGGTTGCGCGAGGCGCAGAAGGTGTTCGCCGCCACCGGCGGGCTGCACGGGGCGGGCCTGTTCACCGCCGCCGGCGAGACCCTGGTGGTGCGCGAGGACGTCGGCCGCCACAACGCCGTGGACAAGGTGATCGGCTGGGCGCTCGAGCACGACCGCGTCCCGCTGGCCGGAACCGTGCTGCTGGTCAGCGGCCGGGCCTCCTTCGAGCTGACCCAGAAGGCCGTGATGGCCGGGATCCCGGTGCTGGCCGCGGTGTCGGCGCCGTCGTCGCTGGCGGTGGACCTGGCCGCGGAGTCCGGGGTGACCCTGGTGGCGTTCCTGCGCGGGGAGTCGATGAACGTCTACACCCGGCCGGACCGGGTCGAGCTCACCGCGCCCTGAAGCGGCGCCCCGGCCGTCTCCCGCAGCCGCAGCACGCAGGCCAGGCTCAGCGACGCCACCGCGCCCATCGTCACCGCGATCGCCCATCCCCCGTAGTCGTTCAGCAGCGCCGGGGAGATCACCGGCGGCACCGCGCCGCCGAGCACCGCGCCGAAGGTGTGTGCCAGCGCCGCGCCGGTGTAGCGGTACTGGGGCGCGAAGATCTCCGGCAGGAACGCGGCCAGCGGGCCCATGCAGACGCCGATCAGTGCGTAGGTGACCACGATCGCGACGGCGAACAGCGGCCGGCTGCCGGTCTGCACCAGCGGGAATAGCGCGAACGACCACGGCACCGCGCAGCCGAACCCCACCGCCGCCACCCGCCGGCGGCCGTGGGTGTCGCTGAGCACGGCGGCGGCGACCACGCACCCCAGCTCGACCAACCCGCCGATCACCCCGACCAGCAGCACGAAGTTCGTCGAGAAGTCCAGGTGGTCGGTGGCGTAGTGAGTGAAGAAGGTGCCGGCCTGAAAGACCAGCATGGGCGCGCACGCCGCCACGCCGGCGGCCAGCAGCAGCTGCCGGCCCTGGCGGCGCAGCAGGGCCGCGATGGGCGCGGCCGGCGCCTGACCGGCCGGCTCGGCGAACGCCGGTGACTCCTCGACGCGCAGCCGGATGTAGAGCGCGGTGACGATGAGCACGGCCGACAGCAGGAACGGGATGCGCCAGCCCCACTGCAGGAACGCCTCGCTGTCGGTGCCGAAGCCGAAGTGCACCAGCAGGAACACCAGGTTCGCCAGCACCACCGCGGTGCCGAGGCCGAGCTGGGTGAACATGCCGTAGAAGCCGCGCCGGTGCGCGGGCGCGTGCTCGGCACTCATCAGCACCGCGCCGGCCCACTCTCCGCCGACCGCGAAACCCTGGATCAGCCGCAGCGCGATCAGGATCAGCGGGGCAGCCACGCCGATCGTGTCGGTGGGCGGCACCAGCCCGACGCCGACGGTGGCCAGCCCCATCATCAGCAGCGTGACCACCAGGGTCTGCTTGCGGCCGATCCGGTCGCCGTAGTGCCCGAACACCGCCGCACCGAGCGGCCGGGCCAGGAAGGCCGCCGCGAACGCCCCCAGCGAGGCCGTCGTGGCCAGCACATGGCCGAGGTCGGGGAAGAACACGGTCGGGAACACCAGGGCCGCGGCCGTGCCGTAGATGACGAAGTCGTAGAACTCGATGGCGGAGCCGACGTAGCCGGCCATCGAAACACGCCGCAGCGCTGCGGATTCGGGAGGATTCATCGAAATGGGCATGCTGGGGATGTCCGCGGGCGGCTCGCGCCGCCGGGGCATCGGTGGGTCGCAGGATCAGAACAGGCAATCCAGCATGCCCGCCGAACCGTCGTCCGCGCGGGAAATTGACGATCTTGATAGAAAACCCGCGTCGTCGTCGTTAAGCGGGACCTGTTGCGCTCAACTCCTCGACCCGGCTCGCTGCGCTCGCCGCGTCGTCGTCGTTAAGCGGGACCTGTTGCGCTCAACTCCTCGACCCGGCTCGCTGCGCTCGCCGCGTCGTCGTCGTTAAGCGGACTTGTCCCGGCGCTCGGCCCGCGAGGGCTTGCGCGGCACGATGGTCGGCAGCACGTTGTCCAGCACGGTCTCCTTGGTCACCACGACCTTGGCGACGTCGTTGCGGCTGGGGATGTCGTACATCACCGGCATCAGCACCTCTTCCATGATGGCCCGCAGGCCACGGGCGCCGGTGCCGCGGTGGATGGCCTGGTCGGCGATGGCCTCGAGCGCGTCGTCGGTGAACTCCAACTCCACGCCGTCCATCTCGAACAGCTTCTTGTACTGCTTGACCAGGGCGTTCTTCGGCTTGGACAGGATCTGCACCAGGGCGTTCTTGTCCAGGTTGGTCACCGAAGCCACCACCGGAAGCCGGCCGATGAACTCCGGGATCAGCCCGTACTTGATCAGGTCCTCGGGCATGACCTCGGCGAAGTGGTCGGTGGTGTCGATGTCGGCCTTGGACCGCACCTCGGCACCGAAGCCCAGACCGCGCTTGCCCACCCGGTCCTGCACGATCTTCTCCAGGCCCGCGAACGCGCCGGCCACGATGAACAGCACGTTGGTGGTGTCGATCTGGATGAACTCCTGGTGCGGGTGCTTGCGCCCGCCCTGCGGCGGCACCGAGGCCTGGGTGCCCTCCAGGATCTTCAGCAGCGCCTGCTGCACGCCCTCGCCGGAGACGTCACGGGTGATCGACGGGTTCTCGCTCTTACGGGCGATCTTGTCGACCTCGTCGATGTAGATGATCCCGGTCTCGGCGCGCTTGACGTCGTAGTCGGCCGCCTGGATGAGCTTGAGCAGGATGTTCTCGACGTCCTCGCCGACGTAGCCGGCCTCGGTCAGCGCGGTGGCGTCGGCGATGGCGAACGGCACGTTGAGCATCTTGGCCAGCGTCTGGGCCAGATACGTCTTGCCGCAGCCGGTCGGGCCGAGCATGAGGATGTTGGACTTGGTCAGCTCGACGTCCTCGCCCCGGGCGTCGCGGCCGCCCTTCTCGGCGGCCTGGATCCGCTTGTAGTGGTTGTAGACCGCAACCGCCAGCGTCCGCTTGGCGTTCTCCTGGCCGACGACGTAACTCTCGAGGAAGTCGTGGATCTCCGCCGGCTTGGGCAGGTCATCGAATTTGCGCTCGCTAGTGTCGGCGAGCTCCTCCTCGATGATCTCGTTGCAGAGATCGATGCACTCGTCGCAGATGTACACGCCGGGGCCCGCAATGAGCTTCTTGACCTGCTTCTGGCTCTTCCCGCAGAACGAACACTTCAGCAGGTCACCGCCGTCTCCAATGCGCGCCATGGTGGTGAGGTCCTACTTCCTGTTGGCAGTCGTTGGTCTTCGGGTCTCGGGTTGCTGGGGACTTGTGGCCCTGACGCTACCCGTTTACCACCACACGGGGCGACCGATAAAGCCGAATCCGGTGGCGTTTCGGTTGTGTCCGCCGAACATAGCGCCTGACCGCCCCGCCATCAGCGGAATGGCCGTCGTGTCGTCCCGGCGTGTCGCGACCGTGCCCGGCACGGCCTCCGGCGGCGCCCCAGGGGTTTGCCGCCCCCGGGGATTGCCGTCCGAGCCCACGCTACCCGCCGCGCGGACCGGCCACCGGGATGGCGAGGCGGGTCACAGCGGGGCCCGGCGCGAGCCCCAGCCGGTCAGGAGGCGCTCTTCTCCTTCTGCGCCGACAGCTTGCGGTACTCGAGCACCGTGTCGATGATCCCGTACTCCTTGGCCTGCTCGGCGGTCAGGATCTTGTCGCGGTCGGTGTCCTTGCGGATCTGCGCCGGATCCTTGCCGGTGTGCCGGGCCAGGGTGTGCTCCATCAGGGTGCGCATCCGCTCGACCTCGGCGGCCTGGATCTCCAGGTCGGAGAACTGGCCCTGGATCACCCCGGTCAGCGCCGGCTGGTGGATGAGCACCCGGGCGTTGGGCAGCGCCATCCGCTTGCCCTTGGTGCCGGCCGCCAGCAGCACCGCCGCCGCCGAGGCGGCCTGCCCGAGGCACACCGTCTGGATGTCGGCCCGGACGTACTGCATGGTGTCGTAGATCGCCATCAGCGACGTGAACGCCCCACCCGGCGAGTTGATGTACATGGTGATGTCGCGGTCCGGGTCCATCGACTCCAGCACCAGCAGCTGCGCCATGACGTCGTTCGCCGAGGCGTCGTCGACCTGCGTACCGAGGAAGATGATGCGCTCCTCGAACAGCTTGTTGTACGGGTTGGACTCCTTGACGCCGAAGCTGGAGTGCTCGATGAACGACGGCAGGATGTAGCGCGCCTGCGGCTGGACGCGCGGGTCCAGGTGCGGCGGCAGCGGCGGGTTATGCATTGGAGACTCCATGGTCGGCGCGGGTGATGATGTGGTCGACGAAGCCGTACTCGAGGGCCTCCTGCGCGGTGAACCAGCGGTCCCGGTCGGAGTCGGCCTCGATCTTCTCGACGGGCTGTCCGGTGAACTCGGCGTTCAGCCGGAACATCTCCTTCTTGATGAGGGCGAACTGCTCGGCCTGGATGGCGATGTCGGCCGCGCTACCGGTCACCCCGCCGAGCGGCTGGTGCATCAGGATGCGGGCGTGCGGCAGCGAGAACCGCTTGCCCTTGGTCCCCGCGGCGAGCAGGAACTGGCCCATCGAGGCCGCCATCCCCATCGCGTAGGTGGCGATGTCGCACGGGACCAGCACCATCGTGTCGTAGATGGCCATACCCGCGCTGATCGACCCGCCCGGGGAGTTGATGTAGAGCGAGATGTCCTTGGTCGGGTCCTCCGCGGCCAGCAGCAGCAGCTGAGCGCAGATCCGGTTGGCGACGTCGTCGTCCACCTGCGAGCCGAGGAAGATGATGCGCTCGGCGAGCAGCCGCTCGTACACCGAGTCGGTCAGGTTGAGGCCTTGGCCGACAGCACGCATGTGAGTCACGACTGGATACCTGCTTTCTGGAGTCCTTGATCCGCGGCGTTCATCCTCACCGACACTATCCAACCCGACCGGTCGGACACGCGCCGACCGGGGACAGTTCGCTCACAGCGTCACTCGGACTGCTCGGCGTCCCCGCCCTCGGCCGGCTCGCCGGCCTGCTCCGCCGTCCCGAAGAACTCGGTGGTGTCGACCTCGTTGCCCTCGGAGTCCTTGACGGTGGCCCGCTGCACCACCGCGGCGATGGTCAGGCCGCGCCGCACGTCGGCGAACACCTGGGGCAGCTGGTTGTTCTGCTGCAGGATGGTCAGCAGCTGCTGCGGCTCCAGGCCGTACTGGCGGGCCATCAGCACCAGCCGCTCGGTCAGGTCGTTCTGGCCGACCTTGATGTCGAGCTTGTCGGCGATGGCGTCCATCACCAGCTGGGTCTTGACGGCCTTCTCGGCGTTGGCCTTGTTGTCAGCGTCGAACTGCTCACGGCTGCTGCCCTGCTCCTCGAGCAGCTTGGCGAACTTCTCCTCGTCGTGGTCGAGGGCGTGGATCGCGTTGTGCAGGGTCTGGTCGATCTGGGCCTGCACGATCTGCTCCGGCAGCGGCACCTCGGTCTGCTCGAGCAGCAGCTCGAGGGCCTTGTCCCGGATCTGCTCGGCCTGCTGGATCCGCTTGAACCGGCGGACCTGCTCGGCGAGGCTGTTGCGGAGCTCCTCGATGGTGTCGAACTCGCTCGCGAGCTGCGCGAACTCGTCGTCGGCCTCGGGCAGCTCGCGCTCCTTGACGGAGTTGACCTTGACGGTCACCTCGGCGTCCTGGCCGGCGTACTCGCCGGCGACGAGCTTGGTGGTGAAGGTCTTGGTCTCACCGGCCGACATGCCGATGATCGCCTCGTCGAGGCCCTCGATGAGCTGGCCGGAGCCGACCTGGTGGCTGAGCCCCTCGGTCTTGGCGTCCGGCACCTCCTTGCCGTCGACGGTGGCCGACAGGTCCAGCGAGACGAAGTCGCCCTCGGCGACCGGGCGCTCCACGCCCTTGAGGGTGCCGAACCGGGCCCGCAGGTTCTCCAGCTCGGCGTCGACGTCGGCGTCGGCGACCTCGATGGCGTCCACGGTGATCTGCAGCGCGTCGAGGTCGGGCAGGTCGAACTCGGGCCGCACGTCCACCTCGGCGGTGAACGTCAGGTCCTTGCCGTACTCCTTCTGGGTGACCTCGATCTCGGGCTGGCCCAGCGGGGCGAGCTCATTGCTGGTGACGGCCTCGGTGTAGCGCAGCGGCAGCGCGTCGGCCACCACCTGGTCGAGCATGGCCTGCTTGTCGATGCGGTGCTCGAGCAGCTTCACCGGCACCCTGCCGGGCCGGAAGCCGGGCAGCCGGACGGTCTTGGCCAGCTCCTTGTAGGCCCGGTCGAAGTCGGGTTGCAGCTCCGCGAAGGGCACCTCCACGTTGATGCGCACCCGGGTGGGGCTCAACTTCTCGACGGTGCTCTTCACGCGCGTACTCCTTGTTGTCTCTGGCTGGTGGGTATGTGGTTGAGTCTGGTTGTACCGGTCGGTCGGGGTGACAGGATTTGAACCTGCGACCTTCCGCTCCCAAAGCGGATGCGCTACCAAGCTGCGCTACACCCCGGTCTGTCGCGGTCGGTCTGCAGGCAGGCGTACAGAACCGGCCACGCGAGATACTACGGGTAGGTCACGCGAAGCCTTCAATTGGATTTGGGTTGACGCTCCCCGGTACAGTCTTGTGCTGCGCAAGCGGGCGTAGCTCAATGGTAGAGCCCTAGCCTTCCAAGCTAGTGACGCGGGTTCGATTCCCGTCGCCCGCTCCGACGACCGGAGGCGGGCCGCTCCTGCGGCCCGACCTCCGGTTTTGCGTTTCCGGGCACCGGGTCAGGCCGCCGTGGTCGGTTGCACCGTCGTCACGCCGCCGGGCGACACCGCCGCCGGGTCGGCGGTCGGCACCGTCACCTCGATGGCGTGCACGTCGAGCACCCCCATCCCGGGCAGGATCCGCTCGTAGGTGCCCGAGGCCGCCACCAGCTGCAGGGTCACCGACTGCCCGGCCGGCAGGGTGTGCGCGACGGGCTCCAGCGTCACCGTCACCTGGTGGGTCTGGCCGTCGAGGGTGACCGGGATCGGCGTGATCAGGCTGCCCAGCACCAGACCCGTGCTGTCGTCGACCAGCTGAGCGTAGACGTGCCGGCTGGTGCCCACGCCCGAGTAGGTCAGCGTCAGCACCGGCGCGCCCACGATGAACGTGGTCTCGGTCGCCTCCGGCAGCCGCACGTTCACCGCGACCGGCGCCTGCGCCGCGTAGGGCAGGAACGGGATCCCCGACCCGCCGACGTACGGGACCAGCGGCAGCCTGGCCGGCCCGCCGGCGGCGACGATCGGTGTGGCCGCCCGGACCGGGTACTCGTCGGAGGCCCACCACTGGCCGCGCTGGTCCACCCACTCGAAGGCCGGGCCCGTCGCCACACCCGGGTCGCCCTTGACGTAGCGGTCGAGCCACTGCAGGGTCCGCTGCACGATCAGCTCGCCGTCGCTCATGTCGTGCGGGTTGTTGGTGCACACCCCGTGCCCGCCGCAGAACCACACCACCTTCACCGGGACGCCGTTGGCCATCAGGATCCGCGCGGTCGCGTCGGCCTCGGCGGGCGAGAACAGGGTGTCGACGGTGCCCTGGATCAGCAGCGTCGGCACCGTGATGTGCTCGACCCGCGGGTTGCGCGACTCGAGCAGGTCCCGGTCGGACGGCAGCATCTGGCCGGTCACCGCGCCGTAGATCGCGGCGGGCAGCACCCGCGGGTTGAACCTGGCGAGCGTGATCAGCAGGACGTTGCTCAGCAGCGCGGCCCAACTGTTCTTGAACGCGCCCTCCTTGTACAGCGAGCTGATCAGGCTGTGGTAGGCGATGGCGGGCACAATCGCGTCGACGCGGTGGTCGGTGGCCGCGGTGGCCAGCTGGATGCCGCCGCCGTAGGAGACGCCCGTCATACCGAGCCGGGGATCACCGGCCGCGTCGAGCAGCGCCTCGGGCTGGGTGGCGATCCAGTCGATGATCGCCGCCATGTCGCGGGCCTCGAACTCGGCGGCGTTGAGCTCGGCACGGCCGCCGGAGTTGTACTCGCCGCGCGGATCCCAGGTGACGACGTTGTAGCCGGCCCGGCGCAGCGTGCCGACGTCGATCATGCCGAAGATGTCGGCCAGCCAGCCGTCGAGGAAGGTGCCGTCGAGGTTGGTCGCGCCGGGCATGCCCAGCCCCGGGCCGTTGAGCACCGTCGGCGCCTGCTCCCCCGGCGCCAGGCCGGCGGCCGGCATGAAGTGCACGTAGATCGCGGTGCCGTCCGGCGAGATGATCTTCACATCGCGCGGTGCCGGCTCGCCGGGCCGCAGCGGGAAGCCGACCAGCGGGTGCAGCATGTCGCCGAGGATCGGGATCCGGTGGATGAACTCGACGATCGGCGTGATCAGCGTCGGCCCGAGGCCCGGAATCCGCTGCAGGAACTCCAGCGGCGCGACCTGCGGGATCACGGTCACCCCGGGCACGGCGGCGGCCGTCGGCGTCGGGTCGGTCCGGCCGGTGGTGGTCTGCTGCGCCGCCGGCCGGTCGTGCTCGCCGCCGTCGGCGAGCTCCCGGCGCGCGGCCGCGGCCACCGTCCACGCCGCCGCCGTCACGATCGGCGACGGCACCTGCCGGCCGCGTCGGGAGAACTCGTCGCCCACCGCGACCGTGGTCGCGGGAGCCGGTGCGGGCACCACCGCCGGCCCCGGCGGCTCATCGGGTCCGGCCACCGGCGCCACCACCACCGCCGGCCCGGCCGGTACGGGGGTCTGCGGCTGCGGTTCGGTCCGCTCCGGCGCGGGTTCGGCCGGGGGCCGCGGGGGCTGCGCGCCGTCGTCCGCCGGGCTCGTCCACCGGTGCACGTCGCCGGGTCGGGCACCGACGCCGGGGGCGTGGTCGCGCGCCGTCCGCACCGGCCGGTCGCCGTCCCGGTCGACCGCCGACCGCGGCCCGGGCCGCCGGCGCGGCGCGCCGTCGGTGTCGGCCTCCTCGGTGTCGGCATCGGCGGTGCCGGGGCCGGCCGTCACCCGGGTCCCGTGCCGCGCCGGCGCCTCCTTGCGGTAGCCGCGGTGCCCGATCCGGTCGGTCGCGTCCCCACGCGTCGACGACGACGTCGCGGTGGCCGATTCCGCCCCGCCGGAGCCGGCTCCCGGGTCCGCGGCCGCCACGCCCGCGCCGGCGAGCACCGCCGACCCGATGCCGAGGGCGACCGCGAGCCCCCCGATCCCGTACGACATGCGTCTCCGTTCCTCCCTGGTAGTGCGACGGCCACACTTTATTGACGCGTGTGAAATTTCAGGACGGGTTTCGGCGAACCGGCCGTTTCCGGCCCGCCGCGGCGGGGTCCGGCCTGGGTAGGCTGGCGGTCATGAACAGCGTCGTCGTCCTGTTGGTCCTGGTGGCGATCGCCGCGATCGGCTACGCCCTGTACACCTCGTCGCAGGCCTCCGGGGCGCGGGCGGCCGAGGCGCTGGAGGACGCCAAGGCCGAGGCGCGCCGACTCGTCGAGCGACTCGGCGGTCAGGTGTACGCCCTGACCGGCACCGACGAGGCGTCCAAGCAGGCCCTGGCCGACGCCGCCGAGCGCTACACCGCAGCGTCGTCGCAGATCGAGCAGGCGCGCACCGTCAAGCAGGCGCTGCTGGCCAAGGAGAGCGCGCTGGAGGGGCTGTACTACGTGCGGGCGGCGCGTACCGCGATGGGCATGGACCCCGGCCCGGAACTGGAGGCGCTGGCCGGGCAGCGGGCCGCGGGCAGCGTCACCGAGCACCGCTCGGTGCCGTTCGAGGGCCGCGCGATCGAGGCCTCCCCCACCCCGTCGGAGCGCACCCCGAACTACTTCCCGGGCGGCCGGGTGGCCGGCCGGCCGGTGCCGGCGGGCTGGTACTCCGAACCGTGGTGGAAGCCCGCCCTGGTAGCCGGGGCCTGGGGGCTGGGCTCGATGATGCTGTTCAACGCGCTGTTCTCCGGCATGGCCGGCACCGCCTACGCCCAGGGCTTCGAGCAGGGCTTCGACCAGGGGCTCGACGCCGGCTCCGATGCGGGCCCCGATGCCGACACCGGCTGGGACGGCGGGGACGCCGGCGGCTGGGATTTCGGCGGCGACTTCGGGGGTGATTTCGGGGGCGACTTCGGGGGCTTCTGATCCGCCTAGAGCCGGCTCTCCAGTCGCGCCGACACCCCGGCCTCCTGCAGATCGAGCCGCTCCAGCATGGCCCGCACCGCCTCGTCGGCCACCAGCGACCGGTCCCGGGCGGCCACCAGCGCGGCGCGCTGGGCCCGCAGCACCTCCCGGTAGGCCGCCGAGAACGCCTCGGCGCGCGCGGTGTGCTCCTCCGGGTCGGGCATCTCGTCGACGTCCTGGGACAGCCGGGCGATGGTGTCACGGATGCTGGTGAGGGTGGACGTGTCCAGGCCCTCCGGCGGGTCGGCGATGAACCGGCCGAGCGTCTCCTGGGCGGCGCTGCGCACGATGTCCTGCGCCTTGGCGGTCTCGGCGGCCTCCACCGCGGCGTCGACGTCCGAGGAGGTACCGAGCCGGCGGATCAGCGGCGGCAGCGTCCAGCCCTGCAGCAGCAGGGTGCCCACGCTCACCACGAACGCGATCGCCTGGATGGTGGCGCGCTCCGGGAACGGCTCCCCGGCCGCGGTCAGCACCGGGATGCCGGACGCGGCGGCCAGCGTGACTACGCCGCGCATGCCGGTCCAGGAGACCACCACGTTCTCCCGCCAGGTCAGCTGCCGGTCCATCGGCGACGCGCCGGACCCGGAACCCGACCGCGCCACCCGCCGCCACAGCACCGCCCGGCCGAACATCAGGAACACGAACAGCGGCCGCACCGCGAGCACCACCACCAGCACCACCAGCGACCCGGCCGCCACCTCGACCAGTGACTCGTGCGCCTCGTGCAGGTCCTCCAGCACGAACCGCAGCTGCAGGCCGATGTAGGCGAACACGAACGCCTCCAGCGCCACGTCCACCGCGTGCCAGACGTGCCGCTCCTGCAACCGGGTCTGGAACCCCGCCGTCAGCGACCCGTGGCCGGCGACGAAGCCGGCGGCCACCACCGCGAGCACCCCGGAGGCGTGCAGGTGCTCGGCGGTCAGGAAGGCCGCGAACGGCACCATCAGGCCCTGCACCGTCTCCAGCGCCGGGTTGGCCAGCCGGCGCCGGATCCACAGCGTGACCCAGCCCAGCGCGATGCCGAGCAGGGTGCCCACCACCGCGCTGTAGCCGAACAGCAGCACCGGATGATCGGCGAGGAAGCTCTCGGTGCCGGCCACCTGGGTGACCGCGATGGAGAACAGCGCCAGCGCCGCGGCGTCGTTGACCAGGCTCTCGCCGGTCAGGATCGCCATCACCTTGCGCGGCAGGCCGAGCTTGCGGCCCACCGCCACCGCGGTCACCGCGTCCGGCGGGGCCACCACGGCGCCGAGCACCAGGGCGACGCCGAAGGTCAGCGGCCCCACCAGCCAGGACGCCACCGCGGCCACGGCGAACGCGGTGACCACCACCAGCACCACGCCCAGGCCCAGAATCGGGCGGATGTTGCGCAGGAAGGTCGGGAACGAGAATCCCAGCGCCGCCGAGTACAGCAGCGGGGGCAGCACCACCGAGAGCAGCACCTCGGACTCGAGCTCGAAGCCCTCGAACCCGGGCAGCATCGACACCAGGATGCCGACGACGACCAGGACCAGGGGCGGCTGCATGCCCTTGCGCTGCGCGAGCGCGGTGACCGCGATCGCGCCGACGACGACCAGGATGAGTTCCACGGGAAGATTCTCCGGTGTCCGGCGGGTCGCGCGCCGCGGGGGTGCGCCACATCACCGCGGTCAGCGCTGGCAGGACGGACACCAGAACACGTTGCGGCCCTCCAGCACGGCGGTGCGGACCGCGGTGCCGCACCACCGGCAGGCCTCACCGGCGCGCCGGTAGACGTAGGTGCGGGGCCGGTCCGGGGCGTAGGACGGGGCGCCGTGGTCGTCCTCGGGCCGCACGGTGTGGATCCGGCCGCGGCGCACCCCGACCCGCATCAGCGCGACCAGGTCGGCCCACATGGCGCCGAAATCGGCCTCATCGAGGCGGATGCCCGGCCGGTACGGGTCGACGCCGTGCCGGAACAGCAGTTCGCTGCGGTAGACGTTGCCGACCCCGGCGATCACCGCCTGGTCCATCAGCAGCGCTCCGATCGGCCGGCGGGACCGGCCGATCCGCCGCCAGGCCCGGGCCGGGTCGGCGTCGCGGCGCAGCGGGTCGGGGCCGAGCCGGGCGACGACGTCGTCGACGTCGGCGGCGGTGATCACCTCGCACACCGTCGGCCCGCGCAGGTCGGTGCCGTACTCAGTGCCGACCATCCGCATCCGCACCTGCCCGACCGGCGCGGGCATCGGCACCGGGGCCTCGGTGAAGGTGCCGTACAGGCCGAGGTGCACGTGCACCACCGGCCCGCCGGCGTAGTGGTGGAACAGGTGCTTGCCCCAGGCGTCGGCCCGGCGCAGCACCCGGCCGTCGACGGTGGCCGCACCGTCGGCGAACCGCCCCTGCGGGCTGGTCACCGCCACCGGGGCGCCGGCGAACCGGCGCTGGTGCAGCCGGGCCAGCCGGTGCAGGGTGTGCCCCTCGGGCACGGTCAGGCAGGCGCGCCGGGAACCGGGGGCGCCTGGTGGGTGCGCTCGTACTCGGCGAGCATGTCGATGCGGCGCTGGTGCCGCTCGGCCTCCGACCACGGGGTCTCGAGGAAGGCGTCGACGATGGCCAGCGCCTCCTCGACGCTGTGCATCCGCCCGCCGATGCCGATCAGCTGGGCGTTGTTGTGCTCGCGGGCCAGCTTCGCGGTCTCCACGCTCCAGGCCAGCGCACAGCGGGCACCGGGCACCTTGTTGGCCGCGATCTGCTCACCGTTGCCGGAGCCGCCGAGCACGATGCCCAGGCTGCCCGGGTCGGCGACGACCCGTTCGGCCGCGGCGATGCAGAACGGCGGGTAGTCGTCGGCGGCGTCGTAGGTGAAGGCGCCGCAGTCCACGGGCTCGTGCCCGTTGGCCCGCAGGTGTTCGATGATCCGCTGCTTGAGTTCGAAGCCGGCGTGGTCGGCACCGAGGTAGACGCGCATGGGACGAAACTGTATCGGCTGCGCGCCCCGTGCCCGCGAGCACTCTCCCGCAACGGGGGCGGGCTCAGCGGTAGAGCGACTCCAGCAGATCCTGGTTGGCGTCCTGCACCACCGCGCGCTTGACCTTCAGCGACGGGGTCAGCTCGCCGCGGTCGATGGACAGGTCGTGGTCCAGCAGCGCCCAGCGCTTGATGGTCTCCCAACGGTTGAGCTCGCCGTTGAGCTGCTCGACGTAGCCGCCGATGAGCTCGCGCACCCGCTCGTCGCGGACCAGCTGCTCGTAGGACATCCCGCGCAGGCCGTGCTCGGCCGCCCAGCCCGCGATGGCCTCCGGGTCCAGGGTGATCAGGGCCACGCAGTACTTGCGGGCCTCGCCGAACACCAGCATGTGGCTGGCGTACGGGCACATCGCCATGAACCGGCCCTCGATCGCCGGCGGCACCACGTACTTGCCGTTGGAGGTCTTGAACATCTCCTTGAGCCGGCCGGTGATCCGCAGGAACCCGTCGGCGTCGAGCTCGCCCTTGTCACCGGTGCGCAGCCAGCCGTCCGGGGTGAACGCCTCGGCGGTCTTGTCCAGCAGGTTGTGGTAGCCCTCCATCACGCACGGCCCGTTGATCTGCACCTCGCCGTCCGCGCCGATGCGCACCCGGTTGCCGTCCAGCGGCCGCCCGACGGTGCCGAGCTTGTAGTCCTCCAGCCGGTTCAGGCAGGCACCCGCGGCGCACTCGGTCAGGCCGTAGCCCTCGAGGATGAGCAGCCCGGCGGCGTGGAACCACTCGGCGATGTCGCGGTTGAGCGGCGCCGACCCGGAGATCATGAACCGGATCCGGCCGCCGAACACCGCGCGGATCCTGCTGAACACCAGCCGGTCGAACAGCGCGTGCGCGATCCGCAGGTGCGGCGGCACCGGCCGCCCGGCCAACCGGCGCCGGTCCACCTCGCGGCCCACCGCGAACGCGGCGTCGGCCAGCTTCTTCTTCAGCCCGTGCTGGCTGGTGACGACCTTGGCGTGGGCCTTCTCGAAGATCCGCGGCGCCGCCCCCATGAAGGTGGGCCGCACCACCGCCATGTTCTCGACGATCTTGTCCACCCGGCCGTCGATGGCGCTGACGAAACCGCAGGCCAGCTGGCCGGAGATCATCACCTTGCCGAAGGCGTGCGCCAGCGGCAGCCACAGCAGGTTGACGTCGTCCTCGCCGACCGCGCCGGTGGCCTTGATGGCGTTGCCCTCGTACACCCAGGCCCGGTGCGGCAGCCGCACGCCCTTGGGCCGCCCGGTGGTGCCGGAGGTGTAGATCAGGGTGGCCAGCGCGTCGCTGGTGATGGTGGCGGCCCGGTCCCGCACCGCCGACGGGTGCCGGGACAGGTGCTCGCGGCCGGCCGCCGCGAGGTCGGCCAACGACATCACCCAGTCGCCGTCCCCGTCGCCGTCGAACAGCACCACCTTCTCCACCTCGGGCAGCTCGGCGCGCCGCTCGGTGAGCTTGGCCAACTGGGCGGCGTCCTCGGCGAAGACGAACCGCGACTGCGAGTCGGCCAGGATATAGGCGGTGTCGGCGGCGTTGGTCGACGGGTAGACGGTGGTGGTGGCGCCCCCGGCGCACATCACCGCCAGGTCGGCGATGATCCACTCGTAGCGGGTGCCGGACGCGATGGCCACCCGCTGCTCGGGTTCCAGTCCCAGCGCGAGCAGCCCCGCCGCGAGCGCCTCGACCTCCTCGGCGGCCTGTTGCCAGGTCACCGAGACCCACTGCCCGCCGGACAGTTTCCGGAACGCCTCGCGCGGCCCGGCGGCCCGGACCCGGTCGTAGAACATCGAGGCGAGGCTGGTGGTCTCGGTGCTGGACCGCTGATTGCTGTCGATGGACATCTCGGCGCTCCGCGTGGTCTCGAGGGACGGGTGTGACTGCAGTCGATCCTGCCGTCCTGCGGCCCCGCGCGGGGCGCTTTCCCCCAATCCGCCGGCGCCGATCCTCGGCGGATCCTCAGTCGAAGGCCGGCGCCTCGGTGCGGGTGCGCTTGAGCTCCCAGAAGTGCGGGAACGAGGCGAACGTCACCGACGCGTCCCACAGCCGGCCGGCCTCCTCGCCGCGCGGGATGCGCGAGAGCACCGGCCCGAAGAACGCCACCCCGTTGACGTGGATGGTCGGGGTGCCGACGTCCTCGCCGACCGGGTCCATGCCCTCGTGGTGGCTCTTGCGCAGCGCCTCGTCGTAGGCGTCGGTGCGGGCGGCGTCGGCCAGGTCGGCGGGCAGGCCGAGCTCGGCGAGCGACTCCCTGATCACCTGATCGAATTCCTTGTTGCCCTGGTTGTGGATGCGGGTGCCCATGGCGGTGTAGAGCGGGCCGAGGATCTCCGGCCCCTTGGCCTGCTCGGCGGCGATCGCCACCCGCACCGGGCCCCACGCCTTCTGCATCAGCTCCCGGTACTGCTCGGGCAGGTCGCGGCCCTCGTTGAGCACCGCCAGGCTCATCACGTGGAACCGGACCTCGATGTCGCGGACCTGCTCCACCTCGAGGATCCAGCGCGAGGTGATCCACGCCCACGGGCACAGCGGATCGAACCAGAAGTCCGCGACGTTCTTCTCGGCCATCGGGCAGTCCTTCCTGCGATCGGCGTCACTGTCTGCTCGGCACAACTGTCGCACCCCGGTCGCTGATTCCCCGCAGCGGACTAGGGTTGGGCCTCGTGGCGCTTCCGAATCTGACCCGCGAGGCGGCCGCCGAGCGTGCCGCCCTGGTGACCGTCCACAGCTACCGCATCGAACTGGATCTGACCGACGGCCACGGCCGGCCCGGCGAGACGACGTTCCGCTCGGTGACCACCGTCGAGTTCGACGCGCGGCCCGGCGCCGACACCACCCTCGACATCGCCGCCGCGGCGATCCGCCGCGCCACCCTCAACGGCGCCGACATCGACGTGTCCGGCTACGACGAGTCCACCGGGATCCCGCTGACCGGCCTGCAGGCGCACAACGTGGTGGTCGTCGACGCCGACTGCCGCTACTCCAACACCGGCGAGGGCCTGCACCGGTTCGTCGACCCGGTCGACGACGAGGTGTACCTGTACTCGCAGTTCGAGACCGCCGACGCCAAGCGGATGTTCGCCTGCTTCGACCAGCCCGACCTGAAGGCCGCCTTCGACGTCACCGTCACCGCCCCCGCGCACTGGGAGGTGGTGTCCAACGGCGCCCCGGTGACCGTCGAGCAGCGCGACGGGGTCAAGGTCCACACCTTCGCCACCACCCCGCGGATGAGCACCTACCTGGTGGCGCTGGTGGCCGGGCCGTACGCGCGCTGGGACGACCTCTACCGCGACGAGCACGGCGAGATCCCGCTGGGTCTGTTCTGCCGCCGATCGCTGGCGCAGTACATGGACGCCGAGCGGTTGTTCACCGAGACCAAGCAGGGATTCGCCTTCTACCACAAGCACTTCGGGGTGCCGTACGCCTTCGGCAAGTACGACCAGCTGTTCGTGCCGGAGTTCAATGCCGGCGCGATGGAGAACGCCGGAGCGGTGACCTTCCTGGAGGACTACGTGTTCCGCAGCAAGGTCACCCGCGCCTCCTACGAGCGGCGCTGCGAGACGGTGCTGCACGAGATGGCGCACATGTGGTTCGGCGACCTGGTCACCATGCGGTGGTGGGACGACCTGTGGCTCAACGAGTCGTTCGCGACGTTCGCCTCGGTGCTGTGCCAGGCCGAGGCCACCGAGTACACCGAGGCCTGGACCACGTTCGCCAACGTGGAGAAGTCGTGGGCCTACCGCCAGGACCAGCTGCCCTCGACGCACCCGGTGGCCGCCGACATCCCGGACCTGGCCGCGGTGGAGGTGAACTTCGACGGCATCACCTACGCCAAGGGCGCGTCCGTGCTCAAGCAGCTGGTCGCCTACGTGGGGCTGGAGCACTTCCTGGCCGGGCTGCGGGAGTACTTCCGCGAGCACGCCTTCGGCAACGCCACCTTCGACGACCTGCTGGGCGCGCTGGAGAAGGCGTCCGGCCGGGACCTGTCGGACTGGGGCCGGCAGTGGCTGAAGACCACCGGGCTGAACACGCTGCGCGCCGACTTCGACGTCGACGGCGACGGCCGGTTCACCCGGTTCGCGATCACCCAGTCCGGCGCGCAGCCGGGCGCCGGGGAGACCCGGGTGCACCGGCTGGCGGTCGGCGTTTACGACGACGACCCGGCCACCGGCAAACTGGTGCGGGTGCACCGGGTGGAGCTGGACGTCGAGGGCGAGCGCACCGAGGTGCCCGACCTGGTCGGCGTGCCGCGTGGCCGGCTGGTGCTGGTCAACGACGACGACCTGACCTACTGCTCGCTGCGGCTGGATCCGGACTCGCTGGCCACCGCGCTGGAACGGATCGCCGACATCGCCGCTCCGCTGCCGCGCACCCTGGTGTGGTCGGCGGCCTGGGAGATGACCCGCGACGCCGAGCTGCGGGCCCGCGACTTCGTCGGCCTGGTGGCGCGCGGGGTGCACGCCGAGACCGAGATCGGCGTGGTGCAGCGGCTGCTGCTGCAGGCCCAGACCGCGCTGGGCTCCTACGCCGACCCGCAGTGGGCGCAGCGCGACGGCTGGCCGGAGTTCGCCGACCGGCTGCTGGCGCTGGCCCGCGCCGCCGAGCCGGGCTCGGACCACCAGCTGGCGTTCGTCAACGCGCTGTGCGCCTCGGTGCTGCAGCCGCGGCACACCGAGGTGCTGGCCGCGCTGCTGGAGCGGGATCCGGCCGCGCTGGGGCTGGCGGGCCTGGTGATCGACACCGACCTGCGCTGGCGCATCGTCACCGCGCTGGCCCGCTCGGGGGTGGTGGACGCCGACGGGCCGGCCACCCCGTTCATCGACGCCGAGCTGCAGCGCGACCCCACCGCGGCGGGCCGGCGCAACGCCGCCGCGGCCTCGGCGGCCCGGCCGCAGCCGCAGGTCAAACAGGACGCCTGGACGCAGGTGATCGAGGACGACACGCTGGCCAACATCACCTGCCGGGCGATCGTCGGCGGGATCGTGCAGCCCGGGCAGGCCGAGCTGCTGGCGCCCTACCGGGACCGCTACTTCGCCGCGATCCGCGGGGTGTGGGACCGCCGCTCCAGCGAGGTGGCCCAGACCGTGGTGATCGGGCTGTACCCGTCCTGGGACATCAGCGACGCCGGGCTGGCGGCGGCCGACGCGTTCCTCGCCGACCCGGACGTGCCGCCGCCGCTGCGCCGGCTGGTGCTCGAGGGCCAGGCCGGGGTGGAGCGGGCGCTGCGGGCCCGCCGCTTCGATCAGTCCCCCCGATAGCACGAGCGACCGTGTCCGCGCGCCCGGGCGCGCGGACACGGTCGCTCGCGGAGAACGGGACCCGGTACAGGACTCAGTGCGGGGCGATGCCGGCCGACATCACCCGCACGGCGCTGACCAGGCCGTCGATCAGATCGCCTTCCTTGAACGACGCCACCGCCGCCGACACACCCAGCGGGGCGGCGGTCTCGATGCCGCGGCCCTTCAGGTCGGCGCCGTAGACCACCTCGATGGCCTTCTGGTCCGGCGAGACCGCCAGCAGCACGGCGTTGTTCGGGGTCGGCACCTTGGCCAGGAGCTCGCGGGCGGTGGCCGCGGTGTCCGCGCCCAGCGGGCCGATGTAGACGGCGAAGCGGGCGTGGGCGGCCCGCGAGCCGTACTTCAGCGCGTCGTCGAGCGCGACGAGGTCCTTGGTCGTGAACGGGTAGTCGAACGACGGCACGCTCGCGTCGTTGGCGCGGGAGATCCGGCCGCTGGCCGTGACCGCCCAGCCCTTGGGCAGATCGGCCGGCGCGACGGTCGCAACGTCACCACTTGCCACTGGCGCTGCCTCCAATCGTCAACGTCGCATCGCCGTGGCCACCGTGGCCGTGATCGGCGGGTTCCTCGGCAGCCCAGAGGATCGGCGCGTGGCGCCACGGCTCACCGAGCTTGTAGGACACCGGGCGCGGCTTCTTTCCGCGCATGGCCACCAGGCCGATGACCAGGGTGACCGCTGCTGGGATGACCAGCATCACCAGGAGGTACTGAGCGATACTCACAGCCAAACCGTAGCAGCTGCGGTGATCAGGCCGCGCCCTCACCGAGGTAGCGCACCCAGCTCGGGTGCAGCTCCTTGACCGTGGCCAACAGCCGCCAGTGCGGCCCCTTCGGCGAGGTCGGGGTGGCCCGCAGCGTCCAGCCCAGCTCGCTGAGCAGTCGGTCGGCCTTGCGGTGGTTGCAGGCCGAGCAGGCCGCCACGCAGTTCTCCCAGGAGTGGTCGCCGCCGCGGCTGCGCGGCACCACGTGGTCGACGGTGTCGGCCCGGCCGCCGCAGTAGGCGCAGCGGAAACCGTCGCGGTGCATCAGCGCGGCCCGGGTCAGCGGGATGCGGGCCCGGTACGGCACCCGCACATAGCTGCGCAGCCGGATCACCGACGGCACCGTGATGGTGCGGCTGGCCGAGTGGACGACCGGACCGTTGGGGTCGTCGTGCACGACGTCGGCCTTGCCGCACAGCAGCATGACGATCGCGCGCCGCATGGTCAGCGCGGTGAGCGGCTCGTAGGTGGAGTTCAGCAGCAGGACGCGCCGCCGCCCCCACATCGAGCCCTCGTGCACCGGTTCCACCGAGTGCAGGCGCGCCGTGGAGGGGGCGTAGGTGGTCGCCGAACCTGACGGGTCCTCGACCGCCGAGTGCCGGTGGCCGCGACCCTTCTTTCGCTGCGCCATACGTCCTCCGCCCGACAGTTCACCACGGATCCGGCGTAAACGCACGACAATTCTCGCTGATGAACGCGGGTCGCCCCAAGAGGTGCGCACCCGGGGACAATAGGAGTCGTGACGCAACCCCAGGTGTCGTTCTACGACGAAGTCGGCGGCCACGAGACGTTCCGCGCCATCGTCGCGCGCTTCTACCAGTTGGTGCGCGAGGACGAGATCCTGCGCCAGCTGTATCCGGAGGACGATCTCGACGGCGCCGAGGAGCGGTTGCGCATGTTCCTCGAGCAGTACTGGGGCGGCCCGCGCACCTACTCCGAGCGGCGCGGCCATCCGCGGCTGCGGATGCGGCACGCCCCGTTCCGGATCGGGCCGCTGGAGCGGGACGCCTGGCTACGCTGCATGCACGCCGCGGTGGCCTCGATCGACTCGCGCACCCTCGACGACGCGCACCGCCGGGAGTTGCTGGACTACCTGGAGTCGGCCGCCCAGTTCATGGTCAACTCGCCCTTCTAGCATGCCCGTCGCCGCCGACGCCGACCGCTGGTGGCGGCACACGGTCTTCTACCAGGTCTATCCGCGCAGCTTCGCCGACAGCGACGGCGACGGGGTGGGTGACCTCGACGGGGTCACCGCGCACCTGGACCACCTCGAGCGACTCGGCGTGGACGCGATCTGGCTCAACCCGGTGATGGTCTCGCCGATGGTCGACCACGGCTACGACGTGACCGACCCGCGCGACGTGGACCCGCTGTTCGGCGGCCCGGCCGCGCTGGACCGGCTGCTCGCCGCGGCCCATGCCCGCGGCATCCGGCTGATCATGGACCTGGTGCCCAACCACACCAGCGACCGCCACCCCTGGTTCTGCGCGGCGCTGGCCGCGCCGCCGCGCAGCCCGGCCCGGGCGCGGTACGTGTTCCGCGACGGCCGCGGCCCGGGCGGGGCGGTGCCGCCGAACAACTGGGTGTCGGTGTTCGGCGGGCCGGCCTGGACCCGGGTCACCGAAGCCGACGGCCGGCCCGGCCAGTGGTACCTGCACCTGTTCGACCCCGCCCAGCCGGACCTGAACTGGGACAACCCCGAGGTGTTCGACGACCTCGCGCACACCCTGCGGTTCTGGCTGGACCGCGGGGTGGACGGGTTCCGCATCGACGTGGCGCACGGCATGGCCAAGCCGCCCGGTCTGCCGGACATGGCCGAACCGGTCGACGGACTGTTCGGCCGGGACCGCGGCGATCCCCGGTTCGACCACGCCGACGTGCATCGGATCCACCGGTTCATCCGCGCGGTGCTCGACGAGTACCCGGGCGCGGTGGCGGTCGGCGAGGTGTGGGTGCACGACAACGCCGCGTTCGCCGCCTACCTGCGCCACGACGAGCTGCACCTGGGCTTCAACTTCCGCCTGGTGCGGGCGCCGTTCGACGCCGACGCGGTGGGCGACGCGATCGCCAACTCGCTGGCCGCCGTGCGACTGGTGGGCGCCACCCCACCTGGACGCTGGCCAACCACGACGTCCAGCGGGAGGTGACCCGGTACGGCGGCGGGCCGGTAGGGCTGGCGCGGGCCCGGGCGATGGCGCTGGTGTTGCTGGCGCTGCCCGGCGCGGTATTCCTCTACAACGGCGAGGAGCTCGGGCTGCCGAACGTCGAGTTGCCGGACGCCGCCCTGCAGGACCCGGTCTGGAAGCGTTCCGGTCACACCGAGCGGGTCCGCGACGGCTGCCGGGTGCCGCTGCCCTGGGACGGCGACGGGCCCCCGTTCGGGTTCACCACCGGGGTGCCGTGGCTGCCGATGCCGCCGCAGTGGGCGGAGCTGACGGTGCGCCGCCAGCTCGCCGACCCGGGCTCGACGCTGCGCTTCTTCGGCCGCGCACTGGCGCTGCGCCGCGGCTTCCGGTTCACCGGTGCCGAGGTGCGGTTCGGTGCCGCCCCGCCGGGGGTGCTGGCCTTCGACAGCGACGGCGGGCCGCGCTGCGTGCTGAACACCGGGACCCACCCGGTGCCGCTACCGGCCGGGACGGTGCTGCTGGCCAGTGCCCCGGTCACCGGGGGCCGGCTGCCGTCGGACGCCGCGGCGTGGCTGGCGCCCTGACCGCGTCGCCGGACGGCGCGTCAGCCGACGAGCAGTGCCGGGCCGCCGCGGTGGCGGTACACCGACCCGAACCGGGCGTCGATACGCAGCCAGGTGCGGGTGGCCCGCACCCGCACCACCTCGTCGTCACCGGCGTCGGGCGGCACGAAACCCATTGCCACCAGGGCGAACACGCACCGCATCGGCACTCCGACGGTGACGTCGCCGGCGCTGACCTCGATGACCTGCTGATCGAGCAGCGAGGCCGGCGGCCGCGCCGCGCCACCGGCCTCCCGGGCCAGCGCTCCCCCGCGCCGGGCCAGGTCGAGCACCGCCCGGGCGGGCACGTCGTCGACGTGGGCGAACCCGCCGTCGGGCGGCAGCGCACCCCGCCAGGCCGAGTCCATCGGGTACCCCGGGTCGACGTGGCCGTCCGGGCCCGGGGCGGCCAGGCCGCGGGCCAGGGTGTCGGCGGCGACGGTCAGATCGACGGGCCGCACCCGGCCGGCCACCGCCCGGCTCGCCAGCACGTCGAATCCGGTTGCCGCCCAGGCGATCACCAGACCGTCGGCACGTTCGCGCAGCCGGACCACCGCGGCCTCGTCCAGGCGCAGCGCCCGTTCGGTGAACACGGCCAGGTCGCGGTGGGTGCCGCCGGAGGTCCACAGCCCGCGCTCGGCGGGCGTCATCGCAGGTAGCGCTGCAGGTATTCGCGCTGGTGCGGGGCGATGCGCACCAGCTTCTGCTCGTTGATGTCGAACGTCGCCAGCTGGGTCCGGGCGATGACGGCGGGCCGGGAGTCCGGGTCGGCCAGCGCCGAGCGCACCTCGTAGCCCAGGGTGAAGTCCACCGCCCGCAGCCGCTCCACCCAGATGGTCACCTGCAGCGGCGAATCCGCAAGGCGCAGCTGCCCTTTGTAGGAGACGTTGACCTCGGCGATGAGCAGCCCGGTGGTGCCGATGGCATCGGCGAACGGCTCCTTGAGGAACGGTACCCGCGACTCCTCCAGGATGGTCACCATCGTCGCGTGGTTGATGTGCTGGTACATGTCGATGTCCGACCAGCGCACCGGCACCGGCGTGACAAATCGTTCGCTCAACCGGATGTCCCCGTTCCACTCGTTCTCGTCATTGCCCGGATCTGTCGCGCCGCCACCGACAGCGTGGCCAGATCCCGTTCCTCGTCGGCGTAGATCTCCTGCAGGGTACGGCGTGCCCGCGCCACCCGCGAACCGTTGGTCGCCTCCCACTCGGCGATCTTCTGCTCGCCGGTCTCGTAGGGTTCGCCGACGGCCATGACATCCAGGCACAGCGCGCGCAGCGAGCCGTAGATGTCGTCGCGCAGCGCCAGCCGTGCCAGCGAGTGCCAGCGGTCGTTGCGGGGCAGCCGCGACACCGCAGTCAGCAGCCCGTCGGTGCCGAGGTAGTCCATCAGCGCGAAGTAGGCGTCGGCCACCTCGGCCGGGTCGCGGTCGATGATGTCGGCGATGTCGATGACGTCGAGCAGGCTGAACTGGTACAGCCCGCCGGCCACGGTGAAGGCCAGCGCCTCGTCGGCGCCGGCGGCGACGAACTGCTCGGTGTCGCGGGTGACGATGGCCTTGTCGTCGCCGCGCAGCCACTCCGACATGCGCGGGGCCAGTTCGGCGACCTTGGCCGCGAACCGGTTGATCTCGGCGCCGACGGCCAGCGGCTGGGGCCGGTAGTTGAGCAGCCAGCGGCTGGCCCGGTCCAGCAGCCGCCGCCAGTCCAGCGTCATCCGGTCGGCCATCGCCACCGCCAGCCGGCCGGTCTCGGCGGCCTCCCGGATCTGGCGCCACACCCGGTTGATCCCGAAGATGGCGTCGGTGGCGACGTAGCTGCGCACCGCGTCGACCGGGCCGACGCCGACGTCCTCGGTGATGCGGTAGACGTAGCTGATGCCGGCGGTGTCGACGACCTCGTTGACCAGCATGGTGGCGACGATCTCGCGGCGCAGCTGGTGCGCGCGGATCGCCTCGGTGTAGCCCCGCAGCGGCTCCGGGAAGTAGTGCGGCAGCCGGGCGGCGAACACCTCCTGGTCGGGCAGTTCGCCGGCCAGCAGCTCGTCCTTGAGGGCGAGCTTGACGTGCGCCATCAGGGTGGCCAGCTCCGGCGAGGTCAGGCCCAGCCCGGCGTCGGCGCGGCGGCGGATCTCCTTGTCGGTCGGCAGCGCCTCCAGTTCCCGGTTCAGGCCGCGGGTCTGCTCGAGCTCGCGGATCATCCGGGCGTGCACCGGCAGCATGATGGCCGCGTTGGCCCGGCTGGTGCCCATCAGGTCGTTCTGGGAGGCGTTGTCCTCCAGCACCATCCGCCCGACCTCGTCGGTCATCGACATCAACAGCCCGGCGCGGTCCTCGGGTCGGATCCGGCCGGCGGCGATCGCCGCGTCGACCAGGATCTTGATGTTCACCTCGTGGTCGGAGCAGTCCACGCCGGCGGAGTTGTCGAGCGCGTCGGTGTTGATCCGGCCGCCGCACAGGTTGAACTCGACCCGGCCCCGTGGAGTGACCCCGAGGTTGCCGCCCTCGCCGATCACCTTGGCGCGCACCTGGTTCGCGTCGACGCGCACCGGGTCGTTGGCGCGGTCGCCGACGTCGGCGTCGGACTCGGCCTCGGCCTTGATGTAGGTGCCGATGCCGCCGTTCCACAACAGGTCGACCGGGGCGCGCAGGATGGCGCGGATCAGGTTGGGCGGGGTGAGTTCGGTGACGTCGTCGGCCAGGCCGAGCGCGGCGCGCACCTGCGGGCTGATCGGGATGGACTTCTGCTGGCGACTGTAGACCCCGCCGCCCTCGCTGATCAGCGACCGGTCGTAGTCGTCCCAGCTGGACCGGGGCAGCTCGAACAGCCGCTTGCGCTCCTGCCAGGACCGGGCGGCGTCCGGGTCGGGGTCGAGGAAGATGTGCCGGTGGTCGAAGGCGGCGACGAGCCGGATGTGCTTGGACAGCAGCATGCCGTTGCCGAACACGTCGCCGCTCATGTCGCCGATGCCGACGACCGTGAAGTCCTGGGTCTGGGTGTCGACGCCCATCTCCCGGAAGTGGCGTTTGACGCTCTCCCAGGCCCCCTTGGCGGTGATGCCCATCGCCTTGTGGTCGTAGCCGACCGAGCCGCCGGAGGCGAAGGCGTCACCGAGCCAGAAGCCGTAGGAGGCGGCCACCTCGTTGGCGATGTCGGAGAAGGTCGCGGTGCCCTTGTCGGCGGCGACGACGAGGTAGGCGTCGTCGCCGTCGCGGCGCACCACCCCCGGCGGCGGCACCACCCGGCCGGTGGTCCGGTCGACGTTGTCGGTGACGTCGAGCAGGCCGGAGATGAACAGCCGGTAGCAGGCGATGCCCTCGGTGCGCAGCGCGTCGCGGTCGGCGGGCGGGTGTTTGACGACGAAGCCGCCCTTGGCGCCGACCGGCACGATCACCGCGTTCTTGACCGCCTGCGCCTTGACCAGGCCCAGGATCTCGGTGCGGAAGTCCTCGCGGCGGTCGGACCAGCGCAGCCCGCCGCGGGCGACGTGCCCGAACCGCAGGTGCACGCCCTCGACCCGCGGCGAGTAGACCCAGATCTCGAATTTCGGCCGCGGCAGCGGCAGTTCCCGCACCAGCGCGGGATTCAGCTTGAACGACAGCACGTCCCGGGCGCGGGCGGACTGCTCCCGGGTGACGAAGTAGTTGGTGCGCAGCGTGGCCTCGATCAGCGAGGCGAACGCCCGCAGCACCCGGTCCGTGTCGAGGCTGACCAGGGCGTCGATGTCGGCCGCGACGGCCGCGGCGGCGGCCTGGGCGTCGCGGCGCGCCGTGCCGTCGGCCGGGTCGAACACCGCCTCGAACAGTTCGACGAGCGAGCGGGCGGTGTGCGCGTTGTCGTTGAGCACCGTCTCGATGTGCGACTGGCTGTACGGGAATGCGGCCTGGCGCAGGTACTTCGCGTAGGCGCGCAGCACCGCCACCTGCTGCCAGTCCAGCCCGGCGCGCAGCACCAGCTCGTTGAACCGGTCGATCTCGGCGCGGCCGTGCCAGATCGCGACGAGCGCCTCGGTGAACCGGCGGCCCACCTCGGCGCGCTCCGGACCGTCCGGGATCGCCGGGATGCTCTCGTGCGGGCGGACCTTGAACTGGTAGATCCACACCGGCAGTCCGTCGGGGCGGGTGACGGTGAACGGGCGCTCCTCGAGGACCACCACCCCCATCGACTGCAGCATCGGCATGATCCGGCTCAGCGACGCCGACTGGCCGCCGAGGAACCAGGTCAGCTGGCTGGCGCCGCCCTCGTCGCGTTCGCCGAGCACGAGTCGCACGGTGTCGGCGGCGAGCTCCTCGATGACGGCGATGTCGGCAATGGCCTGTTCGGGGCTGACGGCCTGCTGGTAGACCGGCGGGAAGGCGTCGGCGTAGTGCTCGGCGTGGGCCTGGTCGATCGCGCCGCGCCGCGCCGCCCCGAGCAGCCGGTCGCCCCAGGTGCGGGAGACCTCGGTGAGCAGCTCCTGGATGCGCGCCTCGTTGGCCGCCGAGGTGTCCGGCCGCGCCCCGCCGTCCGGCATGCGCACGACGAAATGCACCACGGCCCAGGGTGACTCGCTCACCCTGGCGGTGTAGTCGATGCTGACACCGCCGAGCTCGCGGACCAGGATGTCCTGCATGGTCAGCCGCACCGCGGTGGTGTAGCGGTCGCGCGGCAGGTACACCAGGCAGGACACGAAGTGGGCCAGGTGGTCGGTGCGCAGGAACAGCAGCGCGCGCCGTTGCGAGCCGAGGTCGAGCACCGCGCGGGCCCGCGCCAGCAGCCGTTCGGCCGACAGCGCGAACAGCTCGGCGCGCGGGATGGTCTGCAGGACGTCGGCCAGCAGCCGGGCCGGGTAGCCGGTGTCGCCGGCGCGCTCCAGGGCCCGCTCGACCCGACGTGCCACCAGCGGGATCTCGGTGACGTCGGTGGTGGCCGCGGCGATGCTGAACTGGCCGACGAAGCGGTGCTCGACGACCTCGTCGACGCGGCCGTGCGCGTGTTCGCGCACCGCGACGACGTAGGGATAGGTGCTGTAGCTGAGGTGGCTGGGGATGGTGGCCTGGGCCATCACCAGCAGTTCGCCGGGCTCGGTCAGCGGGGGCAGCGCGTCGCGGCCCTGACGCAGCACGCCGAGCCGGCTGGCCGGCTCGGCGGTGGCGACGCCGTCGCGGATCGCGCAGCGCTGGTAGCCCAGCAGGGTGAGGTTCCCGTCGGCGAACCAGCGCAGCGCCTCGGCGACGTCGGTGTGCTCGGTGCCGGGGAAGCGGTCGGCCGCGCCGGTGCGGATCGCGTCGGCGAGGCCGCGCATGGTGGCGACCAGGGCGTCGGCGTCCTGGGCGACCAGCCGGGCGTCGGCGAGCACCCGCGGCAGCAGCTCGACGGCGGTGTCGACCGCGCGCCGGTCGGCCGTCGGCGCGAGCTGCAGGTGCACCCAGGTCTCGGCGGTGCCGTCACCGTCGGTCTCGGCCCCGCCCCCGTCCGCGGGCCGGGCGCGCAGCAGCCGGCCGTCGCCGTCGCGGGCGACGCGCAGTGCGGGGGTCATGACGGCGGTGTAGGCCACCCCGCAGCGGTGCAGCAGGACGGTCACCGTGTCCAGCGCGGTCGGCAGGTGGTCGGTGACGATCTGCACGGCCGGGCCGACGCCGTCGGGATCCCCGGCCGGGTGGACGGCGATCCGGGTCTGCCCCGGTTCGCGGTGCCACCCGAGCCGCAGATGGGCGTCGAGCAGCGGTTCGGTTACCGCCGCCGTGGCGACCGTTCCGGTCGGCGACGCCGTGTCGGAGCCGGCCGGGCCGTGGTAGGTCGCCGCGTAGGCCTGGACCAGTCGGGACATGTCGTCGGATTCCGGGCCATGCACCGTCATACGTTCACTCCCGAGTCACGTCCGCACCCACCGCCGCTGGTTGTCGCCCCGCCCGCGGACGGGCGGGGCGACTGGGTACGCCAAGGCGACTCTAGTCGCGAGTGAGCCGTCGGTGGGTGACGCGATGCGGCCGGGCGGCCTCCGGCCCGAGCCGGGCGACCTTGTTCTCCTCGTAGGCGGCGAAGTTGCCCTCGAACCAGAACCACTTCGCCGGGTTCTCCTCGTCACCCTCCCAGGCCAGGATGTGGGTGCAGACCCGGTCCAGGAACCAGCGGTCGTGGGAGATCACCACCGCGCAGCCGGGGAACTTCTCCAGCGCGTTCTCCAGCGAGCCCAGCGTCTCGACGTCGAGGTCGTTGGTCGGCTCGTCGAGCAGGATGAGGTTGCCGCCCTCCTTGAGGGTCAGCGCCAGGTTGAGCCGGTTGCGCTCGCCGCCGGACAGCACCCCGGCCGGCTTCTGCTGGTCGGGGCCCTTGAACCCGAACGCCGAGACGTAGGCCCGCGACGGGATCTCGTTCTGGCCGACCTGGATGTAGTCCAGCCCGCCGGAGACCACCTCCCACACGGTCTTGTTCGGGTCGATGCCGGCCCGGTGCTGGTCGACGTAGCTGAGCTTGACCGTCTCGCCGATCCGGACCGTGCCGCTGTCCGGCTTCTCCAGGCCGACGATGGTCTTGAACAGCGTGGTCTTGCCCACCCCGTTGGGGCCGATGACGCCGACGATGCCGTTGCGCGGCAGCGTGAAGGACAGGTCCTTGATCAGCAGCCGGCCGTTGTAGCCCTTGTCCAGGTGCTCGACCTCGACGACGACGTTGCCCAGCCGCGGCGGGGTCGGGATCTGGATCTCCTCGAAGTCGAGCTTGCGGCTCTTCTCCGCCTCGGCGGCCATCTCCTCGTAGCGCTGCAGACGGGCCTTGCTCTTGGCCTGCCGGGCCTTGGCACCCGAGCGGACCCAGGCCAGCTCCTCCTTGAGGCGCTTCTGCAGCTTGGCGTCCTTGCGGCCCTGCACCTCGAGCCGCTCGGCCTTCTTCTCCAGGTAGGTCGAGTAGTTGCCCTCGTACGGGTAGGCGCGGCCGCGGTCGAGCTCCAGGATCCACTCGGCGACGTTGTCCAGGAAGTACCGGTCGTGGGTGACCGCGAGCACGGTGCCCTTGTACTCGGCGAGGTGCTGCTCGAGCCACAGCACGCTCTCGGCGTCGAGGTGGTTGGTGGGCTCGTCGAGCAGCAGCAGGTCCGGCTTGGACAGCAGCAGCTTGCACAGCGCCACGCGGCGCCGCTCACCGCCGGACAGATGGCTCACCGGCTCGTCCGGCGGCGGGCAGCGCAGCGCGTCCATCGCCTGCTCGAGCTGCGAGTCGATGTCCCACGCGTCGGCGTGGTCGAGCTCCTCCTGGAGCTTGCCCATCTCCTCCATCAGCTCGTCGGAGTAGTCGGTGGCGAGCTTCTCGGCGATCTCGTTGAAGCGGTCCAGCTTCACCTTGATCTCGCCGAGGCCCTCCTCGACGTTGCCGCGGACGGTCTTCTCCTCGTTCAGCGGCGGCTCCTGCAGCAGGATGCCGACCGTCGCACCCGGCGCGAGGAACGCGTCGCCGTTGTTGGGCTGGTCCAATCCGGCCATGATCCGCAAGACGCTCGACTTGCCGGCCCCGTTCGGACCGACGACGCCGATCTTTGCGCCCGGAAGGAAATTGAGGCTGACGTCGTCAAGGATCACCTTGTCGCCGTGCGCCTTGCGGACCTTCCGCATCGTGTAGATGAATTCGGCCATGCCGTGATGTTGCCTTTCGTCACTGTCGTCGTGCGCCCTGCGAGCACGGTCGCCCGGGGCGCCGTGCCCCCGGCACGCGCCCGGGCGAGCTGCGGAGTCTCTGGCCCATCCTAGGCGTGGCCGCATCCGCTACGCGGACAGCGGCAGCGCCGGGCCGTCCGGCACCGCCCCCTCCCCGGGGCGATCGTCGGACGGTGTGCCGCCGTCGGTCGCCGCCGCGGCGGACGACTCGACGAGCAGGCCGGTGCCGGGCTGGCGGCGGGACTCGATCCGGGCGATGCAGCGGGACAGATCCGGCCCCACCGAGATGGCCCGGATCTCCACCGAGGACCGGCGCACGCCTTCCTTGTCCTCGTACTCGCTGGTGTACACATATCCAACAACGATGACCGGGTCTCCCTTCCCGAGCCCGGCCCCGACGCCGGTGACCAGCCGGCCCCAGCAGTTCACCGTCACGTAGAACGAGTTACCGGGCTCCCAGGTGCCCTCGGGCGTGCGGCGCCTGGAGTTGCTGGCGACGCGCAGCTTCATCAGCTCCTGGTCGCCGATGCGGCGGCGGGCGGGGTTGTTGACGATCGTGCCGACCACGGTGATGGGTGTCTCGAACATTGCGCTTCCTTTCTCGCTGCCCCGCTGCGGTGGGGCACCCCCATTCACCGCGCCGGCACCGACAGACCGGGGCCGGCGGCACCGGTCCACGCGCCCGCCTGTGGATGGATCGTCGGCTGTGGACAGCGCCTGAGACGGTCCGTTCACCCGGACCCTCGACCGGTTGCCCGGCTGGATCGGTACGGCACGGGCGGGCCGACGGGGCCGGTCAGCGTTGCCGGTCGCGCTTGGCCAGTTCGGCGAGCATCGCGTTGTAGGCGGCGAGCTCGGCGTCGTCGTCGCGGTCGGCCGCGCGGTCCATCCGCCGGGCGGTCCGCTCGTCGCTGCGGCTCCACTGCACGAGCAGCGCGAGCATGATCAGCACCAGCGGCACCTCGCCGGCCGACCAGGCGATCGCCCCGCCCAGGTGCTGGTCGCCGAGCAGGTCGGTGTGCCAGGGCAGCTGCAGCGACCGGTAGAAGGACTCGCCGAGCACGGTCTGCATGTTCATCATCGCCACCCCGAAGAAGGCGTGCAGGGGCAGCGTGGCGAACACCATGCCGACCTTGGCCACGTGCGGCAGATTGCGCGGCGACGGGTCGACCCCGATGGTCACCCAGTAGAAGAAGTAGCCGCTCATCAGGAAGTGGATGTTCATCAGCACGTGGGCGCCGTGGTCGGAGACCGCGGAGTCGAACAGTCCGCCGAAGTACAGCCCGTAGAAGCCGGCGACGAACATCACGGTCGCGACGATCGGGTGGGTGACGAACCGGGAGTACTTGGAGTGCAGCGCGGCCAGCAGCCACTCCCGCGCCCCCGGTGGCTGGCCGCGGCCGGCGGCGGGCAGCGCCCGCAGCGCCAGGGTCACCGGCGAGCCGAGCACCCAAAGCACCGGGATGAGCATCGACAGCAGCATGTGGGCCACCATGTGCACGCTGAACATCGCCGGCATGTAGCGGCCGATCCCCGAGGAGGTGGTGATCAGCAGCAGCGCACAGCCGAGCAGCCAGGCGATGCCGCGGCCCACCGGCCAGGCGTCGCCGCGCCGGTGCAGCCGCACCCACCAGTACACGTACAGCGCCGCGAGCACGATCGCGGCGGTGCCGAACAGCAGGTCGAAGCGCCAGTCGAGGGCCAGCCGGGCCGGGGTGGGCGGACCGGCCAGGTCGTAGCCCAGCTCCACCTCCGCCGGGGTGGGCACCTTGATCAGCGGGGGCGGCGGGGTGCGGCCCAGCCCGACCGCGATGCCGTAGGTCACCCCGAAGAGCACCGCCTCGGCCAGGGCCAGCCGGACCAGCGGACCGCGGGCCCCGGGGTCGGCCACCACGGCCGCCACCCCGCGGCGACGCTGCGCCCAGCCCAGCACCCCGAGCAGGCCCAGCGCCACGATCTTGGCGACCACCAGCCACCCGTACTCGGTGCGCAGCAGGTCGGCGGGGCTCATCCGGGCCAGGGCGTTGGCCAGCCCGCTGCCGGCCATGGCCACGAAGCACCAGAACGCCACCATCGAGAACCGGCGGGCGGCCAGGTCGGCGTGACCACCACCGCGCAGCGCGTGCGCCAGCAACGCCAGCAGCCCACCGGCCCACAGTGCGCCGAACACCAGGTGGATGAGCAGGCTGTTGGTGGCCAGATCGTGGTTGCCGCCGGCGGCGGAGTGCCCGGTCAGGCCGATCGGCACCAGGGTGAGCAGCGCCAGCCCGACCAGGATCGGCGCCCAGCCCCAGCGCAGCACCGCCCGGGCCAGCAGGGTCACCATCGCGGCCAGGAACGCGGTCCACCGCCAGGCGCTCGCGGTGTCGACGAGGCTCGCCGCCGACCAGATCGCCACCGGGTCGAGGTGTTCCAGCAGGGGCTGGCCGGACACGTCGGAGACGGTCAACGGCACCATCAGCGCCGCGCACACCGTCCACACCCCGGCGGCGACGGTGCCGATGCGCAGCGCACGGTAGCCGTCGACGTCGAGCACGCCGTTGTCCTGCGGCGGCACCAGGAACGCCGCGAAGAAGAACCCGCCGACGGCGATGACGGCGGCGATCTCGCCGGCGGCGCGCACGAACGGCAAACCGTAGGTGGTGACCGGGCCGGGGTTCGGCAGTCCGGTGGCGATCAGCGCTTCGGTGAGCGACAGCGCGCCGATGCCCGCGGCGACGGCACCGGCCAGCACGGCGACACCCACCAGCAGCGGCCACACCGCGTGGGTGCGTACCGCGGGCCGGGCAATGGTCATACGCCCAGCGTATGGCGTGACGGTCGGCACATCGGACGCGCGGGGCTGTGATCAGTGCCGCCGGGCGCGGCGACGCCGCTGCTCCCGCGCGACGAACTGCTCCCGGGCGATGGCGTCGATGTGGTCCATGTCGGCCAGGATGCCGCGCAGTTCCCGCAGGAACGCCCGGCGCCGCTCGACGAGGTCGGCGGCCGGCGTCAGCAGCTGCTGGTCGGCGACGACCTGCCGGGCGGTGGCGAACAGCAGCGCCGAGACGGACTCGTTGCTGCGCACCAGCCGCTGCGCGGCGTACTGGTGGCCCAGCCCGAGGGCGCGGCGGGTGAGTTCCTTCTCGTCGATCTCGGCGGGCGCGTCCTGCAGCACGTCGGCCACGATCTGGTAGGCCCCGAAGAAGGGGCGCAGCGTGGCCGCCGCGACCAGCGGCCGTTTGTCCCGCAGCAGCGCCTCGATGCGCTCCGGGCCGGCCCGCACCACCGACTCCCAGGTTCCGTCCGGCTCGCCGGTGTGCCAGGCCATCTCCTCGGCGATGTTGGCCCGGAACGACGCCGAGTCGGCGAAGTAGAAGTCGAACTTGAGCAGGTCGCGCAGCCGCATCGCCTGCGACCAGAAGGCCTGCAGCCGGTCCCCCTCGGCACGGGCGGCGTAGGCCACCGCGAGCTCGACGATCGAGGTCTCCAGGAAGGCGTGGATGAGCGCGTTGCGGTAGAACGCGGCCTCGTGCTCGTCCTCGGGGGCGATGTACCAGACCGGTTCGCGGCCGTCGTCGACGCGGGTGATGGGGTGCCCGCCGGACAGCGCGTCCACCGCGGCGCGCACCCCCTCGGCGGTGCGCAGCCGCTTGGCGCTCTCGGTCATCGGGGTCTGTTTGAACTCCAGGTAGTCCAGCGAGTCCTGCAGGGTGTGGTGCAACTGTTCGAGCGTCAGCGCCCGGTTGCGGGCGGCCAGCAGCAGCGCCGAGGTCAGTGCGGTGGCGTTGACCGGGGTGGCGCGCAGGATCCGCCAGGCCACCTCGAACGCCATCTTCTGCAGCGCAAGGCGTTTGGCGGGCTCGTCGTGGGCGATCGGCCCATGCGGCGGGCCGAGGTACTCGCGCATCGACACCGCCTCCGGGAAGCGCACGTAGATCTTGCCGTAGTTGCGCTCGCCCTGTGCCTTGATGAACCGGTACAGCCAGCCCACGCCCTCCGGGGCCTTCTCGCCGCCGCGGGCGTACGCAGCGTACTCGGTGGTCTCGTGCAACTGGTCGAAACTGATCGAAACCGGCTGCAGCAGCAGGTCGTCGGTGCGGCCCTCCAGGTAGGCGTCGGCGACGTAGGACAGCAGGCCGAGCTTGGGCGGCAACATCTTTCCGGTGCGCGACCGGGTGCCCTCGATGGACCAGCTGAGGTTGAACCGCTTCTCGACGATGTAGCCGATGTACTCCTTGAGCACGTACTTGTAGAGCTGGTCGTCGCCGATCCTGCGGCGGATGAAGATCACCCCGGAGCGGCGCAGGATGGTGCCCAGCGGCGGGAAGGACATGTTGATGCCGCCGAACACGTGCGCCGGCGGCAACCGGTTCTCGTGCAGTGCGACGGTGAGCACCCCGCTGTCGAGGTTGGAGCGGTGCGACCAGAGCATCACCGCCGGATGCTGCTCGAGGGCCTCCCGCATGGCCTCGACCTGGTCGCGGTCGTAGTCGATGTTCGGGTCGAAGCCGCGCCGGTAGATGGCGCGGCTCAGGGTGGGGATGAGGTCCACCGCCAGCCGGCTCCAGCCGGTGGCCATCTCGTCGAGGATCTCCCCCGCCTCCTGCACGGTGGCGCCCGGGATCTGCTCGAGGCCGGCGCGGAACCGGCTGGAGGCCAACAGTTCCGGCTTGACCAGCCGCGGTGACTTGTACTCCGGCCCGAGCAGCCGGTACTCGACGCGTTCGATGGCCAGCAGGGCGCGCCGGATGACGAACCGGGCGAAGTCGCGCGGGTTCTCCGCGACGGTGGTCTCGTTCCACTGCTGGCGCAGCTCGCAGACCTTGGCCGGCTCGCCGGCCACCACCCGGGCCCGGGACGGGTCGCGCTTGAGGATGACCGGCTGCAGCAGCTCCGGCGGCCGGTACACGTCGCGGCCGCTCATCAGCTGCATGAGCTTGAACCGCGCCGGCAGCCCGGCCGGCACCCAGAACACCCGCACCGGCACCACCGCGCGGTCCTCGTCGGCCTCGAGCAGCTCGACGAGCTGGGCGACGACGCCGGGCGGCGGGTCGTCCTCGCCCGGCAGCCGCAGCACCTCGACCCGGCGGTCGGGGTGCTCGCGGCGCTGCCGGTCCAGCCACTGCTGCAGCAGGTCCAGCTCGGCCGCCGAGGACACCGACGCCAGCACGAGCGCGTCGTCGGTGGCGGTGTATCCGGTGAACCGGTCGCTGTCGACGATCACTGTTTGCCTTTCGACCCGGACTTGGTGGTGGTTCGCTTCGCCCCTGTCTGCTTCGCCCCCGTTCGCTTCGCGGGCCGCTCGCCCGCCGCGCGCTCGGCACGGGTGTAGAGCTCCGGCGTCGGCAGCTCGCCGCGCGGCCAGTCCCTGAGCGTGTCGAGGTAGAGCCGGCGCACCTCGTCGATGCGTTCGGACAGGTTCTCGTGGGTCCAGTCGTCGACCGGGATCGGCGGGTAGACCACGACGTCGACGGTGCCGGCGTTGAACGTGGTGGCGTCGCGCGCGGCGACGACCTCGACGTTGCGGATCACGATCGGCACGATCGGGATGCCGGCGGCCATCGCGATGCGGAACGGCCCCTTCTTGAACGGCCCCACCCCGGGGGTGTCGACCCGGGTGCCCTCCGGCGCCATCACGATCGAGATCCCCCTGCCGACAAGCTCTTCCACCCGCCGCAGGCTCTCCACCGCGGCCTTGGTGTCGCTGCGGTCGATGAACGCGACGTCCATGACCCGGCCCAGGGCGCCGATGAACGGGTCGTCGGCGAGCTCCTTCTTGGCGACCATGGTGAAGTTGTCCTGCACCAGCCGCCCGGCGATGATCGGGTCGGCCTGGTTGCGGTGGTTGTAGATGAACACCGCCGGCCGCCGGGCGGTGAGGTTCTCCCGGCCCAGCACGTTGAGCTCGATGCCGGTGGCCGCCAGGATGAGCCGGCCCCACACCGTGGTGAGGAAGTTCAGTGCGGCACGGCGGTTCCGGGTCAGCAGCCCGACCCCGATCGCGCCGGCGGCGATCGGGCCGAGGGTGGCCACCGCGGCGGCGGTGCGCAGTTGTGCGATCGGGTTGCTGCCGCGGCGGCTGTTGAACCGCAGCACCGGCCAGCCGCGTTTGGCGGCGACGGCGGCGAGCTTGCCGCCGGGGTTGGTCGGTCGCGGATTGCCGACGAGGTACATCAGCGCGACGTCCTCGTCGCCGTCGGCGTAGAAGTAGCTCTTGTTCAGGTCCACGCCGTGGCGGGCGGCGAAGGCCTGCACCGCGAACGCCTTGCCCGGCCCCCAGATGATCGGCCGCTGCACTTCCCCGGTCAGGCAACCGTTCTCGTCGACCTCGAACCGGTTGGACAGCACGTTCTCGATGCCCAGGTAGCGGGCCACCGGTTCGACCTGCACGGTCAGCGCCGACGAGCTGAGCACGACGGTGTGGCCGCGGGCCTGGTGCGCGCGCACCAGCTCCCGCATCTCCGGGTAGATCCGGTTGGCGATCTTCTGCTCGAACAGCCGCTCGGCGAGCTCGTCGATGTCCGACAGCGAGCTGCCGCGCAGCATCCGCGCACCCTTGCCGATGAGGTCCTCGAAGTCGGCGCGGCCGAGCTGGTGGTTCAGCCCGGCCTGCACCATGCCGATGAACTCGCCGACGCCCATCTGCCCGTGCCGGAACCGTTCCCGGGTCATCACCACGCCGGTGAATCCGGCGACCAGGGTGCCGTCGAGGTCGAAGAACGCCCCCACCTCGGGGCCGGGCGGGCTGGCCTCGATCTCCGCCACGGTGCCGGGCAGGCGGGCGATCCGGTCCCGGCGTCTGCGTTCGCTGCGGTTCTCCGATGTCACTGCGCCGCACTCCCGTTCGGTGTGACCGGGGCACTCGGGGGGAACGAGGCCGGCACCGCGCGGGCGTCGCCGCCGAGGGCGAGCACCTCGTCGAACCCGGCCAGCAGGCACTCGGCGAACAGCCGGGCGTCGGCGACCGCGGCCCGGTCGTAGCGGGCTGTGACGGTGAACCAACCGCTGCGCGACATCAGCACCACCATCATCGCCACCCCGGGCAGCGGCCCCAACCCGTACTGCCGCAACACCTTCGCCCCGGCGATGTAGGTGTCCTCCAGGAACACCGGCAGATTGGAGGCCTGCACGTCGGCGTTGACCACCGACCCGGCCATCGCCTCCAGCGCGGGGTCGGGCAGCAGGCTCAGCACCGGGGCGACCGCGCCGATGAGGTCCAGGGCGCGTTCCTCCCGTTTGCGGGTCATCTGGGTGTGGATCTCGGCGATGCGCTCGGCCGGGTCCTCGATGCCGATGGGCGCGGCCAGGTTCACCCCGGCGAACCGGTTACCGCCCGCCGGGTCGGCGTCGGAGCGCAGGTTGACCGGCACCGCCATCGGCAGTTCGTCGACCGGCACGCCGAGGGCGTCGTGGTAGCGGCGCAGCGCCGCGCACAGCCCGGCCAGGTAGGCGTCGTTGATCGAGCCGCCGGCGGCCTTGGCGGCCGCCCGCAGGTCGGCGTAGGCGATGTCGATGGCCTCGCTGCGGGACCGCAGGCTGCGGCGGCGCAGCAGCGGCGAGGGCTCGGCGGCCGGGCTGATCACCCGCGCCCCGGAGCGGGCGTAGTCCACCACCTGTTCGACGGTGCCGAGCGGGTCGCGCACCGCCCGGCCCACCGCGCCGACCGCCCCGCCGAGCAGCCCGCGCACCCCGCCGAGCACGGTGCCGGGCAGTCGGAACAGGCCCTGGCGCATCAGCTCGGTGGACGACAGGTCCTGCGGGATGGGCAGCGGCGGGGGCGCCTGCGGCGGCGGGTCGCGCTCGAGGTCGTAGATGTTGGAGAACATCTCCACCCCGCCCACGCCGTCGGTGACGGCGTGGCTCAGGTGCAGCATGGTGGCGGCGCGGCCGTCGGCGAGCCCCTCAACCAGGGTGGCCGTCCACAGCGGCCGCGAGATGTCCAACGGGGACTGCAGCGCCACCTCGGCGAGGTCGAGCACGTCGCGCAGGGTGCCGTCGCCGGCCACCCGGACCCGGCGGACGTGGTAGTCGAGGTTGAAGTCGGGGTCGACGACCCAGCGGGCCGGGGCGGTGGGCAGTGTCGGCATCACCACCCGCTGGCGCAGCCGCAGCACCTTGCGGGACGCGTACTCGAAGCGGGTGCGGAAGCGCTCCCAGTCCGGGGTGGTGTCGAGCAGTTCGACGCCCATGATGCCGGAGCGGGTCCGCGGGTTGGCCTCGCCGCGGTGCAGGATCTGGTCGAGTGCGCTGAGTTCCTCCGGGAGCCCGGCCGCGTCCAGTTCCGGCACTTCGCTCATCGTCCGTGGGCCTCCTCGATGCTCGGCGGGTAGCCACCACGCTAGTCGGCGACGGGCCGGTGCGGAGGGGCTTTAACGGCCCGTGCGCGGGGGCGGGCGCTACACTCACCCCCGCATTGCCTCCGTAGCTCAGCTGGATAGAGCAAGGGCCTTCTAATCCCTAGGTCGCAGGTTCGAATCCTGCCGGGGGCGCAGGTCAGCGGCGGTTCTTGCCGGGCATGTACAGTTCGGCGAAGATCTTGCGCGCCGCCCGCGCCACCGCCCGGGCCCGCGCGGTCATCCGCACCCCCTCGGCCCGGGCCAGCACGATCGACAGCGCCGGCGCGTCCCCCTTGATCGGTACCGCGGCCACCGCGCCGCCGTCGTAGGTGACGTCGGAGGCGGGCCGCTGGTTGAGGATCGAGTAGCCGTGGCCGCGGGCCACCAGCCCACGCACCGTCTCGTAGCTGGCCGAGCGGTAGCGGATGTTCGGCGTGACCCCGGCCGCCACCAGCATCTTCTCGAAGTACTCGCGGCTCTCCGGCAGGTCGAGCAGCACCATCGGCTCGTCGGCCAGTGCGGTCAGCTCCACCGCTCGGGCCGAGGCCAGCGGGTGGTCGCGCGCCAGCGCCACGTACGGCGGTGCGATGCCGAGGGTTTCGGTCTCGATGCCGCTGCCCAGGCCGAGGTCGTAGGTGATGGCCACCTCGGCCGAGCCGTTGCGCAGCGCGGCCCGCATGGCGTGCGCCTCGGTCTCGATGACGTCGACCTGCAGGTCGGGGTGCTCGGTGTTGAGCTCGGCGATGAGCCGGGGCAGCACGTACGGCCCCAGGGTGACGAAGCAGGCCACCCGGACCCGGCCGCGGATCTGGCTGACGTGCCCGGTGGCCGCGTCGAGCACCTCGTCGAGATGGTCGAGCAGCCGGCGGGTGTCGCGCAGCATCTCCTCCCCCGCCGGGGTGAGGGCCAGCCCGCGGGCGCGGTGCCGGATGAACAGCTGGGTGCCGATCTGGTGCTCGAGTTGCGCGACCGCCGCCGAGACCGCGGACTGGGCGATCCGCAGTTCCTCGGCGGCCTTGGTCATGCTCAGATGGGTGGCCGCGGCGACGAAGTAGCGCAGCTGGATGAGCGTGACGTCGGGTTGTCGCGGCATGGCCTCACTCCTCGACCGGGTGCCGCGACAACCCGGTGGGCCGGGTCAGGAGTCGGCGGCGCTGAGCGATTCGGGATCGACGCCGACCCGTTCCATGCGCACCTTCCTGGCGCGGACGTATCCCACCCCGCCCAGCACCCCGAGTGCCGCGAGGGTACCGAGGGTGAACACCTCGAACGCGGTCTGGCTGACTCCCCATATCTCGAAGAAGTCGTACTCCATGCCGAGCATCCGTTCAAGCGTGCCGGGGAACACCGCCACCCAGCTGCCCAGCAGGATCCAGAAGAAGCACAGCCCGCCGAGCAGACGGAACCCGTTGTCGCTCACCGGCACCCGGAACGGCCGGGGCACGTCGGGGAACTTGGTGCGCAGCCGCACAGCGGCCGGGATGGCGATCAGGTAGCTGAGCAGGAAAGTCGAGATGCAGATGCTCAGCACCACGCCGAACACCGCGCTCGCCTCGCCGCTGACCTGCATCGCGGCCAGCATGAACACCGTGCCCACCACGCCGGAGAGCATGTTCACCCGCACCGGGGTGCCCAGCTCGGGGTGGAACCGGCCGAAGTAGCCGCCGTAGAACGCGCCGTCGGCGGCCGCCATGGCCTGCATCCGGTCGCTGATGATCATCCAGGCCGAGCCCTGCGTCATCAGGACGAACACGAACACGACGCCGGTGAGGGTGAGCAGCGCCGGCGCGGCCGGGCCGTAGACGCCGAACACCTCGGCCACCGCCTCCATCAGGCCGCTGATGCCGCTGATCTCGTCGGCCGGGATGACCAGCAGGATGGCCGCGATCGGCAGCAGGTACGCGGCCACGGCGACGACGGCCGCCCGCGCGATGGCGATCGGCACGTCGCGGGCCGGGTTCTTCATCTCGTCGGCGGCACTGTTGCCCGACTCGAAGCCGAGGTAGGAGAACAGCAGCAGCGGGGCCACACCGAGCAGGCCGGCCAGCGTCGGCGAGAAGTCCGCCCCGGTCAGCCCGGCGAAGCCGTGCCGGCCGGCGTAGATGAGCGTGGTGACGAGGAAGATCGCCAGGAACGCGATCTTGACGATGGCGCCCAGGTTGGGAATCCACTTGCCGTAGCGCAGGCTGACGATCGCGGCGACGACGGTCAGCCAGATGAAGACGAGTTTGAACAGGTAGTCCGCCACGCTGCCGTGCTCGAACCCGGTGACGTAGGAACTCCAGGTCTCGGCGGCGATGAAGGCCATCGACCCGCCGACCCAGACCGGCTGGGTCACCCAGGTCAGCAGGGCGGCGATGGCCGCGACCGGGCGCCCGAAGGCGCGGCGCACCCAGACGTACACGCCGCCCTCGCCGGTGAAGGTGGAGCCGACCTCGGCGAAGATCAGGGCGTAGGGCACCAGGAAGAACACGGCCAGCACGAGCGCCCAGGTGAAGGTCTCGCCGCCGAAGCTGGACACCTGGCCCAGCACCTCGATGGACACCACCGCCGCGACGATCAGGAAGATGATGTCGAAGCGGCCCAGCACCTTCTGCAGATGTCGGGTCTCCCGGTCGGCCTGCGCCGTCAGCTGGTCGTCGGTCAATGCAAAGGGCTTGTCGCTGTTCACGATCCTGACTTTCGGAAGTTGTGGATGTGCTGGACTGCCTCGCGCCGCCGTGCGCCGGACGACCCTGTCGAGCGATGGCGCGTGTGCGATATCACAGTGCGACACCACCCCTGATCTGTAAAGCATGCTTTTCCGACAATCAACATCTGAAATTCAGATGCATCCGGCGCGGAATTTCGGATCGGAATTGTCGATCCAGATCAACTGAAAGATCTAGTTGACTGTGGTAAATCCTCCCGCGAACGATGACCGATAACCGAGAATGCCGGTGCGGACCGGCATCTCCCCGTTGCGCACGCGCGACGGGTGACCGGCGATCCAGGAGGGCCCATGCGCGACCCGCGCTACGACATCTTGTTCGAACCGGTGCAGATCGGTCCGGTGACCGCCCGCAACCGGTTCTTCCAGGTGCCGCACTGCAACGGGATGGGCTACCGGGATCCCTCCAGCCAGGCCTACATGCGCCAGGTCAAAGCCGAGGGCGGCTGGGCGGTGGTGTGCACCGAGCAGGTCGAGATCCACCCCACCTCCGACATCGGCCCGTTCATCGAGCTGCGGCTGTGGGACGACCAGGACATGCCCGCACTGCAGAAGATCGCCGACCGGATCCACGAGGGCGGTGCGCTGGCCGGGATCGAGCTGTGCCACAACGGGCTCAACAGCCCGAACCTGATCAGCCGCGAGACCCCGCTGGCGCCACAGCATCTGCCGGTGGTGACCTGGAGCTACGACCCGGTCCAGGCGCGCGCCATGACCAAGTCCGACATCGCCGAACTGCGCCGCTGGCACCGCGACGCGGTGCGCCGGTCGCTGGCCATCGGGTTCGACATCATCTACGTCTACGCCGGCCACTGCCTCGGCGGGCTGCACCATTTCCTGTCCCGCCGATACAACAACCGCACCGACGAGTACGGCGGCAGCCTGGAGAACCGGGTCCGGCTGCTGCGCGAGGTGCTCGAGGACACCATCGAGGAGGTCGACGGCCGGGCCGCGGTGGCCTGTCGCATCACCATCGACGAACTGCTCGGCGACGACGGCATCACCCGCGCCGAGATCGCCGACGTCGTCGGCATGCTCGGTGAGCACCCGGACCTGTGGGACTTCGTGCTGGGCAGCTGGGAGGACGACTCGGTGACCTCCCGGTTCGGCCCGGAGGCCGGCCAGGAACAGTACGTGCGCGGCCTCAAACAACTCACCAGCAAGCCGGTGGTGGGCGTGGGCCGGTTCACCTCGCCGGACACCATGGTGCACCAGATCCGAAGCGGGGTGCTCGATCTCATCGGCGCGGCCCGGCCGTCGATCGCCGACCCGTTCCTGCCGAAGAAGATCGAGACCGGCCGGCTCGACGACATCCGGGAGTGCATCGGCTGCAACATCTGCGTGTCCGGCGACTTCACCATGTCGCCGATCCGCTGCACCCAGAACCCCACCATGGGCGAGGAGTTCCGCCGCGGCTGGCATCCGGAGTTCATCCGGCCCAAGCGGTCCGACGCGCACATCCTGGTCGTCGGGGCCGGCCCGGCCGGGCTGGAGGCGGCCCGGTCGCTGGGCAACCGCGGCTACACCGTCAGCCTCGCCGAGGCGGGCCGCGAGCTCGGCGGCCGGGTGGCCCGCGAGTCGCGGCTGCCCGGGCTGTCGGCGTGGATCCGGGTGGTCGACTACCGCGAGCAGCAGCTGCGCAAGCTCGACAACGTCGAGGTCTACCTGCAGAGCGAGATGACCGCCGACGACATCCTGGACAACGACTTCGACCATGTGCTGCTGGCCACCGGCGCGCACTGGCGCCGCGACGGCGTGGGCCGCTGGCACACCCACCCGATGCCGATCGCCGCCGACGCGCAGGTGCTCACCCCCGACGACCTGATGGACGGGCGGCGACCGCAGGGCCGGCGGGTCGCGGTCTACGACGACGACCACTACTACATGGGCGGGGTGCTCGCCGAGCTGCTCGCCGCCGAGGGCTACGAGGTCGTGCTGGTCACCCCGGCCGCACACGTCTCGGCCTGGACCGTCAACACCCTGGAGGTGGTGCGGATCCGGCAGCGCATCATCCGAGCCGGCATCGAGGTGCGCACCAACACCGCGGTCAACGCGGTGGCCGCCGACCGGCTCACCACCGCCTGCGTGTTCACCGGAGACGAGGCCGAACTCCCGGTCGACGCAACGGTGCTCGTCACCGCGCGGCTGCCGGAGAACGCGCTCCACGACGCGCTGCTGGCCCGCGAGGCGGACTGGGCCGCAGCCGGGCTGCGCAGCGTCAAGGTGGCCGGCGACGCCTGGGCGCCCGCCACCATCGCCGCCGCGGTGTGGGCCGGGCACAAGTACGCCGAGGAGTTCGACGAACCGGCCGACGACCGGCCGGTGCCGTTCCGCCGCGAGGTGACCCAGCTCAGCACCGAGACGAACATCTTCCTCCCCATCACCCCAGTGGAACCGGCCGAGCGCCGTTAGCGAGACCCAGGAGCACCGATGGCAGACACCGAACCCACCACGCTGGCCCACTGGACCGCGCTCGCCGGCAAGGTCGAGCCCCGCACCGGGATCTTCGTCGACGGCGAGTTCCGTTCGGCCGCATCGGGGGCGACGTTCGACACCGTCAACCCGGCGACGGGCGCGGTACTGGCACAGGTCGCCGCCGGGCAGGCCGCCGACGTCGACGCCGCCGTGGCCTCGGCCCGGCGCAGCTTCGAGTCCGGGGTGTGGGCCAAGGCGCCGATGGCCGAACGCAAACGCGTGCTGATGCGGCTGTCGGAGCTGCTGCTCGAGCACCGCGAGGAGCTGGCCCTGCTGGACGCCATGGACATGGGCAAGCTGGTCACCGAGGCCTACACCGTCGACGTGCCCTCGGCCGCGGGCTTGTTCGCGTTCTACGCCGAGGCGATCGACAAGCGCGCCGACGAGGTAGCCCCCACCGAGCCGGGCAATCTGGCGCTGGTCACCCGGGAACCGCTGGGGGTGGTCGGCGCGGTGACGCCGTGGAACTTCCCGCTCGACCTCGCGGTGTGGAAGGTCGCCCCGGCGCTGGCGGTGGGCAACAGCGTGGTGCTCAAACCGGCCGAGCAGGCACCGCTTTCGTCGCTGCGGCTGGCCGAGCTGGCGGTGCAGGCCGGGCTGCCGCCGGGGGTGCTCAACGTGGTCCCCGGGCTGGGCCCGGAGGCCGGCGCGGCGCTCGGCCGACACCCGGACGTCGACGTGCTGGCATTCACCGGGTCCACCGAGACCGGCAAGCGGTTCCTGCGCTACGCCGCCGACTCCAACCTCAAGCAGGTGTGGCTGGAATGCGGCGGCAAGAGTCCCAATCTGGTGTTCGACGACGCCGACCTGGACCGGGCCGCCGAACTGGCGATCTTCGGGGCGTTCTACAACCAGGGCGCGGTGTGCTCGGCGAATTCCCGCCTGCTGGTGCAGGAGTCGATCGCCGAGGAATTCATTGCCGAGCTGGTGCGCCGGGCCGAGCGGATGCGGGTGGGCAACCCGCTGGACCCGGCCTCGGAGCTGGGGGCGATCGTCGACGCCGCGCACACCGCGCGGGTGCTCGGTTTCGTCGAACGTGCCGCCGCCGACGCGACGGTGCGCACCGGTGGTCGGCGCCGCGAGATCGACGGCAGCGACTGCTACATCGAGCCGACCATCGTCACCGGCCTGCGCCCGGACGCCGAACTCGTCCGCGAGGAGGTGTTCGGCCCGGTGCTGGCGGTGCAGACCTTCCGCGACGAGGACGAGGCCGTCGCGATGGCCAACGACACCGTCTACGGCCTCGCCGCCTCGGTGTGGACCACGGATCTGCGCCGCGCCCACACGGTCTCGGCGGCGCTGCGGGCCGGCACGGTGTCGGTCAACACCGTCGACGCGCTCAGCCCGCAGACCCCGTTCGGCGGGTTCAAGCAGAGCGGGTTCGGCCGCGACCTGTCGCTGCACGCGCTGGACAAGTACACCGGGCTGAAGACCACCTGGATCCGGTTCTGACGCCTGCCGCGGGGCTACCCCCGTAGCAGGCGCTCCCGGACGGCCGCGTCGCGCGCGGCGTCGGCGACGGTGCCGGCCAGGGCCAGCGCGCCGTCGGCGATCGCCCGCTCGGCGGCCGGGGTGAGGGTGGCCGCGGCGAAGGCGGCCTGATGGTTGACCGCCGGCAGCGAGTCGATGCCGATGTAGGGGTGGATCGCGGGCAGCACCTGCGAGACGTTGCCCATGTCGGTGGAGGCCCGCGCCATCAGGGTGTCCGGGCCGGTGGCGAAGCGCCGGCCCAGCGCGGTGGCGCGCCGCTCGTAGCAGGCCAGCAGGTCCTCGTCGGTGCGGAACTCCGCGTACGGCTTGGATTCGGCGGTGACGCTCAGCTCGGCGCCGGTGGCCAGCGCCCCGGCCTCGAAGCAGCGCATCACCCGCGGTTCGATCTCGGCGAGTTCGGCCAGCGTCTCGGCGCGGACGTACCAGCGGCCCTCGGTGCGTTCCGGCACCGCGTTGGGCGCCTCGCCGCCCCGGGTGATCATGCCGTGCACGCGCACCGTCGGCGGAAGGTGCTGGCGCAGCAGCCCGATGGCCACCTGGGCGACGGTGAACGCGTCGGCGGCGTTGACGCCGCGCTCCGGGTAGGCGGCGGCGTGGGCGGCCTTGCCGGTGTAGGTGATGTGGCTGTGCGACACCGCGTACGGCCGCGCCCGCAGCACGTCGACCGGGCCGGGGTGCACCATGGCCGCGGCGTGCTGGCCGGCGAACCCGCCGCGCTCGAGCAGCTCGATCTTGCCGCCGCCGCCCTCCTCGGCGGGGGTGCCGACGACGGTGACGGTGACGCCGAGATCGTCGGCGACCGGCCGCAGCGCCAGCGCCGCCCCGACGGTGATGGCCGCGATGAGGTTGTGCCCGCAGGCGTGGCCGAGGCCGGGCAGCGCGTCGTACTCGGCGCACAGCGCCACGTGCAGGTCGCCCGAACCGGCGGTGGCACTGAACGCGGTCGGCAGCCCGCAGTGGCCCTCGGTGACCTCGAAGCCGTGCTCGGCGAGCACCCCGGCCACCCGCCGGGCCGAACGCACCTCCTCCCAGGCGATCTCGGGATGGTCGAACAGGTCGCGGGACAGCCGCACCAGTTCGGGGTGGTCGGCGGCGACCCGCTCGGCGAGGGTGGTGTCGATGTCGGTCACAGATCCCCCGGGACGCCGTAGCTCGGGGCCCGGGTCGGGTCCAGGCCGCGGATTCGGTAGTCGCTCTTCTGCGGCTGCCACAGCCGCCACAGCTCGCTGAGCCGCCCGACCGGGTCGTCGTCGTGGTCGACCCGCAGGTCGGTCACCGGCCACGGCACGTCCTCGACCACGACCAGCCCGGCCGAGTGCACCGGGCCCTCCTCGCCGCCGGCGGCGAGGGCGGCCCGCAGGCCGTCGAGCAGCCGTTGCTCGAACGCGTCCGCGCCGCTGCGGCGGTAGCCGTCGAGCAGTTCGGCGACGACCCGCTCGCCGGCCAGCAGATTGCCGGCGGCGACGGCCTGCTCGCCCTGCAGGTGGGTGTGGGTGCCCAGGCTGCGCGCCCCGGAGTGCACCGCGGTGTTGCCGTGCCGGTCCACCGCCAGCAGCTGCCGGTAGTCGGGGTGGGCCTCGGTGGCCAGGGCGCCCCGCAGCGCCGTGGCGGCGTCGGCGCCGGCCGCCAGGCGGTCCAGCACGGCCGGCCCCAGTGCCGGGTTGGTGACGTTCTGCGAGGCGACCGCGCCCACCCCGGCGCGCACGTGCGCGCACCGGGACGCCACCGCCGGGCTCGACGAGCAGATGACAATCCCCAACGCGCCGGTCGCGGGATCGCGGGCCACCAGCGAGAAGGTCATTCCTGCCGCTCCTGCGGCGTGCTGATCACCGCGGTGGCGTCGATCTCGACCAGCCACTCGGGCCGGGCGAGCGCCTCGACCACCAGCCCGGTGGAGACCGGGTACACCCCCTTGAGCCAGCGGCCCATCACCCGGTAGACGGGTTCGCGGTAGCGGATGTCGGTGAGGTAGACGACGACCTTGACGATGTCGCGCAGCGAGCTGCCGGCCTCCTCGAGCAGTCGGGCGATGTTGCTCATCGCCTGCTCGGTCTGCGCCACCACGTCACCGATGCCGACCGACTCGGCGGTGTCGAGGTCCTGGCCCACCTGACCGCGCAGGAACACCATGTTGCCGGCGACGACGGCCTGGCACAGGTCGTTGTCGAGGTTCTGCTCCGGGTAGGTGTCCTTGGTGTTGAACGGCCGGATTCGCTTGTGCGTCGGGGTCATTCGATTCCACCTCGTCGGATCGGCTGCGGGTCGGTAGGAAAGGTAGCTGCGCTGGATCGCGATCTGGTCGGCGATGTGGCGCGCGTCGTGCCACACCCCCCAGATGAAGCTCGAGCCGCGCCGGGACTGCCAGGGCAGGCCGAGGAAGTACACCCCGGGCTCGGTGGAGACCCCGCGCTGGTGCCGCGGCCGGCCGTGCTCGTCGAAGGCGTCGACCTGCAGCCAGCCGTAGTCGGAGCGGAATCCGACCGCCCAGATGATGGTGGACACCCCGGCGGCGGCGAGGTCGAGCCGCAGGATCGGGTCGGTCACGCAGGCCGGGTCGGGGCCGAGCACCCGGGCCTGGGGTTCCTCGGGCAGGTCCAGGCCGTTGCGCGCGATGTAGGCGTCGGCCTCGTCGAGCATGCCGAGGTAGTTGGCGTCGCCCCTGGCGATGTTCTCCCGCAGGTCGTCGCGGAAGTACATCACGCCGTCGCGGTAGTCGCCGGCCATGCCGAGCAGCGTGATGCCCTGTGCGGCAAGGGACCGGAAGTCCACGGTGTGGCCGCCGTGGGCACCGCTGACGGCGATCGTCACGTGCTCGGCGCCGCGCGGCGGGGCCGCCGCGTCCCACTTGCCGAGCACCCCGAGCCACCACACGAAGTCCCGGCCGCGGTAGCGCCGCGGCGGGCGGTCGTGCGGGCCGACGGCGAGATACACGGTGCGCCCGGCACGTTGCAGTTCGTCGGCGATCTGCACGCCCGAGGATCCGGCGCCGACCACGAGCACCGCGCCGTCGGGCAGCTGCCGCGGGTTGCGGTACTGGCTGGAGTGCAACTGGTGGATCCCGGCCCGCTCCGGCACCACCGGCGGGATGACCGGGTTCTGGAACGCGCCGGTGGCGGCGACCACGTACCGGGCGTCGATGATCCCGTCGCTGGTCTGCACCCGGAAGCCGGGGCGGTGCTCGTTGCGGCGCACCGAGCGCACCTCGACCCCGGTGCGGATGGGGGCGTCGACCTTCTCGGCGTAGGCGACGAGGTAGTCGACCACCTGGTCCTTGGTGGCGAAGGCGTCCGGGGCGGTGTCGAACTCCAGGTTGGGGAACCGGTCGTGCCAGGCGGGCCCGTTGGCCACCAGCGAGTCCCACCGGCAGGTCCGCCACCGTTCGGCGATGCGGTCGCGTTCGACCACCAGGTGGGGCACCTCGTGAGAGGAGAGATGCTCGCTCATCGCGATGCCGGCCTGGCCGCCACCGACGACGAGCACCTCGACACTCTCGTTCGGCATCTGACCTCCACTGCGCCTCGACGAACTCCTGCCGTCCATGATTGGGGCCGAAAGTTCATCTGTACAGCGCATATATTCGATGCACTACATCTGCAAACACGATGAGTGGCGTGGCCCGCCTTCCCCCGCGAGCAGTCGCGTACACCCCCTTTTCCGGCCCGCGGCGAGGGTGTTTGCGTCTGCTCGCGGGAGCACGGGGCGGGGGCATAGGCTGCGCGGCATGGCTGAACCGGTCCTGATGCGGGTGCAACACCGCGTCGCTGTCATCACCGTCAACGACCCGGACCGCCGCAACGCGGTGACGTTCGAGATGTCGGCCGCGCTGCGCGGCGCCGTCGAGGCGGCCGAGGCCGATCCCGGGGTGCACGCCGTCGTCGTCACCGGGGCGGGGCGGGCGTTCTGTGCGGGTGCGGACCTGACCGCACTCGGCGCGGCCACCGCCGACGGGCTGCGCCGCATCTACGACGGGTTCCTGGCGGTGGCCAACTGCACGCTGCCGACGATCGCGGCGGTCAACGGCGCGGCGGTGGGCGCCGGGCTGAACCTGGCGCTGGCCGCCGACGTGCGCATCGCCGGGCCGGCCGCGCTGTTCGACGCCCGGTTCCAGCAGCTCGGGATCCACCCCGGCGGCGGGGCGACCTGGATGCTGCAGCGCGCGGTGGGGCCGCAGGTGGCGCGGGCGGCGCTGCTGTTCGGGATGCGGTTCGACGCCGAGGAGGCGGTGCGGTACGGGCTGGCGCTGCGGGTGGCCGAGGATCCGGTGGCCGACGCGCTGGCGCTGGCGGCCGGCCCGGCGCAGGCGCCGCGCGAGGTGGTGCTGGCCACCAAGGCGTCGATGCGGGCCACCGCCAACCCGGGGGTGCTCGACACCGAGCAGCACCGGCTGGCGGTGGAGACCGAGATCGGTCCGCAGGCGGCGTCGATCGAGTCGCCGGAGTTCGCCCGCCGGCTCACCGCCGCGAAGCGGCGCTAGCAGTCCAGTCGCGAAGCGGCGCTAGCAGTCCAGTCGCGAAGCGGCGCTAGCAGTCCAGTCGCGAAGCGGCGCTAGCAGTCCAGTCGCGAAGCGGCGCTAGAGGTCCAGCAGCGCCCGCTCGGGCGCCTCGATGAGGTCGCGCAATTCGCACAGGAAGGCCGCCACCTGGGCGCCGTCGGCCACCCGGTGGTCGAAGGCGCAGGTGATCGGCATGGTGTGGCGGGCCACGATCAGCCCGTCGGCCACCACCGGCCGGGGTTTGAGCGCGCCCAGGCCGAGGATGGCGGCCTCCGGGTAGTTGATCACGGGCACCCCGTCGTCGAGGCCGAGCGCGCCGAAGTTGCTCACGGTGAAGGTGGAGCCCTGCAACTCGGCGGGCGGCAGTGTGCCGGCACGGGCGCCGTCGATCAGCCGGGCCACCCGGTCGGCCAGTTGGCGCAGGGTCAGCGCGGCGGCGTCGGCCACCACCGGCACCAACAGCCCCCGCGGGGCGGCGACGGCGATGCCGAGGTGGATCGCCGGGTGGCGGTGGATGGTCGGGCCGTCGGGGGTCTCCACCCAGGTGCTGTTGAGCACCGGGTGCCGGCGCAGGGCCGCCACCAGCAGCCGCAGCACGAGCACGAACGGCGTCACCGCGGGCTCGGCCAGGCTGTCGCGCAGCCGCAGCAGCGCGCTGCAGTCGACGCTCACGCTCGCATGCGCGTCGGGTATCTCGGTGCGCGCCAACGACATCCGGCGCGCCATCGCGGCCTGCACCCCGCGCACCGGGATGAGCTCGTCGGCCGCCGGCGGGTGCGCCGCGGCGGCCAGCACATCGTCCCGGGTGATCACCCCGTCCGGTCCGGTGCCGGTGACGGCGGCCAGGTCCACCCCGAGCTCGGCGGCCAGCCTGCGCACCGGGGGTTTGGCGCGCGGCCGGCCCGGCGGCTCCCCGGCCGGGGTGCGGCGGCTGGTGTCCATCCCGGCGTCGGCGCCGTAGCCGACCAGCACCGGGTGGCGGCCGTCGGGTTGCGGGGCCGGGGCGTCGGTGCGGATGCGGGCCAGCACCGCCCCGACCGGCAGCGTGTCCCCCGCCGCCCCGCCGAGTTCGACGATCCGCCCGGCCACCGGGCTGGGGATCTCGACCTGCGCCTTGTTCGTCTCCACGGTGCACAGCGTCTGGTTGAGCGCCACCTCGTCGCCGACGGCCACCGCCCATTCGACGATGGTCGCGTCGGTCAGCCCCTCCCCCAGGTCGGGGACCAGGAAGTCGCGGATGTGCCCGGTCATGGCAGCCTCATCGCCCGTTCCACGCAGTCCAGCAGCCGGTCCGGCCCGGGCAACCACAGCCGCTCCAGGCGCGCCGGCGGGTAGGGGGTGTCGAATCCGGTGGCCCGCAGTACCGGGGCCTCCAGGTCGTAGAACAGTTCCTCGGAGATGCGGGCGGCCAGTTCGGCGCCGAACCCCAGGGTGCGCGGCCCCTCGTGCAGCACCACCGCCCGTCCGGTGCGGCGCACCGAGTCGGCGACGGTGTCGAAGTCCAGCGGGTTGAGCGAGCGCAGGTCGACCACCTCGAGCTCCCAGCCGCGGTCGGCGGCGAGCCCGGCGGCCGACAGCGCGGTGTCGACCAGCGGTCCGTAGGTGACGACGGTGACGTCGCGGCCGGGCCGGCGCACCAGCGCGGCGCCGATGGCCGGTGCCGGGGTGGCGGTGTCGACCACGCCCCGGGTCCAGTAGCGCCGCTTCGGTTCCAGGAACAGCACCGGATCGGGGTCGGCGATCGCGTGCCGCAGCAGCCAGTAGGCGTCGGCCGGGGTGGCCGGGGTGACCACCTTGAGCCCCGCGGTGTGCAGCCAGTAGGTCTCGGTGGACTCCGAATGGTGTTCCACCGCACCGATTCCGCCGAAGGACGGGATGCGCACCGTGACCGGCATGGACACCTCGCCGTGGGTGCGCATCCGGTACTTCGCCAGGTGGCTGACGATCTGGTCGAACGCCGGGTAGCTGAAGCCGTCGAACTGGATCTCCGGCACCGGCACCAGCCCGCGCAGCGCCATGCCGACGGCGATCCCGATGATCGCCGACTCGGCCAGCGGGGTGTCGAAACACCGTTGCTCGCCGAAGGTCTCGGCCAGCCCGTCGGTCACCCGGAACACCCCGCCCAGGGTCGCCACGTCCTCCCCGAACACCACCACCCGCTCGTCGGCGGCCATCGCGTCGCGCAGGGCCCGGTTGATCGCGGCGACCATGGTCGGTTCGGTCGTCGCCGCGGGTGCGGTCCGCTCCGGCGGCCGTTCCACGATCTGGGTCATGCTCGGGCCTCCTTCGCCAGTTCGGCGACCAGGGCGTCGCGCTGGCGCACCAGCTCGCCGGTGATGTCCCGGTAGACCGTGTCGAACAGGTCGGTCACCGGCGGGTCGGGGGCGTCGACGACGGCCGCGCGCACCTCGGCGCGCAGCCGGGCCGCGCGGCCGGTCGCGCGCTGTTCCAGCCGCTCGGTCCACACCCCGAGACCGCGCAGGTAGCGGCGGTAGCGGTCGATCGGGTCGCGGGCGGCCCACTCCTGCAGCTCGCGCTCGGAGCGGTAGCGGGTGGGGTCGTCGGAGGTGGTGTGCGGGCCCATCCGGTAGGTGACGGCCTCGACCAGGGTGGGACCGCCGCCGGTGCGGGCGCGGCGGGCGGCCTCGGCCATCACCGCGAAACAGGCCAGCACGTCGTTGCCGTCCACCCGCACCGCGGGGATGCCGTAGCCGATGCCGCGGTGGGCCAGCGTGGGCGCGGCGTGCTGGTGGCGCACCGGCACCGAGATCGCCCACTGGTTGTTCTGCACCCAGAACACGCAGGGCGCCCCGAACACCGCGGCGAAGTTGAGCGCCTCGTGGGCGTCGCCCTCGCTGGTGGCACCGTCGCCGAGGAACGCCACGGTGACCGAGTCCTCGCCGAGACGCTGTGCGGCCATCGCCGCACCGACCGCGTGCAGTGTCTGGGTGGCGATCGGGATCGCGATCGGCGCAACGCATTTGCCTGTGAAGCCGAGACCACCGTGCCAACTGCCCCGCCACACCGCGCTCATCTGGGCCCCGCTGATGCCACGGGTCAGGAACGCGCCGAGCTCGCGGTACTGCGGGAAGAGCCAGTCGGTCTTGCGCAGCGGTGCGGCCGCTCCGACCTGGGCGGCCTCCTGGCCGCGGCAGGACGCGTACAGCGCCAGCTCACCCTGGCGTTGCAGGTTGACGAATTCGGTGTCGAGCTCGCGCGTGGCGACCATGAGCTCGTAGAGCCAGGCGAGGGTCTCCGGCGGCAGCTCGCGGCCGTAACGAGTCTCGGCGGTGGGCGCGCCGTCGGGCGCAACGAGTCGAACGGGTTCGGGGTCGAACCCGCCGGCCGGGTCCGGTTGCACGGCCATACCGCCTCCTTCCGGTGACGGCATGTCCCGCCGTCACTGCGCGAGGTGTCGGCGCGGCGACGGGTTGCGCTCGGGCCCTGGTCGGGGCTGCCGGTCAGGCGCCGGGGTCGGGCGCCAGGCCGATGATCCGCTCAGCTCGCCGCAGCACCGGGGCATCCACCATTATGCCCCCGAGCTGGAACGCGCCCCGCTGTTCGCGCGCGGCGTCCAGCACGTGTCGGGCCCATTCCAGCTGTTCGGGGGTGGGCGCGTAGGCGTCCCGGATGACCGCGACCTGTTTGGGGTGCAGGGCCACCTTGGCGTCGAAGCCGACGGCGACGGCGTCGTCGGCCTCGGCGCGCAGCCCGTCGAGGTCGTCGAGGTTGAGATACACCGAGTCCAGGGCGAGCCGGCCGTAGGCCTTGGCGGCCAGCAGGGTCTGGGACCGCACGTGCACCGCCACGTCGCGGTAGCCGCCGTCGGGACGGCGGTTGCTGGTGCCGCCGGTGACGGCGAACAGGTCCTCCGCGCCCCACATCAGGGCCCAGGCGTTGTCGGCGCGGGCCATCTCGGCGACGTTGAGCGCCCCCAGCGGGGTCTCGACGAGCACCACCACGGCCAGCGGGGCCAGCCCGCGCACCTGGGCGGCCGACTCGCTCTTGGCCAGCATCACGGTGGTGTACCCGGTGCGGGCCAGGGCGGCCAGGTCGCGCTCGTGGTCGGGGGTGCCGACCGGGTTGACCCGCACCACGGTGCGCGCCGGGTCCAGCGGGGTGTCGACCAGCGCGGCGCGGGCGGCCTCGCGGTCCTTGGCGGCCACCCCGTCCTCGAGGTCGAGGATCACCACGTCGGCCGCGGCGGCGGCCTTGGCGAACCGTTCCGGCCGGTCGGCGGGGCAGAACAGCCAGGCCGGGCCGGTGGCGGTGAGCGTCACCGGACCGTCTCCGCGGGCCGCATCCGCACCAGGGTCTTGCGCACCGCGGTGGCCACCACGTCGCCGTGCTGATTGCGCCCGGTGTGCAGCAGGGTGACGATGCCCTCGCCGGGCCGGCTCTGCGACGCCCGTTTGTCGGTGACCAGGGTCTCGGCGTAGAGGGTGTCGCCGTGGAACACCGGTTTGGGGAAGGCGATCTCGCTGAACCCGAGGTTGGCCACGATGGTGCCCTGGGTCAGCTGCGCCACCGACAGGCCGACCAGCGTCGACAGCGTGAACATCGAGTTGACCAGCCGCTGGTTGAACGGCGGCAGCGCATCGGCGAACGCCGCGTCGAGGTGCAGCGCCTGGGTGTTCATGGTCAGCGTGGTGAACAGCACGTTGTCGGCCTCGGTGATGGTGCGGCCGGGCCGGTGCAGGTAGGTGGTGCCGACCTCGAACTCCTCGAACCACAGGCCGCGCTGTTCGACGACCTTTCCGGTGTCGCTCACAGTCCGAGCTCCCGGCCGATCAGCATCAGCTGCACCTCCGTGGTCCCCTCCCCGATCTCGAGGATCTTGCTGTCGCGGTAGTGGCGGGCGACCGGGAACTCGTTCATGAACCCGTAGCCGCCGAAGATCTGGGTGGCGTCGCGGGCGTTGTCCATCGCCGCCTCGCTGGCGATCATCTTGGCGATCGCGGCCTGCTTCTTGAACGGCTTGCCGGCCAGCATGAGTGCGGCCGCGTCGTAGTAGGCGGTGCGGGCGGCGTGGGCGCGGGCCTCCATCCGGGCGATCTTGAAGGCGATGGCCTGGTTGGCGCCGATCGGCCGGCCGAAGGCCTCGCGTTCCTTGGCGTAGCGGACGCTTTCGTCCACGCAGCCCTGGGCCGCGCCGGTAGCCAGGGCGGCGATCGCGATGCGACCCTCGTCGAGGATGGCCAGGAAGTTGGCGTAGCCGCGGCCCCGTTCGCCGAGCAGGTTCTCCTCCGGCACCCGCACGTCGTCGAAGGTGAGCGGATGGGTGTCCGAGGCGTTCCAGCCCACCTTGTCGTAGGCCGGCTCGGCGGTGAATCCGGGGGTGGGCACCGGTACCAGGATCGACGAGATCTCCTTGCCGCCATCGGGTTTCTCGCCGGTGACGGCGGTGACGGTGACCAGCCGGGTGATGTCGGTGCCGGAGTTGGTGATGAACTGCTTGCTGCCGTTGATCACCCAGTGACCGTCCTCGAGCCGGGCGGTGGTGCGGGTCGAGCCGGCGTCGGTGCCGCCACCGGGTTCGGTGAGACCGAAGGCGCCCAACGCCTTTCCGCTGGCCAGCAGGGGCAGCCACTGCTCTTTCTGCGCCTCGGTGCCGTACCGGTAGATCGGCATCGCGCCCAGCGACACCCCGGCCTCCAGGGTGATCGCCACCGATTGGTCGACCTTGCCGAGCTCCTCCAGGGCCAGGCAGAGCGCGAAGTAGTCGCCGCCCATGCCGCCGTAGCGCTCCGGGAACGGCAGCCCGAACAGGCCCATCTCGGCCATGCCGGCGACCACCTCGTAGGGGAAGGAGTGTTCGGCGTCGTGCCTGGCGGCCACCGGGTCCACCACCTGCTGGGCGAAATCCCGCACGGTGCGGGCGAGTTCGACGTAGTGGTCCGGCAGCGTGCCGGTGGACAGGAAATCAGTCATCGCCGGTTGTCTCTTCCTGCGCAACGATGGTGGCCAACCGCTGGCCGACCTTGACCTGGTCGCCGACGCCGACGAGGACCTCCACCACCCCGTCGACCGGCGCGTACAGCGCGTGTTCCATCTTCATCGCCTCGACCGTCACCACCGGCGTGCCCGCCGTGACCCGGTCCCCGTCGGCCACCGCCACCGCCACGACGGTGCCCGGCATCGGGCTGCGCAGCTCGGCGTCGCCGCGGTGGGCCTCGTCGGGCCGCACCGGGGCCTCGTGCACCTCCTCGACGCAGTGCACCGCACCCGCCGCGGTGAGCCAGACCCGGTTGCCGTCGAGGGCCACCCGCCAGGCGCGCCGCACCCCGTCGAGGGTGAGCCACAGCCGGTCGCCGTCCCGGCCCGCGGCGACCGGAGCGCGGCCGCCGTCCTCCACCACCGCCTCGGCCCGTGCCGGGGTGCCGGTGAGGCCGACGTGGGCGGTGCGCCCGCCGCAGCGCAGCCGGCGCACCGTCGGGGCGTGGGCGCCGATGCGCCACCCCGACGGTTGGGCCCACAGATCGGCGCCGGCGGCGGCCCAGTCGCGCAGCCACAGCGCGGCCGCGGCGGCGACGAGCTCGGCGTCGCCGGCCGGGGCGGGCGTGAAGTCGGGGGCGCGGCGGTCCAGCAGGCCGGTGTCCAGCCGCCCGGCGGCCACGTCGGGGTCGGCGAGCAGGAACCGCAGGAACTCGATGTTGGTGGTGACCCCGAGGATCTCGGTGCCGGCCAGCGCCCGGTCCAGCCCGCGCAGCGCGGCCGCGCGGTCCGGGCCGTGGGCGATCACCTTGGCCAGCATCGGGTCGTAGTCGCTGCCGACGACGGTGCCGGTGCGGATGCCGGAGTCCACCCGCACCCCGTCCGGTTCGGCGTAGGCCAGCACCTCCCCGCCGGTGGGCAGGAAGCCGGCGGCCGGGTCCTCGGCGTAGACGCGGGCCTCGATCGCGTGGCCGTGCAGGGCGACGTCGTCCTGCGCGAGCGCCAGCCGCTCCCCCGCGGCGATGCGGATCTGCTGTTCCACCAGATCGATTCCGGTGACCAGCTCGGTGACCGGGTGCTCGACCTGCAGCCGGGTGTTCATCTCCATGAAGAAGAACTCCTCGGGCGCGTCGGCCGAGACGATGAACTCCACGGTGCCGGCCCCGGCGTAGGCCACGCTGCGGGCGGTGTCGCAGGCCGCCGCGCCGATGCGGGCCCGGGTGCGGCCGTCCAGCAGCGGCGACGGCGCCTCCTCGATCACCTTCTGGTGGCGGCGCTGCAGGCTGCACTCGCGCTCGCCGAGGTGCACGACGTGGCCGAAGCCGTCGGCGAGGACCTGCACCTCGATGTGGCGCGGGTTGGTGACGAACCGCTCGAGGAACAGCGTGTCGTCGCCGAACGCGGCGGCCGCCTCGCGGCGGGCCGAGGCCAGGGCGGCGGGCAGCTCGTCGCGGCGGTGCACCACCCGCATGCCCTTGCCGCCGCCGCCGGCCGAGGGCTTGATCAACACCGGGTAGCCGATCTCGTCGGCGCCGGCGGCGAGTTCGGCGTCGGTCAGGCCGGGCCGGGCCAGCCCCGGCACCACCGGCACCCCGGAGGCCGCGACGGCGTCCCGGGCGGCGATCTTGTCTCCCATGGTGCGGATCGCCGCGGCGGGCGGGCCGATGAACACGATGCCGGCCGCGGTCAGGGCGTCGGCGAACTCGGCGTTCTCGGAGAGGAATCCGTAGCCGGGGTGGACGGCCTGGGCGCCGGTGCGGCGGGCGGCGTCGACGATCCGCCCGATGTGCAGGTAGCTCTCCCGGGCGACGGCCGGGCCGATGTGCACGGCGGTGTCGGCCTCGGCGACGTGCCGGGCGTCGGCGTCGGCGTCGCTGAACACCGCGACCGAGCGGATGCCCATGGCGCGCAGGGTGCGGATGACGCGCACCGCGATCTCGCCGCGGTTGGCGACCAGCACGGTGTCGAACAGTCCGGGCCTCATCGCATCACATCCGGAACACGCCGTAGGAGACCGGCTCCAGGGGCGCCTGGCCGATGACCGACAGTGCCAGCCCGACCACGGTTCTGGTGTCGGCCGGGTCGATGACGCCGTCGTCCCACAGCCGCGCGGTGGAGTAGTAGGGGTTGCCCTGCCGCTCGTACTGTTGGCGGATCGGCGCCTTGAACCGTTCCTCCTCCTCGGGGGTCATCTCGCCGCGGACGGTGGCCAGCACCGAGGCGGCCTGCTCCCCGCCCATCACCGAGATGCGGGCGTTGGGCCACATCCACAGGAACCGCGGCGAGTACGCCCGCCCGCACATCGAGTAGTTGCCGGCGCCGTAGGAGCCGCCGATCACCACGGTGAGCTTGGGCACCCGGGCGCAGGCCACCGCGGTGACCATCTTGGCGCCGTGCTTGGCGATGCCGCCGGCCTCGTAGTCACGGCCCACCATGAACCCGCTGATGTTCTGCAGGAACAGCAGCGGCACCATCCGTTTGTCGCACAGTTCGATGAAATGGGCCCCCTTGAGCGCCGATTCGCCGAACAGCACCCCGTTGTTGGCCACGATGCCGACCGGATGGCCGTGGATGCGGGCGAACCCGGTGACCAGGGTGGTGCCGTATTCGGCCTTGAACTCGGTGAACTCGCCGCCGTCGACGATCCGGGTGACGACCTCGTGCACGTCGTAGGGCACCCGCGGGTCCACCGGCACCACGTCGTAGAGCTCGGTCTGGTCGGCGACAGCGTCCACCGGTTCGGCGACCGGCCAGGGCGTTTCGGGCCGCGGGCCGAGGGTGGCCACGATCTCGCGCACGATGCGCAGCGCGTCGCGGTCGTCGTAGGCGAGGTGGTCGACCACCCCGGAGGTCCTGGCGTGCAGATCACCGCCGCCGAGCTCCTCGGCGGTGACCACCTCGCCGGTGGCGGCCTTCACCAGCGGCGGTCCGCCCAGGAAGATGGTGCCCTGGTTACGCACGATCACGGTCTCGTCGCTCATCGCCGGCACGTAGGCGCCGCCGGCGGTGCAGGATCCGAGCACGGCGGCGATCTGCGGGATGCCGGCCGCGCTCATGGTGGCCTGGTTGTAGAAGATGCGGCCGAAGTGGTCGCGGTCCGGGAACACCTCGTCCTGCAGCGGCAGGAACGCGCCGCCGGAGTCGACCAGGTAGATGCACGGCAGCCGGTTCTGCGCGGCGATCTCCTGGGCGCGCAGGTGCTTCTTGACCGTGACCGGGTAGTAGGTGCCGCCCTTGACCGTCGCGTCGTTGGCCACGATCATGCACTCCCGCCCGGCCACCCGGCCGATGCCGGCGATCAGCCCGGCGCCGGGGCACTCGTCGCCGTACATGCCGTTGGCGGCCAGCGGGGCGATCTCCAGGAACGGGCTGCCCGGATCGAGCAGGCACTCGACGCGGTCACGCGGCAGCAGCTTGCCCCGCGCGACGTGCCGCTCGCGCGCCTTCGGCGGCCCGCCGAGGGCGGCCGCGGCCAGCCGGGCCCGCAGGTCGGCGACGAGCGCCAGATGCTCGTCACGGTGGATCGACCGCGCTGTCAAAGCAATCCCATCACTTCGGTTAATGGCGATTAACTCGTGGTAAGTTAAGCACCGTTAACCCCATTTGTCCACGGTTCGATCCGGTCGAGGAGCAGCATTGGCGGCGGAGGCGGTCCCGACCCGGCGCAGCCGGGCGAAGTCCGACCGCCGGGCCCGGTTGCTCGCCGCCGCCGAGCGGCTGATGGCCGAGCGGGGGTTCCTCGCGGTGCGGCTGGAGGACATCGCCGCCGAAGCGGGCGTCACCGGGCCGGCGATCTACCGGCACTTCCCCAGCAAGGAGGCGCTACTGGTGGAGCTGCTGGTCGGCGTCTCCACCCGGCTGCTCGCCGGCGCCGCCGAGGTGGTCGGGCACGCGCCCGACGCCGCCACCGCGCTCGACGGGCTCATCGACTTCCACCTCGACTTCGCGCTCGGCGAGCCGGATCTCATCCGCATCCAGGACCGCGACCTCGACCAGCTGCCCGAGCAGGCCCGCCGTCAGGTGCGCCGGGCCCAGCGCCAGTACGTCGAGCTCTGGGTGACGGTGCTGTGCCGGCTCGATCCCAAGCTGCCCGAGACCGCCGCCCGGGTGATGGCCCACGCCGCCTTCGGTCTGCTCAACTCCACCCCGCACAGCGCGAAACCGGGCGTGAGCAAGGCTGTCTCACGCCCGGTTCTGCGGGCTATGACGGTCGCGGCACTACGCCGCTGCGACGTCGGAACGGCCGGCTAGCGCGCCGGCCCGGCTAGTACCAGACGCGCCGACCCCCGACCGCGTGCCCGGCGCGCCCGAGCAGCCAGAAGACCGCTCCGACCACGACCAGCACGATGCCGATCACCCACAGCCAGTTCATGCCGAAGATCCAGCCCAGTACGGCCAGGATCACGCCGAGAACAATCATGCCGCGACTCCATTCATCCCATCGGTGTGCTGCCCGGCCATCCGGGCAGGTTCGTGTGCGCTCGGCTGCGGCAGCGAGATGTCGCAGTCGACCGCGGGGTTGACCCCCACGTAGTTGAGCGGGCCGGCCAGCACGGTCAGCGCAACGGTCGCCGCCGTCGCACAGTTGGTGTCGCCGCCCCGGAAGTAGTCCCGTTGCCAGGACGCCAGCACGCCGATGAGTAACCACACCAGCACGATGACGCCGAGAATGCCGCGCATGCCGTCCTCGCTTCCCCACCGGAGGCCCCGACATCGGTGCCCCAAGATCAGTGAGAAGCGATTACCCCGCCGTCAGAGGTTCGAAACGGCGCGCCGGGCGGAGAATGCCTCGGTGAGCCAGCGGGTCACCGCACCGGCCAACCGCTCCCGGTTCTCGCGGCGGACGATCTCGTGGCCGTCGTCGTCGAACATCAGCAGTTCGACCTGCCGGCCCAGTGCCCGCAGCGCCCGGTACATCTGCAGCGACTCGCCGGGCGGGACGTTGGTGTCGTTGGCGCCGTGCACCAACAGCAACGGTGCGGTCACGGCCGCCGCGTGCTGCAGCGGCGACAGCCGGGTCAGCAGGTCCAGATCGGCGACCGGATGGCCGTACTCGGTGTAGGAGGCCTGCGCGATCCACGGCTCGGTGCCCCGGTACCAGGTGTTCAGATCGCTCATTCCGCAGATACTCACCCCGGCGGCGAACAGCTCCGGATGGAAGGCCAGCGCCGCCTGGGTCAGATAGCCGCCGTAGGACCAACCGGCACAACCGATCCCGTCGGGGTGCGCCAGCCCGGCGCGCACCAGGAACGCCGCGCAGTCGGCGACGTCGTCGATGGCGGCGAACCGGCGCTCCTTGTCGTCGGCGTGCACGAACGCCCGCCCGAACCCGCCGGACCCGCGCACGTTCGGGGTGAACACGGTGATCCCGGCGTCCAGCAGCGGCGGGAAGAACTCGTCGTAGCCGGGCCGGGCCTGACCCTCGGGCCCGCCGTGCAGGAAGATCATCGCCCCGGTCGGGGCCACCCCGACCGGCCGGCGGTACAGCCAGCCGGTGAGCTCGAGTCCGTCACGGGCGGTGAGGCGTTCGAGCGTGGGAGCCCCGGCGGTGGGGCCGTGGCTGGGTTCGGCGTCGATGCGTGCCCACTCCCCGGTGCGCGGGTCGACCAGTTCCACGGTGGGCGGCAGCGACGGCCCCTCGACCGTCATCGCCACCATCGATCCACCGGCGCTGACGGACAGCTCGCGGGCCACCGGGCCGGGCAGCGCCACCGGGTCCGACAGTGTCAGGTCGGCGTACTGCATGAACTGTAGTTCGCTGGCGCCGTTGATGTTCCACAGCAGCGCCACGGTGGACAGGTCGTCGCTGACGACGAACTCGTCCAGATCGTGGTCGGCGCGCTCGGCCACCACCTGGTAGGTGACGCCGTCCGGGGTCGCGGTGACCTCCAGCAGCCGGGCGTACCCGGCGCCGTTGTCGCTGCGGATCAGCGCCCGCACATAGCCCTCGGTGCTGCCGGTGCCGTGGTGGGCGGCGGGATGGTAGAGCCGGGTGTGCTCGCCGTCCGGGCCGTAGCGCAGCCGGCGCGGACCGTGGTCGTCGAGAATCACCCCGGCGTCGGTGGTGGAGCCCGGATCGGAGGGCAGCAGCGCGATCTCGGTACGGCCGCGCAGCAGGATCAGCTCCCGGTAGCCGCGCGGCCCCACCCGCACCAGGCCGGTCCCGGCCCAGGCGTCGATCAACCGGCCGCCGCTGCGGCTGTCGAGCACGGTGGTGGTGCCGTCGGCGGGGTCGATCAGACACGAGCTGCCGATGCCGTCCTCGCCGGTCAGGATGGCGGCCACCTGGCTGCCGTCCCAGGCGATGAGCTCGGCCGCACCCTCGGCCGTGCCGGGAGGCCAGAAGTCGATGCGGTGGGCGTCGCGGTCCTCCGGATCGGTGGTGACCACCCACAGCTGGGTGCGGTCGGTGCCGTCCGGGGCGACCTCGCAGGCCAGCCAGTGCCCGTCGGGCGAGTGCAGCACCCGGGTGACCGGGCCGATGACCGGCAGTTCGACGTCGCGGGAGGAGCTGGCCCGCCGGCCGCGCAGGAACCGCTGCACGGCGCGCGGGAATCCGCCGTCGTCCACCAGGTGGGCGAAGGCCGTCCCGTCCGGGGACAGGGACGCGCCGTAGGTCGCGCGCACCTGCTCTGCCACCGGCCCATTGTGCACCCCGCCGCCCCCGCGCGCCGGGTGTGACGACACCCCGCGTCGGAGCCGGATTCGACACCCGCCGAGCGCAGGTACCCTCGCAGCCATGAGGTGGTCATGACCGAGTCACCGCGACACGGTGGCGCCGACCCGACGCAGCAGTTCGGCGCCTATCCCGCATACGCCGATCCGGCGTATGCGAGCCAGACCTACGGGCCGACCTACCAGCCGCCGGTCCCCGCCCCGACCGAACGGCTGCCCGTGCCGCCGTACGGCTACGACCCGTACCAGAACCCCTACCCCGGCCAGTACCAGGGCTGGTACGGCGAGTCCCCGCCCGGCGACGATCAGCAGCCACCCGGGCCGCGGGTGCCGCGCTGGCTGTGGCTGGTGGCAGGTCTGGCGCTGCTGCTGGTGGTGGGGCTGGTCATCGCGCTGGTGATCACCAACAGCTCGCGGCAGGAGACGGTGTTCGCACCGGCGCCGTCGGCGACCGAGCCGCGGCTGCCCGCCCCGCCGCCGAGCACCACCCGCCGGCCCACCGTGCTGCCGCCGGTGCCGGCCCCGAGCACCGCCCCGACCGACCCCGCGACCCCGCTGCCGCCGACGACACCGACCGGGCCGACCCAGACGGTGGTCTACTCGGTGGAGGGCACCGGCCGGGCGCTCAACATCATCTACGTCGACACCGGCGGGCTGCTGCAGACCGAGTTCAACGTGCAGCTGCCGTGGAGCAAGACCGTCGAGCTGCCGACCTCCTCGCTGACGGCCAGCCTGAGCGTGATCAACGTGGGCCGCGAGGTGACCTGCTCGGTGACCGTCGACGGTCAGGTGGTCCAGCAGCGCACCGGCAGCGGGCTGACGGTCTGCGTGTCGCCGCGCTGAGGCCCGGGGTCAGCGGGCGCGGCCCGGGGTGCGCACCAGCAGCATCCCGGCCAGCCCGGCGGCGAGCACCACACACAGCCCGGCCATGCCCGCCCGGTCGGTGCCGAAGATGTCGATGAACATGAAGAACAGCCACGGCGCCAGGAAGGACACCGCCCGGCCCGCGGTGGTGTACAGCCCGAAGGCCACCCCCTCCTTGCCGCGGCTGGACATCCGCAGCATGAGCGTGCGGGCCGAGGCCTGGGTGGGCCCGACGAACAGGCACAGCAGCAGGCCGCACACCCAGAACGCGAGCGGACCGGACAGCGCCAGCATCGTCAGCCCGACGGCGATCATCGCGGTCAGCGACCCGATGATCACCGGCTTGGAGCCGAGCCGGTCGTCGAGCAGTCCGCCGAGCACCGCGCCCGCCGCCGCGATCACACACGCGGTGATGCCGAACAACAGCACATCGGCGTCGGAGACGCCGTACACCGAGACCCCGAGCACCGCGCCGAAGGCGTACACCCCGGACAGCCCGTCGCGGAACACCGCGCTGGCGATCACGTAGTAGACGAGGTGGCGGTCGCGCCGCCACTCCCCGACCACCTCCGACCACAGCCGCCGGTAGGCGCCGAGCAGCCCCAGCCGCGGGGCCGGGGCGGCGGCGGTCACCGAGCGCGCGGTGATCAGCAGCGGCAGCGCGAACAGCAGGAACCAGGCGGCGGTGAGCAGCATCGCCGCCCGCACGTTCTGCCCGTCGTCGTGCGGCAGCCCGAGCAGCCCGCGGCGGTCCCCGGACCCGGCGATGAAGCCGACGTAGACCAGCACCAGCAGCAGCACCGAGCCGAAATAGCCCATGGCGGCACCGAATCCGGAGATCCGTCCGGTGGTGGGTCCGGTGGACAGCCCGCGCAGCATGGCGTTGTAGGGCACGGTGGCGAGCTCGGCGGAGGCCGCGGCGCAGGCCAGCAGCACCAGCCCGGCCCACAGGTAGTGGTGGTCGGGCCGGATCAGCACCATCGCAGCGGTGAAGCACACCGCGGCCAGGGTGAGCACGGTCAGCGCCGCGCGCCGGCGTCGCGGCGCGTCCACCAGCACCCCGGTGACCGGGGCCAGCAGCGCGATCACCAGGCCGGCCACCGTCATCGCGCGGCCCAGCCAACTGGCCGGGCTGGTGTCGCCGGGTAGGCCGGCGCCGACGCTGCCGGTGAGGTAGACCGAGAAGACGAACGTGATGACGATCGCGTTCAGCCCGGTGGCGCCGCAGTCCCACAACCCCCAGGCCAACACCCGGCGCCGTGCCGACGCTCCGGTCGGTGTCGGCCGCAGCCGTGGGCCGGACTCGCTCATGGGGCCCCACGATATAGTCCGGCGCATGCCAGTTCCCGCACCCAGCCCTGATGCCCGTGCCGTTGTCACCGGCGCCTCGCAGAACATCGGCGAAGCCCTGGCCACCGAGCTGGCCGCGCGGGGCCACCACCTGATCGTCACCGCCCGCCGCGGCGAACTGCTCGAACGGCTGGCCGAGCGGCTGACCGAGCGCTACGGCGTCACCGTCGAGGTGCGCCCGGCCGACCTGGCCGACCCGGCCTCGCGCGCCGAGCTGTGCGCGGAGCTGGCCGAGCGCAACATCTCGATCCTGTGCGCCAACGCCGGCACCGCCACCTTCGGCCCGATCAAGAAGCTGGACCCGGCCGGGGAGCGCAAGCAGGTGCAGCTCAACGTGCTCGGCGTGCACGATCTGGTGCTGGCGGTGCTGCCGGGCATGGTCGCCCGCCGCGCGGGCGGGATCCTCATCTCCGGCTCGGCGGCCGGCAACTCCCCGATCCCCAACAACGCCACCTATGCCGCGTCCAAGGCGTTCGCCAACACCTTCGCCGAGTCGCTGCGCGGGGAGCTCAAGCGAGACGGGGTGCATGTGACGCTGCTGGCGCCCGGCCCGGTGCGCGAGACGCTGCCCGACGACGCGGAGGCCAGCCTGGTCGAGCGGCTGGTGCCGGACTTCCTGTGGATCTCCACCGAGTACACGGCCAAGCTGTCGCTGGACGCGCTGGAGCAGAACAAGATGCGGGTGGTGCCCGGCATCACCTCCAAGGCGATGTCGGTGGCCTCCGGCTACGCGCCGCGGGCGATCGTGGCGCCGATCGCCGGGTTCGTCTACAAGAAGCTCGGCGGCGACTGACCGGCTGAAGTACTACCGCCGCCTCCGGCGGCTGGAACCCTACCGCCGCCTCCGGCGGCTGAAGTACTACCGCCGCCTCCGGCGGCGGCCGGTGCCGAACAGGCTGCGGGTGATCTCCCGCCCGATCACCGTGCCCGCCGAGCGCATCGCGCTCTTGAACGCCGGGCTGTCCATCACCTTCTCCAGCAGCCCGGGCTCCTGCGGCACCGGCGGCAGGTCGGGCACCGGCGCGTACACCGGGGGCAGGTCCGGCCACTGACCCCGGGGCATGGGCTGCGGCTGGGCCGGCGGCGCCGGGGCGGGCTCCGGCGGGGCGAGCCGGGCGGCCAGCAGTTCGTAGGCCGATTCCCGGTCGATCGTCCGGCCGTAGCGGGTCTGCAGCGCGCTGGCCTGGGCCGCCGCGGCGATGGCGTCCGGGCCGATGGTGTCCATCAGCGAGCGCGGCGAGCGCATGTGCGTCCAGGCAACCGGGGTGGGCGCACCGCGCTCGGAGAGCACCGTCACCACCGCCTCACCGATGCCCAGCGAGGTCAGCGCCGACTGCAGGTCGTAGACGTCGGTCTTGGGGTAGGTGCGCACCACCTTGCGCAGCGCCTTCTCGTCGTCGGGGGTGAACGCGCGCAGCGCGTGCTGGATCCGCGCACCCAGCTGGGACAGCACGTCGTTGGGCACGTCGGTGGGCAGCTGGGTGCAGAAGAACACCCCGACGCCCTTGGAGCGGATGAGTTTGACGGTCTGCTCCACCTGTTCGAGGAACGCCTTGGAGGCGTCGGTGAACAGCAGGTGGGCCTCGTCGAAGAAGAACACCAGCTTGGGCTTGTCCAGATCACCCACCTCGGGCAGGTTCTCGAACAGGTCGGCCAGCACCCACATCAGGAAGGTGGAGAACAGCACCGGCCGGGTGCCCTGGTTGCCGAGCTCGAGCAGGGTGATGACGCCGCGGCCCTGCTCGTCGAGGCGCAGCAGGTCCTCCGGCTCCAGCTCGGGTTCGCCGAAGAAGGTGTCCCCGCCCTCGGCCTCCAGGTTGACCAGGGCGCGCAGGATCACCCCGGCGGTGGCCGGTGACACCGCGCCGAGCGCCTTGAGCTGCGGCTTGCCCTCGTCGCTGGTCAGGAACTGGATGACCGAGCGCAGATCCTTCAGGTCCAGCAGCGGCAACCCCTGCTGATCGGCCCAGTGGAAGATCAGCCCGAGCGTCGACTCCTGGGTCTGGTTGAGCCCCAGCACTTTCGACAGCAGGATCGGCCCGAAGCTGGACACCGTGGCACGCACCGGCACCCCGATGCCGCCGGTGCCCAGCGACAGGAACTCCACCGGGTAGCCGGTCGGGGTCCAGTCGTCCCCGGTGGCGGCGGCGCGCTGGGCGACCCGCTCCCCCGGCTCGCCCGGCCGGCACAGCCCCGACAGGTCGCCCTTGATGTCGGCCATCACCACCGGCACCCCGGCGGCGGAGAGCTGCTCGGCCATCAGCTGCAGCGACTTGGTCTTGCCGGTCCCGGTCGCGCCGGAGACCAGCCCGTGCCGGTTGACGGTGGCCAACGGCAACCGCACCCGGGCGGCCGGGTCCGGTGTGCCGTCCACCACAACCGTGCCCAGCTCGATCGCGGGCCCGTTGAACGCGTATCCCGCGGCGATCTGCTGTGCAGCAGTGGTCTCCATCGCATAATCCTTCCGTCGCCGCAGACCGATCGGCCCGACCCTAACCCGTCCGACCGGCTGTTCGGCGCGGGTATCCGCAGCCCGACCGGACCGATGCGCCTACTGTGGAGCGCTGTGCGTGACGAACTCGTGTGGATCGACTGTGAGATGACGGGCCTGGACCTCAAGTCCGACCTGCTCATCGAGATCGCGGTGCTTGTCACCGACCCAGACCTCAACATCCTCGGTGACGGCGTCGACGTCGTGATCCACGCCGATGACGCCGCGCTGGAAGCGATGGCCCCGGTGGTCAAGGACATGCACACCAGATCCGGCCTGATCGAGGAGGTGCGCGCCTCCACCGTCGACGTGGCCACCGCCGAGGAGATGGTGCTGGACTACATCCGCAGCCACGTCGGGCAGGCCAAGACCGCCCCGCTGGCCGGCAACTCCATCGCCACCGACCGCGGTTTCATCGCCCGTGACATGCCCAAGCTCGACGACTACCTGCACTACCGGATGATCGACGTGAGCTCCATCAAGGAGCTGTGCCGCCGGTGGTACCCGAAGATCTACTTCGGCCAGCCGGAGAAGGGCCTGGCGCACCGCGCGCTGGCCGACATCCACGAGTCGATCCGCGAGCTGCAGTACTACCGCCGCACCGCGTTCGTGCCCCAGCCCGGGCCCTCGACCAGCGAAATCGCGGCGATCGCCGCCGAGATCTCCGCGTCGGCGGGGACCGATTCGTCTTCCGGGCCATCGACCCGCTAGTATCGACGGCGCTGTCACCGCGAGGCGGCAGCGATGGTGGCTGTAGTTCAGTTGGTAGAGCACCAGGTTGTGGTCCTGGGGGTCGCGGGTTCGAGTCCCGTCAGCCACCCCTGGCAGGAGAAACCGCCTCCGGGTCGCCCGGAGGCGGTTCTTCGTCGTTGGGTCGGCAATCCACCGACCGGGCCGGTCTTCGATGTCACGGGCCGTCGACCCGGTACTTGCCGATCAGGGCCTTGAGTTCGTGAAAGGCGGCGGCGCGGGCGGTCACCACGTCGGCGGACTCCGACGGACGGTCGACCGGTGCCTGTGTCGATCCGTAGAGCACCGAGCCGAGGCGCCTGCGGAACTCCTCGCGCCGCTTGGCCATGACCTCGTTCTCGCGTTCCGCACGCAGCGCACGGTCGATGTCGGCGGCGAGCCGGGCGCACTTTCCGATCAGTTCGACCCGCTCCTTCACCGACTTCTCGAGCCTGGCGATCTCGCGCTCGGCATCGCGCAGCATCTCGGTATCGGCCTCGGTGAAGCCCCGGATCGACGCGGCGTCCGCCGTGGCGGCCCGGATCGACTCGGCCCGGCGCAGATAGTCGGCGATCGCCGACAGGTCGGCGCGGAAGTCGAAATCGGCCGGGTCCCCGAGCCATCCCGTCCGGGCGGCCTCCGAACCGGTGATCCTCGACACCGCCGCCTCGGCCTCCTCGTACAGTCGCGCCCCGGCCGACCCGAACTCCCGCCGGCGTTGCTGCTTGAGGAGTTCGCGGCGCCGCGCCGCCTCCTCCTTGCGTCGCTGTTCGAGCTCGGCGCGCTTGTGCTCCAGCCACGACCGTGCGGCCAACCACATCCAGAAGCCCAGCCACAGCGCTTCCAGGACCCACCCCGTCACCGACCGCGCGGTCGACGGGTTGTCCGCCCCCATCTGCACGGCCAGCCAGGTCCCCAGCAGGTAGGGCCACGCGACGACCAGGAAGACGAGCAACAGCAGAATCGCCCACGCCAAGCTGTTGTCGTCGTCTTTTCTCGCCCCCACGCCGGGATGCTAACCAACGACGGCGACAATTCGCCGCGCCTCGACGCGGCGGCCTCGTCGCTTTCCCGCCGGTGCACCGCCCTGTGCCGCACAGCCCGCTGGCGGGGTGGGGGCACCATCGAGTGGTCGGGGACAACATGCGCTCGATATACGACCGCCCACCGTGATCCCTTGTCAGGGGAGCGATCGACAAAGGCATGTCTGCCACCCAACGCGGCCGAGACTGGCTGATGGAGAAGGGGGCCGCCGACGGAGGCGGAAGCGACCAAAACGACGATCAACCACTCACTGGACAGCCCGTCCAAGGACGCTCCGGCGTCAACAAGCCTTCCGCAAGCACTGGCGGCGGCGGTGGCGGATTGACTGAATCGCTACCTATACCGAGCGGCGGAGGTGGCACTCCCCCGGCCAGAAGGAGGCGCCACAGGCGGTGCAGCTGCCGGAGCCGGCGGTTCGGCGGCCGGCGGTGCAGCCGCAGTGGAAGGGTTTCGTCTGTAGCGCCACCGGTGATCGATGCCACTAGCTCCCAACACGTCTGGGTACCAGGAGATTACGGTGCGCAGTCTCCGGCCGATGGGCGCACGAACCGATCCGGCAACGGTCAACAGCGGACCCTCCCACCCCCCGCCGCCACCCAGGGCGGCAAGTATCCGGCCAACCGGGCCATCGACCTTGGCGCCGAACCCCGGCCGGGTTGAACAATCTCGGCCCCAAAGCGATCAACGATGACGACGGCCACGCGTACGGCACCCGCCACGGTGTGCTGATCACCTGGCTGACGACCGAGCCGAATCAGCTCTGGATCTACTCGGGCGACGTCGCGGCGTCCTACGTGGAGCCGGATGCGAACGGCGGTTGGACCAAGACCGAGGTGCGCCGGGATCAGGTGCCCCCGGCGATCACCGATCTCTGGAGGGGCTGACAGCCCGCACGAAAAACGGGCCCCAGCGGATACGCTGCGGCCCGTTTCTCGCACTCCCGGTCAGATCCCGGCGTTACCTGCCTTCCACTGCTCCCAGGGGATGTTCCAGTCCCCGAGCCCGTCGGTGCCGGGCAGCGGTGAGCCCACCGTGTTGCGCACCTCGACGATGTCGCCGCGCTTGGAGTTCTCGTAGAACCACTTCGCGTTGCTCGGGCTGACGTTGATGCAGCCGTGGCTGACGTTGGCGTACCCCTGACTGCCCACCGACCACGGCGCCGAGTGCACGTAGATGCCGCTGTAGGACAGCTGCGTCGCCCAGTCCACCTCGGTGCGGTACCCGTCGGGCGAGTTCACCGGCACACCGTAGGTCGACGAGTCCATCACCATGTGCGCGCGCCGGTCCCCGACGATGTAGACGCCGTTGTTGGTGGGCGTGCTGTTCTTGCCCATCGACACCGGCATGGTCTTGATCACCTCGCCGTTGCGCCGGACCGTCATGGTCTTGGTGGTGTCGTCGACGGTGCTGATCACCTCGTCGCCGATGGTGAACGAGGTCTTGACGTTCTCCTGGCCGAACAGCCCGTCGCCGAGGTCCACGCCGTAGGTGTTCACCTCGACCTCGACCTTGGTGCCGGGCTTCCAGTAGTTGGCCGGCCGCCAGCGCACCTCGCGGTTGTTGAGCCAGTAGAAGGCGCCCTCCACCGGCGGGTCGGTCTTGATGGTGATGGCCTTCTGCGCGGCCAACCGGTTCGGGATGTTCTCGTCGAACCGCACCGCCACCGGCTGCCCGACGCCGACCACCTCCCCGTCACTGGGCACCACGTACGGCATGGTGAGGTTGTCCGGGGAGTGGGTCTGGAAGGTCATCGTCTGGCTGGTGACCCCGCCCAGGCCCAGCGACCTCGCGGTCAGCGTGTAGCGCTTGTTGTAGCCCAGCGGCTCGGTGCTGGTCCAGGTCACCCCGTCCGGGCTCATCTCGCCCTCGATGACGCGGCCCGCCTCGTTGACGAGCGTCACGGACCCGAGCACCCCGCCCTCGGCGGTGACGGTCACCGGGTCGTCGACCTCGACGTCGACGTCACCGTCGTGCACCGAGGCCGTGATCTTCGGCACGAGCAGATCGCCGAACGGCGTGCCCTTCTCCGCGATCACCCGCGGCGCCTCGGGCGCGCTGGTGCTGTTGCAGCCGGACAGCGCGAGCACCACCGCCGGAATGCAGGCGAACGCCGCCCACCAGGTTTTTCTCCGACGCGGACGGGTCTCGACACGGACCTGCTCCATGTTTGCTCCACCTCTCCGCCCCACAACGGCGAACCTTCGATCGGATCGTCAGCCAACAGTCTAGGGGCAGCCCCCGACGAGCGCCGCTCCGGCGCCGCCGGCACCGCCTCTGACCAGCCGATTTCATACTTCGGCCCGACTCCTGTTACCGTTTCTCACCGCAAGCGCCGTTAGCTCAGTTGGTAGAGCAGCTGACTCTTAATCAGCGGGTCGGGGGTTCGAGGCCCTCACGGCGCACAGCACGACCCCTTCGGCGGCAGCCGGAGGGGTCTTCTCGTTCGCGACGCGCGCCCGAGTGCGCCCGCGAGCGCATCTCCCCGCCATAGGTCACCGGCGGCCGTTCCCCGGTGCTGTGCTTGCCGCCCGGCGTCGCCGGGATTCGGCAGGAGTACGGCCCCCCACCTCGGCATCGTCGGGCGCGGGCCGACCGCACCGGCGACAGCCGGCTCGCGAGGTGGCTGGCCGCCGCCCCTCGGGCGCGACCCGCCCCGAGGCGTGACACCGGCCACTAATCGACGCTCGTGGCAATTCTTTCGATGTTGCGGAGATCGCTCGTCGGCGGGAACTGTAGTCATGCTTACAGATGTGCTGGCGGACGCGCCCGCGAATCGTTCCGGAATCCGGATCGCCCGCGAGAAATTGTTGCGAGCGTCAGACTTTCTCCCGGTCCATGGCCCCGGTACTGCGGAAAACGCAGCTTCGATGCTAGGGTCGAGTTAGCTAGCGATCGGGCACCGCCCGGTCGGACCCACCCCCCAGTTGCAGATCGAGGATTTCGCTGATGCCGACGGATCGCACGCCGAACCGACCGGGCAAGGCCAATGAGAAGGTAATTGGGCAACGCCCGGTTGCCGTACGGTCCTGCCGTCGGCTGGGCATGCAGGCCAGCCCGCCGGGATTCTCCTGGACGGGTTGGTTCTCGTCGCGCCGGCACCGCTGAGCCGCGGCCGCCGGCGCGCCCGGTCAGCCCCGGGCGCGGCGGACGGCGAGGATGAGCACCACCGCGCCCACCCCGGCGATCGACGCGAGCACCGCCGGCTTGGTGACGAACCTCAGCACACTCGCCTTGACGTCCTCGGCCAGCCGGGTCGGGTTGGCACGCTGGGCGAGGGCATCCACGGTGGCCGCCAGCTGTTCGCGAGCCTGATCGATCTCCTGCTTGATGACCTCGGGATCCCGGTCCGCCACTCTCGCCCTCCAGATCGTCTCGGCGTGCCTGCCGAACACTCCTCTGCCGAACTACCCTAGAGCAGCCGGGACGCCACCGGTGGCACCGGCCGAGCAGAAGGGTGAGGGGATGGCACAGACGCCACGACTCGAAGTGGGCGACAAGGCGCCCGAGTTCAGCCTGCCGGACGCCGACGGCAACACCGTCTCGCTGTCGGACTACCGCGGGCGCAAGGTGATCGTGTACTTCTACCCGGCCGCTTCCACCCCCGGCTGCACCAAGCAGGCCTGCGACTTCCGGGACAACCTGCGCGAGCTCAACGACGCCGGGCTCGACGTCGTCGGCATCTCCCCCGACAAGCCCGAGAAGCTGGCGAAGTTCCGCGACAACCAGCAGCTGAACTTCCCGCTGCTGTCGGATCCGGACAAGAAGGTGCTCACCGCGTGGGGCGCCTTCGGCGAGAAGACGATGTACGGCAAGACCGTGCAGGGCGTCATCCGGTCCACCTTCCTCGTCGACGAGGAGGGCCGCATCGCGCTGGCCCAGTACAACGTGCGGGCCACCGGGCACGTGGCCAAGCTGCGCCGCGATCTAGGCGTCTGACCCGCCCAGCCTGGCCAGCAGCAGCGCCTCGGCGACGGCGGCGCGCTCCAGCACGCCCAGGTGCAGGCTCTCGTTGACGCTGTGGGCCTGGGTGCCCGGGTCCTCCACACCGGTGACCAGGATGGTGGCCGCCGGGAACGCCTCGGCGAACTCGGCGATGAACGGGATCGACCCGCCCATTCCCATCTCGACCGGGTCGTGGCCCCAGGCCTGCCGGAAGGCCTCCCGGGCCGCGTCGTAGACCGGCCCGGTGGCGTCGATGCGGTACGGGGCGCCGAGGTCGCCGGGGGTGACGGTGACGTGCGCGCCCCAGGGCGCGTGTTCCCGCAGGTGCCGGGTGAGCGCCTCGAGATGGGCCTGCGGATCCCCGCCCGGGGCCACCCGCATGCTGATCTTGGCCCGGGCCCGCGGGATGAGCGTGTTGGACGCCTTGGCGATCGGGGTGGTGTCGATGCCGATGACGGTGATCGCCGGTTTGGCCCACAGCCGCTGCACCACCGACCCGGTGCCGATCTGACGCACCCCGTCGAGCAACCCGGCCTCGGCGCGCACCCAGTCCGGGCCGCGGTCGACGTCGGCGGCGGTGTCCTCGTGCAGGCCGGCCACCGCCACGTTGCCGTCGTCGTCGTGCAGGCCGGCCAGCAGCCGGACCAGCACGCTCAGCGCGTCCGGTACCACCCCGCCCCAGATGCCCGAGTGCAGGCCGCGCTCGAGGGTGGCGACCTCCACCACGCAGTCGACCAGCCCGCGCAGCGACACCGTCAGCGCCGGCACCTCGGTACTCCAGTTGTCCGAGTCGGCGATGACGATGACGTCGGCGGCCAGCTTGTCGCGGTGCGCGGCCAGCAGCCGGCCCAGCGACGGCGAGCCCGACTCCTCCTCGCCCTCGACGAAGACCGTCACCCCCACCGGCAGGTCCGGGCCGAACGCCCGGATCGCCGCGAGATGCGTTGCGATACCGGCCTTGTCGTCGGCGGCACCGCGACCGTAGAGCCGGCCGTCCCGCTCGGTGGGCTCGAACGGCGGCGAATCCCACTGCGCCGGATCGCCTTCGGGCTGCACATCGTGGTGGGCGTAGAGCAGCACGGTCGGCGCGCCGGCCGGCGCGGGACGGCGCGCGATCACCGCCGGGGCCCCGCCCTCGGCGACGATGTCGACGTCGTCGAAACCGGCCTGCCGCAACAGATCCGCCACCATCGCCGCACTGCGGTGCACCTCGTCGCGGCGGTCCGGGTCGGCCCACACCGACGGGATGCGCACCAGCTCCTCGAGGTCGCGGCGCACCGAGGGCAGCACCGCGCGGACACGGTCGGCGATGTCGGTCATGCCCCGAGCGTAGCGAGCGACCGTGTCTGCACGCCGACACACCGGCGCGAGCGGCCGTGTCTGCACACCTCGGCGTGCAGACACGGCCGCTCGCGCGGGAAAGAGACCCCGAGGGTGTCAGGCCTCCAGCACGGCGACCGCCGCGGCGGTGTCGCCCTCGTGGGTCAGCGACAGGTGGATGGTCACCCCGGCCAGGTGCTCGGCGATCGCACCGGACAGCCGCACCCGCGGCCGGCCCCAGTTGTCGGTGATCACCTCGATGTCGCGGTGGATGCCCTCCGGCAGTACCGGCCGCTGGGCGAACCGCGACCCCGACCAGGCCTTGATCACCGCCTCCTTGGCCGCCCAGCGGGCCGCCAGGTGCCGGGGCGCCGACGAACTCCGGTCCGCGGCGTCCCGGCGCTCCCCCGGCGTGAACATCTCGGCGAAGGCCGTGCCCGGCCGCTCCAACTGCTCGGCGAAGTCCGGGATCGACACCAGGTCGATCCCCACGCCGACTACCGCCACCGCCGACCTCCGGTGCTCACCAGGTGTAGACGTCGCCGTCGCCCAGTCGGGCGTTCGGGTTGAGCAGCATCTCGGCTTCCTGGGCCTTCTCCGACGCGCCCTCGTCGAAGCGCCGGTCGGCGGGCCGCTCGAACAGCGGGGCCCCACCGGCGATCGCCGAGGCCAGCCGGCGCCGGCCGGCGAGCAGGCGCTGCTCGGCCCGGCGCTGGTAGTCCTCGCGCTGCTCCGGCGTGAGCGTGGCCAGGAAGGCCTGCGGGTGCACCAGCGCCACCAGACCCGACACGTGGCCGAAGCCCAGGCTGGTGACCAGACCGGCCTTGAGCGGGAACTTCTCGCCCAGCCGCAGCGTCTCACGCACCCACACGAAGTGCTTCGAGTGCGCCATCTCGTCGTCGACGCAGTCCAGGCTGCGGTTCGGCGGCACGACCCCGTCGCGCAGCATCTGGCACAGGCCCATGATCTGGAACACCGCCGCGCCGCCCTTGGCGTGGCCGGTGAGGCTCTTCTGGCTCACCACGAACATCGGCGCGCCCTCCGACCGGCCCATCGCGGCGGCCAGCCGCTCGTGCAGCTCGGTCTCGTTCGGGTCGTTGGCCAGCGTCGAGGTGTCGTGCTTGCTCACCACGGCGATGTCGTCGGGGCCGACGCCGAGCCGGGCCAGCGAGCGGGCCAGCTGCGACTCGCGCCCACCGCGGCCGGCACCCAGCGCACCCAGGCCCGGGGCCGGGATCGAGGTGTGCACGCCGTCGGCGAAGCTCTGCGCGTAGGCCACCACGGCCAGCACCGGCAGGCCCATCCGCAGCGCCAGGTCGCCACGGGCCAGCAGGATGGTGCCGCCGCCCTGCGACTCGACGAACCCGCCCCGGCGCCGGTCGTTGGCGCGGGAGAACTTGCCGTCGCTGATGCCCTTGGCCCGCATCATCTCGGTGTCGGCGGTGGCCGCCATGTCACCGAAGCCGATGATGGCCTCCAGGGTCAGGTCGTCGAAGCCGCCGGCGACCACCAGATCGGCCTTGCCGAGCCGGATCTTGTCGACGCCCTCCTCGACCGACACCGCCGCGGTGGCGCAGGCGCCCACCGGGTGGATCATCGCGCCGTAGCCGCCCACGTAGGACTGCATGACGTGCGCGGCCACCACGTTCGGCAGCACCTCCTGCAGGATGTCGTTCGGCTTGGCCCGCCCCAGCAGGTTGCCGTGGTACATGGTCTGCATCGAGGTCATGCCGCCCATGCCGGTGCCCTGCGTGGAGGCCACCTGGCTCGGGTGCACCCACCGCATCAGCTCGGTCGGGGTGAAACCGCTGGACAGGAACGCGTCGACGGTCGCGACGATGTTCCACAGCGCCACCCGGTCGATCGAGTTGGCCATGTCCGGGCTGATGCCGTACACGGTCGGGTCGAACCCGGTCGGGATCTGGGCGCCGACCGTGCGCGAGAGCTTGGTCTTGCGCGGCACCCGGATCTCGGTGCCCGCCTTGCGGGTCACCTCCCAGTCACCGGTGCCCGGGATGGGCCGGGCGACGGTGTGCTCCGGGTCGAACTGCACGAACGCCCGCGCGTCGGCCTCGCTGGACACCACGAACGTGAAGTCCTTGTCCAGGAACACGCTGACCAGCAGCGGCGAGGCGTGGTCCGGGTCGATCGCGCCGTCGTCGACGAACTCGCGGATGCCGCAGCGCTCGACCACCGCGTCGTGGTAGCGCTCGACGATCTCCTCCTCCGGCACTAGCTCACCGGTGGCGGTGTCGTACCAGCCCGGCTTGGGCTCGTTCTCCCACTTGACCATGCCGGTGGTCCAGGCCAGCTCGAGCACGCCGGCTGCCGACAGCTCGTTCTCGACCTCCATCTCGTAGCGGGTGCGCGACGAGCCGTACGGCCCGAGCTCGGCACCGCCGACGATCACGACCAGGTCGGCCGGGTCGACGTCGAGCGGCACCCACTCCGGCGCCGGGGCCGGCTGCGGCAGCCGCGGCGGGCTGGGCAGCGCGGCGATGGTGCCGGTCTGCGCCTCCTGCTCGTCGGCCGGCTTGGTGAGCTTCTCGCGGGCCTCGGCGGCCAGCGCGGCCATGTCCAGCTCGACATCGGCCAGCCCACCGGTGAGGTCGGCCTCGATCGGCTCGCGGGCGGCGGCGACCTTGGCGTCGACGTCGCACAGCTCCAGCAGCATCTCGGCCATCTCGTCGGTGGTGAAGGTCTTCACCCCGGCGGCCTCGACCGCGTCGACGATGACGTCGTTGTGCCCCATCAGGCCGGTGCCCTTGGTCCAGCCGATCAGCGCGTGCGCCAGGCTGACCCGCTGCGACCAGGTCGACTCCGCGTGCCAGCGCTTGACCACCGCGTCCAGCGCGGACTTGGCCTCGCCGTAGGCGCCGTCACCGCCGAACATGCCGCGGTTGGGCGAGCCGGGCAGCACCACGTGCAGCCGCGAGGCGATGTCGCGCTCGGCGCCGATCCGGGACAGGCCCGCGATGAGCCGCTCCACGGCCCACAGCAGCACCTTCATCTCCATCTCTGCGCGGGAGCCGGCCTCCGACAGGTCGCCGGCCACCTTCGGCGCGGCGAACGGGAACAGCAGCGTCGGGGTCTGGGCGTCCTTGACCTTGATCGACTTCGGGCCGAGGTTCTCGGACTGCTCGTTGCCGATCCACTCGACCAGCGCGTCGATGTCGGCGTAGGACGCCATGTTGGCCGGCACCACCCACAGCGCCGCGCCGAAGCGGGCGTGGTCGCGGTAGAGCCGCTTGTAGAACTCCAGCCGGTTGTCGTCCAGCCGCGAGGTGGTCGCGATGACGGTGGCGCCGCCGTCGAGCAGCTTGGCCACCACCGAGGCGGCGATCGAGCCCTTGGAGGCGCCGGTCACCACCGCGACCTCGTCGCTGTAGCGGCCCTTGCCCGGGTTCTCCGCGCCGGCGGCGATCCGCGCGTACAGCGACGCGTGGACGTTGCGGCCCGCGGCCAGGGCCTTGCCCTGCCACCAGGTGGCCTGGGTGGCCACCACGTGCCCGGCGCCCTCGAACCGCTCGGCCAGCCGCGGCCAGTCGGCGTCGATCTCGTCCTCGTCGGCCAGCCACAGCCTGACCAGGTCCTCGCGGGCGCTGGCCCAGCGGTCGTCGAGCAGCACCGCCTTGCGGCCGTCGAACACCGGCGCCACCAGGCGCGGCCAGTCCGAACCCAGTTCGGCGGTGACCAGCTCGATGAGCTCGGCGTCGCCGGCCTCCGGCGGGGTGGTCCCGAGATCGAGGTGGCCGAGCTCCCTGAGCACCAACCGGGCCGCGTTGGCCAGCACACCGTCCGGGCCGGTCACCTGCTCGGCGAACTCGCCGAGCGCGGCCGAGTCGACCAGGCCGCCGCCGGCCGCCCCGGAGGACGGCATCGACACCGCGACACCCTTGCGCGCGCCGACCGCCGCCACCGCCGCGTCGATGGCCTTGTCCACCGCGGCGGCGTCGGACAGCGGGCCGTCGACCAAGCCGCCCAGCGCGCCGCCGCGCACGCTGCTGCCCTCGCGGGTGCCCAGCGCGACCTCGGCGGTGACGTGGCTGGCCCAGCCGTCACCGAGCTCCCAGACCTTCTTGACCCGCTCGGCGATGTAGCCGGGGCGCTTGCCGGACGGCCCGAGCACCGTGCGCAGCTGGTCGTTGATCGCGTCGGTGAGCACCGGACCGAACGGCTTGTAGGTCCGGGCCAGCTTGGTGACCTGCGACTTCAGCGAGTTCAGGTCGGCCTCGGCGGCACCGTCGATGGCCCCGAGGTTCAGCTCGGAACCCAGGTCCACCAGCAGCTGGTTGCGCCGCGACGACGCACCGTCGGTGATCGACTCGATGGAGTCGAGCGGCTCGATCTGGTCGACCCGCATCTTCGCGCTCAGCGCGATCAGCGCCAGCGTGGCGTCCGCGGCGTCGAACGGGATGTCGTCCGGACGCGGGGCCCCCGGGGCGGCGGCCGGCGCGGCCGGGGCCGCCGGAGCGGCGGCCGCCTCCGGCGCGGGCGCCGCGGCCGCCTCCGCGGCCGGCGCCTCGTCGACCTCGGGCTCCGGCTCGGGATCGGTGTCGGTGGCGAACAGCACCGCCGCGTCCCGCTCGGCGTTGAGCACCTCGACCTTGGAGTGCGAGTACTCCGGCAGCTTGAGGGTGTTGGCCGCCAGGCCCGCCACCGTCGGCGCGTTCTTCACACCGACCTCGACGAACCGCTCGACCCCGAGACCGCCGGCCTCCTCCTCGGTGAACAGCAGATCCTGCGTCTCGATCCAGCGCACCGGGCTGGCGAACTGCCAGGCCAGCAGCTCGATGACGATCTTGCGGCACAGCTCGCGCGGCCGCTCGTTGCGCCAGGTGTCGTAGTCGGCGAGCACCTCGTCCAGCGAGGTGGCCGGAACCAGGTCGCGGATCTCCTGGATGAAGTCGCGGTCCAGGCTGAACGGCCGCGGCACCAGGTTCGGGATGTAGCGGCCGACGATCAGCTCCGGATCCTTGTCGCGCGGCATGACGCGCTCCAGGCTGCGGCGGAAGTCGTCCACACCGGCCCGCAGCACCGACGAGTGGAACGGCACGTCGATGCCGGGCACCAGGATGAACGACCGCTTGCCGCCGGTGATGGCGCGGCGCCGTTCGATCTCCTCCTCGAGGGCCTCCAGGCCGCGCACCGTGCCGGCCACTGCGTACTGCGAGCCGCGCAGGTTGTAGTTGACGATCTGCAGGAACTCGCCGGTCTGCTCGGCGATCCCGGCGACGAAGTCCTTGACCTCGGCGTCGTCCAGGCCGATCTGGCTGGGCCGGATCGCGGCCAGCCGGTAGTTGGACCGGCCCTGCTCGTCGCGCGGCACGATGTCGTGCATCTTGCTGCCGCGGTGGAACACCACCTCCAGCAGCGCCTCGAGCTCGTAGACGCCGGAGACGCAGGCCAGCGCGGTGTACTCGCCGACCGAGTGGCCGCAGGCGATGGCGTCCTCGACGAAGGCGCCCTTCTCCTTCATCTCGGCGACCTGGGCGGCGGCCACCGTGGCCATCGCGACCTGGGTGAACTGGGTCAGGTACAGCACGCCGTCCGGGTGGTGGTAGTGCACGCCGTTGGCGACCAGGCTGGTCGGGTTGTCGCGCACCACGTGCAGCACCGAGAAGCCCAGCGTCTCGCGGGTGAACTTGTCGGCGGAGTCCCACACCTCGCGGGCGGCCTTGGACCGGGCCCGGACCTCCATGCCCATGCCCTTGTGCTGGATGCCCTGACCGGGGAAGGCGTAGACGGTCTTGGGCGGGGCCAGCCGGGCCGTCGCAGACATCACCAGCTCACCGCCGACGCGCGCGGCGACCTCGACCACCTCGGCGCCGTGGTCGATGCCGACCCGGTCGACGCGGAAGTCGATCTCGTCGCCGGGCAGCACCATGCCCAGGAACCGGGCGGTCCAGCCGACCAGGCGGGCCGGCGGCACGGCACGGCCGTCGGTGGCGGTGACCACGTGCTGGGCCGCGGCCGACAGCCACATCCCGTGCACGATGTTGGACTCCAGCCCGGCCAGCAGCGCGGCGGCCCGGTCGGTGTGGATCGGGTTGTGGTCGCCGGAGACCACGGCGAACGGCCGCATGTCGATCGGTGCGTTGACCTTGACGTCGCGGCGGCGCCGGCGCGGGGTGTCCTGGGCGTCGGCGCTCACCGCGCCGCCGGCGCGCAGCGGATCGGTCAGCTCGGCCGAGCCGGTGCGACCACGGATGGCGAACCGCTCCTCGAGCGTGGCGTAGACCTTGTCGGCGTCGGCGCCGGTGCCGCGCACGGTCACCGACACCGGCACCACGCGGCCCACCTCGGTGTCGACCGCCTCGCCGGCCGTCGCGGTGACCGACAGCTCGGCGGCCTCCCGCGGCAGCGGGGCGCGCAGGTGCACGGCGTGGTCGAGGTGCACCAGGTTCAGCAGGCCTTCGACGACCGGGAACCCGGTGTCGGTGACGGCCGACCCGATCGCGGCGAACACGGCCGGCCAGCAGCGGCCGACCAGCGCGTCGGGCACCGTGGCGGTGGTCGGCGCCAGCGGGGCGCCGAAGGTGGCGGTGACGCCGGTGTGGTCGGCGACCAGCTCGGGCTGCCAGCCCACGGTGACGGTCACGCTGCCGTCGACGACCTCCGGCAGGGCCTCCGGCCCGTCCACGCCGGCGGCGATGGCCAGCACCGCGCGCATGGCGGCGGCGGCGTCCTCGGTGGTGACCACCGGGGCGCCACCGGTGCGCACCGCGTCGGTCAGGGTGAACCGGATCGCGATCCAGGTGCCCGAGATCGGGACGTTGAGCACCACGTGCCCGGCGTCGGCGACCTCCAGCCGGGCGCCGGTGGAGGCGTGGGTGGCGGTGGTTTCCTCGTGCACCTGCCACTCGCCCGGGGCGGCGATGCGGTGCACCGGGTTCACCGTGGTGCGGCCGGCCCACAGCACGTCGGGCGCGTCGAGCAGCACGCCGAGCGGGCCGCCCACGTCGCCGCGCACCCGGCGGCGCGCGGCCACCTCACGCGGCTCGCGGCCGGCGGCCACCACCTCGTCGACGGCGGCCTGCTCGAAGCGGTCCAGTAGCTCACCGACCGGCTCGTCGACCCGGGTGATGCCGGCGACGGCCGCGATGCCCGGGATGATGCAGACCTGGTCGGCGTCGTAGCGGGCGTCGTGGGCCTGCCACAGCGAGTCGCTGCGCCACCAGCGCCGGACGTCCTTGTCGATCACCGGCACGAAGTTGACCGGCTTGCCCGGGGTCTTGCACAGCTCGATGAACCACGGCACGTCGGCCGGGTGCAGCTGCACGGTCTCGGCGTCCGGGTAGCGGTCCAGCAGCGCCGCGATCGCGGCGTCCGGATCCTCCAGCAGCGCCGCGTCGTCGAACAGGGTCTCGATGCGACCGGAGTCCTTCGGGTGCAGCCGGGCCTCGGCGCGCTTGAGCATCCGCTCGAAGCGGTCGCGCCAGGTGATGTCCAGCCACGGCGAGTCCGGACGCTTGGTGTCGGCGGTGCTGTTGCCGTCGCCGATGGCCAGTTCCACGTAGCGGCGCAGCCACTGCAGGTAGGTCATCTCGCCGACGTCGCCGAAGTACGGCTTGGCGGTCTTGGCCATCGCGGCGATGATCTCGTCGCGACGGGCCCGCACCGCCTCCTCGTCGCCGGCGACCTCGTCGAGCAGCCGGCCGCAGCGGGAGGCGGAGTTGTCGATCTCGTGGATGTCGGCGCCGAGCTGGCTGCGGCCGGAGGCCATCCCGTTGACGGCCTTGCCCGCACCCACCCACTGGTCGGTGCCGGTGGTCTCCACCAGCAGCTTCTTGACCTGCGGGCTGGTGGTGGCCTCCTTGGTGGCCATCGCGGCGGTGCCGACCAGCACGCCGTCGACCGGCATCAGCGGGAAGCCGTGCCGCTCGGCCCAGCGGCCGGCCAGGTACTCGGCGGCCCGCTCCGGGGTGCCGATGCCGCCGCCGACGCAGATCACCAGGTTGGACTGCGAGCGCAGTTCGGAGTAGGTGGTCAGCAGCAGGTCGTCGAGGTCCTCCCAGCTGTGGTGGCCACCGGCGCGGCCGCCCTCGATGTGGGCGATGATCGGCACGGTCGGGACCTCGGCGGCGATCCGGATCACCGCGCGGATCTGCTCGACGGTGCCGGGCTTGAACGCCACGTGGGCGATGCCGACGTCGTTGAGCTCCTTGATGAGCTCGACGGCCTCCTCCAGCTCCGGCACGCCGGCGGTGACGACCACGCCGTCGATCGGGGCGCCGGCCTGACGGGCGCGCTGCACCAGACGCTTGCCGCCCAGCTGCAGCTTCCACAGGTAGGGGTCCAGGAACAGCGAGTTGAACTGGATCGCCCGGCCCGGCTCGAGCAGCGTCTTGAGCTCCTCGATGCGCCGGTTGAAGATCTCCTCGGTGACCTGCCCGCCGCCGGCCAGCTCGGCCCAGTGGCCGGCGTTGGCGGCCGCGGCGACGATCTTGGCGTCCACGGTGGTCGGGGTCATGCCCGCCAGCAGGATGGGCGACCGGCCGGTGAGCCGGGTGAACTTGGTCTCCAGCTTGACCGAACCGTCGGGCAGCTTGATGACGTCGGGGGCGTAGCTCGACCACGGCGGCGCGACCTCGGGGGCGGCGCCGACGGTGAACAGGTTGCGCTGGCCGCCGCGGGTCGCCGCGGGCACGATGCCCACGCCCATGCCGCGGATCACCGGCGCGGTGAGCCGGGTGAGTATGTCCTGCGGGCCCAGGTCGAGGATCCACTTGGCGCCGGCCTCGGTCAGCTCGGTGACCTGCTCGACCCAGTCCACCTGGCGCACCAGGATGGCCTCGGTCATCTCCCGGGCCAGCTCGACGTCGAGGCCGACGGCCTCGGCCCACCGGGCGACGATGTCGATGCCCTCCGAGAGCCGCGGGGTGTGGAAGCCGACCTCGACCTGCACCGGGTCGAAGACCGGGGCGAACACCGCGCCGCCGCGCAGCTTGTTCTTGCGCTCCTCCTCTTCCTTCTCCGAGATCTGCTTGCAGTACAGCTCGAAGCGGCCGAGCTGCTCGGGGGTGCCGGTGATGACGACCGAGCGGCGGCCGTTGCGGATGGACAGCACCGGGGGCAGCACGGTGCGCACGTCCTTGGAGAACTCCTCGAGCAGGTCGTAGATGCGCTCGGGGTCGACGTTGCTGACCGACACCATCGGCGGCCGGTCGCCGGAGACGGTGATGCCGCGGCGGCGGGCCACCAGGGTGCCGGCCGCGCCGATCAGCTGTGCCAGGGCGAGCAGCTGCACGTCCTTGGCGCCGCGGGCGGCCAGCGCCTCGACGGCGAGCACGCCCTGGGAGTGCCCGGCCACCGCCACCGGCGGGTGGGCCACCAGGTCCATGCCCTGCCGGGCCAGGGCCCGCATGGCGGCGATCTGGGTCAGCAGCACGCCGGGCACGCTGACGGCGGCGGAGATGAGCTGCTTGGTGCTCGGCACCTGCTCCTCGGCGGCCAGGGCCCGGGCCCAGCGCAGCGGCTCGAAGCCGATCGGCCGGGCCACGACGAGCTCGCGGGCCACCGGCTCGAGCAGCATCTCGGCCTCACCGATCAGGGTGGCCAGTTCGGGCTCGATCCCGGCCGAGGAGACCAGTTCCTCGAGCGTCTCCAGCCAGACGCTGCCCTGCCCACCGAAAGCGACGGCATACGGCTCGCCGGCGGTCAGGCGATCGACCAGGGCCTGAGCGGAGTCGGCGGGTCCGTTTCCCTCATCCCAGGTCGAAACCCGGTCGTGCTCGAAGATCGTCACTTCTTGCTTTCTCCTCAGGTGCTGCTCTCGGCTCTATCGCGTCGCTCGTCGGCGGCTGATGCCAACCGCGTCCGCGTGCTGTCCTCAGCCGGTGTCGATTCGTCGTCGAATCCTTGTGGGCCGCGTGGTGACGGCGCCCCGGCCGGACCGGCCTCGTCCTCGGCCGGTCGGCGGCCCCGCCGGGCCACGTCGGCCCTACTAAGAGTCTCATAAGAAACGAGCCGTTTCTTAGGCGGAAATGGTTACTGGCGGGTTCTACGAATGGGTAACCCCACGGCTGGATCACACCGCCGGCAGGAGCGCCCCGTGGGCAGCAGGACAAACGTCCTGTTGGCGGGTGGTTACGGTCGAGTAGGGGAAATTGCGCAGATCACAGCATGATTGTTATCAAATCGTTACCTGAGAATTCCGTGGCAAACCCGGCCCGACGGCGGCGGCGCGGCCCGCTCGGGCAGCCGCCCAACGCGACGCAAGCCGCCGGCCGCGGCCGCAATTCGCACCACAAAAAGTTTGCCGAAAAGACTTACTAATGAGTAAGGTTTTTTCTTACCGATCGGTAAGGTAGCGGTTCCCGCTGGCGGACCGCACGGCCCCCGCCGACCGCTGCCGGCGCGCCGCGGCCGGGTGGTGTTCGCGGCCGGAGCCCGCCGCCCCGGCCCCGAGCGACGCCCGGTGGCGCCCCGAGTTGTGCTGACCGGGAAGCGGAATGCGCCCGGGCCGGGCGCCGGCGCGCCGCCACGGCCGGCCCGTCCGGACCGGCCGGTCCGGGCCCACCCGCCCCCGCGCCCCGTCCGGCGGAGCGCCCGGCGGCCCCGCAGAACCCGACCGGCGAGGCCCGGCGACGGCCGCTCGGGACCGCCGTCGGCCGGGTGTAGCTGTCGGTGTTCAGCCGCGCAGCCGCCGGGTCAGCATCCGGGCGGCCAGGGCCCGGACGGTCGTCGGCTCCAGGTCGGCCGCTCGGGCGGCGGCGTCCACGGTCGTGATCAGCTCGTCGACCGCGGCGGCGGCCGCCTCGACGGCGGTCAGCACCACCCGCAGGCAGGCGGTCTGGTCGTCGGCCCGGCACACCTGCTCGGCCAGCGCCGCGTCGAGCAGCACCACGCCGTCGACGGTCCGGGCGGCCAGGCCGGCCCGCTCCAACCGGATCGCCTCGGGTCCGTTCGGGTCGATGTCCAGCGGGGTGGCCGGCCCGGATCCGCCGACCCCGGCCGCGATCGGCCCGAGGTCGAGGACCTCGACCAGGTCGCGGCCCGCGCGGGCGGCGGCGAAGAACTCGGCGATGTGCGCCGAGGTGAACCCCCGGCGCAGCAGCCGGTCGATGGTCTGCAGCTGGGTGAGGTGACGTTCGTCGTAGAAGGCCGCCCGGCCCCGGCGCCGGGGCGGGTCGAGCAGGCCGCGCTCCCGGTACGCGCGGATGTTGCGCGCACTGACTCCCGACAGCCGCGCGAGATCCTCGAGCCGGAACTCGGTCACTCCGGCACACCTCGGCCGCCGGCCCCGGCGGCCAGTGACCTGCGATACGTCACGACGCCCACTGTAGCCGCCCGACGCGCCGACGAGCGAATACTCGACGGCATCGACCCGGGCGGCCGGCACCGCACGATGTGCGCCGCCACCTCGGGCTCCGCCCCACCGGCGGCACGGGACATGACACCGTCATGCGATTTCAGCCAACACACCGGCCGGACCGGCCGGGCCGGCCGGCGCGGAAATGCGCTGGCGGGCGCCGGGGCCGGTGGGCCACGATGGCGGGACGGTTGTCCGATGTCGACGAAGAGGTTCGGTGTGCGTGCGTGGATCGTCTGGGCCACCGGGCTGCTCGCCTACATCGTGGCGGTCCTGGACCGCACCACACTCGGGGTCTCCGGGCTGCAGGCCGCCGACCGGTTCGCGGCCGGCCCCGACGTGCTGGCGGTGTTCGTGGTGCTGCAGGTCGTGGTCTACGCCGGTGCGCAGGTGCCGGCGGGGCTGCTGCTCGACCGGTTCGGCTCCCGGGCGCTGATCGTCTCCGGCGGGCTGCTGATGGCCGGCGGGCAGCTGCTGCTGGCGTTCAGCACCTCGCTGCCGGTGGCGCTCGGTGCCCGCGCGGTGGTCGGCCTGGGCGATGCGGTGACCTTCATCTCGGTGCTGCGGCTGGTGCCGTACTGGTTCACGCCACGCCGCATCCCGCTGGTCACCCAGCTGACCGGGATCTGCGGGCAGCTGGGCCAGGTGCTCTCGGCGGTGCCGTTCCTGGCGCTGGTGACCGGGCCGGGCTGGACGCCGGCCTATCTGTCGGTCGCCGCGCTCGGGGTGCTATCGGCGGTGCTGACGCTGACGCTGGTCCGCAACACCCCGCACGGGCGGGCGCCGGTCACCGCCTCGACCTCGGTGCGCGCGCTGCTGGGCGGCATCCGGACGGTGTGGCTGCGGCCGGGCACCCGGCTGGGCTTCTTCACCCACATGGGCACCCAGTTCTCGGTGACGGTCTTCGCGCTCATGTGGGGTGTGCCGTACCTGACGGCCGCGCAGGGAGTGTCCACCGCGGTCGCCGGCGGCCTGCTCACCGTCTCGGTGGCCGCCGCGATCACCGCGGGGGTGCTGATCGGGATCTTCACCGGCCGCTATCCGCACCGCCGGTCGTCGGTGGTGCTGGGCATCATGGCCAGCAACGCGCTGGCCTGGACGGTGGTGCTGGCGCTGCCCGGGCCGGCCCCGCTGTGGCTGCTGGTGCTGCTGGTGGTGGTGATCTCGGTGGGCGGCCCGGGGTCGATGGTGGGGTTCGACTTCGCCCGCACCTTCAACCCCAGCGCGACGCTGGGCACCGCCCAGGGCATGGTGAACATGGGCGGGTTCCTCGCCTCGCTGGTGGTGATGCAGGCGATGGGCTGGATCCTGGCCGCGCTGGGCGGCTACTCCTTCGCGGCGTTCCGGGCGGCCTGGACCGTGCAGTACGCGATCTGGGCGCTGGCGATCACCGGGGTGCTGGTCACCCGCGCCAAGGCCCGCCGACAGCTGCGGGAGGTGGTGGGTGCACCGCCGGACCGGGAGGTCGACCGGATGCTGCTGGAGACCTTCGAACGGCGCCGCGCCGAGATCGATGGCTAGCGCCGCGCCGCGGTGGCGCGCCGGTTGGCCTTCCGGATCGCCGACACGAGTTCGGCCTTGTTCATCGTGGAGCGGCCGGGGATGTCGAGCCGGCGGGCGATCTCGACGAGATGTTTCTTGGTCGCCCCCGCATCGACGCCGCCGGCATCGCCGCCGGCGGCCGACCGGCCCCGCTCGGGCTTGGGCTCCCAGTGGTCGCCGACCTTCTCGTAGCCGTGCTTGAGCGCGGCGTAGGCCACCCGGTGGGCGCGCGCCCCCTCGCCGTACTCGCGGACGGCGGCGTCGTGCGCCTTGGCGAAGGTGCGTTGCGCCTTGGCGTCGGATCTGCGCAGCGTGGCGGGCAGTTCGGACTGCCTGGCCCGGCCGCGCGCGGTGGTCTTGGGCATGGCGCCTCCTCCGTTCGGGGTCCTGCCCCGGGGCTAGCCGCCCGCGGCGGGGCTCAAACCCCGGCGCCCCGCCCGGCGCGCAGCAGGTGTTCGGCGACGGCGACGTCGTGGGCGTAGGTCACCTTGAGATTGCGCTCGGCGCCCGGGAAGGTGCGCACCGTCAGTGTGGTGTACCGCTCCACGCAGGACGCGGTGTCGGTGCCCTCGAAGCGCTCCCGGTCGGCGGCGTGGTAGGCCTGCAGCAGCGGGTCGGCCCGGAACGCCTGCGGGGTCTGCACCCGCACGATCGGCCCGTCGGCGGGTCGCGGAGTGCCGTCGTCGTCGACCCGCACCACGTCCGTGGCGGGCACCGCGGGCACCGCGCCGCCGTACTCGCGGGCCAACTCGACCGCGGTGCGCACCATCGCCGGGTCGGCCAGCGGGCGGGCCGCGTCGTGGATGGCAACGACGTCGACGGCGCCGGCGACGATGTCGGCGGCCAGGTAGTTCAGCACGTTGTGCTCCGAACGATGCCGGCTCGCCCCGCCCTCGACGAATTCGACTCGGGCGCCGGGCAGTTCGCGACGCACGGTGTCCTCGGCCAGGGCGCGCTCGCCCTGCCGGTAGACCAGCACGGTCCGGCCGACGGCCGGGGTGGCCAGCATCGTGGCCAGCGACCAGGACACCATGCTGCGCCCGGCCAGCTGCAGATAGGCCTTGTTCCCGTCGGCCCCGACCCGGGTGCCCATCCCGGCGGCCAGCACCACACCGACTGCTGCCGTCATGGCACTCACGCTAACGGTCGTCAGTCCCCGGCGTGCCGGCGGTGGTCCCACTGCTCGAGCCACTGCTGCAGGTCGTACACCCCGCACCCCGCCGCCACGGCCACGCACAGACAGATCAGCACCGTCACGCCCATCTCGGCCCCCTGTTCCTCCCGGGGCCGAGCGTATGACCGCCGGCCGGGGGCGCAGTTGCGTAGTGGGCTACCCGATTTCGGTCATCCCCGGTCCGCCCGCGGGTTCCGGGCCGCCAGCACGGCCTCCACCAGCGGGGCGTCGGCGGGCAGCTCGAGCGCGAAGGCATCGGCGTCACCGTCGACGAACACCACCGCCGCGCCGGCGGTCAGGGCGGCGGTGAGCTCGTCGAAGTCCGCGTCGGCCGCGGTGAGCAGCCGGCCCAGCTCGGCGCGGGTGAAGCCGCGCGGGCTCTGCACGGTCCGCAGCCGGGCACGGTCGACGGTGCGCCGGACGACGCCGTCGGCGTCGGTCTGCTTGGCGCTGTCGGTGAACGGCAGCGCGGGCAGCGCCACCGTCGCGCCGTCCCGCAACACGGCCAGCACCCGGTCGCGCACCGCGGTGCCGGCCAGCGGCCGGCGCACGTCGTGCACCAGCACGTGGGTGTGCGCACCGTCGTCCAGCGCGGCGGTCAGGCACCGGGCCCGGGTGGCACCGGCGCCGGCGTCGATCACCGTCACCGCCGCGTCCAACCCGTGCCCGGCCAGCGTCCGGCGCGCCTCGTCGACCAGTTCACCGGCGGCGGCGACCACGGTCCGCACCACCACGCCGTCGGGGGCGGGGGCGGTCAGCGCCGACGCGGCCCGGACCACCGGCGGGATCCCGGCCAGCGGGGTGAACAGCCGCCGCCGGTCGCCGGCCGGCAGCGGCAGGATCGCCGTGACGTGCATCGCCGCACCACGCCGGCCGGCCGTGCCGGCCCGGCCTAGATCGGGTCGAACGACGAGATCAGCCATGCGTCACCGGTTTTGGTCAGCCCCACCTGCACCGAGCTGGAAGCGAAGGCCCCGTCGGGGTTCTCGTCGCTGATGGTGGTCTGGTTGACGAACAGCAGCACCACCGCGGAGTCCGGGTTCAGCTCCGCCAGCGCCGCGCGCACCACCTGCGCGGAGGTCGTGACGTGCTTCTGCTTGGCCGCCGGGGTGACCACCTTCTCGGTGAAATCGGTGTAGTAGGACAGGAAGTCGCCGGTCAGGTGGTTCTTGGCGTTGGCGAAGTCGCCCTCGAGGGTGTCCGGGGCGTAGGTCAACATGGCGACGGTGCCGTCGGTGGCGGCCTTGACGACGGTCTCGGCCACCGCGGCGTCGGTCTGCCGGTCCGGGCGGTACAGGTCGAAGTACACCCAGCCGGCGAGCACGGCGGAGACGATCAGCGCGGCGGCCAGCGCCACCGGCAGCAGCGGGAACCGCAGCCGGCGCCCGGATGCCCCGGTGCCGGTGCTGTCGGTGCTGTCGGGGGTCTCGGGGGCCTCGGGGGCCGCACCGATCGCCTCGGTGTCGGTCACCTCGGTGCTCTCGGTGGTGTCCCGGCTGTCGGTCACGGCACGAACTCCACATTCGACATCTTGATCCGGTCGCCGTCGCGGGCGAGGTCGACGCTGAGCCGCCAGGGCCGCGGATCCTCCTTCGCCCCGGCCTCGTTGGTCACGGTGGAGACGGCCGAGACGATCACCGTCGCGGTCTCGTCGGTCATCTCCTCGACGGCCGCGGCGTTGACGGTCACCTCGGTGACGACCTTGGCCTCCTTGGCGACCTTGACGAAGTCCTGTGCGGCGTTCTCGAAGTCCTCCCGGAACCGGCCGGTGGAGTTGTCGATGATGCGCTGCACGTCCTGCTCGGCGTTGGCGTGGTTCAGCGACATCAGCGTCACCACGCCCTGGCGGGCGGCGGCAGTGTACTCGGCGGCCATCCGGCGCTGCTGTTCGGCCTCGCGGTGCTGCCAGAGCATGAACCCGGTGGCGGCCAGCAGCGCCACCGTCAGCGCGACCACCACCCCGGCGGCCACCGGCTGCCAGCGGAGCGCCGGGAGCCGGGGCAGGCCGCGTCGGGCGGGGCGGCCGACGGCCTCGATCGGCGGCGCCTCCGTACCGGCGGCAGCCGTATCGGCGGGGACCGTATCGGCGAGGACCGTATCGGCGGGGTCGTCCGCGCCCGCGCCGGCGGCCAACCGGCGCAGTCGGGCCGCCCGGGCGCGGGCCCGGGCGGCGGCCACGCGCGCCTCCGCCTCGGCCGCCTCGGCCTCGGCGGCCTCGGCCAGCGCGAGCGCCTCGTCGGGATCGAGCGGCCGGTCGGGGTTCACCCGGCCGGCGGGGTCACCGTCCCGGTCCTCGGCGAGCGGTGATCCGGGCTCGGGGGACGCCATACGACCTCCTGGCATTGGCTCATTGAGCAGAACGCTTAATGAGAACGACGTTATCATTTTCGGGCAATACTGCGCCCGCCCACCGTGAAAACCGAACCGGAAATCGGTGAACGACCAGCGGAAACAGGATTTCCGTCCCTGAGCGCACGCTCAGCGCAGCCGGTCCTTCATCACCTTACCGGTGGCGTTCAGGGGCAGTGCATCGAGGAACTCTACCGACCGCGGCACCTTGTATCCGGCCATTCGCCCCCGACACCACTCGATGAGCTCCTCGGCGGTCACGGGTGCGGCGTGACGGTCCGGCACCACGAAGGCCTTGCCGACCTGACCGAGCCGCTCGTCGGGCACCCCGATCACCGCCGCCTGCGCGACCGCCGGGTGCTCGAGCAGGAATCCCTCGATCTCGGCCGGATAGGCGTTGAACCCGCCGACGATGAACATGTCCTTCTTGCGGCCGAGGATGCGCAGCCGGCCGCTGTCGTCGAGGCTGCCGATGTCGCCGGTGTGCAGCCAGCCGTCGGCGTCGATGGCCTCCGCGGTGGCCTGCGGGTCGTCGAGGTAGCCCTGCATGACGGTGTAGCCGCGGATCAGCACCTCGCCGTCGTCGGCGATGCGCACCTCCACCCCCGCGCAGGGCAGACCAACGGTGGTCGCCACGTCCTCGAAGGAGTCGCCGGGCCGCGACAGCGTGGCGGTGCCGGCCTCGGTGAGCCCGTAGCCGGTGGCCAGGGTCCGGAACGGCAGTTCCTCGTGTACCCGGCGCACGAGCTCGACCGGGATGTCGGCCGAACCGGTCACCCCGGCCCGCAGTGTGGCCAGCCTGGATTTGTCTGGCACCTGCAGCAACGAGTGGTAGAGGGTGGGCGGCCCGGGCAGCATGGTGATCCGCTCGGCGGCGACGAGCTCGACCACCCGGTCGAGATCGAACACCGCGACCGGCACCATGGTCGCGCCGCGGATGAACGACGCGAGCAGCCCGGCCTTGAGCCCGAAGGTGTGGAAGAACGGGTTGATCAGCAGGTACCGGTCGCCCTCGCGCAGGTCGGCCAGCTCGCACCACTCGACGTAGGCGCGCAGGTTCTGGGCGTGGTTCATCATCACGCCCTTGGGCCGGCCGGTCGTGCCGGAGGTGAAGATGATGTCGGAGATGTCGGTTCCGGCGACGGTGCCGCACGCGTAGGGGCGGCCGGAGGCCAGGAAGTCCGACCGCAGGTCGATGACGGCCGGGCCGCCCGCCGGGAACACGTCGGACAGCGAGTAGTCCTGCCCCAGGAAGCCGTGCCGCACCAGCACGGCCTTGGCGCCGCTGCGGCCGATGACGTCGGCCGCCTCCGGCGGCTTGAACCGGGTGTTCACCGGGACCAGCACCCCGCCGGCGGTCCACAGCCCGAACGCGGCGATGATCCACTCGGCGCAGTTGGGCGCCCAGATCGCCACCCGGTCCCCCTTGGTGATCCCGAGATCCGCGAACGCGCCTGCGGCGCAACGGATCCGGTCGACCACCTGGGTGAAGGTCAGGCGCAGCGGACCGGCCCCGACCGGATTGTCGCCATAGTCGACCCCGACCGGATTGTCGCCATAGTCGACCCCGACCGGATTGTCGCCATAGTCGACCCCGACCGGATTGTCGCCATAGTCGACGATGGCCTCGGCGTCGCCGAACCGGTCCGCTGCGCTCAGCACCATCTCCGGGATGGTCCGCCACGGCACGCTCATCGCGCGCGGCGGCCCCCGGTCCCCCGGCTCATACCGTGACCAGGCGGCTGAGGTTGCCGCCCATGATCTTGGCCTGGTCCTCCACCGAGAGGTGTTCCAGCGCGGTGACGTAGTGCGTCGGCTCGGCCAGGCCCTCCGGGTGCGGCCAGTCGGAGCCGTAGAGCACGTGGTCCACGCCGACCAGGTCGATCAGCGCGTCGATGCCCTCCTCGTAGAACGGGCTGACGTAGATGCGGTTCTTGATCTCCTCGACCGGATCGCTCGGGAAGCATTCCGGGGCCTTCTTGTACACCTCGGCCATGTTGTCCAGCAGCGGGAACATCCACTTCGAGCCGGCCTCGACGATGCCCACCTTCAGCTTGGGATGCCGGTACAGGGCCCCGTGGATCACCCAGGAGGCCACCGCGTCCTGGATCGGCCGCCACTCGTTGAGGATGGCCATCGCGTTGGTCTCGAACGGCCGCATCTCCTTCTCGACCCCGTCCCACTCGGAGGTGTAGCGCGAGTAGCCGCTGTCGGAGGAGTGCATCCCGACGAACACGTCGTACTCGACCACCCGCTCCCAGAACGGGTCGAACTCCGGGAGCGCGAACGACCGCGGCCCCCGGAACCCGGGCACCGGCGCCGGACGGATCAGAATGGCGCGCGCCCCTCGTTTGACGCACCACTCCAACTCCTCGATCGCCTTCTCCACGATCGGCAGGGTGATCACCGGGGTGGTGAAGATGCGGTTCTTGTAGTTGAACCCCCATACCTCGTCGAGCCACTGGTTCAGGGCGTGCACGATGACGTGGATCGCCACCGGGTCGTCGCGCAGCCGCTCCTCGATGAGGCTGGCCAACGTCGGGAACATCAGCGTGCGGTCGACGCCGAGCTGGTCCATCAGCTCCAGCCGCGGGCCCGGCTCGAAGAAGGCCGGAATGGAGCGCATCGGCTCGCCGAACAGCTCGCGCTTGCTCTTGCCCTCGGGGTTGCCGAACTTGAAGTACTCCTCCCAGGCGCCCGGCCGGGCCACCACCTCGAACGTCGGGTTCGGGATGTAGTTGGAGATCTGCCCCTTGATCGCGATCTTGGTCCGTCCGTTGACCTGCACGTACTGGATGACGTCCCGGTAGTCCTTCGGCAGGTACTTGGTCATCGCCTCCGGCGGCTCGTACAGGTGGTTGTCCGCGTCGAAGAGCGGGAACGGCAATTCGACGCGATGCGACAGTTGCCCCATGGAACACTCCTTTTCTTTTCCAGAGAATCGTATTCTCGCGACCGCGTCGGCCGCAACGACTTGACGGGCATTCGGGTCAGGCGCCGGCGGCGAGACCGCTCCCGGCGGGGCCGAACAGTTGTTGCCGGACCAGGTACTTCTGCACCTTGCCGCTGGCGGTGCGCGGGAAGTCGGCGACCTCGTAGAGCTGTTCCGGCCACTTCTGCCGGGCGACACCGGCCCGTTCGAAGTGGGCACGCACCTCGTCGAGGGTGGGCATGGTGTGGCCGGGTTTGATGCGCAGCGCCGCGGCGACCCGCTCGCCGAACCGGGCGTCGGGTGCGGCCACCACCACCGCCTCGGCGACGGCCGGCATGCCCAGCAGCACCTCCTCGACCTCCAGCGCGCTGATGTTCTCCCCGCCGCGGATGATCAGGTCGGACTTGCGGTCGGTGATGGTCAGGTAGCCGTCGGCGTCGAGCACCCCGATGTCGCCGGTGTGGTACCAGCCGTCGGCGTCGAAGGCGCGCGCGGTGAGCTCGTCGTCGAGATAGCCCAGGCACAGATCCGGTCCGCGCGAGAGGATCTCGCCGTCCTCGGTGAGCCGGATCTCCACCCCGGGCCGCGGGTCGCCGTCGGTGTAGAGCCGCTTGTCCTCCGGCGCGTCGGGCCGGGATCCGGTGATGGACGGGTGCTCGGTGCTGCCGTAGGAGCGGAACACGAACAGTCCCAGCTCGGCCAGCCGGCGGGTCACCGCCGCCGGCACCGCCGAACCGCCGAGCCCGACCGAGGTGAAGTGCGCCAGATGCGCCTCGGTGCAGTCCGGGTGGTCCAGCAGGCTGGTGACGAAATACGGTGGGCCGCCGCCGATCGACAGGCCCTCGCGGTCGATGAGTTCGAGCACCTTGCCCGGATCCCACATGTCGGCCAGGTCGACGGGGGCGCCCTCGAGCACCGGGATGAGCAGCGCGCCGATCATCCCGATGAAGTGCCCGACGGGGGTCGCGATGAGCTGCCGGCCCCGGCCCGGCGGGTAGTTGTCGAGCAGTTGGCGGGTCTCGAAGACCAGCGTCTGGTGGCTGTGCACAACGCCTTTCGGCGCACGGGTGGTGCCGGAGGTGAACGCGACGAGCGCCGGGGCGGCCGGGTCGGCGGGCAGTACCCCGGGCATCGGCTCGTCGGCCAGCAGTGCCTCGAACGGGCGGTCGCGCCCACCGACCACCCCGACGATCGGCACCTGTTCGCACAGGTCCGGGTGGTAGCGCAGCCGCCCGAACTCGGCCGCGGTGAGGAACACCCGGGGCCGGGCGACGGCCAGGATGTGCCGGAGTTCCCTGGGACCGTAGAAGTGCACGATCGGCACCACCACCGCGCCCAGCAGCGCCGAGGCCCAGAACGCCATCGCGGCCTCCACCCAGTTGGGCAGCTGGAAGGCCACCACGTCGCCGGGCCCCACCCCGCGCGCGCGCAGGCCGGCCGCGAGCCGACGGGCGCCGTGCTCGACCTCGGCGAAGGTGCCGGCGTAGGGACGCACGTCGGAGTGCACCCGGAACCCGGCGTCCGGCGCGGCTGCCAGCCCGGTGGCGAGCAGATCCCCGAGCGTCTCGCGGGTCCACCACCCCGCCTCCTCGTAGCGCCGGACCAGCTCAGCCGGGATGGTTCGCATGGGTGGGCCACACCTCCGCACTGCCGGGTCGATTGTTGGCGATGCTATTCTCCGGCTGCGAGAATGCCAATACCGCAGATGGAGAACGTTCGATGGTCGAGCTCGAGGTGGACGACGGCCTGGCGGTGATCACCATCAACCGGCCGCAGGCCCGCAACGCGATCGCGCCGGCCACCATGGCGGAGCTCGAGAACGCGCTGGATGCGCTGGACGGCCGCACCGACGTGCATGCGCTGGCGATCCGCGGCGCCGGCGACCGCGCCTTCGTCTCCGGCGGCGACCTCAAGGAACTGGCCGCACTGCGCACCGAGGCGCAGGCCGCCGCGATGGCCTGGCGGATGCGCACCATCTGCGACCGCATCGCCGCGTTCCCGGGTCCGGTGATCGCCGCCCTGAACGGCCATGCGCTCGGTGGCGGCGCGGAGGTCGCCGTCGCCGCCGACATCCGCATCGCGGCCGACGACATCCGGATCGGGTTCAACCAGGTGGCGCTGGCGATCATGCCGGCCTGGGGCGGCGCCGAGCGGCTGGCCGCACTCGTCGGCGCGGGCCGTGCGCTGCTGCTGGCCGGCGGCGGGCGGATCCTTTCGGCGGCCGAGGCCGAGCGGATCGGCCTGGTCGACCTGGTGGTGCCGCGCGCGACGTTCGAGACCGACTGGTTCGACGCCGCCCGCGCGCTGGCCAACCCGTCGGCGGTACAGATCAAGCGGGTGATCCGGGGGGTTCCGGCCAGCGCGGCGGTCAGCGCGTTCGCCCGGCTGTGGGTGGCCGACGAGCACTGGCAGGCCGCCGACAAGGTGTTGAACCGCACCACGTAGCCCCACTTGCCCGCGAGCCGACGCCCATCCCCCTCGGCCGGGGTGCTCGCGTCGGCTCGCGGACAATGGCGACCACACGCAGTTCTCTCTGGACGAGAATTACGTTTCCGATTATCGTCAACCGCGTGTCGAACCAGATCGCGCTCGCACCCGAGATCTCCACCTGGCCCGACCCGAACCCCCAGCTCATCGGCTCCACCTGCGGGGCGTGCGGGGCGACCGTCTTCCCGGTCCAGGACCGCTGCCCGAAGTGCAGCACCGCCGGCATGCGGGAGGTGCTGCTGCCCCGCCGCGGCACCCTGGTCGCCTGGACCACGCAGGGCTTCCCGCCGGGGCCGCCGTACCAGGGTCCGACCGGCGAGGCGTTCGTGCCCTACGGGGTGGGCCTGGTCCAGCTCGGACTCGGCGACGAGGCCGTGGTGCGGGTGGAGGGCCGGCTCACCGAGAACGACCCGGCCCGGCTGCGGTTCGGCATGGAGGTCGAACTGACCATGGTGCCGCTGAACACCGACGAGAACGGCAACGAGATCGTCACCTTCGCCTTCCGGCCGGTCTAGAGAGGACGCGACATGACCAATGACGTGGCCATCATCGGCGTCGGGCTGCACCCGTTCGGCCGGTTCGACAAGACCGCGATGCAGATGGGCGCCGAGGCGATCCAGACCGCCCTGGCCGACGCGAACCTGGAGTGGAAGGACATCCAGTTCGGGTTCGGCGGCAGCTACGAGATCTCCAATCCGGACGCGGTGACCCGGTTGGTGGGGCTGACCGGCATCCCGTTCACCAACGTGTTCAACGCCTGTGCGACCGCCGCCAGCGCGATCCAGCAGACCGTGGACACCATCCGGCTCGGCAAGTACGACATCGGCATCGCCGTCGGCATGGACAAGCACCCGCGCGGGGCGTTCACCGACGACCCGGCCAAACTCGCGCTGCCGCAGTGGTATGCGCACAACGGCCAGTTCGTCACCACCAAGTTCTTCGGGATGAAGGCCAACCGCTACCTGCACGACCACGGCATCTCGCAGGAGACCCTGGCGCGGGTGGCGAACAAGAACTTCCGCAACGGGGCGCTGAACCCGAACGCGTTCCGCCGCAAGGAACTCTCCGTCGAGGAGATCCTGGCCTCGCCGGTGCTGAACTACCCGCTGACGCAGTACATGTTCTGCGCCCCGGACGAGGGCGCGGCCGCGGTGATCATGTGCCGGGCCGACCTCGCCCACCGGTTCACCGACAAACCGGTCTACGTGCGCGCGGTGGAGATCCGCACCCGACGCTGGGGCGCCTACGAGGTGCACGCCACCTCCGCCCCGCTGGAGGAGGACGTGGCCCCGACGGTGTACGCGGCGCGGGCGGCCTACGAGGCGGCCGGTATCGGGCCGGAGGATGTCGACATCGCCCAGCTGCAGGACACCGACGCCGGCGCGGAGATCATCCACATGGCCGAGACCGGACTGTGCGCCGACGGCGAGCAGGAGAAGCTGCTCGCCGAGGGGGCCACCGAGATCGGCGGCTCGCTGCCGGTCAACACCGACGGCGGGCTGATCGCCAACGGCGAGCCGA